>Ga0210410_10005250_pt1 | contig 11292 bp, 10 predicted proteins | sample IncBWC4MmetaG_FD_161058 | JGI IMG/M metagenome (GOLD analysis project Ga0210410, IMG submission 161058) | Forest soil microbial communities from Barre Woods Harvard Forest LTER site, Petersham, Massachusetts, United States - Inc-BW-C-4-M | ecosystem: Environmental > Terrestrial > Soil >... | reverse complement strand
CAAGATCCACGACGCGCATTTCATGACCATGCTGCTCGCCGCCATCGCCGTGAGCGCCACCGCCTACACGCTGATCATGCCGCTGTTCGCGGGCGAAGGCCTGCAGAAGCGCATGAAGGCGGTCGCCAGTGAACGCGAGCGGATCCGGCAGCGCGAGCGCGACCGCCTCTCCAAGACCGAAAAGGTATCGCTGCGCCAGACGCCAAAGCAGCTGGTGTCCAAGGTGGTGGAAGACTTCAACCTCGGAAAATGGCTGGCCCAGGAGGCCGCGCGCGAAAAGCTCGTGATGGCCGGCTACCGCGGCCAGGCGCCTTACATCACCTTCCTGTTCTTCCGGCTGGTGACCCCGATCCTGCTGTTCCTGGCGGCGGTGCTGTATGTGTTCGTGATCTCGCACATGCAGAAGACGATGCCGGTCAAGATCGGCATGTGCGTCGGCGTGGCCTATCTCGGATTGCAGGCGCCGATGCTGTTTCTGAAAAACGCGATCTCGAAGCGCCAGCTCTCGATCAGGCGGGCCTTTCCCGATGCGCTCGACCTGCTCTTGATCTGCATCGAGTCCGGCATGTCGATCGAAACCGCGTTCCGCAAGGTGTCTTCCGAGATCGTGACCCAGTCGATCGCGCTGTCGGAGGAATTCACGCTGACCACCGCCGAATTGTCCTATTTGCAGGACCGCAAGGTGGCTTACGAAAACCTCGCCAAGCGCACCGGGCTGGAGGGCGTGAAGTCGGTCTGTCTGGCGCTGCAGCAGTCGGAACGCTACGGCACGCCGCTCGGCCAGAGCCTGCGCGTGATGGCGCAGGAAAACCGCGACATGCGCATGAACGAGGCCGAGAAGAAGGCAGCCGCGCTGCCGCCGAAGCTCACCGTGCCGATGATCCTGTTCTTCCTGCCGGTGCTGTTCGTCGTCATCCTCGGGCCGACCGGCATCAAGGTCGCCGCGATGCAGTGAGCACGGCGTGCGCTTCTAAACCCGGCTTGTCGACACGGTTTCCGCTGTGTCCCGATCGCGACCAAATTCCGCATCGCAGCGAAGTGTCGCGATGTGCCAACACCGGAAATCGCATTTAGATGATAGCGAGGGGGACGAATGGCTGCCGTAAGCATGCCCGGCCGCCGCCTCAAACAATCTACGCCTGGCGACGCGTGTCTGCGGGTGTCAGCAACGCCTCTACTACGCTTGCGGCGCTCGAAGCGCCATCGATGCCGGCCAGGGCCTTGGCGCGGGTCTCGGCATTCAGCCGATAGGACGGTTTGGACAGGACCTCTTGTGCTGCCGATCTGATTGCTGCGGCTTCGGCATCTCCAGGCAGCGCGCGACCAACTTCCCATTCCTGGATGGCGGCAGCGACGAAGGGCTGATCTCCCGCGAGACCGGGAATGATCACCATGGGAACGCCATTTCGCAACGCGCGCATCGCCGTGCCGTGCCCGCCATGCGTCACGATCAGCGCGGCCCGTTTCATGATGGGGTCATGAGCCGCATAATTCAGAACGATGGCGTTTGTGGGAGCCACGAGTTCATCGGGGCCGACGATCCCCCCGGTTGTCGCTACAACATGAACCGGCAGCTCACTGAGGGCGTCGAGTGCGCGCTGAAGCTTGTCCACCATGCGTTGTTCGAAACCGGTGCTGAAGCTTACCAGAACCAGCGGCGTCTCGTCATCTGCGGTCCAGGGCAACCGCGCAGCAACTGCCACTCTTTCGTCCTCGAGCACGGGACCAACGTGCTGCACCATTTCCCAGCCGGGAACAGGGGCTGTGTCGAATTCGGCAAGCGTCGTTACGATGATCTTGTCCCGTAATCGCCAGAGATCGTCGAGCGCTGGCAGCCCCTCGAACCCCGCCTGCTGACGCATGCCGTCCAGCCTGGCGATCATGCCGCGCCACATCTCCAGTTGCCGGAAGATGAAGGTATGGCAGACCATCGCGGAGGGGCAGCCGAAGCGAGCGGCTTCCGAGAGCGCCGCCGGAAACATCGCATCGATCAAGACGAGATCGGGCCGCTCCGTTGCTACCACCGACCGAACCTGAGCGACCACCGCGGGCGAGGTCAAATAGCAGGACATCCGCGTCAAGAAGGTCCCCTGCGGATAACGGTCCAGCTGGGCATACGCCTGCGTCAATTCGATCGCACGGAAGCCGGCGGCTTCGACGCGCGGAACCATCTCCGGGCGTCCGGCAAAGGCAACCGTGTGCCCTCGGTCGGTCAAGACACGGGCAATGCCCAGGCTAGGAGGCAGGTTGCCGCCGCCCGACCAGTTGAGCCAAAGGATCTTTGCCATCTGCTCCCTCCGCATTGGTAACGCTGTTGATCAATCGGCACACGATCGCCTCCGCGGCAGATCGACCGAGAGCCTGGTCGCGGCGCAGCAGTTTCCAGACGTAGACATCGGTCGCCACGTCGAGGATGTGCAGAAGCTGCGCCCGCGCGCCGCCACTCTGCTGCTTGAGCTGCGGAGCAAAGATCGACTTCACCCAGTCGCGATGATTTTCGCGGCCCTGCTGCAGGACGGGCTGCAGCGACGGACGGCGGCGCTCGTCGTTCAGATATTGGATGAGGAGATCACCCGTGGTTTCGTAAATGTCGAAGATGGCCGTCACCGCGGCCGTCACATCGCCCGGCGGCGTCGGTTTGAGCGACATTCCGCCAGCTGCCAATTCACCCAGCATTGCAAAAATCAATTTGTCCTTGCTGCCGAAGATCCGCAGCACGGTCTGCACCGTGGTGGCCGACCGCTCTGCAACCTGATCGAGGGTGAAGTCCTCGATCGCGCGTTCGGTATAGTGCTGCATGGCGTTCGCCAATATTTGTGCTTTGGTCGCTTCGGCCTTCGCCGCGCGTGCCGTCATGACATAAGGCCGCTTGATGGTCTTCATGTTAAATGTACTAACTCCAATATGTTTTAGAGTCAATCGCACTAACATGAAATTTTGGGGGTGCCCGCCGCGGCGGCGCACGCGAGCCGCGTAGTGTACCGATGGGAATTTTCTCTGGTGTCCGCTTCGGGTCATTCGCGACAGGGGCGAGCGAGCGGCAAGTCCGGCGATGACCGCCTTTTAGTCGCGCCGGTTGAGCGAGGCCACCGGAACCGCGGCCGCGCCGGCGCGGGTGTCCTTGCGGCTCAGCATCTCCTTGAGATAGGCGACATTCGCCGCCGCCTCGTCCGCCGGCAGGTCGGCCTTCACGATGCCTTCGGCCTCCGCGAAGCGGCCCTGCAGGCCGATCACCAGGCCCAGATTCTGCCGCACCCGCGCGTCCGCCTTGCCGCTGGCGTAAGCCTGCCGCAGCGTCTCCTCGGCTTTCGGCAGCTCCCTGGACAGCATGTAGGACAGGCCGAGATTGGACAGCACCGACGGCTCGTCGGGCACGATCTTCAAGGCTGAGGCATAATAGCGGCGGGCTTCGTCATGCCGGCCCATCTGGTCGAGCACGGTGCCTTGCACAGACAGGATTCGCCAGTCCGGATTGGCCGGCGAATGCGCCTTGGTCAGCACGTCGAACGCCTGCTGGAAATTGCCGTTATCGGCGAGCGCGCGGCCGAAGCCTCCAAGCAGCGCCTTGTTGCCGGGGTTCGCAATGGTGGCCTGTTCGAGCACGGCGACCGCCTGGGCGCGCTGCCCGCTGGCGCGCAGCGCCTGGCCATAGGCGAGCGCCGCATCGGGATCCTTGGGATTGGCGCGGTAGCGTTCGCCGTAGACATCGACCGCGCGGTGCGGCTCGGCATCGGGGCTGGGGTTGGCCGAAGCTGGAGAGGTGATCGATCCCGTGATGTCGGACATGGTCTGGCAGCCGCCGAGGCCCGCGGCCAAGATCGCCGTCAGGGCCGCGGACGCAAGAAGCCGGGCGAGACTGCAGGGCTGACGCATGGCACTTCAACTCACGATATCGGGCGAATGGACCGGGCCGAACGCGCCAGCAATAGACTGTTAACCCTAACGGCTGGTTAATGCCGGGTTCGCGCGAAGGCGGCCGCCGGTCTCGGCGCCGCGTCATCGAAGCTGTTCTGCTGGCCGCCTACTCGGCCGCCCGTCAATATTCGACGGCGAGGCGCTTCCTGATTTCGTCGATCCGCTTGTCGAGCGCATCGAAGCGGGCGTGAATGCCTTTGTCGTGAAGGTAGAAAATATAGCCGAACGCCAGGAATCCGAAAATCCAGTGGTGGGTTTCCACATAGACCATCACCAGCTCGATGGCATGACCGACAGAAACGACAATGTCCCACAGCGCGTCCATCGCTTCCCCCGTAAGAGAAAATGACATTTTCGAAGTTGAAAGACCGGCCTGAAGTCAGGACCGGCGCCGATGCGCGAGGTGGAACCCCCGCATCCGACCGTTTTGTGATGAGGCCAGCCTATCACGATCGCCGAACACGGTGTAGTGGATGCGTGGCGACGGGCTTGAATGTAAAGGGAACGCGTTCGATGTTACGAAATCTGTTCGGTCCGATCGCGATGACCGTCCTGCTGTTGTCGGCAACGGCAACCTTGGCTGCGCCGGTGCATGGCACGCGGCATCTGGCGCGGCGCTGGCACGGCTATGGCTTCTTGCCCGGCTACCGCTCGCCCGAGCGGATCGAATGGGAACAGGCGCGAAATCCGCAGCGGGTCTATTGGTATGGCGGCCCGGGCTTCTATCGCGGGCGCTGGAACGGCGGCGGCTTCGGCCCGTGCTGGACCCAGACCCCGATCGGCAATGTCTGGAACTGCGGCCGGTAGGCAAGCGCCGACGACGGCCAATGGCCTCGGCGCGTGACGCCGAGGCCGGATGGCGCGGCTATCACTCGCAGACGTTGACGCGGCGTATCCGCCAGCCGTAGCGCGTCATCACGCGCTGCCGGACCACATAGCAAACGCCCTCGTCGCCCTCGTAGGGGTAGTATCCGCCGTAATAGGGATAGTATCCACCGTAGTAGCCATAGGGTAAGTAGCCGAGACCGAGGCCAAGGCCAAATCCTCCGCCACGAAAGCCGCCACCGTGGAATCCGCCGAAACCGCCATGGCCGCCGAAACCACCGTGGCCCCCGAAACCGCCGCGCGCCAACGCGGCCGTGCTGGATGCCAGACCCACTATGCAGAGCAGCGCCGTCACGGCCACGCCGCGCGTCAGGATATGGCGAAGGCTCGTCCGGATATCGGCCATAGGCGTTCTCCCGCTGCGTGGCCTGTGCGCATACAGGCAACCATCATTATCAACAGCGTAGATTTGTGTCACGCTGACGGTCAAATCACCTCGGCGTCATTGTCGTCGCGATCGACCCGCTGCCCCGCCCTCGTTCCGATCGAAGCTAGAGAACATCATGCCATCCCCGTTCGAGACGGCGCCCGCCGCATCCGCCATTCCCATCACCTTCGCGACCAAGGCGACATGGCAGGCGATCTGCGATGGTCTGCCTGCCGAAGCCCGGGGGTTCGCGCTGGCGAACGGCTTCGCGGCCAAGCCCGGCGCCTGCCTGACGCTGCCCTCAGCCGACGGCAGCATCGCCCAGGTCGTGTTCGGCCTGGAGGAGTCGACCGGCAAATATCGTGACTTGTTCAGACCGGGGCAATTGCCGGGCCTGCTGCCGCCGGGCGTCTATCGCTTCGCCAATGCGCCGCATGACACCCGCCTCGCCGTGCTCGCCTTTGCGCTCGGCAGCTATCGCTTCGGCCGCTACCGCAAGACCGAGACACCCGACGTCAGGCTGGTGCCGCCCGATGGCGTCGACGTCGCCGCGATCACGCGCATGGCGGAAGCAACCACCCTTGCCCGCGACCTCATCAATACGCCGTCAAACGACATGGGACCGGAAGAACTGGCGCTGGCGGCGCGCGAGCTGGCAAGCCGCTTCGGCGCCAGTTTCAGCTGCATCGTCGGCGAGGAACTGACGCGGCAGAATTTTCCGCTGATTCACGCGGTCGGGATGGCGTCACCGCGCGCGCCGCGGCTGATCGACTTTTCCTGGGGCGACCCCGATCATCCCAAGGTAACACTGGTCGGCAAGGGCGTCTGCTTCGATACCGGCGGGCTCGACCTGAAGCCGTCCGCCGGCATGCTGATCATGAAGAAGGACATGGGCGGGGCGGCCAATGTCCTGGCGCTGGCGCAGATGGTGATGGATGCGAAGCTCAAGGTGCGCTTGAGGGTCCTGATCCCGGCGGTCGAGAACGTGGTCTCCGGCAATGCCTTCCGCCCGCTCGACATCTTCCCCTCGCGCAAGGGCATCACGGTGGAAATCGGCAATACCGACGCCGAGGGCCGGCTGGTGCTGGCCGACGCGCTGGCGCTGGCGTGCGAGGAAAAGCCCGACCTGCTGGTCGACATGGGCACCCTGACCGGCGCGGCGCGGGTGGCGCTGGGGCCGGATTTACCGCCCTTTTACACAAATGATGAGACGCTGGCGCTGGACGTGGCGCGCTGCGCCACCGAGGAGAACGATCCGATGTGGCGACTGCCGCTGTGGCCGCCTTACGACGCCTGGCTCGATTCGAAGGTCGCCAACGTCAACAACGCGCCGTCGGGCACGTTCGCCGGCTCCATCACCTGCGGGCTGTTCCTGCAGCGTTTCGTCGAGGGCGCGAAAAGCTGGCTGCATGTCGACATCTATGGCTGGACGCCGACGGCCAGGCCGGCACGCCCCGAGGGCGGCGAATGCCAGGCCGCGCGTGCGATCTATAGACTGCTGGGCGAACGCTATGGATGATCCGCGGCTGACGCCGGCGCGGGGCGACCTCGCCGCGAAATATCTCGAAGGCAAGGTCAAAGCGGCGCGCTTTGTCGAAGGTGAAGTATTCGAGATATCAGAGGCGCTGGCGCCGCTGCGCGAGGGACCTTCGTCCGACGCCTTGCTTTCGACCCAGGCGCTGAAGGGCGAGCGCGTCACCATCTATGACCGCACTGGCGAAGGTTTTGCCTGGGGTCAATTGAACAGCGACGGCTATGTCGGCTGGCTACCTGATCGCGCGCTGGCAAAGCCTGCCGCGAAGCCCACGCACAAGGTCACCGCGCTCAGCACATTCGCCTTCCCCGGTGCCTCGATCAAACTGCCCCCGATCGAGACGCTGGTCATGGGGGCGATGATCACGGTGACGCGCGAAGACGGCGCTTTCGCCGTGACGCGCGAGGGCTGGTATCTGCCGCGGCAACATCTCGGCAGCGTCGACCGCTTTGCCGACGATTTCGTCGCGGTGGCCGAGCGCTTCGTCGGCACGCCCTATCTGTGGGGCGGCAAGAGCAGTCTTGGGATCGATTGTTCCGCCCTGGTCCAGGTCGCGCTGAACGCGGCCGGCACCGGCTGCCCGCGCGACAGCGACATGCAAGCCGACAGCCTCGGCAAGGCATTGGATCCGGCGGAGACGAAGCGATTGCAGCGCGGCGACCTGATTTTCTGGAAAGGCCATGCCGCGATCGTGCGCGATGCCGAGACCATCGTTCACGCCAACGCGCATCACATGGCAGCCGCGATCGAGAACACGCGCGAGGCGATTACCCGCATCAAGCAAGGCGGCAGCGAGATCGCTGCGATCAAGCGGCTGGACTGAAACGCCGGAGAATCTGTATTCACCTCTCCCATCGGGAGAGGTCGAATTGCGAAGCAATTCGGGTGAGGGGTTGAGGTCCCTCGATGGTCCGGAGCCCCTCACCCGGATCGCTGATGCGATCCGACCTCTCCCGATGGGAGAGGTGAAGAGGGCTACTCCGCGACCGCGCCGCCCGGCGCAGCCTCGATCCGGAACGCTGCCGCAAACAGCGCCCTCGTGTAGTCGGTCTTCGGCGACTTGAACAATTCCGAGGCCGGCCCCTCCTCCACCACCTTGCCGTGGCGCATCACGATCAAATGGCTGGCGAGCGAGGCGACCACGCGCAGATCGTGCGAGATGAACATGTAGGTGAGATCGCGCTTGCGCTGCAATTCGCGCAGCAGATCGACCATCTGCGCCTGGAACAGCATGTCGAGCGCGCTGGTCGGCTCATCCAGCACCACGAAATTCGGCTCCAGCACCACCGCGCGCGCGATCGAGATGCGCTGGCGCTGGCCGCCGGAGAATTCATGCGGATAGCGGAAGCGCGTCGCCGGATCCATGCCGACGTCGTTCAGGGCCTTGATCACGCGGGTGTCGCGCTCCTCCCGCGACAATGACGGTTGATGCACGCTGAGACCCTCGGCGACAATGTCGCCGACCGACATGCGCGGAGAGAGCGCGCCGAATGGATCCTGGAACACGATCTGCATGTCGCGGCGGAACGGCCGCATCGCCTTGAAGCGCAGGCCCTGGATGTCCTTGCCCAGAAACACGATCGGCCCGTCGGAGGAAATCAGCCGCAATAGCGCCAGCCCCAGCGTGGTCTTGCCCGAGCCGGATTCGCCGACCACCCCGAGCGTCTCGCCCTTGCGCACCGAAAGCGTGACGCCGTCGACCGCCTTGATGTGCCCGACCGTGGAGCGCAGCAGCCCGCGCTTGACCGGAAACCAGACCTTGAGACCGTCGGCCGACATCACCACCGGCGAATCGGGACGCGGCGGCGCCGGATCGGGCTTCGGCTCCGCCGCCAGCAGCGCCTTGGTGTAGGGGTGCTTCGGCGCCGTGAAAACCTGCTCCACCGGGCCCTGCTCGACGATCTTGCCGCTATTCATGACGCAGACGACGTCGGCGATGCGGCGCACGATGCCGAGGTCGTGGGTGATGAACAGCAGGCTCATGCCGAGCCGCGCGCGAATTTCCGCGAGCAGCGCCAGGATCTGCGCCTGTACGGTGACGTCGAGCGCCGTGGTCGGCTCGTCCGCGATCAACAGATCCGGCTCGTTGGCGAGCGCCATCGCGATCATCACCCTCTGGCGCTGGCCGCCGGACAATTGATGCGGATAGCTGGCAAGCCGGGTTTCCGGTTCGGGAATGCCGACTTGCGTCAGCAGTTCGAGCGTGCGGGCCTTTGCCTTGGGCCCGCTGATGCCGCTGTGCAGCTGCAGGATTTCGGTGATCTGGGACTCGATCGTATGCAGCGGATTGAGCGAGGTCATCGGCTCCTGGAAGATGATCGAAATGTCGTTGCCGCGAATGCTGCGGATTTCGCGCTCCGACAGGTCGAGCAGTTCGCGGCCCTTGAAGCGGATGCTGCCTGAAGGGTGCGAGGCCGTCGGATACGGCAGCAGCCTCAGGATCGACAGGGCGCTGACGGATTTTCCGGAGCCGGATTCGCCCACCAGCGCCACGCACTCGCCGCGCTTGATCTCATAGGAAATATGATCGACCGCGACCGAAGCGCCGCTCGGCTGGTGAAACGCAACGCTGAGGTCGCGGACATCGAGCAAGGGCTGGTTGATGGCGTCCATGCGCTGATTACCTGAACGTCTTGCGCGGATCGAACGCGTCGCGCGCGGCTTCGCCGATGAAAATCAGCAACGACAGCATGATCGCGACCGCGAAGAAGCCGGTGAAGCCGAGCCAGGGCGCCTGGACGTTGGCCTTGGCCTGCGACAGCAATTCACCCAGCGACGGCGAGCCAGGCGGCAATCCGAAGCCGAGGAAATCCAGCGCGGTGAGCGTCATCACCGAGGATGACACGATGAACGGCAGGAACGTCATGGTCGCCACCATGGCGTTGGGCAACAGATGCCGGAACATGATCACGGCATTGGATACGCCGAGCGCGCGGGCCGCCATGATATATTCGAAGTTGCGGCCGCGCAGGAATTCCGCGCGCACCAGGCCGACCAGCGATACCCAGGAGAACAGCAGGAGGATGCCGAGCAGGATGAAGAAACCGGGCGGCAGCACCGCCGATATGATCAACAGCAGATACAGCGAAGGGATCGCGGTCCAGATTTCGATGAAGCGCTGGAAGCCGAGGTCGATCCAGCCGCCGAAATAACCCTGCACGCCGCCGGCGGCAATCCCGATGACCGAGGAGATGATGGTGAGCGCGAGGCCGAACAGCACAGAGATGCGAAAGCCGTAGATCAGGCGCGCGACCACGTCGCGGCCCTGGTCGTCGGTGCCGAGCCAGTTGTATTCGAGGTCGCGGCAGCTGTTGAGATGCTTCTTCACCACCACGTCCCGGCATTCCGCCTCGGTCAGCATCCAGGTCGGTTTCGACGGCGCCGGCGTCGGCAAATCGAGATTGTGGGTATCGTAGGAATAGCGGATCAACGGCCAGACGATGGTGCCGCCCTTGTCCGCGATCAGCTTCTGCAAATAGGGATCGCGATAGTCGGCCGCGGTCTCGAAGTCGCCACCGAAGGTGGTCTCGGAATAGCTGACGAAGGCCGGCCAATACAAATGGCCGTTGAACTTGACCAGGAACGGGCGGTCGTTGGCGATGAACTCGGCGAACAGCGAGACGAAGAACAGGATCAGGAAGATCCAGAACGACCAGTAACCCCGGCGGTTCGACTTGAAATTCTGCCAGCGGCGGCGGTTGAGCGGCGACGGCGAGAAGCGGTGGCGCGTCATCGGCACGGCCTCGCCGAGCGGCGACTGCACGGTGGCTTCGATCGGCGGCGGTGCGATGATCGTCATCAGACCTCCCGCGCCTCGAAATCGATCCGCGGATCGATCCACATATAGGCGAGATCGGAGATCAGATTGACCACGAGGCCGACCAGCGAGAAGATGAACAGCGTTCCGAACACGACCGGGTAGTCGCGGTTCAGCACGCTCTCGAAGCCGAGCAGGCCGAGCCCATCCAGCGAGAAGATGGTTTCGATCAGGAGCGAGCCCGAGAAGAAGGCGTGAATGAACGCGCCGGGAAAGCCGGCGATCACGATCAGCATGGCGTTGCGGAAGACGTGATTGTAGAGCACCTGGCGCTCGCCGCAGCCCTTGGCGCGCGCGGTCATCACATATTGCTTGCGGATTTCGTCGAGGAACGAATTCTTCGTCAGCAGCGTCATGGTGGCGAAGGCGCCCAGCGCCATCGAGATCAGCGGCAGCGTGATGTGCCAGAAATAGTCGAGGATCTTCCAGTACCAGGGAAACTGCGACCAGCCGTCGGAAGTCAGCCCGCGCAGCGGGAAGATGTTGAAGAACGAGCCGCCGGCGAACAGGATGATCAGAAGGATCGCAAACAGAAATCCCGGTATCGCGAATCCGACGATGATCACCGCCGAGGTCCAGGTGTCGAACTTCGAGCCGTCCATGACCGCCTTGCGGATGCCGAGCGGGATCGAGATCAGATAGGTCAGAAGCGTCATCCAGATCCCGAGCGACATCGAGACCGGCAGCTTCTCCTTGATCAGCTGCAGCACGCTGACATCGCGGAAGTAGCTCTTGCCGAAATCGAAGCGGGAGAAATTCCACACCATCAGCGCG
>Ga0210410_10005249_pt1 | contig 11293 bp, 8 predicted proteins | sample IncBWC4MmetaG_FD_161058 | JGI IMG/M metagenome (GOLD analysis project Ga0210410, IMG submission 161058) | Forest soil microbial communities from Barre Woods Harvard Forest LTER site, Petersham, Massachusetts, United States - Inc-BW-C-4-M | ecosystem: Environmental > Terrestrial > Soil >... | reverse complement strand
ACACCTTCGGCTTCGGCGTGGTGTTTTCCGATGCTACGCTGGACAATTTCGAGAAATACGACGCGCCGAGCTATCGACGGATCACCGAGCAGTTCGCTTATTGGGACGATATCGCCGTCCACTTCCGCGGCACCGTGCATCGCGTCGGCGGCAACGGCTTCTGCGGCTGCTCGCGCCGCACGCTGCTGCTGATTTTGCAGGAACGGGCCCGCGAGCTTGGCGTCGCCCTGCTGTTCGAAGCCGATGTCGAGGACGAAGCCCGCTTTGCCGATGCCGATCTGGTGGTGCTGGCCGACGGCATCAACAGCCGCTTCCGCGACAAATATATCGAGCATTTCCAGCCCGAGGTCGATCTTCGTTCCAACAAGTTCGCCTGGATGGGCTCGACCCGGCCGCTCGATGCCTTCACCTTCATTTTCCAGGAAACCGAGTGGGGTCCGTTCATCGCCCACGCCTATCAATACGAGGTGGGACATTCGACCTGGATCTTCGAGACCGATCCCGAGACCTTCAAGCGGGCCGGACTGGAGGGCCTGAACGAGCGGCAATCCGCCGACCGCATGGCCGGGATATTCGACTGGTTTCTCAAGGGGCATCCGCTTCTGATCAATCGCTCGATGTGGCGCAATTTCCCAATGATCCGCAGCAAGCGCTGGGTCAGGGACAACATGGTGCTCCTGGGCGACGCCAAGGCGACCGCGCATTTCTCGATCGGCTCCGGCACCAAGCTCGCGATGGAAGACGCGATTGCGCTGGCGGACGCCATGCATCGCGCCCCGACGGTCGAAGCGGCCTTGCAGCAATATGAGACGGGCCGTCGCGAGGAGGTTGAGCAAACCCAGCACGCCGCCGACGTGTCGCTGGTCTGGTTCGAGCATGTCGACCGCTTCTGGGATTTCGACCCCGTGCAGTTCGCCTTCGGCGTCATGACCCGCGCCAAGGCGATCACCTATGACAATCTCACATTGCGCGCGCCGGGTTTTGTCGGCGAGGTCGATAGGGCATTCGCAAAGCAGGTTCGCGCCAAAGGGTTCGACGTCGATGCCGAGAAGCCGGTGGCACCGATGTTCCAGCCGCTGCGGCTGCGCGAGATGACGCTCGCCAATCGCGCGGTGGTGTCGCCGATGTGCATGTATTCGGCGAAAGAGGGCGTGCCGGGCGATTTTCATCTGGTGCATTACGGCTCGCGCGCCACCGGCGGCGCCGGCCTGATCTTCACCGAAATGACCTGCGTCGGCCGCGACGCCCGCATCACGCCAGGCTGCGCCGGACTGTGGAACGACGAGCAGCAAGCCGCGTGGCGGCGCATCGTCGATTTCGTCCACGCCAATTCGGCGGCGAAGATCGCGCTGCAGCTCGGCCATGCCGGCCGCAAGGGCGCCACCAAATTGATGTGGGACGGCATGGATCGTCCCCTGGAGCAGGGCGGCTGGGACGTGATCTCGGCCTCGCCAATTCCCTATTTTCCCGACAGCCAGGTGCCGCGGGAGATGGACCGTGCCGCGATGGACGCCGTGAAGGCTGAATTCGTTCAAGCCGCCGAACGCGGCGAGGCCTGCGGCTTCGACATGCTGGAACTGCATTGCGCCCACGGCTATCTGCTCGCCAGTTTTATCTCGCCGCTCACCAACGAGCGCACCGACGCCTATGGCGGCTCGCTCGAGGGCCGCCTGCGCTTTCCACTCGAAGTGTTCGAGGCGTTGCGGGCGGCGTGGCCGGCGCACAAGCCGATGTCGGTGCGCATCTCCGCCACCGACTGGGCGGAAGGCGGCGTCACCGGCGACGACGCCGTCGCCATCGCGCGCGCCTTTGCCGAAGCCGGCGTCGATCTGGTTGATGTCTCCACCGGCCAGACCGTGCGCGATGCGCAGCCCGTCTATGGGCGCATGTTCCAGACCCCGTTTTCCGAGCAGGTCCGCAACGAGGCGCGCGTCGCCACCATGTGCGTCGGCAACATCACCACCGCGGACCAGGTCAATACCATCCTCGCCGCCGGCCGCGCCGACCTCGTGGCGCTCGGCCGGCCGCATCTGGTCGACCCCACCTTCACCCTGAAGGCAGCAGCCTGGTACGGCGCCGATGGCGTGTTCTGCCCGCCGCAATACCTGCCGGGCAAGGAGCAGATTTTCCGCAACAGCGTGCGGGACCGGCAGGATTTCGAGGACCTGAAAATTAAGGCTAAGCCGAAGACCCGGGCAGAGCTGAAGGCGGAGGCGACAAAGCCGCTTGCCGCGGAGTAAGGGACCATGCGAGTTTAAGGCCCTGGCATAGCGTTTCAGGGGTTGAGTGGAGTTGCGGCGATGAAGGCGATTATCGTCGGGGGTGGCATCGGGGGCCTCACCACCGCGCTGATGCTGCGGGCCCGCGGCATCGGCTGCGAACTGTTCGAGCAGTCGGACACCATCCGTGAACTCGGCGTCGGCATCAATACGCTGCCGCACGCGATCCGCGAACTCGCCGGGCTCGGCCTGTTGCAGAAGCTCGACGACGTCGCGATCCGCACCGACGTGCTCTATTATCTCAATCGCCACGGCCAGGAAGTATGGCGCGATCCGCGCGGCATCGACGCCGGTCACGACGTGCCGCAATTCTCGATCCATCGCGGCCGGCTGCAGAGCGTGATCCACCGCGCCGTCGAGCAGCGGCTGGGCAAGGATGCCATCCACACCGGCTGCAGGCTGGGAGCCTTCACCCAGGACGAAGGCGGCGTCACCGCCTATTTCTTCGATCGCGCCGGCAGCCATACCAGGACCGTGCGCGGCGACATCCTGATCGGCGCCGACGGTATTCATTCGCGGGTGCGCGAGACCCTGTTTCCCGAGGAGGGACCGCCCTGCTGGAACGGGCTGATGCTGTGGCGCGGCGCGCGCGACTGGCCGGCGTTCCTGACCGGCCGATCGATGATCGTCGCCGGCGGCCTGCATGCCAAGGTCGTGGTCTATCCGATTGGGGAAGGATCGAGCCCGGCGAACCGCCTGACCAATTGGGCGGTGCTGGTGAAGGTCGGCGACGGCAATGCACCGCCGCCGCGTAAGGAGGACTGGTCGCGGCCGGGCAAGCGCGAGGAATTGATGCCGCATGTGGCGCGGTTCAAGGTGTCCCATGTCGACGTGGCGGGCTTGATTTCGGCGACGCCGGAATTTTATGAATATCCGACCTGCGACCGCGATCCCTTGCCCTATTGGTCCTGCGGCCGCGTCACGCTGCTCGGCGATGCCGCGCATCCGATGTATCCAGTGGGATCGAATGGCGCCTCGCAAGCCATTCTCGATGCACGCTGCCTCGCCGATGCGCTGGCGCGCTCCGAGCATCCGCGCCAGGCCCTGATGGCCTATGAGCAGAAGCGGTTGCCGATGACCGCGGAGATCGTGCATTCCAACCGCCGCGGCGGTCCGGAAGGCGTGATCGACGCGGTCGAGCAATTGGCGCCCGACGGTTTTGATAATGTCGAGAACGTGCTGAGCTACTCCCAGCGCGAAGCCATCGTCCGCGGCTATGCCAGCAAGGCCGGTTTTGCCGCCGTGCCGGGCCTGACGGCGGTTAGGGCGTAAAGCGCGCAGGGTTGGCCGAGCCAAGCGAACCCGCCATTGCATTTTGCGCCGACATCGTGGGCGCGGTGCAAATGCGCTTTTGCCCTCACGACGGATTCGAATTCTAGACAAACACAGCCTCGCGATCTCGCCGCGCGTTTCGCGCGAGTTTTGGCCCTTACGTTCCGCCCTCTTCGAAAAGAGGGCGCAGGGAATGCCGGGCGCCCGATGCGCCCGCAAGCCGCGTGTGCAGAGATAGTGGGTATTACGCACACGCGTTGGTCAGGTCACACCGGAAATCACCCGGCATTCCCCGCGCAGTGGTTTAACGGCTTATGTCGTACTCTCCCCGGCGATCGGGCTTTTTTGTCACCGTCACCCCTGAGAAGCTTGCTTTTGGGTCTTCGGAAAATCAGAATATTTTTGCAAAGGGGGCTGGACAGGTTTTTGCTGATTTGTCCGTCGGGTTGCAGATGCGCTCCGTCGCAATAGATATCGCGAACGCGCAGAGCTAGCCCAGCGCGATGCTGCCGTCCGCAGCTACGAGAATGACCTCACGCTCCCGGAGGTGGCGGCAGGAAGTGGATGTTGAATTCCGCGGCCATCGCCACGACGTCTTCGGGCTTCTGCTCCTTCATGTTGTGAAGGCCCCAGAACAGGTCATAGAGTTTTTGGGTCGGCGATACCCAGAACAGCACTTTCGCGGTCTGGTCCGACTTGTTGAAGATGCCGTGGGGAACGCCCATCCCGAGGCGGATCAGATCACCCGGGGTCGCCTGGGCATCGGCGCCGCCGAGCATGAAGTCGAGCTTGCCTTCCAGCATGTAGAGATACTCGTCCTGGTCCGGATGGATATGCGGCGGCACGAAGGTGCCGGGCGGCAGCGTGGCGTGCCAGGAGAAGCAATGGTCGGTGCGGTTTTTCGGCACATAGGTCTGGCCGAGGATATTCCAGGAAATGCCCTGCATGCCCTCGTTGGCCCGGGTGATGCCGGTGATCTCGCTTGTCATGCTGTGTTCCTTTCCATCGCTATTGTTACGCGTTTTTCTTCACGCGAACCGGTATCCACTTCGCTCGAAAACGCTTTGGGTTGTTAGTTGCCCGGCGTGCATTCCTTGGCGTAGCGATCGCCGTAATTCTCGAACACCTTCTCGACGATCTCGGTCTGGAATTTGCCGTCGGGGCGTTTTGCCACTTTGGTCAGGTAGAAATCCTGGATCGGATAGCCGTTGGTATTGAATTTGAAGCCGCCGCGCAGCGAAGTGAAGTCGGCCTTCTTCAGTGCGGCCGCAACCGCTTCCTTGTTGGAGAGATCGCCCTTCACCGCCTTGATGGCGCTGTCGATCAAGACCGCCGTATCGTAGCCCTGCATGGCGTAGGTGCCGGGTACGCTGTTGTAGGCGGCTTCGTAGCTCGCGACGAACTTCTTGTTCTGCGGATTGTCGAGATTGGGCGCCCAGTTCGCGCCGCCGAACATGCCGACCGCCGCATCCTGCTGCGCCGGCAGCGTCGATTCATCGACGGTGAAGGCCGACAGCACTGGAATCTTGTCGGCGAGGCCGGCCTGGCCGTATTGCTTGACAAGGCTCACGCCCATGCCGCCGGGCATGAAGGTGAAGACGGCGTCCGGCTTGGTAGAGGCGATCTTGGAAAGCTCGACCTGGAAATCCAGTGTCCCCAGCGGCACGTAGGTCTCCTCGACGATTTCACCCTTGTAGTCGAGCTTGAACCCGGCGACGGAATTCTTGCCGGCCTCGTAATTCGGAACCATGATGTAGACGCGCTTGTAGCCGCGATCCTGCGCGACCTTGCCAAGGACCTCATGCACCTGGTCGTTCTGATAGGAGGTCACGTAGAAAAAGGGGCTGCAGTTCTTGCCGGCATAGCTCGACGGGCCGGCATTCGGGCTGATCAGGAACGTCTTGGTGTCGGTGACCGGCTTGTGGATCGCCTGCAGGATATTGGAGAAGATCGGCCCCACCACGAAATCGACCTTGTCGCGTTCGAGCAGGCCCTTCACCTTGGTCACCGCGGCGTCCGGCTTGAGTTCGTCATCGACCGCCACGACCTCGACCTCGCGGCCCGCCATCTTGCCGCCGAGATCCTTGACCCCAAGCATGAAGCCGTCGCGGGCCTGCTGGCCCAGTACCGCCGCAGGGCCCGATAGCGTCACGATCACGCCGATCTTGAGCTTCTCCTGCGCGAGGGCCTGACCGGCTGCGACGCTCAAGAGCACCGCGAGCCCCGCCAACTTCAACTGCTGCTTCATGACCACTCCCCCGCTACACCACTGAAATCCCTGCTCAAGGCTTGAGCTTATTCTGATGACGGCTATCGCCGCAAGCAGCGCCGCGTCCGGAGCAATTCTGTCAGCGAGGCGGCATGCAAACCCCGCGCCAATTGTTTGAAACCTAAAGAAATTTGCGGAAGGCGGCGCAGCCGCGGGCCGGGGGAGTTTTTTGACTTGCAGCACGAGGCGAATTATTTGAAGGTCAAAACAACAGGGCCAGGCCCGGCAGAGGCGAGGCCGGCAGCACCGACAGGCGTGCCGCCGTGAGGACCCAGGCAGGTATGATTGCATCATGATCCTTGATTCCGAGACCAAGGCCGTCGAACTCCCGGAAGATCACGGCAACGAACTGAGATTGTGGCTCCGCCTGTTGACCTGCACGACCCTCATCGAAGGCGAAGTGCGCAGCCGGCTGCGCGAGCGGTTCGACGTCACGCTGCCGCGCTTCGACCTGATGGCCCAGCTCGACAAGGCGCCGGAAGGCATGACGCTGTCGGATGTCTCGAAGCGCATGATGGTCAGCAACGGCAACGTCACCGGGCTGGTCGAGCGCCTCGTTGAGTCCGGTCATCTCGACCGGCGGACATCGGAGACCGACCGGCGCGTGCAGGTGATCCGGCTGACGAAGGCCGGCCGTATAGAGTTTCGCAAGATGGCCGCGGAGCACGAGACCTGGATCGCCGACATATTTTCGGATCTGACGCCGAAAGACGTCCGCGAATTGATGCGGCTCCTGGCCAAGACCAAGGGCTCGGCGCAGAAGTCCGCGCAAAAGCGGGCTTAGTCGCGTCTTGGGCACCGACGTCGACTATGAAGCAGAGTACAACAACCGGGCGAGGGTCCCGGAAAACCCCTCGATTATGGCGGGCTGGGCAAAAGACGCGGCCGCCTACCGCGACCGGCACACCCCGCGCGTGATTGCCTATGGTCCGGGCGCGCGGAACTGCATCGATCTGTTTCCCGGCAACGACGAAGGGCCGGTCGTCGTCTTCATTCATGGCGGTTACTGGCAGGCGCTGGATGGTTCCTTCTTCAGCCATCTCGCCGGCGGCCTGAATGCCCATGGGGTCAGCGTCGCCATTCCCAGCTATGACCTGTGTCCCGCCGTCACGGTCGATGAGATCATGCAGCAGATGCGGGTGGCGACGCGTGAATTGGCGCGGCTCGGGCGCTCCCTCGTCGTCAGCGGCCATTCAGCCGGCGGGCATCTCGCGGCCTGCATGCTGGCGACCGACTGGCAGGCCTATGATGCTTCGTTGCCCGGCGATCCCGTCATTGCGGCCTATGCCATTTCGGGCCTGTTCGATCTGGGACCGCTGGTCGGAACATCGATCAACAAGGCATTGGAGCTCGACGACGCAACCGCGAGGGCTGCGAGCCCGCTGTTCTGGAAAGCGCCGGCGCGCGGGAGCCTTGACGCGGTAGTCGGCGAAAAGGAAAGCGCGGAATATTTCAGGCAAAGCCGGACAATCGTTGAGCAATGGGGTGCTGCCGGCACCGCGACCCGGTTCGGCGTAGTCCCCAACGCCAACCATTTCACCGCGATTGCCCCGCTGGCCGATCCGGCCTCGCCGATGACCTTGCGCTTGAAGGAACTGGCGGCGCGCTAGGCAGCAAAAAGCATTGGATCGCCCGGATTTGGGCTATTGCGCCAAATTACTTTAAGTATAAAATGTTTGTCGTGGCGCGCTGCCGGACGGCCCGTTGGACTGAAGCCTTTCATCCCGAAAAGGAGGGCGATGAACATGTCGGCTAGGACAAGCTTTGGCCCATCCCTTGGCCTATCCCTCGGCCCATCCGGTCACGTCGATGATTTCGCGCGACGAAATCTTCCGCCGTTTGACCAATGGCCGGAATTGCTGCTCGACCGGCCCGAATTTCAATATCCCGAATATCTCAATGCCGCGGTCGAGCTGACTGACCGGATCGTCGAGAGGGGACTCGGCGATCGTATCGCGCTGATCGGCAACGGACGCCAGCGCACCTACAAGGAATTGGCCGACTGGTCGAACCGCCTTGCGCATGCCCTGGTGGAGAATTACGGCGTCAAGCCCGGCAACCGCGTTCTGATACGCTCGGGAAACAATCCGGCGCTCGTCGCGGCGTGGCTCGCGGCAACGAAAGCCGGTGCCGTCGTCGTCAATACCATGCCAATGCTTCGTGCCGGTGAGTTGACCAAGATCGTCGACAAGGCCGAGATCGCGCTGGCGCTGACGGACAGCCGCATCGCCGATGAACTGGTTGCGTGCGCGAAGACCAGCCGGTTTCTCAAGCAGGTCGTGAACTTTGACGGAACGTCAAATCACGACGCCGAACTCGATCGCGTGGCGCTGAACAAGCCGGTGCGGTTCGATGCGGTCAAGACCGGCCGGGACGATGTTGCCTTGCTGGGCTTTACCTCCGGCACGACGGGCGAACCCAAGGCGACGATGCATTTCCATCGCGATCTCCTGATCGTTGCCGATGGCTATGCCAGGGAAGTCCTCAACGTCACGCCGGACGACGTCTTCGTAGGCTCACCGCCGCTGGCCTTTACGTTCGGACTGGGGGGGCTCGCGATCTTTCCGTTGCGGTTTGGCGCTACCGCGACGCTGCTGGAAAACGCGGCACCGCCCGAGATGGTCAAGATCATTGAGGCCTACAAGGCCACCATTTGCTTTACCTCGCCCACCGCCTATCGGGCGATGATGGCCGCCATGGACAAGGGCGCCGATCTGTCGTCGCTTCGTCTCGCGATTTCGGCCGGGGAGACCTTGCCGGCGCCGGTTTTCGAAAGCTGGACCCGCAAGACCGGCAAGACGATTCTTGACGGGATCGGCAGCACGGAATTGCTGCATATCTTCATCACGAACCGCGTAGGAGACGCCGCCGCCGGGACAACGGGACGCCCGGTTTCCGGTTACGAGGCAAAAATCGTCGATGACAATATGAATGAATTGCCGCCGGGTACCGTCGGCAAGCTCGCGGTTCGCGGCCCGACCGGTTGCCGCTATCTCGCGGATTCTCGGCAGTCGAACTATGTGCGCGATGGCTGGAATCTCACCGGCGACACGTTCATCCGCGACGAGAGAGGCCGCTTTTCCTTCGTGGCCCGCTCGGACGACATGATTGTCTCTTCCGGCTACAACATTGCGGGCCCTGAAATCGAGGCCGCGCTGCTGAGCCATCCCGCGGTCGCCGAATGCGGCGTTGTCGGCGCGCCCGACGAGGCGCGCGGCATGATCGTCAAGGCCTATGTGGTTTTGATGTCGGGCGTCACCCCCGATGACGCGCTGGCGACAGCCTTGCAGGAGCATGTCAAGCGCGAGATCGCGCCTTACAAATACCCGCGCGCGATCGAGTTCGTTGCGCAACTGCCGAAGACGGAAACCGGAAAGCTCAAGCGATTTGCGCTGCGGCAGATTGCGCAGGCCGGCGCGGCCTCGTCGGGCATTGCCGCGGAATGAATGTATCTGGAATGACGGAGAAATTTTCGTGAGCACGCCAAAAGGGCCCGCGCTTGCAGTGCTGCCGGCGGCGAAGGACGAACCTTCGCGAGGCGGTGCGCAGATCCTGCAGCCGAGCGGCTGGCCGATGCCGAAGGGATACGCCAACGGAGTGGCGGCCGACGGCCGGCTGGTCGTGACGGGCGGCGTGATCGGCTGGGATCATCACGGCCATTTGCCGGCGGATTTCGTCGAGCAGGTCCGTCAGACCCTGAGGAATATCTCGGCCATTCTCGCAGAAGGCGGCGCGCGGCCCGAACACCTGGTGCGCCTCACCTGGTATGTCGTCGATATGGAAGAGTACCTCGCGAACCTGAAGATGCTCGGACAAGTCTATCGCGATATCTTTGGCGCGCATTATCCGGCCATGGCGCTGGTCCAGGTCGTGCGTCTGGTTGAAGCTGCCGCGCGGGTCGAGATCGAGGCGACGGCGGTGGTGCCGCGATAAGCGAAGCGCGGGTCTCCAGGCATTGGGCGCGCCGGCTAGAATCGAAGCCTCAGCGATCGCATGAGCGTCGACCCCAATATTCCCAATATGCCCGGCCGCAACTGCAGATGCCGGCGGATGAAAAATGCCATCGCCATGTTCCAGACGATCAGCGCAATGGTTGTCGCGATCGCTGCGCCGGTCAGCCCGAACATGTCGATGAAGACAATGCCGGCCAGGATGTTTACAAGTGCGCTCAGCACCAGCAAGGCGGCAGCGCCGCGTTCGTGCTTGGTCATGGTCATGACGTATAGCTGCGACCCGTAGCTGGCCGCGACAACCTGGCCCAAAAGGAGAATGCGCAGGGCAGGGACACCGTCGGCAAAGTCTTTGCCGAACCAGGTAAGGATGGGTTCCGCCAACACGGCCAGTGCCAGCGCAATGCAAATCGCCACACCCAGGATCCAAGCTGCTGCTTGCGTCACGAGGGCCTGCAGCGTCGCATAGTCTTTCTGCGCAAACAGGCTCGAGATAGCAGGCGCGAACAAGGTGTTGACCGCGGTGCGCGGCAACACCACCAGGAAGGCAATATTGAAGGCGAGACTGTAGATTCCGGCCTGCCTCGTTTCTCCGAACCAGCCGAGCAGCACGACGCCGCTTCGATTGAGAAGGGCCTCGGCGGCTGTGATAATCATAAGCGGCACTGCGGTGCGGCGCCAGACCGCAGCGGCATATTCCGGAGATGCAATCGTGAACGCGTCGGGGCGAAGTCTTCTCATCGCGCCGCTGGCGAGCCCGAGCGCGACGATGGAACCGACGAGCGTAGCCATCATGACCATCGGCGCGTCGATGCGGCGGCTTAGCCATAATTCGGCCAGCACGACAAAGATCAACAGCAAGCCGTCGCGCACGACTTTGTCCGGTAGCAGCGCAAGCACAACGCCGCCGAATGCGCGAACAATCGAGCAGCGTACCCACAGCAATGCCCAGAGTGGAACAAGAATGAATCCAACGAGAAACGTGTTCCTGAGTTCCGGGGAAAACTGCCGGGGCCAGGTCATGACGGCCAAGGTCCCAATCAACATTACAAGAATGCTGACGGCGAGCGTACGTCGTACCGCGTACTGAATGACGCCTCGCGCGAGGCTCCATGCTCCAGTCGTCTGGTAGGCGGATACGAAGCGCAGCAACGCTATATCGAAGCCGAGCGCGGAGAAATAGGCGAGGATCGTCATCCAGGCTATGACGTAGGCATAGACGCCATAGGTCTCGGCGCCGATGAGCCTGGCGACCAGAAGCTGCGCGCAGGCGGTCACACCGGCGCTGGCGATAAAGATCGCGAAGGCGGTGGCGCCACCGAAAACAACTCTCTTGATCGGGGCACTGCCGAAAGCCTGGTCGAGCGTTTCGCTTGTCATTTTTTTCAGTGCCTATTCCGAGTGCCCCTGAACGGTTCGACTGTCAGTAATACATGAAACACGGCGCGCCAGCGGGCTGATCCATGCCAATTAAAACTGAACAAGTCCGATGCCCTCAGGCCGCGCCCCGCTGCTCCATGCCG
>Ga0210410_10005248_pt1 | contig 11293 bp, 10 predicted proteins | sample IncBWC4MmetaG_FD_161058 | JGI IMG/M metagenome (GOLD analysis project Ga0210410, IMG submission 161058) | Forest soil microbial communities from Barre Woods Harvard Forest LTER site, Petersham, Massachusetts, United States - Inc-BW-C-4-M | ecosystem: Environmental > Terrestrial > Soil >... | reverse complement strand
AAATCTGAAAGCAGATGTTCTCCTGGGAGGAGGATGCCCATGCGGCCAGCCGGAAACGAGCCCCTTGCGCGTCATGCCATTGCCTTCGTTCTCGCCGGCGGACGGGGCTCCCGGCTTATGGAATTGACTGATCGACGCGCCAAGCCGGCCGTCTACTTTGGTGGAAAATCGCGCATTATCGATTTTGCCCTATCCAACGCCATGAATTCGGGCATCCGCCGCATCGCCGTTGCCACTCAATACAAGGCACATAGCCTCATTCGCCATTTGCAGATGGGATGGAATTTCTTTCGTCCCGAACGCAACGAAAGCTTCGATATTTTGCCGGCCAGCCAGCGCATTTCCGAGACGAACTGGTATCTCGGGACGGCGGACGCAGTTTACCAAAACATCGACATCATCGAGCCTCACAACGCCAAATTTATCGTGCTGCTCGCCGGCGATCACATCTACAAAATGGACTATGAGCTCATGCTGCAACAGCACGTTGAGCAGAGCGCGGACGTGACGATTGGCTGCCTAGAAGTGCCACGCAGTGAGGCCAGGGGCTTTGGGATCATACGGATTGACGATGCCGACGTCATCGATTCGTTTCTGGAGAAACCAGCCGACCCACCAGCCATGCCGGGAAAGCCTGACAAATCACTCGCAAGCATGGGAATCTACGTTTTCAATTCAGAATTCCTGTTTGAAGAGCTTCGACGTGACGCGGAAGATCAGAATTCGAGTCATGACTTCGGCAAGGATATCATCCCTCATATCGTGAAACACGGACGCGCCGTAGCTCACCATTTCAGTCGCTCGTGCGTCAGATCTCACAGTCAACTTAGCTATTGGCGGGACGTAGGAACGCTGGATGCCTATTGGGCGTCGAATATTGATCTCACCGATACCTTGCCTGAGCTCGACCTCTACGACCGCTCCTGGCCGATCTGGACCCACGCTGAAATTACGCCACCTGCGAAGTTCGTTCACGATCGGGATGGCCGGCGCGGCGAGGCAGTGACTTCGCTTGTCTCCGGCGGATGCATCATTTCCGGTGCGGCGATACGGCGTTCGCTGTTGTTTACCGGTGTGCATGTTCATTCCTATGCCAAAATCGAAAATGCGGTGATCTTGCCGTATGTCGAAGTGGCTCGCGGTTCGCTATTGAAGGACGTGGTGATCGACCGGGGTGTCCGGATTCCGGAAGGAGTGGTAGTGGGCGAAGATCCCGAACGCGACGCCGAACGATTTCGCCGCACCGAGCAAGGAATCTGCCTGATCACGCAACCGATGATCGACAGGCTATCGGCATGAAAGCCGTTCGCGTGCTTTCGGTTGCTTCAGAGATCTATCCTCTTATCAAGACTGGCGGCCTCGCCGATGTGACTGGCGCGCTGCCGAAGGCTTTTAAGGTGGAAGGGATCGAAGCGCGTACTGTGGTGCCGGGATATCCGGATGTGCTGAACGAGTTGGAAGGGGCAGATGAAGTCCTTCGCTTCCCAAATTTTTATGGAGGGCCTGCGCGTGTGCTGGGCAGTTCCGCGGCCGGGCTTGACTTGTTCATACTTGACGCGCCGCATCTATTCGCACGTCCCGGAAACCCCTATGTTGCGCCCGACGGCGCTGACTGGCCCGATAACGCCATTCGCTTCGCGGCGCTAGGGCGAACCGCTGCCGAAATTGGCCAAGGCGCGATCCCGGCATTTGTGCCTGATGTCGTGCACGCGCACGATTGGCAGGCCGGGCTGACCCACGCGTTCTTGCACTACAGCGAGCGGCCGCGGCCAGCCACGATCATGACGGTTCACAATCTCGCCTATCAGGGAAAATTCGCGCGCGAGGTGTTGAGCGATATCGGATTATCCCCCGAATCGTTCACAATTGACGGAGTTGAATATTATGGTGGGATCGGCTTTTTGAAAGCCGGGCTGCAATTTGCCGATCGCATCACCGCGGTTTCGCCGACCTATGCGGTCGAAATACAACAGCCTGATGCAGGCATGGGGCTCGATGGGCTACTGCGCGCGCGATCAAATGTGTTGAGCGGAATCCTCAACGGTATCGACATATCTGTCTGGAATCCCGAGACCGATCCGCGCATCGCATCACCGTTCAGCGTAAATACGCTTCCTGACCGTGCGGCGAATAAAACCGCGTTGCAAAGGCGCTTCGACCTTCCCCTCGCACCCGATGCATTTTTGCTCGGAGTTATCAGTCGCTTGTCCTGGCAGAAGGGGCTCGACCTGCTGCTGGAGACTCTGCCACTCGTTCTGGGTGACGGCACGCAGTTGGTTTTGCTCGGAAATGGCGATCGGTACCTTGAGGCGCGCTACAGCGCGGCCGCCAAATCCTATCCGGACCGGATCGGCGTTTTGATCGGGTATGATGAGAATCTGGCTCATCTCATTCAGGCCGGTGCAGATGCGCTCGTGGTACCGTCGCGTTTCGAGCCATGCGGACTGACGCAGCTGTGCGCCTTGCGCTATGGCGCCATTCCTATCGTATCGCGCGTCGGCGGACTGGCGGACACCGTTATCGACGCCAACGAGACGATCATCGCGGCAGATGCAGCGACTGGAATTCAGTTCGGGCCAGTTACGAGCGAAAATCTCGCCGGCGCCATTCGCCGGGCCAAAGGGCTGTTTCACAACAAGCCCGCTTGGCAAAGGATTCAGAAGAATGGCATGACCGTTGATGTTTCGTGGCACAATCGCGCACGCCGCTATGCTGATCTCTACCGTCAGATTGCCAAACCTAATTAGACGTGGCCATACGTGATCCAATCGAGATCGCCTCGTCCCAGTACGAATGACCGCAAATGGCGCAAAGCAGCCGTTCGTCAGTAAGATTAAGGGAGAAAGCCAACGTAACCTGGTCACGACATCCACATTTCGGCTCCAGCTCAAGGAGCTGGAGCGTGGGGGTCGAGTAGCAGCACGCGAACTTCGTCGCGATTTCTCGGCCCCGCAGAAGGATGCTGCTTCATGCTGCAAATACGCCACCACTGGCCGGCTTCGGCCGAACTCGGACTTGCCGAGATTACCGCGAAGATCCGTCGCAGCACGTCATGAAGAAGATGGACGCGCGGTCGTTGGCCGATCTGGTGAGAAAGGCCGAAACGCTGGGAATCGTGGCACCAAGCTCTAGCAGCTGCTCCGCGGCGCCACATTTTCAGCATTTTTTAGAACGATTCGACCTGCAGCGCGAAGATATAGCCGACGCCTCGCTCAGTCTGGATCACGCGCGGTGCACTCGGATCGATCTCCAGTTTGCGCCGCAGCCGCAAGACCTGGACATCAATGCTCCGATCGAAAATATCTTCGTGAACTCGTGTGGCTTGAAGCAAATACTCCCGCGACAAAGGCCGCTGGGGCGCTTCGAGAAAGGCCAGCAACAATGCATACTCGCCTTTGCTCAGCGAGACCGGCGTCGTATCGGGATCTACGAGTCTACGGCCACGCCGTTCAAGCTGCCAGCCGTCGAATCTGTAACCGCCTCGCTCCGGATCATGGGTCCGTGCAACCCGTCCCGTTTCCTGCCGCCGCAATACGGCGCGAACGCGGGCAAGCAACTCTCTGAGGCTGAATGGTTTTATGATGTAGTCGTCCGCACCGAGCTCGAGACCGACGATGCGATCGATTTCGTCGCGACGATGGCCGGTCGTGATGATGACCGGGACGTCCGAATGAGAACGAATTTCCCTCAAGAGATCCAGCCCATCATCCTGACCGAGCTGTAAATCCAGAATTATCAGGCTGGGAATGGTCCCTGAAAAATGACGATTCAACTCTATTCTGTTTGACGCGGACTTCGTCGGCATGTCGTGATCTTCCAGGTACCTGACCACCATCTGCCGCAGCGACGGGTCATCATCAACGACGAAGACATGACTGATATCCGCGAGCATAAATTGATCTCTCAATTGTTTTGGTCACTAAGGGTGTTGTCTCAATTTGAATTTCAACCGGCAATTATTTGCCATTTTCCGGCCGTAATGTCCGAGCCGGATTATTCTTACGCAGATCGAACCTAGACCGCCGGAGGTCAGACGTCGTGAGCCAATGACGCACTTTCGATGGTACGGAAACGCCCTCAGCTAGGTGTGATCTCCGGCGTAGGCGCATGGCGAGCGACCGAATCGATGGCGAAATTTTCGGGCGAAATTTGTATAGTCGCGAAAGCCGCTGGCGTAAGCGATCTCGCTGACAGGCTGGTTTGTGGCCAGGAACGCCCTGCGATGTAGGAGGCGCGCGGCGTAATCCAAACGAAGCGAATATATGAATTCACTGCAGGTCGAGCCGCGCTGAGTAAAGAGCTTCTGCAGGTAACGCAACGAGATCCCCGCTTCGGCTGCCACCTCGCAAGGACCGAGATCTGGATCGGCAAAGCGGTCCTTGATAGCGCCGCAGATTCGCGTGAACAGCTTGTCCGCATGACGAGAGACGGGCCAGGGGTCGGACGGTGCGAATAGTGCGCCGACGAGATCATAGACGGCCAACTGCATGTATGAATCAGCGGGCGATAACGCAGATCCTTCACCCCCGTCGGTCTCCTGAATGAGATCGAAGAGCAAACGCCCCGCCGCCGTTCCGCCGCGTCTATAAAGACCACCCTTTGGCTCGAATCCAAGATGGGACACCAGTGACTGGCGCGGCAAGTTAAGAGTCACGGTATTCCATGGCGCGCCGTGGTTATCAGCGAAGTATGTCACTGGCTGGGCCGCATCGACGAACGCGACATCACCCACAGCGAGCCGCACGGCTTGATCGTTGTGGGTCATCGCTGACTGGCCCCCGACCTGAAAGACAGCGAAATAGTGGTCGACGCCGTCGAGGCGAGCATCCCGGCAAGTCCGCTCGACCCGGTGAGCATTGCAACCGATGTTCAGTGCCGTGAACCCGCAGACGCTCGCGGGGCGCACCCAACCGGCAAAGGCATTGGGTTCGACACCTTCCGGGTTGTACCGCCCGCACATCGAGCGGAGCATCTCTCTCCAAGCGTCGTAGTCTAATTGTGATGGGCTGAGATTATCATCGCTCTGAAGCATTATCGTCTCCGTTTTGGAGTGCTCCGCTTCGAAGATTGGAGTTACGGCCTCAGACTGGGTTCTTTCAACGGTGCGAATCGGTCAAGTCTCGGGGACGTGATGAATTGTGATGCGGGCGCAGCAAACGGGGCTTGTTCAAAAGCCAGATATGAGGAAGGTCTGGTTTTGGCGGCGAAGCGGACATTGACCTGGGATTGCTCGTTACTCTCGGAATCCCAGACGGCCCCACCTGAGATCTCGGATACCCAAGGCCCAAACTAGTCCAAGCCAGCGCGGCGGAAGGTTTCCAGATAGCGGTCGCGGTCGGCCGCATTCTTAGCCACAACGCGCAGCCGCTTCACTGACGGCTCATGACAGCCAGACAGACGATCTAGTATGTCGCCAACGAATTTGAAGCCGAATCGCAACGACGTGAATAAGGTGAACTCGAGGACAGCGGCGGCGCTTGTCAGCCGCGGCGATCGAGAGATGTATTCTGGCCGGATGACACGCTTGCGTTCGCGGATGCGGGCCCAAGCTTCACGTCGTCGGTCAGCGACGATGACACGGTAGGATGCTGCTGGTTTTGCGTTGTGCGCGCAACCGCAAGTCGGGTGCGTTCGAAAATCTCCTCGACCGAACGCGTCGAAGAACTCATCTCGTGAAGAAGGGCGGTGATCAGCGGACTGTCTGATCCATCCGAGTCATCTGCCACTGCGCCCGGGGGCTCCGAGGTCAGGATAAGCGCGTTTTCATCTGCCTGAGTGGGCGCAAGGCCATGCGAGTAACTCCTGAAGCGCCTCTCATAGGGGTTGCGGCGGGATGCATCGATGACTGCAAGGCGGACACGCGCACCAGAGCTCTTGAGCCCCGCAAACAGCCAATCGGCGCAAACGCCAACGTGTCGAACATCTTGTTCGTCCCAGATCTTGGCATCGACAGGAATCAAGTAGTTTTGTCCACCGGACTGCACACCGTAGCCTCCGAAGTAAATCATGACGATCGAATCGTGCTGTACTTTCGCTTCTAGGCGCTCGATTGCGCGTTGCGTGTCGTTGCGCGTCGCGTTCTGAACGAGGTCAACGTCGAAACCGTCTCTACGAAGCGCGCTCGCCAATGCGCATGCGTCGTTACCGATTTGTGCCAGCGGCGTGTCGGCGTCGGGATAGTTGAAATTTCCGATCACGAGAGCAACGCGATCGGTATCGGCGTGCGGCAATTGTTTCACTTCGGTCGCCGAACATGCGCCGGAGGCACCGGAATGCGGCTTCTCAAATCTTTGCAACGCGCCAAGGCTGCTCGAAACAGAAACTACGAGGGCCATGGTGGCCAATATCATTCTCCAACCAGTCATTTATCGCCTCATACCGTTCTGTTTAAATCCGTCGGCAGCACCATCACCCCAACTAATATTAGAGGCCTGTTCTGTGGCTCGAAAATAGAAACGATAGAAACGCATAGTTTCCTAAAGCGGACTACGGTGTGAACCGCCCCAAGAGTTCGGCCGCTCGCCGCAGCATGCACGAAGCCTGGTGCGGACGCGCAAGCGCTTCAGGTGTCGCGATGGAAACTCGCTCACCGTGACATCAGGACCGGAACAGGCGCCTCTTTCAGCAACGCCCGGGTGACGCCACCGAACATCATCTCGACGGGGCGGGCGTGGCTGTAGGCGCCAATGACCATCAGATCCACGCCGTGTTCTGCGGCGTAGGATAGGATGATGTCGGCGACCCGAGCGCCTTGCGACAACACCTGCTCTACTTCGACGTGGGCACCGTGCCGCGCGAGATATAGCGCGATATCAGCGCCGGGCTCCTCGCCGTGCCGGCCGGCTCTCTGTTCCGAATCGACCACCAAAAGCGTCACGGAACTAGCCGCGACGAGGAAGGGCAGCGCGTCTGCGACCGCGCGCCGGGCCTCACGGCTGGCGTTCCAGCCGACCAGTATCTTGTTGCCGATCGACTCGGATTTCCAGCCGCTCGGTATGACGAGAATGGGAGCGCCGCTGGAGAGAAGGAGCTTTTCGGGAGATGCGTAGCCCTTGAGCTCTTGCAGCTCACGTTGACCGATCACCACGAGATCGGAATGAAGCGAGCTGAGAGTGAGATCCTCGTCAGGTCCGCCTCGACGGATCACCCGGAATTCGGCACTGAGATCGCGCTTTGCGGAAATGGCCTCGAAGCGCCGGCGAACGTTGGAGGTCGCTGCCTCGTCAGCCGCTTTCCGCTCGACGAGCAAGGCTCGGATGGCTTTCTCGCCAATCACATAGTAATCGGATCGATACTCCGGGCGAACCGCGGATACAACGTGGATTCCGGCAAGATGGGCGCCGCACTGGTGGGCGAGCGTAGCTGCATAGTCGATCCGCTGCTCACCTTCAGGGGTCGCGTCGACGAACACCTCGATGTTTTTCAAAGTCATGGCATCCTCTCCTATCGGCAACGTTTGACATCAGTCAGCGTGTCGCGAAGCTCGGCTTGGCGACACGGATTGGTTCGACAGTGCAGCCGCGATTAATCGGCTCACGGCCTCGCGCGTGGCGGCGTCGTAGCGGTCCCGGCGGGACAGGATGACGTCCGGCTCGACCAGGGCACAGGCTGCCGCCTTGACGCGCCGGGCTTCCTGCCCGGCATCGCCAACCAGCCGGAATTCTCCGGATGCGCTCGCTGCGGCGAGTATCCTGGTGATGTGGCGAATGAGGCGCGCATCATGGTGGGTGTAGCAGGGCCATTGTTCCGCCGTGGCGTCAGCGAGCAACTCGCTGACCCGCGGCTCGCGATCGACCAAGATGATCAGCGCGGTGTTCAAGCCGCTGAGAAAGCCACTGAGCCGGTCGCGCGCCGAATCGCTGTTGCAGATCTCGCAATCAAGCGCTGCGCGTTCGGTCTCCTGCAGGTAGTGGGACGCGAGCGCGTCGAGGATCGCGCGGCGGCTTGAGAAATACCGATAGACGTTGGCGGCGGAAAAGCCGCAGGCGTCCGCAATATCCGCCACGGTGATTTTGCGATGGCCGTAAATTCTGAGAAGCCGTTCCGTCTCGAGGAGGATGCGCGCGGCATTTTCCGGGGGGGCGCGTCGCAAGGCACCGTATAGCCGTGGATTTGCACAGAGATTGTCTGCAGCTTCCACTGACGATAATCGAACTGGCCGAGGGCTTGGGGGAGCGGCGAAGTGATGCGCGGCCGCCAGCTCTGTCCGAGCGTGGCGGGCGAGGGGCCCGATCGGATCGGTCGCGGGCGGGACCGGGCGTGTTGCCGGGGCGAGGGGCCGACTTGACATCGCGACCTCCAATGATAACGTAATGTACGTTACGTTTTGGTGAAAACAAGAGGGCGCATGCCGGCGACTGCGACAGTGCGGAGGACCAGACCGCGCGGCGAGATCCGACGGTCCGAAATCCTGGACGCCGCCACCGAAGTCTTCCTAGAGAACGGCTATGGCGGCGCCACCATCGACCTCGTCGTCGAGCGTGCCGGGGCGTCCAAGGGCACCGTGTACTCGTTTTTCGGCGGCAAGGACGGCCTGTTTGCCGCGATCGTGGAGGAGCGTGTCGAGCGGATCCTTGCCGCGTTCGGCGACCCCGAGGTCGTTCACTCCGATGTCCGCCACGCGCTCGCTCACATTGCGGAGCGCTATATGGAGGTCGTGATGGGCCGGGATGCGGTCGGTTTTCACCGGCTGATCGTCGCCGAGGGCGCCCGCTTCCCCGAACTTGCGCGGACCTTTTACCAGCTCGGACCCGACCGCACCAATGCGCATCTGGCCGGCATGCTGTCGGCCTGGCGCGAACGCGGCCTGATCCGCCTCGATGATCCCGAACTCGCGGCCGTTCAGTTTTTCAACGCGGTCAGCGGTGACCTGCATCGCCGCGCGATGGCCGGCATCATCCCAAAGAACCTCCGCGCCGCGATCCAGCGCAGCATCGATCATGCGGTCCAGGTCTTTTGGAACGGCATCCGAGTTGACCGCCCCGGTGTATGAGCTGTCGGGATAAGTGGCATTTGTGACCTCCGGGCCGGTCAAATCTTCATGCCTCCAAACTCGCACGCCCGTTCTTGCCGACGATGATCTGATCATGGACGGAGATGCCGAGTGGTTCCGCGATGTCGATGATTGCGCGTGTCATCTGGATATTCGCCTGTTATGAGGACAACAGTGTCACGGCACCTCTCATTGCTGCTTGTGCGCAGCCATCCATTTGCGATATTGGGCGGACCAGCGGTTCACGTCGAATCGTTCGATGATAAAGGCGAGCAACGGCGATACGTTGGGATTCTCATTCGCTCCAGGGCCTTGCCTTCGCAGTCTTGAGATTGATGATGAACTGAAATCTGGTGGGAAACTCTACCGGCAAATCGGCCGGCTTCGCGCCTTTGAGAATCCTATCAACCAGAGCGGCAGTACGTTTGTACATATCAGTCAGATTCGGCTGGCAGGCCATGAGGCCACCAGCTTCAACTGCGAGCCTTTGCCCAAACAGAGTGGGCAGCCGATTGTCAAGGTGATCTTCTGGCGGGTGAGGGCGGGCATGCACCCATCATAGCGGGCTCCGAGATGCGTTCAAACGGCGGCCGCCACTCCCACTCCGGTAGCCCGAGCGGAAACAACCACATGGGCGCGCGCTGAAGGCCGGGATGGCGCCAAACAGAAAACGGCGCTGTTACCAGCGCCGTTCTGGTGCACCTACGCGTGGAACCGGCCCACTTCGACTGGCGCTGGCGGGAGCGACCCGCTCTGGCTCTGCTGGCGTGGGAAGCCCTGGCTCGCGATCCGCTGCCGAGGCTACGCCGCATCCAAGTGGAGTCAACTGGAACGACAATTAATTTTGGGCCAGCGGCTATCACCCATCGCGAGATCCAGCATCAGCCTGCTGATCGCATCCAGGCTCGCACTGACGGCGGCCGTGGATGCGTTCAGCGGCGGCTGGTATTTGGATCAGCCCGAGGCTCCCCACGCGCACCGGCGCCGCTACGGCGCAGGCCCGTTAGTGGGGCTGTCGAGCTCTTTGGCCTAACTTTGCGACGCGAGCATCCGCTTCCATTCGGACGCGGCGTAGCCCTTCCGCTCCTGGATCGTGCGCTGCTGATGAGCTTTAAAGTTGGCGACGCGCTGTCGGATCTCGTCGCGCTCTGCGTTGTTCAGATTTATCGGCGGCATCCGGTTCGGTTCGACAATGGTGCGTGGCATGGGCGGCAGTTCGACACGAACGCTCTTCGTAAACTGCGTCGTTGCTTCGACGAGCGCGTCAAGATCAGCCTTCCAGTTGGTCATGTTAATACTCTCCAACATCCAGCCTACCGGACTAGGCTCGAAGTCGCCATGGTAGCGAGGTGGGATGGTTAGGCACTGTGGAAAACTTGTGAGCTTGGCGCGACGTTGGGCGGGACACTCACCATTTCCTAGATTGCCGGTCAGGCCTCGCGTCGGCAACCCGGTCACCGCGTGCTTGGCAAAACAAACTGTCTTTCGATGTCGGATAGCTGGACTTCGTCGCCCCAGCGATCGGCATCAAGGCTGACCGAATGGTTGCACCGATAGTCGGAACAACAAACCAGGACGCCGGTCAGGTCGGGCGGAGCGCATGTCGGCGAAGGTGATTGTCTCCGGGCGCATCACCGCCGTGCCCGCATTCGCAGACTTATCCCAAGCGCAAATTCGTGTCATGATATCGCGATGCTGCACTGGATTACCATGTTTGTAGCTGGGGCGATGGTTGCTCTGTCGATATTCTTCGTCTTTCGGCCGCTTCAACCCAGCAGGATACAGCCGCCTCATCCGACACTGGCGGCCACGGGGTGTGCTGCGCATCCCGAAACTAGCGTGATCCCTGCGGAATACAGTTGCGAGAAGCCATGACCCGACCCGAACGCGATCTTACGATCGGCCGCGGGTGAGTCCGGGCGAGGGCGGCAGGCAAATCGCCCTTGCGTAATGTGTGGTTCCCGCATTGGACGGGGGCCGATTGGCGGTAATCTCCCCCGCCACAAAAAGACTGACAGCTCCGTATTTGCCGAAATGGGAGAAATCAAATGTGGATAATGACGAATAACAGCTACCTGTCCATCGTAAGCAAGGATTGTGGCCCGACTGAATTGCTGGTCAGGGCTCGGCGTGCCGGGGATATCGAGAAAATATTCCCAGATGCCAAGGTAACCCGGAACACCAACAGTGATTATCTGTATCGGGCAGTTCTGCGACGTGATGTGGTGAAACAGGCCTTGGCCGCAATGATCGACTATATCGATTACCCGAACTTCAAGGATAGTGTTGAAGACAGGTCGC
>Ga0210410_10005247_pt1 | contig 11294 bp, 6 predicted proteins | sample IncBWC4MmetaG_FD_161058 | JGI IMG/M metagenome (GOLD analysis project Ga0210410, IMG submission 161058) | Forest soil microbial communities from Barre Woods Harvard Forest LTER site, Petersham, Massachusetts, United States - Inc-BW-C-4-M | ecosystem: Environmental > Terrestrial > Soil >... | reverse complement strand
CGTACATGTGATTGCTGAACGTGGGCGAATTCGTGGACTGAAAAGTGTGATCCGCCAGGACAAAGGTCTGTGCGTACGTCCAATAATTGGGGATGTCGTCCGGAGTCATTTGAGTGTAGGCTTCAAAATCACCGTTCTGGTTGCCTCCGGCGGTGAGGTCGAACCAATCCAGCTTGCCGCCGTCATTGGCGGTGATTGCGGCCTCCCAGGTATGTCCTGCGTCGTGAAACATCACGTCGGGCGCTCGCCACAGCGGGATCGATTGTCCAGTGGAGGTTAAGCCCATGGTTGCGCCGGCGGCGTTGGGGAACTTTCCGAAGTAATGGTCGAAACTCCGGTTCTCCTTCATGATGATGACGACGTGTTTGATTTTTCCGTTGCCCAACAGCGATTGAATCGGATCCTCCGACGCGGTCGTGCCGGCGGCTGGCGCAAGTTGCCCGTACAGGCTGGCGCACAGTAGGAGGCACGAAGCGCAGGTCAGAAAAACCCCTTTGGAAACGTGGAAGGAAAGGTGGTTCAGAGTTCTTGAATTCATGTTTGCGACCTTCTGTTATTGGTTTTGCGGGAGCTCGATGCGTTGAAGATCAGTGACGAACATCGGTTAGCCACAAGATTTCTGCAAACTGTTGGCCAATTATTGATCGTCCAGTATGGGCTGTCAATGTGAAAAACATTGCGGCAAAGCACCTCCGCTATAGATTCCTTCGCGGCGAAACCCCAATGTTTTCGACATCGGGGTTCGCGCCGGGCGGTCGAGATTCTTAATCACCAACGCCAGTCAGCTTGATCACCTGCGGATTGTGATAGGCGTTGTCAGTAACAGTGACGGAGCCCTTGCGGGTTCCTTTCTTCGTTGGTGTAAAAGTCACGGTAATGGTACAGGTCACAGGAACAGCTGCGTTGCTCGGAGGCAGTTGGGCAGGCGAGTTGGGGCAATTGTTGGCCTGCAAATAATCGCCACTGGTGGAGACGCTGGTAATGACGATGTCGTCGGCACCCGTATTCTGCAAGGTAATCTGCATGGGGGCGCTCTGGGTGCCCACCTTCTGGTTTCCGAAGTTGAGCGATGTGGGGTTAAAGGTTGCCACGCCAATCAGCGGAACCTCGCGAACGCGGTTGTTGCCGGCATCGGCGATGAGCAGGTTCTCATTGCTGTCGATCACCAAACCGATATTGTCGAGATGGGCAGAGGTGGCGAAATTTCCGTCTCCCTGAAAACCGTAATACCACCATTGCGTATCCTTGCCAGCTACGGTCAGGATGGTTCCGGCGGTCAGGTCGACCCGTTGTACGAGCGGATTCTGGCCGCCGCCAACGAAGAGGTTACCCCGCGAATCGACAGCCACCTCATTGGGATACCAGCGAGAGCCGTTGAGGGCTGGGGAACCATCACCGTGAAAGTTAATTCCACCGTTGTACGCGTAGGTAAGGATGGTGCCGGCTGGGTATTTCTTTTTCACGTCTCCGCATCCGCCGGCCAACCCAATAACGCAGCGGATTACATTATTGTTGGCGTCGGCGATGAAGAAGTTGTCGTTGCCGTCCACCGCGACCCCGAAGGGCACGTTGAGTTGAGCAGAGGTTGCCGGACCGCGATCTCCGGAATAGCCGGCAGTGCCATTTCCCGCCACGGCTGTGATCGTGCTTCCGCTGACTTCCCAAATCACTTGGGCGGCAGGGTCGGCGACAAACAGGTTGCCAGTCTTATCCATGGATAAGGAGCTTGGCAGGGTCAGACTCTTGCTGACGGACAGAGTCGTGATGATTCCGGATGAGTCAACTTCGCGAAGCACGCCGTTGTGAGAGTCAGCGATGAAGATATCCCCGACGGCGTCGACGGCCAAGCCAAGGGGAAAGTTCAAGGTAGCGCTCAACGCGGGTCCGTTATCTCCGGTATAGCCGTTGTCGCCGTTGCCGGCGACGGTGGAGATGTCCCCGGGCTGAATCGGCACGCCCGCCACAACTATGGCAGTGTTTTGAGTATTGACGACCCGAATGCGGTTATTGGCTGTGTCGGCGATGTAGAAGTTGTTGGAGGAATCGACTGCCACTTGATACGGATTGGCCAGCATGGCATACGTTCCAGTGGCCGCCTGGCCGTCCCCGCCACTGCCGCCGCCCATGAAAGTATTGATGGTGCCGGCGGTTCCTCCGGTAATTTCACGGATTCGCTGGTTACCGGTGTCGGAGACAAAAACGTTCCCGGCCTTGTCGATGTAAACGCCGTTTGGGTTAGACAGTTCGGCGCTGAGCGGCGCACCGCCATCACCGCCGAAGCCGTATTGGCCGTTGCCGGCAAACGCATTGATGGTGGTTCCATTGATGACCCGGATGCGGTGATCTCTGGTATCGGCGATATAGACGTTGCCCGCATTGTCCACGGAAACCGCGCGGGGAGCTCCCAGTTCAGCACTTGTGGCTGCACCGCCGTCGCCGCACGCTGTCGTGCCGCTGGCACACAAGACTCCAGTGCCCGCGACGGAGCTGATCACGAACTGGTTGCCTACTTCACGGATGCGGTTATCCTGGGTGTCCGCGATGTAAAGGTGTCCGGTCGCCTTGTCCAGAGCAATTCCCATGGGCGTATTCAAAAGCGCAGAATGCGCTTTGCCCCCATCTCCGCAGGGATCAGTGGAAGAGGGGCAGGCCGAGGTGGGACTGCCGGCGTAGTTTATGATTACGCCAATCTTCGCATTGGGTCCCGACCCGCAACCGCGGGAAACCATGATGACGCAACGAACCCGGTTGTCGCCGGTGTCCGCGATGAAGATATTACCCTTGCCATCTACCGCGACACCTTGCGGTGCATTGAGTTCGGCTAGTAAGGCCTGCCCGTTATCGCCGCAGTTGCCCCCGGGACACGGTTTGCTGCTTCCGGCCACGGTCGAAAGATTTCCGCTGGTGTCAACTTTGCGGATGGCATTGTTTCCCGCATCCGCGATATAGATGTTGCCTTGGCTGTCAGTTGCCAACCCGGACGGCGACCACAATGGAGACGACGTGGCCTTCTCTACGATCTTGTGGTAAGTGATGTAGCCGGTCCCGGCGAAAACCGAAACCGCGCCTGTACCCTTATTCCACTGGAAGACATATTGCGTGCTGGGTGGAGCGACGTAGATGTTTCCGCTCGGATCCTCTACTACTGCGGTTGGCCCGGGAATATCGGCGCTGAGTGCGCCGGGACTGATCGTCCCCCCACCCGCAACCGTGTTAATCCTGTTCTGTCCGCTGGCGGACAAGACAGAAAACATAACAACCAGGATGGCAAGCATGCTAATGGACTGAGAAATCAGGCGTCGATTGCGAGCGCAGGAATGGACAGGGCGTGTATCGGATAACATTGGGTAAACTCCAAGAGACTCGCGCAAAAGGGGAACAACTGCGGGAGCCGAGAATTTGATACCAACCATAATTCGTCAGGCTGTGGACTGTCAAATGCGGTTCTCGGCAAATGACGCGGCAGCAGGCCAGTTTCAGTACGGGGTGTAAATAAGCTATGTTTCGCCCGACACAAGCCGTTGATGCAACTGGGGACCTGGGTTCTTCCCCAAGCAGGGGCATTTGTCAGACCAAACAATCAGCCATTCCGCTGTTGCGAAAATGGCCTGCATGCGCATGAAAGTAAAGCGTGTAACTTAGGCTCTGGTTAATTGTGAGGCAGGCTCCCCGAGGGTACCCAAGCTCGCAAGTGCAATGTCTTGCACACACCTGCCTCGGAAGTAGCCGAAGGGAAATGCCCATAAATGGTCTCGCGTCTCCGGCGCGAGTCTGCTTTGCCGCCGATCGTCCGTTGATTACAGGTCGGACGGGGTGCACCCCGAGGCGAGTCTATCTCCGGTCCACAGCAACCGCGACAGCGGCGCAAGCCTGCTTGGCGGCGTTCTGATGCTTAATTATCAGCGCGGCGATCCGATCAATGCTGCGGAAATTCTCAATCTCGAAGTCCTCAATTCCAATGTGGGTGCCAAACTGTTGTTCAAGGTGCAACAGCAGTTCGACGAACTTCTGCGAGTCGAGGATGCCGGTCTCAAACAAATCGGCGTCTTCGGTTGGAACTTCAACATTGAGTTTCTCGGCGAGAACGCCTGCGATCTCCGTTTGAATTCGCTTGTACTCAGGATTATTCATTTAAGTCACACTCATCGGGGGATGACTGGATGAATCGAGCCGGCCGCCTGATCTGAGGACATCGGCGGCAGCAAGATATGTGTCTCCTCTCTTAAGTTTCTTTACCAGGACCCATTCGTCTCCGGCCGCTACGAACGCACCGGAATCGGAGACCTGCCCTATCGTGCCCGGCGAAGCTTCCGTCGGCAGCCCAGTGCGGGAAACCTTGATCACGCCAAGGTCTTCGTTTCCCAACCTTGTCGTTGCGTGTCCCCACGGCGAGTGAAATGGCGAATAGTCGCAAGCACGGACGAAGTTCACAATATTCTGCGCAGGAGCGAGCCAACTCAGCCAGCCTTTTTGTGGAATCTCGGGTCCGAAGTACTCTCGCCGGGTAAGATCCTGGGGCACAAGCGGCAAGTCGTCGGGCGTTGCCGAGACTGTGTCCAGCAGTTTGAGCATGAGGGCGACGCCGCGCTGCGTACACTTGAAGCTCAGCGTGAATGCGGTGTCGTCGTCTGCGATGGGGAAAAGCTCCTGAAACACCGTGGCTCCGGTATCGATTCCAGCTTCCATTTTGTGGATCGTGACTCCGTGCTCCTTCTCGCCCCGGTAAATGGCCCAACTTACCGAGTTCAGTCCGGCATAGCGAGGCAAGGGTCCAGGATGGAGGTTGTACGCGCCCCACCGGGGTGCAGCCAGCGAGTCTGGATGAATAATATAAAGAGAGTGCACGTTGAGCAGCAGGTCGATCTGTTCCGTTCTTAGACTTTCAGCCAGAGCGGGGTCTTTCACCATTTTCGCGGGCCAAGTCTTGTAGCCCAGATCCTGCGCCACCTTCCAGAGAGTGCTGCTTTCACTGGCCGGGTTTTCCGGAGGCGAAGTCAAAACTCCGGCCACGCGATGCTGGCTGCGAGCCAGGGCTTTGAGCAATTGCAATCCAGCCATTTCCTCCGCTACCAGAAGGATGTTCATGAAGTCGTGAGCCGACGCCGCATCGCTTTAACGGGCGCCACTGCGCTCGGCTGCAACCGCGACTGACGCTGTGCCGGAAACGATGTCGTCGCAAACCTTCTGCGCCACTAATTGTCCGGCGACCTTGTGCCCAAGTTCATTGAGCAGTCCTTGGTGATCGGCAGAACGCTGGCCGTGGACAGCGACCTGGTTTTCTTCCGCATATTTCTGCAGATAGGGCGCCAGGGTAAGCACGGGAATTCCCCGCGATACCGCGAATTGTTGAATGCGATGATCGGGATAAAAAATATCCGTGATGCCCACGCGCTGCATGAGCCTCTGCCGCTCAGCTGGACTGGGATCCACCTGGATGCTGCTGCTCAGGGTTAACAGCAGGAACTTCGAGCCTCGCGCCGAGACTTCCTGTTGCATCTGAGCAATCAAATCCTCGCTTACCCGCCACGCATCCTGCCACGCGGGATTGTCTGGATCACGATAGAGAACGGGCGACAGCCCCATCCCGGTTGGGCTCAATCCGTCGATGTTTCCGTAGCGCATGTAGTTCGTTCCCGCGGCGACGACTTGTAGAAGACGCGAATGCTTGATCGACCAGGAAGAAAAATGGTTCCAGAGCCAGCGTGCCCGGGCTCCGGGGACGCGCGCGAAGGAATCATCCAGCGCCAGCCCGCCGTCTTTCTCGACGAAATAAGGCCGGCTCGGATCCTTCTGCAGAGCGCGGGAATTCTTGAAGACATTGTTGCCGGTGTCGAAGGCCAGGACGACAAGGTCGGGAGAATATGGCCACACTCTTTCCCGCAAGCGCAAAAGCTCCTGCGCTGTCGTAAAAGTGTTTACACCAAAATTCATTACCTCGACGCTTTGCCCGTGCAGCGACGGGCAGCCCGTCAACTCCCGTTCCAGCACCGAGGAGTAATCTTTCTCCATCGGTACCTGGAGAGCTTCGGTGTAGGAATCGCCGAGGACGGCTATGCGAAAGGTGTTTGGCGGCTTCTGAAGCGCGTGCTCGCGATCCCGCAAGCCCTGGCTGTTGATGTGCACCCATACGTCGTATTCGGCGGTGTGCCATGTTCCTTGTGCGTCGGGGCGCGGCGCGATTGCGGTTTGCGGATCCCAGGTGAAGAATAAATCCTTGCCGCCTGTGGGGTAACCCACGTGAGCGATTCGAAGCCCGATCTCCATCGCGATTAACGCGCAGACAATCCAACCAGTCCAGGCCAGGACTTTTCGTGATCGCGTTCGCGTCATTCGTCCATATTCCACTACTGGAGGAAGCATGTCGATGGTCAACAGAGTACTGCCGCCGCAGGATCTGACGGGAGATCCTGTCAAGGTTCGCTGACTTAAGTGGCGGGGAGGGTTGGTGTTCAGTGGCCCGCGCCTGTAGTAGCGCGCGAATGCGGAGCTGCCGCTAAAGGGGGGAGTTCGTTGGCCAGATGGGTTGCGAACAGCTCTCGAATTTGACGGCGGTCAATCTTGCCGTTGGCGTTCTTTGGAAGTTGGTCCAGGCGCAACCAGCGCGCCGGAAGCATATACGATGGCAGCAATCGACCCAATCTGCCGCGGACCGAAGAGTGGGTCGTTTCCGTATCACGGGGCACGTAGGCGGAACAGATAAGCGTGCCTTCGAAACTTTCTGTCGGAATGGCTACGACGGCGCACTCTTTCAATTCATGCAGCGTGTTCAACGCAGCCTCGACTTCGCCGAGTTCGATGCGATGGCCGCGGCTCTTGATCTGAGAATCAGAACGCCCCATGAAATAGACAAGCCCATCGGGACCGATCTGCGCCAGGTCGCCGGTTTTATAGACAGGGCCACGGGCGTCGTCACCGTAGGGCAGAAATGCTTGAGCGGTCTTCGCGGGATCTCGCCAATAGCCTGGACTGAGCCCCACTCCGCGGATGTAAAGGTCTCCCACAGTGCCTTGGGCCTTAGGCTGAAGGTGTTCATCCAACACCAGCAGTTGCTCGCCGTCGCAGGCAGTGCCGATTGGAATCGGTGCGTTGTCTTCGACGGGGCAACTTGGAATCGTATAGTAACTGCTTGCAATCGTGGTTTCTGTGGGGCCGTACAGGTTGGTGAATGTAACCTTCGGCAGCCGCTTCATCCAGTAAATCAGCGCAGGCGTGGGGAACACTTCGCCGCACCACAGAAGGCGCTTGAGAGAAGGGAAGTCGTGGAACTTCACCACATCAAACTTTGCCATGTACTGCAGGACCGAGGGAACCGAGAACCATTGGGTCAACTCGGAAGCCCGCATGAAGTCTGCGATCTCGTTGGGCATCGGAACCAGGTCCGGGGGCACCAGATGAAGCTGGGCTCCAACGGAAAACGCGCCGAAGATGTCGAAGGTCGCGAGATCGAAATGCAGTGGCGGATGCCCGGAAACCCGGTCCGACGAATCCATACCGAAGTAGTGGGTTGCCCATTCCACAAAACGAATTACGTTCGCGTGGGTGATGACCACCCCCTTGGGATCGCCGGTCGAGCCAGAGGTATAGAGGATGTGCGCAATGTCGCTGGAGCGGTTTTGAGATGCGACGGGAGCGGAGGAGCAACTTTCCAGGTCGGCTAGGTGAAAGATGGCGGGCGCGCCATCACCAGTGTTAGACATATCGTCCATCCACCCTACACTTAGCTGAGTCGGTCGCAGTGCGATCAGTTCGCTTAGCAACTTAGCCGTGGCCTCAACCGCGAGAACACAGCGAGGTTCGCTGGATTCCACGATCTTCGCGACTCTTGCGGCGGGGCTGGCAGTGTCGATAGGAACGTGAATGCAATCTGCCTTGAGAATGCCGATTACGGCCACCAGCGCGGTGGGAGATTTCGGGATCGCAAAAGCCACCCGGTCGCCTTTTTCGCAGCCTGACGCTTTCAACAATCGGGCGAGTTGATTGCTCCGTCGATCGAGTTCTCCGTAGGTCAGGGTCTGATTGCGAAGCACGACCGCAACAGAGTCGGGTCTTTTGTCCGCCTGCGCCGTTACCCAGTCCTGGAGAAGTTCTGTCACTTCGATGCCATCTCCTGCGCGCGCGCAAATGCCAGGTTGATGTGATGAAGTTCCTCGGCGCTCTGGGGAATGTCTAAGATAAAAGTTCGGAAGCCGCGCGCGATGTACTTGCCCAACTCGGCAGCCACCTGCTCGTAGTCGCCCACTAGGTAAGGGCAGAAGGTGTTGTAATTCTCGAACGGCCAAAGCCAATAGGGGCTGCCATTGGACTTCGATACTTCCGCCAGTTGCGACAACTGCTTGTGCCACTGCGAATCGGAGGTCTTCATCGCCAACTGGTGAGTCAGTTGTCCTTTTCGATCTCCGGGAAAGCGAGCGTGAGCCACGTTCCACGCCTCCTCCGCGATGTCACGAACGATGATACCAACCCGGATGCCCGATTCGACCGTCCTTGGGCACTCCGTTTCCTGATCGGTTGCTTGCGGGTATTTCATGGCAATGGCGCCAAGCGCCGATGCCGCCGCCATCCCTGCCTCGGACGAGCCCGAAACGATCACTCCAGGAAATAGTTTGGAATCCAGAGCAGGGGTCATGCGGAGTTTGTCCACGGTGTAGAACTCCCCGCGATAAGTAACGGGGCTGGGACTTCGAAGCAATTCCTCGATGATGGTGGTGTACTCGACAAGTCGGGCATACCGCTTGTCGTGCGGTGTGGTGTCGTTCAACGCCACTAAGTCGTTCTTGAATCCACCCGCGAGCATGTTCAGGTAAATACGGCGGCCATAAAGGTGGCCGAGCGATGCGACCATCTTAGCCAGAGTGTACGGGTGCATATACAAAGGCTGCACCGCGACCAGAGGACAAAGGGTTGTGGTGTTTTGAATAATCGCCTGTGCAACCAACCAAGGGTCAACGAGCGAGTTGTCGGTGTAGATCAGGATGCCTTCAAATCCCGCTTGCTCGCTCCATTGCGCTATCTGGACCAGCTTGGGCAAAAACAATTCGCGGTCGACTTCCCGCGACTGCGGGGCAGTCGAGAAGATCCTGATTCTGCTATCCGAGCTGGGTGTGGACTGCATCAGGATTTTCCGGAAGTTTTTCGGCAGGTCACTTTCAAATCTCCACTAGAGACTCGCATCCCCATCAAAGCAGCACGGATCCCAAACCTGTGCATTGCGCAATCTTTCAGCAAGCTGCTCGTCTTTCGGTTTGTAAAAGTAGCGCCATGCGCCCAGTTCCCGATAGTGCGGGGCCGTGCTGTCAATGACCCGCTGCTTTTCCGCATTGAATCCCATGGCTTCAAGCATGTGGACGCCTTCATGGTGGCATCGCTGAAGCGCGCTGGCAAGGATGGGCCGCAGCAACTCCATTTGGCCGGGAAGGGCTTGAAAATCCACCAGCCACATTCTTTGCAGCTCGTAGGACGGATTGTCTTGCCGGCAGAGGATGGCATAGGCGGCAAGCTCGTCTTTCTTGGCCACAGTCAGCAACCATGCTTTATTGCTGGCTAGCGCGTGCCGGAAATGCCAGTCCAGGACCTGGCGCGAGCGCGTTGCCAGCAACTGCTGGGCGCGCTGGGAGCGCATGCGCTCCCAGAAGACGTCGAAGCGCTCATCGAACTCGGTGCAGAATTGCGCTCGGATGCCATTGTGTCGCCGCCACAGAGCGTTGCCGGCAAGAGTGTCCCTCATCAAAAGCCCTGCCGACAGCGGATAGCTCAAGCTGGTGACGCCGGCCATGCCTTTTCGCGCCATCAGGCTAGCGGCAAACGCCCGGTAGTTCGTGACCCAAAAAGCGGAGCGGTCCCAACCTCCCGCCGGCACGCGCAGAGCTCGAAACGCTTCCTGGAGTTTTGCAGCCTTGGCGTTGACTGTGGTGTTGACAAACAGATCCACATCCTTCTGACTGAAAAACTTGCTCAGCAGCCAGAACGAGTGCGATCGATACGCCGAGTCCATGACCAGAGCGCGGCTGGTGGCCGCAATCAGAGGTCTTCCCTCGAGCTCGTACGCCAGAGGAATGTTTGCCACTGAACCTACAATTTCGCCATCGGCGTTCTCACACACCCAACCGATAGGCCATCGAGAAAGCTTGCGGTAGACCGGATTGCCCAGCCAGAGGTCTTTCCATTCCTCGTAGCTCTTGGGATTCAGACCATAGCGGGATTCTAGAACTGAGATTTGAGGATAATCTTCAAACTTGGCTTCGCGGATCTTCGGCGCAACGGACTTGGCTGTTGCAGTGCTCTGCGGCCGGCCGTTCTTTCGCGACGATGCAGTTGCCGTCGCTAGACAGGCTTGGAGTTTGCCGGCCAGGGTGTCGATGTTCTCTTCATAGAACATGGACTGATGCCCGCCGGCAATCTTGTATACCTCCATGCCACCAGCGACCATGCCGTTCCAGCTTTCGTAGAAATCGAAATACCTGCAAGGCGGCCAGTCCGTGGATTGAATAAAAACAATGCGTCCCGGGTACGGTTCAGGGCGATAAAGATACGAGGCCGGATGCACGATCGTGTCCAGGTCAGCTTGCAGATCCTTTTCGCTGACTTTCCACCCCAGTTTGTGATAAAGACGCCAGCGACCCACGCTGAGTCTCAAGCCAATTCCGATAATCCTGCCGGCGATGAAACCAGGCAGGCCGAGCAGTCCACCTTGCCGCAGTTTGCGTACGTGGAACTTGAGCTTTTTCGACATCACTTCGACCCGGCTCTCTTCCGAAAAGTCCTGGTAATAAGCCGGATTCTGACCATCCACCATGACCAGCAGTGCGACTTTTTGCCCTTGCAGTTCAAGAAGCCTGGCCATCTCGTACGCAATCACGGCATTCACGCAAAGGCCAGCCAAATGGTAAGGGCCCTCGGGCTGCACCTCGCGCAGACGCTTCACCAGGGCAGAAGCGATGTCCTCGAACCTGTAGGGCACAGGCAAACGGCTTGCATCCGCGGCGGGCAAGTGGAGTCCTAGAAAAGGTTGGTCGGGGCCAAGACGGTTTGCCAGGGAAAGAAACAGTGGGCCACCACGCACCCAAAAGAGAGCGGGTTTGGAACCATGCGGTTGAATAGGGACGATAGCGGGATGGTGTTTTGACTGCGCTTCCCCTTCAAGCAGCGCCGCCAGCTGGCGGACGGTGGGTGCCTGAAACACATTAGCCAGCGAAAGTTTCTTGCCGATGCGTTGCTCGATGCGCAGCAGAAGCTTGGCCACCAGAAGTGAGTGACCACCGAGGTCGAAGAAATTTTCGGTGACGCCAATCCCACGC
>Ga0210410_10005244_pt1 | contig 11296 bp, 8 predicted proteins | sample IncBWC4MmetaG_FD_161058 | JGI IMG/M metagenome (GOLD analysis project Ga0210410, IMG submission 161058) | Forest soil microbial communities from Barre Woods Harvard Forest LTER site, Petersham, Massachusetts, United States - Inc-BW-C-4-M | ecosystem: Environmental > Terrestrial > Soil >... | reverse complement strand
GGCAGTGGCGTACATCCATCCATGATGACGATGTTCACAAAGCGGATCTGTTTCGCCTTGTTGGCGGTTGGCTTGGCGGTGTCCAGCCTGACGCTTACAGCGAGAGTCTCGAGGTCCGCGCCCCGTCAGGCGCACGAGCAAGACGGGGGGGATTCAAAAGAGAGTAGTTCGGCTACGGAAGCAAAGGGAATAAAGCCAGAGAAGAAATTCGCCAACGATCCGCTGTCAGAATACGCCGCGCTGGCGCCGCGGAGTTTTAGAGGCTTAGGAAAGGAATTCTTGCTGGATCAGGAACAAATCTGGACGAGTCCTGCAAAGCTTCAATTTTCGGATACTCAGTGGTTAGTGCCACTGAGCGGAATTGCCGCGGGCCTCTTCGTGACAGACACGGATTACAGCAAGCATTTGTCGCACAACCCCTCGACGATTAGCCACTACAAGACAGTATCGGATGCCGGGATTGGAGCGCTCATCGGCGGCGCAGGTGGAATGTGGCTGCTGGGCCATGTTAAGCACAACGAGCATTGGGGCGAGACCGGGTTCCTCGCGGGCGAAGCCGCTCTCAACAGCCTTGTGGCGGTCGAGACTTTTAAGTATTCCCTAGGCCGAGAACGGCCTTACCAAGGCAACGGAAGCGGACCGTTCTTTCATGGCGGCACATCGTTTCCCTCGGAACATGCGGCCGCAGCCTGGTCAGTGGCAGGCGTGATCGCGCACGAGTATCCCAGCCCGTTCATGAAAATCATGGCTTACGGCATGGCGTCTCTTGTCGACTATTCCCGAATTCGAGGGCGCCAACATTTTCCCTCTGACGTTTTCGTCGGCAGCATCATGGGCAACCTCATCGCACAGAATATCTACAACCGGCATCACGATCCGGATCTGGGTGGCGAGGCATGGCGCTCCGTCAGTCAAATCTTTCGCGGTGATGGTACCTACTCTCCAGCGAATCAGGGCTCTCCGTATGTTCCACTCGACAGTTGGATTTATCCGGCTCTCGACCGTTTGATTGGCATGGGCATGATTGACAGCGGGTTTTCTGGAGTCCGGCCATGGACGAGAAGCGAATGCGCGCGATTACTGACCGAAGCTTCTGACCGAGTTGACGGAGGACCTGCAGACGCACAAAGAACTTATCAATTTCTAGAGGCGGAATTTAAAAATGAGTTAGACGAAACCGGTACGGGCTCGCAAGTTCGCGGACGGCTCGAGTCCCTCTATACGCGAACGACCGAGATTGCAGGCCAGCCGCTCACGAATAGCTACACTTTTGGGCAGACGCTGATCAATGACTTCGGCCGGCCGTATGAAAGAGGATTCAATTCTGTCACCGGGTTTTCCGCGTGGACCACTGCAGGGCACTGGGTTGGGTATGTGCGGGGCGAATACCAGCACAGTCCCTCAGCGCCTGCCCTGTCCGAGTCAGCGCGCTTGACTATAGCCACTGTCGACGTGTTCCCTGGACCGCCCCCGGCTACGCCCACACCCCCAGTGAATCAGTTTCAGCTTCTAGACGCATACGTGGGGTTGAACTTCGACAATTGGCAGGTCACTTTCGGCCAACAGAGTCTCTCGTGGGGAGCGGGCGACGGTGGATCACTTTCCATTAGCAACAATGCCCCGCCCATCAACATGTTCCGCATCAACCGCATCACGCCGTTAAAACTGCCCAGCTTTCTCCACTGGCTGGGGCCGATGCGGACGGAACTCTTCTTCGGCCAATTGACCGGGCACGAGTTCATATTGACCCCGTCAGGTTTCGTAGGACAATACGGTCAGTCACTCAATCCGCAACCGTTCATTCACGGACAGCTAATCAGCTTTAAGCCCACGCCTAATTTTGAGTTTGCCTTCTATCGCACAACGATTTATGGCGGGCCAGGTTATCCCCTCACTTTCCACACCCTACTCAGAAGCCTTTTCACGACAGGGAATTCGCTCTCGGGTAGCACGGATAAACCGGGGAATCGAACGTCCGGGCTGAATTTCAGCTATCGTCTCCCCGGCCTGCGCAATTGGCTGACGTTGTATGGTGACGGATACACCGACGACGAGTTTTCGCCCATCGCGTATGTAGACGTCTCCGCGTGGCATGCCGGGCTCTATCTATCACACGTTCCTAGCGTCTCGCGGTTGGATTTTCGGGTCGAAGGCGTCTATACGGATGTACCTGGAGGAGTAAATGCCAACACTAAGAACCCGGGATCTTTCTATCAAAATTCGACCTGGCGGAACGGTTACACAAACAACGGGGACATTATAGGGAGCTGGATTGGCCGCGGCGGACAAGGAGCGCAAGCTTGGTCGAACTATTGGTTTAGCCCGCGCAACCGCTTGCAGCTCTACTTCCGACACGAGAAGGTGAGCCAGGAGTTTATACCTGGTGGTGGTTCGCTAACAGACGCAGGTGTCCGAAGCGATTATTCGTTACGTCCGAATCTCAGTCTTTCTCTTTCCGTGCAACACGAGCGGTGGCTCTTTCCGGCAATCCAGCCGAATATAGCCCACAATGTGGCGGCCTCGATCGGCATTGTGTTTGAGCCACAAAAGATTCTTCACCCTGCTGAAACCGATACGGCAGAGGCGCCCTCCGCGAAAGGTGGGCGCCCATGAACTCCGCGGCCAGCGCTCCTGTTCGTGAGCCCGTCTCTGAGGTGCCCGAACATCGTCCCACTCTGTCGCCCGAATTTGAGCAGACTCGGCAAGCCAACGAAAATTCGGTCGCACACCTACGGCTCCTTTGGGACCATCGCCGGTTGGTTGCGCGTGTCGTCTGCGCAGGTGTGCTCGCGAGCGCGTTAATTGCCTTCCTCATCCCGACCCGCTACGAATCGACGGCGCGCCTCATGCCGCCTGATACCGCGCAATCGGGGGGGCTAGCCATGGCTGCCGCGGCGCTCTCCGGCGGTTCCGGAAGCCTCGGTGGGATTGCCAGCGACGTCCTTGGAATTAAGAGTACGAGCGACGTCTTCGTCGCGATCCTTGTGAGCCGCACGGTTCAGGACAAACTGGTGCAGAAATTTGACCTTAGGAAACTTTATGGCGTCGGCGGCATAGAGGCTGCAGGTAGGGACTTGGCAGAGCGCACAGGTGTTTCCGTCGATCGTAAAAGTCAAGTCATCACTCTTACCGTTACGGACCACGATCCGAAGCGCGCGGCAGCTATGGGCCAGGCGTACGTGGAAGAGCTCAACCGCCTTGTCGCTGAACTAAGTACTTCCTCCGCCCGCCGCGAACGTATTTTCCTCGAAGAGCGACTGCAAGCGGTGAGTAAAGATCTGGAATCGGCAGAGAAAGAATTTAGCCAATTCGCCAGCAAAAACAGTGCAATCGATATTAAAGAACAAGGCAAGGCCATGGTCGAAGCGGCTGCCATACTTCAGGGCCAGCTCATTGCCGCGGAATCAGAGCTCGAAGGCCTGCGCCAGATCTACACCGACAGTAACGTCCGAGTGCGCTCCGTGAGAGCGCGCAGGGACGAGTTAAAACATCAACTCGAAAAGATTGGTGGCAAAGGGGAGGACGCATCAACACCTGCGGGGCAACAAGACACCCTCTATCCGTCCATCCGCAAGCTTCCAATACTCGGCGTGACCTACGCGGATCTCTACCGCCGCACCCGAGTGCAAGAAGCGGTTTTTGAGACTCTCACCAAGGAATACGAGATGGCCAAGGTTCAGGAGGTCAAAGAAATTCCTGCGGTAAAGGTCTTGGACTATCCGAATATTCCCGAGAAAAAGTCTTTCCCTCCACGGACGCTGATCCTCTTCCTGGGAATGTCGTTGTCCTTTGCTGCTACAACGATTTGGATGTTCGGCAAAACGACCTGGGAGCAGACGGATTCGAACGACCCGCGCAAATTGTTTGCCCGGGAAGTGTTAACAACCGTTAAGGCGACGATCCCGCATTTTTCGCAGAACGGTGCGGGGGAAACCACCGGTGCGGAAAAGTCTCGGCGTTGGTTCCGCCGTCGCAGTGACGAGGACGCAACACAAAAGTAAGAGTTGTTCTGTAAGCGGTTTAGTTTGAATGGGTTAGGTCACAAACGCCCCTGTAAGTGACAGGGCGAAGCTGTCCATGAAGTTGTGAGAGGTAAACAGCATGGCAACGGCGGCTGTCAACGCAACGACTCATGTGGATTATCGGGGTATGGACCCGAGTTTCTTCGAGCCGCTTTGGTACGTTGTTTACACAAATGCCAATCACGAGAAGCGCGTGGCGCAGCAATTGGGACAACGGTCCATCGAGTACCTCCTGCCGCTCTACGACTCCGTGCGGCGCTGGAAAGACCGCCGCGTCCATTTGCAGATGCCTCTGTTTCCGGGTTATGTTTTTGTGCGTTTCGCGCTCCGCGACCGATTGCAAGTGCTCCAAATCCCCAGCGTCGTTCACCTGGTCAGTTTTGATGGTCGTCCAGCCGCTTTGCCCATTGAAGACATCGATACTATCCAGAACTGCCTGAACCACGGCCATCAGGTCGAACCGCATCCTTACTTACAAGCGGGGCGTCGCGCAAGGGTCCGGTGCGGACCTTTGCAGGGTCTCGAAGGCATCATCCTGCGTAGAAAAAACAAGACGCGCTTTGTCCTCTCGTTCGAACTGATCATGCGGTCGGTGGCAGTGGAGATTGACGAGACTGAGCTCATGGCAACCTGCTAAAGCCACTGTCGAGCCAGGGTGAGGAGTCGTCGGTACTCGGAATTCATGTCCTAGACTTTTAAACAATTGCTGAAGATGCGGGTGCTCTTCGAGCCATTATGGGGAATGTGCCTCAATTGAACACTGACGAAACCTTGGGCGTGCCTCGTCCTCTCGTGAACGAAATCGAACAGACGAATGGCTGGCTTCGTTCCGTCGTTTCAGCTCTCCCCGCCGCGTCCCGAGTCGTGCCGGTTGCGTACAGCTTCGCGGACCAGGCGCTGGCAGTGGGAGCTACTTTCCTGGCCAACGTGATGCTGGCCCGCACGCAGACCAAGGAAGAGTACGGGATGTTCGCGCTCTCCTATTCGCTCTTCACGTTTTTGGCTGGCCTGCACAATTCCGCCCTCCTTGAGCCTTGCACAGTTTACGCCTCCGGAAGGTATCGCAATCGGTTTTCCGAATACTTGCGGTTGATGGTCCGCATGAATGCGTTCGTCGGACTTCTGCTCAGCCTGGTGGTGCTGCTGGTTTGCCTGCTGCTTTACTGGGCCGCTCCTCAGTACGTCTCGCGCGCGCTGCTTGGCCTGGGGCTGACTGCGGGTGTCCTCCTATCTGGCTCATTCCTCCGCCGCGTGTTTTACCTGCAACGTCAGCCAGAGTTCGCTGCCCAAGCGTCTCTCATCTGCTTTGTAACGGTCGCCTGCGCGCTCTGGCTCGGGGCCAAAGCGCACCTCCTGAACGGCTTTTCGGTATTCATAATCCTTGCGCTGGGTTGGATCGCCGCGGGCCTCGGCTTGGGAAGGAAGCTCGCGTTCGGGCCCTCAGGTCCGTCCTTCCTGGATTTGGAGCCGGGTTATTGGCGCGAACACTGGAAGTATTCGAAATGGGTTCTCTCCACCGCGCTTGTCTTTCAGCTCACAACGCAGGGCTATTACTGGATCGTTGCAGGTTTTGTTTCTATCAAGGATGTCGCGGGCCTGAGGGCCATGCAAATGGTCGTCGGACCGATAGACCAGGTCTTCATTGCCATATCCTTTTTGGTCCTCCCCGCGCTGGCCGCGCGGTACGCGAGCAACAGGTTGGGCAGTTTCCTTGCATTTTCAAAGCGGTATGCAATGGCGGTTGTGACTGCGACCGCGCTGTTCGCTCTTGCCGTCCGACTCGTGGGTAAGCCTGTGATGCATTGGCTCTACAACGGGAAATTTGATGACCTCGCTCCCATGCTCTACGCGCTCGCTTTCTTGCCCCTAGTAATGGGAATCGGCAACACCATGAACGATGCGCTGAAAGCCACTGAACACCCCAAAATGGTCTTCTATGCTTACGTGTGCAGCGGAGCCGCGACACTTCTCGGAGGCATTCCCCTGGTGATCCACTTCGGCCTGTCCGGTGCAGTTTATGGAATGTTTCTTTCCGCCGCGGCGTACACCGCTGCTCTTGCCGCGGGCTATTTCTCAACCATTTACCTGAAAGCACGACACTAAATCATGAGATTGCTAGTTACAGGGGGCGCTGGGTTTATTGGCTCGGCGTTGATCCGTCAACTCCTCACAGAAGAGTCCGACGCCGTCGTCATCAACGCTGATAAGCTGACCTATGCCGGTAACTTGGAATCCCTCGAGTCCGTTTCAAGCTCTCCCAAATATTATTTCGAGCACGTAGACATTTGTGACGCTGGCCCCGTTCAACAACTCTTTGACCTCTACGAACCCACTGCATTGATGCATCTCGCTTCCGAGACCCATGTCGACCGATCCATCGACGGCCCATCAGTCTTCCTGCAAACAAACATCCTTGGCACCTACACGCTGCTCGAGGCTGCCCGTCAGTACATCGGCAGCGCCAGAAGGTCAGAGAAGGAGCAGTTTCGATTTCTGCACGTATCCACGGACGAAGTTTTCGGGTCACTTGAGGCCGTCGGATGTTTCAGCGAATGCAGCCGATACGCCCCGAATTCTCCGTATGCTGCGAGTAAAGCGTCCGCCGATCACTTGGTGCGCGCCTGGCACAGCACCTACGGCTTGCCTGTTCTGATTACGAATTGCTCGAACAACTTTGGTCCATTTCAATTCCCGGAAAAACTCATCCCGCTGATTATCCTCTCCGCGCTCGAGGAGAAGCCTCTGCCGGTTTACGGCGATGGGCAGAATGTGCGCGACTGGCTCTACGTGGAAGATCATTGCCGCGCCCTTCGTTGCGTGCTTGCTGGCGGCACCGTAGCAGAGAGTTACAACATCGGTGCCCGCAATGAGAGAACCAATCTTGAAGTGGTCCGAGAGTTGTGTCTGATTCTGGATGACCTTCAACCGAGACAGAACGGGAGGAGCTACCAAGACCTTATCCAATTTGTGCAAGACCGGCCGGGACACGATCGACGCTACGCCATCGATCCAACCCGGGTCACTCAGGAACTCGGCTGGGCTCCAGTCGAAAGCTTTTCCTCTGCGCTAAGGAAGACGGTGAAGTGGTATCTCGGCAACTTGCCTTGGTGCGAACGGGTTCGAGAGGGCAAGTATCAGGGAGAACGCCTGGGGAGCGCGCGATGATCCGAAAGGGAATCATCTTGGCGGGCGGCAGCAGTTCGCGTCTTTACCCTGTCACCCGCAGCGTGAGCAAGCAATTCATGCCGGTCTACGACAAGCCCATGATCTACTACCCTCTCAGCACACTCATGTTGGGCAATATCACCGATATTTTGGTCATTTGCCGGCCGGAGGAAAGGAGCTTGTTTCAATCCCTGCTGCTTGACGGCTCGCAGTGGGGAATTCGCCTCCGATACGCCGTTCAACACGAGCCGCGAGGAATTGCCGACGCTTTCTTGATCGGTGAGGAGTTCGTTGCTGGAGATCCCGTTGCCTTAATTCTCGGCGACAACATCTTTTATAGTGAAGGGTTGAAAAAACTTGTTCGGCGATGCGTCTCGTTGAATCGTGGCGCGTGCCTTTGTGCGTATTACGTGAAGGACCCCTCGCGGTATGGCGTCGTGGAACTCGGCACCGATGGCCGTGTGCAAACACTTGAAGAAAAGCCGCTGAAGCCGAAATCCAGTTACGCAGTCACCGGCCTGTACTTCTATGATTCCCAAGTCTGCCGCATTGCACGTGAGATCAAGCCCTCGGGCCGTGGAGAACTGGAAATTACGGCGGTCAATCGAGTCTATCTTGAGCAAGCCGCACTCCAGGTCGAAATCCTCGGCCGCGGAACTGCCTGGCTGGACACAGGCACGCACGATTCCTTACTCGAAGCAGGCAATTTTGTCGCGACCATCCAGCGCCGCCAGGGCTTGAAGGTCTGCTGCCCGGAAGAAATTGCTTACCGCCAGGGGTTCATCACAAGCGACCAGTTGAGAGCACTGGCGACGCCCCTTTCTGATCTTGAATACGGTCAATACCTCCTCGGACTCCTCACAGAGGGCAAAGAGTATATAAGCCAGAATGGTGAGCATGGCGCTTCCGAAAACCGGCCGGAAGCTGCTGCCAAAGCGATGAGTCACTAAATTGCTGGAGCGTTCTCACCGCTTGCGAATGCTGTCAAACATAAGTGCCGATAATCTCTTCTATCGAGCGCAAATGGAGAATTTGAAAAACCAAGTCTGCCGGGCGCGGCACATCTATCGTTCCTGGAAGGGCCAGGACCTCCATGTGAGAATCCAGGAGCAATGCGCAAAGGTGTGCTTGGGAAACGACAAGGCAAACTGGTGGGTCTGCCCAAGCGCGCTGTCCGAGGATAGCGTGGTCTATTCATTTGGCGTCGGAACGGACATCTCCTTTGATTTGGAACTGATCCGCCGGTACGGGACGATCGTGCATGCCTTCGATCCCACGCCTCGATCCATTGCCTGGGTACAATCGCAGGAGTTGCCCCAGAGGTTCATTTTTCACGATTACGGCGTTGGCAGTCATGATGGGAGCATTGCTTTCCACCCTCCGGAGAATTCCAATTTCGTTTCCTACAGCGTTTTCTCACGCGGCAGCGTAACGGCCCCCGCGGTTGAGCGGCCTGTCAGCCGCCTTGCCACGATCATGAAGAAGCTTGGTCACGCGAAGATTGACGTGCTGAAAATGGACATCGAGGGTGCGGAATACGAAGTGTTGTCCGATCTGCTGGCCAGCGGTGTGCCGGTTCGCCAGCTGCTTGTCGAATTTCACCATCGCTGGAAAGAAGTGGGCCTCGATCGGACAAGAAGCGCAATCCAGGATCTCAACCGCGCGGGCTTTCGCATTTTTCACGTTTCGGCTTCAGGTGAGGAGTACAGCTTCCTCAGGATCTAGGCCTGATTATTATGTCTTCCACTCCCTTTGTTCAGATTCCGACCCGTTGCATCACTGAGGGCATGCGCATAACGAGTGAACATGGCGTTCTGCCTTGTCCCAATTGCGGGGGGCACACCTGGTTCGAGGAAACTGACCAAATTCTTCGTTGTGAATCTTGTAAAGGCGGTCTGCCCATACGGAATCGGATTGTTGATTGTTTCCAGATGCTCGATTCCGAGGGTTCAACAACGAGTGACTGGGAAGACTTCTATCGGGCAAGCACAAAGCCCTATTCGGCGAAAGAGGACTGGTGGTGCCTGTCTAGCTGGAAAAGACACCTCTTTGGAGTTCACCCTGGTGATTTGTCCGGAAAGCTGGTCGTGGATTTCGGATGTGGGACGGCAGTTCGAGTAGCTGCCCTTGTCCCGATCACAGTGCACTCGTATCGCTATGTGGGCATAGATTCATCAATGGCGGCATTGGCACACGCGGCCAGAGTAATTCCCGGCGGGCTCTTCGTTCACGGAACCCTGGATTCTTTGCGTCTGCGGGCGGAAAGTGCGGACATCGTACTATGCCTCGGAGTATTGATGTACGCGGAGCATCTTACGAATTCTCTCTGCCAACTCCTGCATGTCCTGAAGCCTGGAGGTATTCTGCTTCTCCACGAACAAATTCGACGAATCTCATGGCGCAAGTTTTTTCAAAGGTTTGTCCGGCTTGGGCGGGAGCCGTACCCTCCAGCTTTCGGAGTCGAGTTACATGGGCTGGAATATTTGCTTGAGAGGCGAGGAGCGATACTTCATCGGCACGTGGGCGGCAGTCCGCTTCGGAGGCTATTTATGAGGTTACTGGACGGAACTGTGCTCGAGCCCCTCAGGCCTTTGGCGTCCTGGTTGGACTCAGTTTGGTGTGTCACCGTAGGTAGATTGCTTCCTGCAGTTGGAGCATCGGAAGTGCAGATCGTGTTCCAAAAGACTTAAGGAACGAATCTATCAGAAAATCAGATTTCCTTCAAGATAAGGACATTCCATGCAGCAAGCGCTCAAACGCTCACGTCAGGATTTCTTGGTTTTCGGAAGCCCCCTCATTGGAGAGGAAGAGATCGCGGAAGTGGTGGCCACGCTGCGCAGCGGGTGGATCGGGACCGGTCCGCGAGCCCGGCAGTTTGAAGCCATGATGGCTGAGTATACGAGCGCAAAGCATGCCATGGCGGTGAGTTCGTGTACGGCAGCATTGCACCTTTCCCTGTTGGCACTGGGCATCGACGCTGGGGACGAGGTCATTACGACTCCCATGACTTTTGCCGCCACAGCGAATGCCATCCTTCACGCAGGAGCAAGGCCGGTGTTTGCGGATGTGAACCGGGACACGATGCTGATTGACCCGGAGAAAATCGAAGCCGCCATTACGCCGCGAACAAAAGCGATTCTCCCGGTGCATCTTACGGGCCGGCTATGCCCAATGGACGAAATCGCTACGATCGCCAAAAAACACGGGCTCTTTGTTATCGAGGACGCCGCACATTGCGTCGAGGGCAGCTATCATGGCCGCAAAGTGGGGAGTATCAGCGACCTGACCTGCTTCAGTTTCTATGTCACGAAGAATCTGACAACCGGCGAAGGCGGGATGGTCACAACGGACAATCCTCAGTGGGCAGAAAAACTGCGAGTTCTCGCGCTTCACGGGATGGACGCGCATGCCTACAACCGCTTTGGCGGCACGGGATACCGCCACTATCAAGTCATAGAGGCGGGCTTCAAATACAACATGACCGATCTCCAGGCTGCATTGGGCATTCCACAATTGAAACGCGTTGAAACGTCCTGGGAGCGGCGAAATGCAATTTGGAGCGAGTATCAGGGGGCGTTCTCGAGCCTTCCCGTGCATCGACCAGCCAGCGATGAGCCGGGCACACGTCACGCACGGCACCTGTACACGATTCTGGCGCGCAAAGCGGAGTGCGGGAAGAGCCGCGACGAGCTCTTGGAATACTTCACGCGGCAAAAGATCGGAACCGGGGTGCACTACACCCCCGTGCATCTACATCCCTACTACCGCAAAACGTTCGGATACAAAGAAGGCGACTACCCGAACGCGGAATGGATTGGAGAGGCCACGATGTCCTTGCCACTCAGCGCCAAGCTGCAAGAAGAAGATGTGGAAGACGTGATCGCCGTCCTGCAGCAAGCGCTGAGCGGGGAATAACGCGCCGATGAATCCCTTGCAGCATCCCAGAGTTCTTTTCTTCACGACCATTATGTCGTGGGAAGGCGGGGCCTGCCGCGCCTTCCGCGAAACCGTCAAGCGAGTGGCGGCTCGCGGAGTCGAGCCCCTGGTGGTCATACCCGACTGCGCGGACAGCTACGAGATGTTTCCAAAGAGCGACTTCGACGTCGTCT
>Ga0210410_10005242_pt1 | contig 11298 bp, 7 predicted proteins | sample IncBWC4MmetaG_FD_161058 | JGI IMG/M metagenome (GOLD analysis project Ga0210410, IMG submission 161058) | Forest soil microbial communities from Barre Woods Harvard Forest LTER site, Petersham, Massachusetts, United States - Inc-BW-C-4-M | ecosystem: Environmental > Terrestrial > Soil >... | reverse complement strand
CGCCGAGAGCGTCGACGAGCAGCTTCTGAACCATATGCAGGCCAATGCGATTGCCGGCCCCTGGGCCGCGGGCGAGCGCATCCTGGTCTGCGTCAGCGAGGACCCGCGCGCGGCGGGGCTGGTGCGTTACACCAAGCGGCTCGCCGACCGCGTGCACGCGCCCTGGACCGCGGTCTCGATCGAGACGCGGCGCAGCCTGCAGCTCTCCGACGAGCAGCGCGACCGGCTGGCCGACACGCTTCGGCTCGCGGAATCGCTCGGCGGCGAGGCGATCACGATTCCGGGCGTCGAGCGCCGCATTGCCGACGACGTCGTCAACTTCGCGCAGGCCAACAACGTCACCCAGATCATCATCGGCAAATCGACGCGCTCGCGCTGGTTCGAAATCATACGGGGTTCGGTGGTGCACGACCTGGTGCGCCGCGCGGGCAACATCAGCGTCAGCGTCATCAAGGGCGACGAGCTGCCGTCGGAGCCGCGGGCAAAGCCCACGGTGCAGACTGCGGCGCACAGCGAGCCATTCAATGCGCGGCCCTATCTGATGGCGCTGTTGATCGCTGCGGTCGGCCTTGGCACAGCGGCGCTGATCAAGCCGTATTTCGGCGTCGAGAATGTCGATCTGGTGTTCCTCACCGCCGTGGTCATCGTCGCGGTCCGCTACGGGCTGTGGCCGTCACTGCTGACGAGCGTGGTCGCCTCGCTCGCCTATAATTTCTTCTTCCTGCCGCCGATCTACACTTTCACCATCACCGACCCGACCAATGTCGCGGCGTTCTTCTTCTTCATGCTGATCGCGATCCTGGTCTCCAATGTCGCCGGCCGCGTGCGGGTGCAGGCCGATACCGCGATCGGCCGCATCCGCACCACCGAGCAGCTCTATGCGTTCAGCCGCAAGCTTGCAGGCACCGCGACGCTCGACGACGTCTTGTGGGCGACCGCCTACCAGACCGCGCTGATGCTGAAGGTGCGCGTGGTGTTGCTGCTGCCGGATGACGGCCTCCTGACCGTGAAGGCCGGCTATCCGCCGGAGGACGAGCTCGACAAGGCCGACCTTGCCGCGGCGAACTGGGCCTGGAGCAACGACCGCCCGGCCGGTCGCGGATCGGATACGCTGCCCGGCGCCAAGCGGCTGTTCCTGCCGATGCGCACGGGGCGCGGCCTGATCGGCGTGATCGGCATCGATGACGACCGCAGCGGGCCATTGTTGACGCCGGATCAGCGCCGTCTCCTCGATGCGCTGGTCGACCAGGGCGCGCTCGCGATCGAGCGCGTGCTGCTGGTCGAGGATATGGATCGGGTCAAACGGTCCGTGGAATCGGACCGCCTGCGCTCGGCGCTGCTCACCTCGATCTCGCATGATCTCAAGACGCCGTTGGCCTCGGTGCTGGGTGCGGCCTCCACCATGCGCGATCTCTCTAGCAACCTGTCGGACACCGAGAAGCGCGACCTGCTCGCGACCGTGATCGACGAATCCGAACGGCTTAACCGCTTCATCGCCAATCTGCTCGATATGACAAGGCTGGAATCGGGCGCGGTGGTGCCGAACACGGCGCTGCATGATGTCGGCGAGATCGTCGGCAGCGCGCTCCGCCGCGCCGGCAAGATTTTGGCGCGTCATAAGGTATCGTTGCAATTGGACGCGGATCTTCCAATGCTGAAGCTCGACGCCGTGCTGTTCGAGCAGGTGATCTTCAACCTGCTCGACAACGCCGCCAAATATTCGCCGGCGGACACCACGATTGCGATCCGCAGCTTCCGCGACCGCGATTCCGTGTCGCTGCAGATTGCCGATGAAGGCGACGGCATTCCCCCCGAGGAGCTTGAAAGCGTGTTCGACAAATTCTACCGCGCGCAGAAGGGCGACCATGTCCGCCCGGGCACCGGGCTTGGGCTCGCGATCTCGCGCGGCTTCATCGAGGCGATGGCCGGCCGGATCACGGCCGCCAACCGCACCGACCGCAGCGGCGCCGTCATCACCGTCCGCCTGCCGATTCCGTCGGAAACCAAGACGCTGGATACCGCCGCATGAACGCACCGCCGATCAAGGTCCTGGTCATCGATGACGAGCCGCCGATCCGCAAATTGCTGCGGATGGGGCTGAGCACGCAGGGCTATGAAATCCTGGAGGCGGGCAACGGCAAGGCGGCGCTGGAACTGCTCGCGCAAAATCCGGCGCTGATCATCCTCGATCTCGGCCTGCCTGATATCCAGGGCCACGAGCTCTTACGCATGATCCGCGGCCGCAATGACGGGGTGCCGATCGTGGTGCTGTCGAGCCGCGGCGACGAGGCCGGCAAGGTCGAGGCGCTCGATCTCGGCGCCGACGACTACCTGACCAAGCCGTTCGGCATGGATGAATTGCTCGCCCGCCTGCGCGCGGCGCTGCGTCACCAACTGCAGGTCCATGGCGAGCGGCCGGTGTTTCGCTCCGGCGATCTCTCCGTCGACCTGGTGCGGCGGATCGTCAAGGTCGGCGACAAGGAGATCAAGCTGTCGCCGAAGGAGTATGAGCTGTTGCGCGTGCTGGTGCAGCACGCGGGCAAGGTCCTGACCCACCGCTTCCTGCTCAAGGAGCTCTGGAACGAGCTGACCGACGCGCAATATTTGAGGGTCTATGTGCGCCAGCTCCGCCAGAAGATCGAGACCGATCCGGAGCGTCCGCAATTCGTGCTGACCGAGACCGGCATCGGTTATCGGTTGCGCGCGGCAGACTGAGGTCCGGCCTCAGATCGGAACCATCGCGACCCGCGAGGATTACTCCTGTGCAACCGGGAGAACCACCATGGCACGTTATTCGAAGAAAGCCTCCACCAGCGTCGAGCGCGCGATGAAGAAGCGCAAGGCGGGCAAGCTGCGGAGCGGGCGATCGGGCCGCAAGGTCAAGAGCCGCAAGCAGGCGATTGCGATCGGCCTGTCGGAAGCACGGGCCGCCGGCGCCAAAGTGCCGAAAAAGCGGAGCGCGAAGAAGAAGGCCAGGCGATAGCCGCTTTGCCTCTTTCGCCATAGCAGGGCATGATGCGGGTGCTGCAAGAACAGGAGCCGCGCAGGGTCGACCGTGTCGTTGAGGAACCTCTCCACCTACCGGAAGAAGCGGGATTTCGAGAAGACCTCGGAGCCCTCCGGCGACGCCGCGGTTTCGCCGTCGAAACGGCGCCGCTTCGTGATCCAGAAGCATGCCGCGACGCGGCTGCATTACGATCTCCGGCTCGAATTCGACGGCGTGTTCAAGTCCTGGGCGGTGACGCGCGGCCCCTCGCTCGATCCGCATGACAAGCGGCTCGCGGTCGAGGTCGAGGACCATCCGCTCGACTACGGCGATTTCGAAGGCAACATCCCGAAGGACCAGTATGGCGGCGGCACGGTGCAGCTCTGGGACCGCGGCTATTGGGACTCGGAGGATCCCGAGCGTGGTTTCAAGAAGGGTGACCTCAAATTCAAACTGCATGGCGACAAGCTGCACGGCAGCTGGGTGCTGGTGCGGATGCGCCACGACCGCAACGGCGGCAACCGCACCAACTGGCTCCTGATCAAGCATCGCGATGAATACGCAAAGGAGGGCGAGGACAACGATGTCCTCGGGGAGGATCGCTCGGTCGCCTCGGGACGCACGATGAAGCAGATCGCGGAAGGCAAGGGCAAGGCGCCAAAGCCTTTCATGACCGGCAAGAATGGTCGTGGCCAAGCCGACGCGGTCTGGCATTCCAATCGCGGCGAGGCGGCTGAAGCCCGCGCCAAGACGAAGGCGAGCAAGCCGGCCAGGCGGGCGCAGGCGAGCCGCATCGAGTCGATTCCCGATTTCATCGCGCCGCAGCTCTGCACCTCGGTCGAGCGGCCGCCGTCAGGCGAAGGCTGGGGTCATGAGATCAAGTTCGACGGCTACCGCGTGCAACTGCGCGTGGAAAACGGCAAGGCGACGCTCAAGACCCGCAAGGGCCTCGACTGGACCGACAAGTTCAAGTCGATCGCGAAGGAGGGCAGCGCGCTGCCCGATGTCCTGATCGACGGCGAGATCGTCGCGCTCGATCAAGACGGCAATCCGAATTTCTCGGCGCTGCAGGCCGCGATTTCCGACGGCAGGACCGAGAAGCTGATCTTCTTTGCCTTCGACCTGTTGTTCGCCGAGGACATGGACCTGCGCCGGCTGCCGCTGCGCGAACGCAAGGCGCGGCTGAAGGAGTTGCTTGAAGAACAAAACGGCAAGTCGATCCGCTATGTCGAGCATTTCGAGGTCGATGGCGAGGCGGTGATGGAATCGGCGAAGAAGCTCGCGCTCGAAGGTATCGTGTCGAAGAAGCTCAGCGCGCCCTATCATTCCGGCCGCTCCGAAAGCTGGACCAAGGCCAAGAGCCGCGAGGGCCAGGAGGTCGTGATCGGCGGCTGGAAGACCACCAATGGCAAGTTCCGCTCGTTGATGGCCGGCGTCTATCGCGGCGATCATCTGGTCTTTGTCGGCATCGTCGGCACCGGCTTCGGACAGGACACGGTGAAGCGCATCATGCCGGCGCTGAAGGAAGCGGCATCGGACGAAAATCCATTCGGCGGCAAGGACGCACCGCGCAAGACCCGCGACGTGCATTGGGTCAGGCCCGAGCTCGTCGCCGAAATCGAATTTGCCGGCTGGACGGCCGACGGCAATATCCGTCAGGCCGCGTTCAAGGAGCTGCGCCGGGACAAGCCGGCGGAAGAGGTAAAGGCGGAAAGGCCCGTCATGAGCAAGGTCGCAAAACCTGTCGCCAAGTTGGGCAAAGCTGCGAGCAAGAAGGCACCCGCCGAGGTGATGGGTGTCGTGATCTCGAACCCCGGCAAGGCGATGTGGCCGGATGCCGGCGACGGCGAGCCCGTCACCAAGCTCGATCTCGCCCGCTATTTCGAGGCGGTCGGCGACTGGATGATCGAACATCTCAAGGGCCGGCCGTGCTCGATCGTGCGCGCGCCAGACGGCATCAAGGGCCAGCATTTCTTCCAGCGCCACGGCATGCAGGGCACCTCCGAGCTGATGAAGCTGGTCAAGGTGTCGGGTGATCGCAAGCCATACTTGCAGATCGATCGCGTCGAGGGGCTGGCTGCGGTCGCGCAGGCCGGCGGGCTGGAACTGCACCCCTGGAATTGCGCGCCCGATGCTTATGACGTGCCGGGCCGGCTGGTGTTCGATCTCGATCCGGCGCCGGATGTGGACTTTGCCGACGTGGTCGAGGCCGCCAGGGAGATGCGCGAGCATCTCAAGCGCCTCGGCATGGAAAGTTTTTGCAAGACCACCGGCGGCAAGGGCCTGCATGTGGTGGTGCCGCTGCTGTATGGCGCCAAAGACAAGGTCAGCTGGAAGGAAGCCAAGGCGTTCGCGCAAGCCGTCTGCCAGACGATGGCGAACGAAGACCCCGACCGCTACCTGCTCAACATGTCGAAAGAGAAGCGCAAGGGAAAGATCTTCCTCGACTATCTCCGCAACGACCGGATGTCGACCGCGGTCGGAGCGTTGTCGCCACGTGCGCGCGACGGCGCCACCGTCTCGATGCCCGTGACCTGGGCGCAGGTCAAAGGCGATCTCGATCCCAAGCGCTTCACCGTCCGCAGCGTGCCGTCGCTGCTTGCGAAGACGAAGGCGTGGCAGGGCTATGATGACGCGGCGTCGTCGATCAAGGACGCGGCCAAGAAGCTGGGCGCGAAGTGAAGTAGCGACTGCTGCGCGCCACATCGAAAGCTGTCATCACCCGCGAAAGCGGGTGATGACAGTATTCCAGAGACGTCAGTGTTTGAAACGGATGGGCCGCGGCGTACTGGATCGCCCCATCGAGTCGGGCGATGACAGTGGAGCAAGTGTAGCGGTCGCGCGACGCAACAAGACGCCGCGTTAAATCCTTCCCAACAATAGCAGGATCAACAGGATGACGATGATCAGCCCGAGGCCGCCGCCGCCGTAATAACCGGTGCCGTAGAACGGTCCGCCGCCGATGCCGCTGAAGCCGCCAAGCAGCGCAATGACAAGAATGATCAGGATGATCGTGCCGATAGACATTTAACCTCCTCAGCCCCTTGGGGCGTTTTTCGCCTGGTCCGCCGAGGAAACCTGCGGGAACTCGTAAAGTTCCACTTTTGCGACGCCATAAATCGCGCTCTCTTCCATTCGTGCGCGCGCGCCTTACATCAGTTGCAACGAAAGGGATTTCCGATGTCCGCACCGATCGTCGTCTCGATTCCGCACCGACTCGGCCGCGAGGAGGCATCGCGTCGTATCCGCGGTGGCTTGGCCCGTGCGGCGGCAAGCGTGCCCGTACTCAGTGTCGACGAGGAGCGCTGGGAAGGCGACCGCATGTTCTTTCGCGTCCGCGCAATCGGTCAGGTCGCGTCGGGACAGATCGACGTTGCCGACGACCATGTGCGGCTGGAAGTGGTGCTGCCCTTGTTGCTGCAACGTTTTGCGCAGATGGCGCAGGCCGCGATCCGCGACCGCGGCACGCTGCTGTTGACCAGGAAAACCTGACGCCCAGTGCGGCGCAGCATTCGGCGCGAAAGCTTTGAAAAAATTCCGCGCGCCGAATTGCGTCAGTCTGTTGGTAACGAATATCCCGGACTATGCAGCTTCGCGGGGGAAGGGAACCGATCTTCGAATCGGCACGACATCCGCAAGGCCGCCCGGCCGTCGATCCCGGGCGGCCTTTCGCGTTTATGCAATAGCTTTCTTGCGCACCGGCCGCGCGGCGCTGGCCAGCCTTGCCTTCAGCACGGTTGCCGGTAAATGACGGAAGAGCGACGACACGCGGATCTGCGTGCCGGCGTCGGCGTCTCCTTCGACAGCAAACCCGCTGACATCGACTGAAGCGTCGAACGCATCCGCCTTGGGCCAGCTGCGGCCGGCCTGGGTGAAAGCTGAGAACCATCGGCCGGTGACGACGATCGCAGCATCGCGGCCGCGGCAGCGGGCGAAGGCGACGACGTGGTCGCGATGCGGCCCGCTGACATCCAGCGGCTGGTAGTTGCCATCGGTGAAGACCTCGGCAAGGCCGGCGCGGGTTTTGAGCAGATACGCGGTCCAGGCGAGCTTGAGACGGCCATCAGGCCAGTTCCGGGCGAGCGTCTCCCAGTCGGGCATCCGCAGCGCGGCAAGCGCCTCGGTGCGCGCAGCGAAATCGACCGGCCGGCGGTTGTCGGGATCGACCAATGACAGGTCCCAGAACTCGGTGCCCTGGTAAAAATCGGGCACGCCGGGCAGCGTCGCCTTGAGCGTGAGCTGGCTCAGCGAATTCAGCGCGCCCAGCAAAGCCACGCGCCGCGCCAGCGCCGTCAGCGACTCCAGGAATTCCTCCGCGCGTGTGCGATCCAGAATACGGGCGATGAACGCCTTCAACCCGTCTTCGTAAGTCCGATTGGGATTGAGCCAGCTTGTCTCCTGCTTGGCCTCGCGCACGGCTTTCAGGGCATAGGCCTGGATGCGTTCGACAAAATCGGCGTCTGGTCCCTCCATCGGCCACGCCCCCAGCAATGTCTGGTACAGCATGTATTCCCGCGCGGCAGTCGGGGCGCGCCTGGCGCCGTCGACGACGAGATGCGGCGCGTTGAGGACCTTCCATCGCGCCACCGTGCTGGTCCATTCGTCGGGAATTTCCGAGAGCGCCGCAAGCCGCGCGCGGGCATCCTCGCCGCGCTTGGTGTCGTGGGTCGCGGTCGCAGTCATGCCGAGCGGCCATTCCTTCGCGCGCGCCTGCATCATGGCATGAAATTCCGGGATCGGCAGCGCCTTTGCAGCGGGATCGCCGCCGACCTCGTTAAGCGCGAGCAGGCGGTGATAGCGGTAGAACGCGGTATCCTCCAGCGACTTCGCCATCAGCGGTCCTGTGAATTGCTGCAGCTTCAGTGCAAAACGCCGCACGCGCGGCGTGCTGTGCGGCGGCCTGCCGGGCTTGAGCAGGTCCATGGTCAGGGCATCGCGCAGGAAATCGAAAATGCCTTCGTCGGCCGCAAACCACTCGGCGCGCGCCTGCGCGATCGTCGCATCGATCAAGGCACGGTCATGCGCGGCCGGACTGGAGGCGGTCAGATAGGTACGATAGACCGGGAAGTGCAGCACATAAAGTTCGAGGGCCTGCCGCAGACTATCGGCGGAATAGTCACGCGTCGAATAGTGGCCGCTGGCGATGCGCGCGAGCAGACGCGTCAGCACGGTGAACTCGCTGGTGAGCAAGGTCTCCAGCACGCGGCGCTTGGCCGCCATCAGCACGGGATCAAGCTGCGGCGGCTGGTTGCTGACCTGCCGCCAAACTTCATCGAACGCATCGAGCCCCCTCGGGTCGATCAGGAGATGCGTCAGGACATTCATCCACTCATAGCCGGTCGTGCCATGAACGCCGGCAAAGCGCTGCAGCGTCTCGCCTTCGCCGAGGATCTTCTCGACCACGACATAGAACGGCCGGACGTCGCCGCCCTGCGCCTGCCGGATCAGTCGGCGCAGCCGCTGGAAATATTGCGCGGGATCGCGCAAGCCATCGATATGGTCGAGCCGCAGGCCCTGCAATTTCCCTTCGGCGATCAGCCTGCGCACGAGCCGGTGCGCGGCCTCGAAGGTCTCGGCGTCCTCGACACGCAACCCCGCCAGCGAATTGACGTCGAAGAAGCGCCGGTAGTTGATGTCGCTCGACGCCAAACGCCAGTGGCCGAGCTTGTAGTGCTGGCGCTCCAGCAGGTGATGCAGCGCCAATGTCTGCGTCGGTCGGTCATTGCCCGCGCGGTAGGCCGCCAAGCCGCGCGCGATGATGTCGGCGCTGCCGGCGATGCTTTTCAGTTCGTTCTTCAAGGCGGGCGCTTCGTCGCGATTGGGGTGACGCAATCCACGGTAACGCGCGGCGAGGGCGAGAATCTGCTTTCCGGCCTCCGTGCTCTCGGCGCCGGCCTCCTTCACCGCCATCCGCAGCACTTCGCCGTAGCGCTCGGGCGCGACCGGCAGGCGATGCTCGAAATACCAGCAGGAGAAGCCGCCTTCCTCCGGATCGTAGCGCAGCTCGATCTCGCCGCGCTCCAGCGCCTCGCCGTAGGACGAGCCGAGGATCGGCAGCAGCACGCCGCCGCGCTTGCGGTACGGCAGTTGCTCCCAGTCGACGTCGAAGGCGGCCGCGTGCGGCGAGGCCGGGCCCCATTCCAGCGTGTCCAGCCACCAGGGATTGTCGGCAAAGTGCACGCCGACATGGTTGGGCACGAAGTCGAGGATCAGCCCGAGATCGTGTCTCTTCAGCGCATCGCTCAGGCGCTCAAAACCGGCTTCCCCGCCGAGCTCCGGATTGAGCGTGCCGTGATCGATGACGTCGTAGCCATGGGTCGATCCCTTGCGCGCCTTCATGAAGGGCGAGGCGTAGACGTGGCTGATGCCGAGCGCTTTCAGATACGGCAGGACTGCGGCGGCCTTATCGAAATTGAAATCGGCAGTCAGTTGCAGGCGATAGGTCGCAAGCGGGATGGCGGAGGGCATGTCACGCTCCAATCCGCCAGAACACCGACCAGGACAGGAGCCGGTCGCCGGGATCGCCACCCCAAATCGCTTTGCCGGGCGGCGTCGATGCGTTTGCGATCTCGTTCGGGGAGAGATTGGCAATGAGCCGCAGCGTGACGCCGTCGCCCATGCGCCAATGCGCCGTCAGCAGGCCGTTGCCGGCTGCATGAGCTTCGCCGAACGCGGCCCCCTTGAGCCGCGGCACGATTTCGCGTGCGCGGACCGCAAGCAACTCGCGCACCAGCGCGAGCCTTCTCGCACCTTCAGGGCTGTCCCGTGTGCCCCAATCGAGTTTGGCCGATTTGAAGGTTGTCGACATCAGGGGGTCCGGGACCTCGTCGCCATATGTCTCATAGGCCCATTTGTATTCCTCGCGCCGTCCCTTGCGAACGGCTTCGGCGAGGCCGCCCTTGAAATCGCAGAAGAACGGGAAGGGCGTCTTCGAGCCCCATTCCTCGCCCATGAACAGCAAGGGGATGTTGGGAGAGAGAAGCGTCACCGCGAGTGCGGCCTCGATGCCCTCGCGCGGCGCGATTTTCTCCAGTCGGTCGCCGAACGGGCGGTTGCCGACCTGGTCGTGATTCTGCAGGAAATTGACAAAACTGGTCGGCGGCAACGCGCCGCTCGGCTCGCCGCGCTTTTTGTTGCCCCAGAACGGGGCCGGCTCGCCCTGATAGACAAAGCCTGACGCGAGCGCCCGCGCCAGCCCGCCGAGCGGCGACGACTGGTAGTCGGCGTAGTAGCCCTGCGCCTCCTTCGTCAGAAGCACATGCCAGACATGGTGATAGTCGTCGTTCCATTGCGCGCGATATTTGCCGCGCGGCGGCTCTTCCGCAGCGTCAAGCAGGCTTGCGACGTTGTCGCCATTCTCCAGCACGAGATGGAGATGCCGCCCGGTCTCTTCAGCGAGCTGGCCTGCGGCAGCGCTGAGATCGTGCAGCATCGACACTGCGTCCGGCTCGGTGCGGATATGATTGACCGCATCGAACCGCAAGCCGTCGAAACGATAGTCGGAGAGCCAATACAGCGCATTCTCGATCGCAAACGCACGCACCTCCGGCACGCGGTAGTCGATCGCGCTGCCCCAGGGCGTGTGCGCATCGGTGAAGAAGTCAGGCGCGTAGCGGCCGAGATAATTTCCCTCCGGGCCAAAGTGATTGTAGACGACGTCGAGGAACACCATCAGCCCGCGCAGATGCGCCTCGTCGATCAGCGCTTTCAAATCCTCCGGCCGACCGTAGGCGCTGTCGGGCGCGTACCACAGGACGCCGTCATAACCCCATCCGCGTGAACCGGCGAAATCCGCCAGCGGCATCAGCTCGAGCGCGGTGATCCCGGTTTTGACGAGATGATCGAGCTTCTCGATCATCGCGCGATGGCTGCCGTCCTGCGTGAAGGTGCCAGCGTGGGTCTCGATCAGCACCGTCTCTTCCCAGGGACGTCCGCGCCAATCCCGCGCGCGCCAGGGATAGAGATCGTGGTCGATCACCTCGCTCGGGCCGAACACGTCCTCGGGCTGAAAGCTTGATGCCGGATCGGGCACGTCGACGTCGTCATCGACGCGGAATTTGTAGCGTGTGCCGGCCTTGGCATTGGCGGCATCGAGGGAGAACCAGCCGTTGTCGCCGCGCACCATCGGCATCGGCTTCTCCAGCATGAGGTCGACGCGCCTGGCCGCGGGTGCCCAAAGGCGAAACGTGACGCCGTCCGCCGTCAGCCTTGGGCCGAACCGGCGCCCATTCATGCCGAGCCCGCAAAGGCCAGCACCGAGCGCGGCGGCGCTTTGGTGGCGGCGCCTGCGGCAAGATCGACGCTAATCTGTT
>Ga0210410_10005241_pt1 | contig 11298 bp, 12 predicted proteins | sample IncBWC4MmetaG_FD_161058 | JGI IMG/M metagenome (GOLD analysis project Ga0210410, IMG submission 161058) | Forest soil microbial communities from Barre Woods Harvard Forest LTER site, Petersham, Massachusetts, United States - Inc-BW-C-4-M | ecosystem: Environmental > Terrestrial > Soil >... | reverse complement strand
GGCGGCGAGCCGCCGATCACCTATGTCAACACCGTCAAGCTCGGTCTGTCCGACGAGCGCATCCATTCGCTGATCCTCGGCTACTGGCACACCATCGTCACGCCGCCGATGGTGTTCGCCCGCAACATGGTCGAGGTGAAGAAGGAGATGGAGGCCAAGGGCTTCGTGAAGCCGATCGTCGCCTCGCTCGCCGGCGACGTCGAGGTCGAGGAGGCCGCCGAATATCTCTACCAGAACGGCATCCCGGCCTATGCCTATTCGACCGAACTGCCGGTCGAGGTGCTCGGCGCCAAGTACAAATGGGCACGCGGCGCAGGCCTGCTGTAAGATTCTGCTCAACAAGGTTTCCAGAAATGCCGTCCGGTTCTCCGGGCGGCATTTTTCTTGCTGTCGGCGCGGGCATGGAAATCCCGAACGCCGTGATCACGTCGGTTCAGCGCGAGCGCGTGCCGTCGGTCACGCTGCAGGAGCGGGTGGTCGTGGGCGTCGAGCTTTGGCCGGTTCCGAGCTACAGCGAATATCGCTATGCTGTCGTCAACGACCGTCGGGTGATTGTCGAACCGAGGACGCGCCAGATCATCAAGATCATCGACTAACCAAGCAGCAGGCCTGGTCAAGCAATGGGCCTGGAAATTCATCCTCGCGGGACTTTTTCCCCCGCGGAGATTTTTCTGTCAGGTCGCGCCGGCGCTGGATCGGCGCGATCGCTGAATGACCCAATCCATGCCGGCCGCGACGGCGAGGCCTGCACAGGCCGCCAGCGCATCGACCACGAAATCCTCGAATCTGGCGTGCCTTCCCGGGGCCCAGAGCTGCAGGATTTCGATGATGCCGATCGTCACGACGGAGATCACGGTCGTGAGCAGCCGGTATCGAGTATAGGCAAAGCCAAACGCCAGACCGACCAGAACGAACGCGAACGCATGCTCGCCGTCCTGACCGAGGTCCGAATGCGGCCGGAATTGGGGCGGTCCCAGCGTCGCGAAGGTCACGGCAGCGGCCAACAGCCAGGCGAATATCCGTAAGATGGTTGTCATCGAGACGAGATAACACAATTCATCGGTCGGATATCCCTTTGATGCGAACTTGCCATGCCGTGTAGTTAATGAAGCCTGCTTGAGTTTATAACGGCTGCCGCGCGCCGAGGCCAACCATGAAGCGCTCCCTGATCTGGACGGGATCCCTGCGGGTGGTTCCCACTCCCGGCTTGTCGTCGATGCGAACCCCGATCAGCGTCGGCCCGGAAGCGGACAGGGACAGATCGACCAGACGCTCAAAATCCTCTTCGTCGGCCGCCCAGGCGCTGTTGGACAGGCCGCAGCCGGCGGCGATTGCAACGATATCGGAAACCGCGGCGGCGGGGGTCGGCTGTGCGCCGGTGATCTGGTAGACGCCGTTATCCATCACGACCATGGTGAGATTTTTCGGCTTCAGCGTCGCGATGGTCGATAGGCACCCCATCTGCATCAACAGCGAGCCGTCGCCCTCCAGCGCGAAAACGCGACGCTTGGGCTGGGCCAGGGCGACGCCGAGCGCAATCGGGAAAGCGAGGCCCATGCTGCCCAGCATATAGAAATTCTGCGGGCGATGGCCGGCAGCCCACAGGTCGAAATTGGTATTGCCGATGCCGCCGACCACGGCTTCGTCGTTCTTCAACTTGGCGACCAGCCGCGAGGTGAGATCGAACCGGTTCATCACCTTGGTGTTGCGGGCAGGGGTGTTTGCTGGCTGGTTCATGTGGTCGCTCACTTGTCGAACACTTTGCCGCCGGTCAACAGCGGCGACAGGATCAGCGCCACCGGCGCCTGCGTGGTGATGGCCTGCTTGATCGATCGGTCGACGATGAACTCGAACTCGTCGAGCCGGGTCGCGGTGTGATGCTCCATCGCCAGCGAGTCGAGCACCGGCCGCATGGTGCGGCAAACCAGCGACTGCCCGTAATTGAATTCACCGAGCGTGCCGCGTTCGGACACGAACATGATCAGCGGAATCTGGTAGGGGATCGCCAGCGAGGCCAGCACGTTGGCGAGCGTGGCGAAACCGGAAGTCTGCATCAGCACCGCCCCCTTCAGGCCGCCCATCCAGGCACCGGAGACGATCCCGACGGCTTCTTCCTCGCGCGCGGTCGGGAAGGTGGTGAAGAACGGATCGGCGTGAATATTCTTGATCAGCGTCGTCAGCACGCGGTCCGGCACATAGGGCACCAGTCGGATGTCGTTGCGCTTGAGCGCTTGCAGCACCACCTCGTGCCAGGCCTTCTCATTAGAAGCCTTCTCGGGAGCAGTCTTCTCGTCCAAGCTCCCCGGCGAGGTTTGTCCCTCGGCAGCCGCCATCGAATTCTCCCTTAACCCCGCGACATCCTTGGTTTGCGACGCGGTCGCGGCCACCTGTCGAGGCGCCGAAACTTGACGCGATCTCCGGGATTGTCAACATGCCCCGGCCGTACCCGTGATCTGCGCCGCGCGGCGGTGGCGAAGGTCTGCCGGCGTGCGATAAAGAAGCAACAAAGAATATCGGGGAGGAGACCATGGGCAGCTGGTTCCGGATGGTTGCCGCAGCGGTGGCGGCGTTTGCTGTCGGCGGTATCGCGCAGGCACAGTCGCCATTTCCATCGAAGCCCGTGCATATTTTCGTGCCCTATGCGGCCGGTGGCGCGGTGGACATCCTCGCCCGGACGCTCGGCGACGTGGTCTCCCGGCAATGGAATCAATCGGTCGTCATTGAAAACCGTCCCGGTGCGGGCGGCGTGCTCGCATCGCAGGCGCTCGCTGCCTCGGCGCCGGACGGATACACCTTGATCGTGGTCGCGAGCGGCCACCCCACCAACGCGTTCCTGTATGCAAAACTTCCCTACGACACCTTCAAGGACTTCACGCCAATTTCGCTGTTGGCGTCATCTCCCAATATCCTGCTGGTGAAAGCGGATTCCCCGTTCAGGACGGTTGCCGACGTGATTGCGCAGGCGCGCGCCAAACCCGGGAGCCTTTCCTTCGGGCACGCCGGCAACGGAACGTCGACACATCTGGCCGGAGAACTCTTGAAGAACCTCGCGAGGATCGATCTCAATGCGATTCCCTACAAGGGAGGCTTGCCTGCGATCAACGATCTCCTCGGCGGGCAGATCCCGATGTCGTTCAACAACGGTCCCGAGTCGGTCGGGCAGATCGCGGCCGGAACGGTCCGAGCGCTCGCCGTCACCACCGCATCGCGGACGCCGTTTCTGCCCGACGTCCCTGCGATGGCCGAGACCGTGCCGGGCTATGACACCGAAGTTTGGTGGGGGCTGCTCGGACCCGCCGGCATGCCGCCCGATCTGGTCGCAAAACTCTCGCATGATTTCGTCGCGGCCTTGAACACGGACGCCGTCAAGGAGCGCCTGAGTAAGCTCGGCGCATCGCCGATCGGCAGTTCGCCGCAGCAATTCGATGCCAAGATTCATTCCGACTACGAGAAATGGGGCCCGATCATCAAGGCCGCCGGCATGAAGGCCGAATGAGGCGATGGCAGCACCGATGATTCGGGCCTGCCTGCCGCCGCGAGAGGTCACCCGGCCGAAAGCACCGCCGCCGCCGCCCAACGCCTGCGATACCCACGCCCATGTGTTCGGGCCGGCGACGCGGTTTCCCTATGCCGAGGACCGCAGCTACACGCCGCCGGACGCGCCGCTCGAAAACTATTTGGGCATGCTCGACAGAATAGGCTTTGCCCGCGGCGTGCTGGTGCAGGGCAGCGCGCATGGCCGCGACAATTCAGCCATGCTCGATGCCCTGGCGCAACGGCCGGACCGCTTGCGCGGTGTAGCGGTGGCCGACGCCGACGTCGCGCCGGCTCTCTTGCGCGAATGGAATCGCCTCGGGGTTCGCGGGCTACGCTTCAATCATTTTTTCCGCGACGGGCAATTGCATTATCGCGGCGGCGTGCCGCTATCGGTAGCGCGGACGCTCGCGCCTGAAATCGCCGAACTCGGCTGGCATCTTCAACTCTGGATCGACGTGAAAGATTTGCCGGAGACGATTCCGGCTCTGAAATCGCTGGGCCTGCCGGTCGTGATCGACCACATGGGCCGCACCGATGCCCGCGCGGGCACTGGCACGGAAGGTTTCCAGAGCCTGCTGCGCGCGGTCGGCGACGGCTGGTGCTGGGCCAAGCTCTCCGGCGCCCACCGCCTCAGCCGCGCCGCGCCTGATTATCCCGATGCGCGGCCGTTTCATGAGGCGCTGGTCGGTGCCAATCCGGAACGGCTGGTGTGGGGCGGCGACTGGCCGCATCCGCGCGTCGAGGGCGAGATGCCCGATGCCGGCCATCTGTTCGAATTGTTTCAACGATGGACGCCGGATCAGGCGGCGCAGCACAAAATCCTCGTGGCCAATCCGGCAAAACTCTATGGATTTCCAAACTGAAGGTCGCAGCAACAATGTCCGTCAACAACAAGCGCGTGTTCTACGTCAAATATCTGCCGAACGAGATCTATGCCGAGATCCTGCGGGCACGGCCCGATGTGCGGCTCGACCGGCTCGAGAACGAAAGCGCCGACGAGGTCTCGGCGCCGATTCTGGCCGCGGCGCACGCCTATCAAATCGGCGCGGCGCGCGATGAACTCGCGAGCCGCTTCCACGTCGGCGAAGACCTGCTGGTCCGCGCGCCGAACCTGCTGATCGTCTCCAGCAACGGCGCCGGCTACGATCCCGTCGACGTCGAGGCCTGCACGGCAGCGGGGGTGCTGGTGGTCAACCAGTCCGGCGGCAATGCCCATTCGGTGGCCGAACACGCGCTGGCCATGCTGCTCACGCTGTCGAAACGAATCCTCGAGGCCGACCGCGCGCTGCGCCGCGAGGCGAATGTGAGCCGCAACGCCCTGATGGGCACCGAGGCGCAAGGCAAGACCATCGGCATTGTCGGGATCGGCAATGTCGGCCGCCGTATCGCCGCACTCTGCGAGGGCCTGCTCGGCATGAAGGTGCTGGCCTATGATCCCTATCTTTCGCAGGCTGAAATCGCGGCGCGGGGCGGTGAAAAAGTCGAACTGGACGATCTGTTGCGCCGTTCCGATTACGTCTCGATCTCCTGTCCGCTGGCCAAGGATAGCCGCGGCATGATCGGCGCGCGCCAATTCGCGCTGATGCAGCCGCATGCCTATTTCATCACGACGGCGCGGGGATTTATTCACGACGAAGCCGCGCTGGTCGAGGCGCTGCGCAACAGGCAGATCGCGGGTGCCGGCCTCGACGTCTGGGCCAAGGAACCGCCGCCGCCGGACCATCCGCTATTGCAGTTCGATAACGTGATCGCGAGCCCCCACACGGCGGGAGTCACCACGGAAGCGCGGATGAACATGGGCAGGATCGCCGCCGAGCAGATGCTCGAGGCGCTCGACGGCAAGCGGCCGCCGCGCATGATCAATCCCGAGGTTTGGCCCCGCTACGCCGCGCGCTTCGAGCGGACCTTTGGATTCGCCCCGGGATAGCGGCCAGACGACGTCGACAGGGTCGAAGGCAGAGCCAATGACCATGGTCATTATTATCATCCAGCACACGCCGCTCGGGCGCGGCTGATCCGCACGATCGCCGCGCTCGGAATTTTCGCAGAAAAGATTTCCATCGCGGTGGTGTGATCGCAGCAATAAATCCACCGTGGATTGGTGGTCAGACGATGGCGCCGTTGCTATTTTCGCGGGGGCCTCGACACGCTTCTCGGGCGGAGCCAATTGTTTCGCAAGCGCTTGTTGCTTGCCGGAACGATTGTTTTGCCGGCGCGAAGGAAGGTCCCGATGCAACGGTTGAGTTCACTGCTGCGCGCGACGCCGTCCCGGATCGGACGCTGCCTGGCCCTGATTGTCGCGATTGCGGTGGCCAGTCTGCCGGCCGCGGGCGCCTGACCCGCCGCACCTGTTACCGTCGGCGACGCCGGCCGCAGGGCTGCGCGCCGGCGATTTTTCCCGTCGAGATTTGCTTGCGGTCAAAATGATGTCCACCGACCATGCGAGGATATCAATCGATCTTTGAGGCTGCGGGGCGAGAGGAGGGATCCATGTCGCGATTTGTGGTTCGATTCATGAAGGACGTGCTCGGCGAAAACGGCCGAGAGGCGGAGGTCTGCCAGGGCATTCTGGAAGTTGATGCTCCAAACGAGGGCCACGCGGCGGAACTGGCCAAGAAAAGATTCTGCGAGGCGGGAGAGCTGCACCACTGGTCCCTGCACGCCGACCGTATCCAGATCAGGCAAGCCGATTTTCCGACCTGAAGATCGTCATGCAAATGACCGGCGCACGCCGCCGGTTCACGCGGCGATCGGCTCCTCGACCGGCAAGAACGACAGCCCAAGACTCTCGGCGACCGCCTTGTTGGTTATGCGGCCGCGGTGAACGTTCAGGCCCGCCCGCAGATGGGGGTTCTGCGTCACGGCCTTGAAGCCGTCGCGCGCGATCGCCAGGCCAAACGGCAGTGTCGCGTTGTTGAGGGCCTGGCTCGACGTCAGCGGAACCGCGCCGGGCATATTCGCCACGCAGTAATGGATGATCCCGTCGACCTGATAGGTCGGGTCGGCGTGCGTCGTCGGATGCGAGGTCTCGAAGCAGCCGCCCTGATCGATCGCGACATCGACGATCACCGAACCCTGCCGCATCGACTTCAGCATCGGCCGGGTGACCAGCTTTGGCGCGCTCGCCCCGGGAACCAGAACCGCGCCGATCACGACGTCGGCGGCAAACACCTCCTGTTCGACCGCCTCGATCGTGGAAAAGCGGGTCCGGACTCTTCCCTGGAAAAGTTCGTCGAGTTCGCGCAGCCTCGGAATCGACCGGTCCAGGATCGTGACTTCCGCACCGAGCCCGACCGCCATCCGCGCCGCGTGGGTGCCGACGACCCCGCCGCCGATCACTACGACCCGGGCGGGAACGACGCCCGGCACGCCGCCGAGCAGAAGGCCGCGGCCGCCCGCGCTGCGCTTCAGCGCCGAGCCCGCCGCTTCGATCGCAAGCCGTCCGGCGACCTCACTCATGGGAGCGAGCAGGGGCAGGCCGCCTTTCTCATCCGTGACCGTTTCATAGGCGATCGCGGTGCAGCCTGAGGCCATCAGGCCTCTGGCCTGCTCGGGGTCGGCCGCCAGATGAAGATAGGTGAAGAGTATCTGGCCCTCGCGCAGCTGCGACCATTCGCGGGGCTGGGGCTCCTTGACCTTCACGATCATGTCGGCAGTGGCAAAAACTTCGGCCGCGGTGCCGGCGATAACGGCGCCGGCCTTGCGGTAGGCGTCGTCGGTCGCTCCGATGCCTTCACCGGCCTTGGTCTCGACGACGACGCTGTGGCCGGCGGCGACATATTCTCGCACGGTACCGGGGGTGAGGCCGACGCGATATTCGTGGATTTTGATTTCCTTTGGAACTCCGACGCGCATCGCTGGGCACTCCCTTCTTTGAAACTGCCTTCCGAATCTACGCCAGATTCAGGTTTGAAACCTTGCGATTTCGGTGATTTGATGTGGCGTGTTGCTGAAAACCGGCATGATTTTCGACATTCGCGCAGGAATCAAAACCAATGAAGCTCGATCATATCGATACGACCATTCTGTCGGAACTCGCGCTCAACGCCCGCGCGAGCCAGGTCGAACTCGCCGAGCGTGTCGGCCTGTCGAGTACGGCAATCGCCCGCCGGCAGAAGGTGCTGGAGGAAGAGGGATTCATCCGCGGCTATCAGGCCGTTCTCGATCTGGCGCGGTTCGGACTTTCCACCACCGTTCTCGTCAGGGTGACCCTTGAAAGTCAGAACGAAGACGCGCTGAAATCGTTCGAGGCCGCCGTCGTCGATTGTCCATCGGTGGTTCGATGTTTCCTGATGTCGGGAAGCGACGACTACATCGTCATCGTCCTGGCGCGCGATATCGAGGACTTCGAACGTATTCATCGAACCGAGCTGTCGCGGTTGCCGCGGGTGGCGCGGATCCAATCGAGTTTTGCGATGCGCGAGGTCGTGAACCGCGCTGTGCCGCCGGTGATTTTCGGTTCATCGCGCAGGCGTGTGAAGACGTAGTAAGTGTGAGCCGCCGTCGCAATGCGCAGACGCGTGAAAGCGCACAAGATCTTCTGTATGATCTTCGCATGACATCAGCAGATGGATCGTGAGGAATGCGTGCGCGAAGCGGATTGAGGTTGGACCATGCTTTCGCAAGACAACATTTCATCGACAACCCGGACCGGCGCGGAGCTTGTCACCGGCGGGGCATCCTTTCGGTTCTGGGCGCCGCGCGCCCTCGCGGTGTACCTCAACGGTATCTTTGGCGACCAGGTCTACGATCGACAGACCGAAGACCGCCTTCTGAAAAAAGATGCGTCGGGCTATTGGACCGGCTTTCAGATTGGCGCACAGGACGGCGATAGATACCGTTTCTGGGTGCAGGGCGAAGGATCGAGCGGATACAAGCGCGACCCGTACGCCCGCGAACTCGCTCCGGACGGCTTTCCAGACAGCTTCGGCATCCTGCGTGAGGCGAACAGTTTTCCCTGGCACGACGACGGTTTCGTGACGCCCGATTTTTCGGACATGATCGTCTACCAGCTGCACGTGGGCACCTACGCCATTCGCAACGTCGGGGTCTGTGCGAACTTTCTGGATGTCGCGCGCAAGGTTCCCTATCTCGCCGATCTCGGAATCAACGTGCTGCAGCCGCTTCCGATCGACGAGCAGGAGACCAGTCCCTCCATGGGCTATGGCGGCGCGGATTTGTTTTCACCGGACTTTCCCTATATCGCGGTCGCGGATCTGCCCGACTATCTCGCTGCGATCAACGGCTTGTTGGCCGCAAGGCAACGGACCCCGCTTGCGCTCAAGGATATTTCCTCCGGACCGGGACAATTGAAGGCGCTGGTCGACCTCTGCCATGTCTACGGCATCGCGGTGGTCTTCGACGTCGTTTATAACCACGCCGGCGGCTTCGACGTATCCGGGCAATTTGACGATCACTGCCTGTACTACGGGGATCGTGTTCCGAACAAAGGCAATAACAACGACAGCCTCTATTTCACCGATCAGGATCGCGGGACCGGCGGTCTCGCATTCGCGCTGTGGAACGCCGACGTCTCGCAATTTCTGTTCGACAACGCGATGTATCTTCTCCGGGAGTTTCACGCCGACGGGTTTCGCTACGACGAAATCAGCACGCTGCTGTCGACCAACCAGGGCAGCGGCTGGGAATTCTGCCGCGCGCTGACGACGAAACTGCGGAGTTTCAAGGATCGCATCCTGCAGAATGCCGAGTTCTGGCCGCGGGAATTTTCAGACATCCCGGCAACGGCGCTGCCGGTGATCGCTCCTTCAAGCACCGGCGGCCTCGGTTTTGACGTGGTGCAGCACGATTATCTGCGCAGTGTCGTTCGCAGCGCCGTGCAGGCGGCGTCGCGCGGAGCCGACGCCCCGGTCTCCGTATCCGCCATCGCCGCTGCGCTTTATCCGCCCACCTTCGACCACGCGTGGCGAGCCGTCACCTGCATCGAAAACCACGATCTCGTCCTGACGGGACGCAGCCCGCGTATCCCGGTGCTGGCCGATTCCTCCAATCCCCGCTCGTGGTATGCGCGCAGCCGCAGCCGGGTCGCCACCGCGCTGTTGCTGACTGCGCCGGGCATTCCCCACCTCTTCATGGGCCAGGAATTCCTCGAGCAGATGCCCTGGGACGTTCTGCCGAACGGTCCGAACCTGTTGTCGTGGGGGGCTCTCGTTACCGATCGGGCGATGGGCGATCATCTGCGCTTCACGCGCGACCTGATCCATCTGCGGCGAAACCTGCCCGCGCTGCGAGGCGACAACGTCCACGCATTCTACCAGTCGGACGGCGATCGCATCCTCGCCTATCACCGCTGGCTCGAGGGCACCGGACAAGACGTCATCGTCGTCGCGTCTTTCGCGGAAACTACGCGGCAGGGGTACAATCTCGGTTTCCCCGCCGCGGGATTTTGGGCGGAAGTGTTCAACAGCGACCTCTACGACCATTGGGTCAATCCATGGGTAGCTGGAAACGGGGGAGGCATCCATGCGGACGAGAAGCCCTTGCACGGCTTCGCAGCTTCCGCCTCGATTGTCATTCCGGCCAATAGCGTTGTGGTTTTTGCCCGAGGTCCGGCGAACTAGTGGGATTGAGCGTAGGGCGCGGCATCTATCAGCAGCACACCAAAAAGGAAGACCAGATAGAGCATCGAAAACACGAACAGGCGACGAGCAGGCCGCCTTTCCTTGTCATTGCTCCGACGTACTTGCCATGCGAGAAAAATCATGATCGCTCCAAGCATCGCCGCAGCCGCGCCATAGATGGCCCCGGCGAACCCCAGTGCCCAGGGTATCAGTGAGGTCGGAACCAGAACAACGCTATAGAGAAGAATCTGGCGCTTTGTTTCGGCCCTGCCGGCTACGACCGGCAACATCGGCACACCGGCGCGAGCATATTCTCCGGCAAGATTGAGCGACAGTGCCCAGAAGTGGGGTGGCGTCCAAAGGAAGATGATCAGGAACAGGATGAGCGGTTCGAGCCCGACATTTCCGGCGGCCGCAACCCAGCCGATCACCGGAGGGAGTGCGCCAGCCGCACCGCCAATGACGATATTTTGCGGTGTTCGGCGTTTGAGCCACATCGTGTAGACCACGACATAGAAGAAAATTGTGAAAGCAAGCAGCGCAGCCGCGGCCATGTTCAGCAAAGTGCCGAGGGCCAGAATGGCGCACATGCCAAGCATCAGTCCGAAAACTAATGCTTCCGAGCGCGATACACGGCCGCTCGGAATTGGACGCATGGCGGTACGCGCCATCACCGCATCGATGTCGGCGTCGTACCACATATTGAGCGCACCTGCGGCGCCAGCTCCGGCAGCTATGCAAAGAAGAGCAACGACACCGGTGAAGGGATCGATGCCGCCTGGTGCGACCATGAGACCGACTAGTGCGGTAAAGACGACCAGCGACATAACGCGCGGTTTCGTCAGCGCGACATAATCCCCAATGTTGGCATAGCTCCCGCGAAGAATTGAAGGATTGATTTGCATGAGATTAATGCTTCGTTTTGCAAGCGACATGGCGACCTCTTTCAGTCAAAAAAGCCATCGGTCGTAGAACACTCTTGTCAGGCAGTCTCCGAAAGGCGACCGGCCCGGTTTCACCGACTGCGCCGCTACCGCACCTTCGCGAGCTTTCTTCCGGCAGCGACAATCCCCGCCTTCTTTCCCGTAGAATCGAACTGTTTGAGATAGGCGACGACATCGTCAATTTGCTTCGGATCTTTCAAGCCTGGAAAAGTCATTTTGGTACCGGGTATCTTGGC
>Ga0210410_10005240_pt1 | contig 11302 bp, 8 predicted proteins | sample IncBWC4MmetaG_FD_161058 | JGI IMG/M metagenome (GOLD analysis project Ga0210410, IMG submission 161058) | Forest soil microbial communities from Barre Woods Harvard Forest LTER site, Petersham, Massachusetts, United States - Inc-BW-C-4-M | ecosystem: Environmental > Terrestrial > Soil >... | reverse complement strand
GGTGATCGGCGGTTCGGCCTTGCCGAAGGCGCTAGCCAAGCGGGCGCTGGCTGCGGGCATCGACATCTTCGCGGGCTATGGGATGTCGGAGACCGGCCCGCTTGCCGCGGTGTCCCACGTCCGATCGAAGGACCTGACCGGCGATCCGGATGGGGAAGTCGAGTTCCGCGCCAAGGCCGGGATCGCCGGGCCGCTGGTGGATCTGCGCATCGTCGATTCCGATATGAAGAATGTGCCGCATGACGGCACGTCCGCCGGCGAGATCGTGCTGCGGGCGCCCTGGCTTACCCAGGGTTACTTCAACAATCCCGAGGGCTCGGAGCAACTCTGGGCCGGGGGCTACCTGCACACCAGCGATATCGCCGTGATCGACGCGAACGGCTATGTGCACATCACCGACCGGATCAAGGACGTGATCAAGACCGGCGGCGAGTGGGTCTCGTCGTTGCAGATCGAGGACCTGATCTCGCAATGCGCGGGCGTCGCAGAAGCGGCCGTTATCGGCGTCAAGGACGACAAATGGGGTGAGCGGCCGCTCGCGCTCGTGGTCAAGCGGGCGTCCGATGCGAATGGCGTCAGCGCCGCGATTATCAAGGACCATCTCAAAGTGTTCGCCGACAAGGGCGTCATCTCGAAATACGGAATTCCGGAGAAGATCCTCTTCATCGACAGCATTCCCAAGACGAGCGTCGGCAAGATCAACAAAATGGAGCTGCGCAAGCGATACGAGAAGATGTAGCTGTCCGAGTGCAGCCGCGATTGATTGAGGAGGAAAGCATGAGCAGCCTCACCCTTGCCGGTTTGGGCCAAAAAGTTGGGCATGAACTCGGCGTTTCCAGTTGGGTCAAAATCGACCAGGCGCGTATCGACGCGTTTGCGTCCTGCACCGGCGACCATCAATGGATTCATGTGGACGTCGAGAGGTCGAAGCAGGAAAGTCCGTTCCGCAGTCCCATCGCCCACGGCTACCTGACGCTCGCGATGGTGGCCCCGCTGGCGATGGAGATCGGTGTCGTCCCGACTGATGCCGCCGCCGGGCTGAATTACGGAATCGACAAGGTTCGCTTTCTGGCTCCCGTCCCGGCCGGGGCGCGAGTCAGGCTGCGCGTTGTTCTCGCCGGGCTCGAGCCGAGAGAAGGCGGGCAGGTGATCATGAAGACCCAGAACACGCTGGAAGTAGAGGGATCGGAGAAGCCAGCTTTGGTGGCCGAGACGCTGGCGCTTCTGCTTCCCGCAGCGGGAGCGCGACAATGAGCGCGGAAAATCTCAGCCCGGCATCCTCGACGGCGGAAATAAGCGAGGAGGCATCTCGAAACACGCTGGCGCTCAATCCGCTGGTTGGCATCCGGGGCCAGGATCTCGCCGAAAGCGCCGGCATCCTGTTCGCGGCGGTCATGAACGAACCGAAGGTCGCAACCGAACAATGGCTTTCCTTCGTCGGTGAACTCGGCTCCATCGTCGCCGGAAAGTCCGAACGCGCGCCGAAGGCGGGCGACAGGCGGTTTTCGGATGCCACCTGGAAGCAGAGTTCGCTGCACAGCGGGATGCTCAAGGCTTATCTTGCCTGGGGCGATGCAGTCAGCGGCTTTGTCGACAAGACGAGCCTGAGCGACATCGACAAGGCGCGGGCGCATCTGGTCACGGAAATCCTGATAGATGCGGTCGCGCCCACCAATGCAATGCTGACCAATCCGGCGGCGATGCGCAATTTCGTGGATACCGGCGGCCGCAGCGTCTGGCAGGGGTTGAGGAACTACCTCGATGACCTCACCAAGAACGGCGGCATGCCGTCAATGGTCGATCAGAGTGCGTTCAAGGTCGGAGAGAATCTGGCGACCACGCCGGGTGGCGTGGTCTTCCGCAACGAATTGCTGGAGTTGATACAGTATTCGCCGACGACGCCGAATGTGAGAAAGCGGCCGCTGGTCATCACCCCGCCGCAGATCAACAAATACTACGCGTTGGATCTGTCGCCCGACAAGAGCATGGTGCGCTTCCTGGTCGACAGCGGCATTCAGGTATTTTGCATCAGCTGGCGCAATCCGACAACGGCGCATCGTGAATGGGGCCTCGATACCTATGTCGCAGCGCTTGACGAAGCTGTCGATGTCGCGCGGGACGTGACCGGCAGCGACGATATCTCGATGATGGGATCCTGTTCCGGCGGTATCACCTCGACGGCTTATTTTGCGACGCTTGGAAGCGCGGGGCAACAGAAGATCAGAAATATGGTGCTCGCGGTGTGCCTGCTCGATCCGAACACCGCCGACGAGAGCGCATTCGGCTGCCTGATGACGCCGGAGACGATGCGCGCGGCCAAGGAAGCCTCCCGGCTGCGCGGTATGGTCGACGGCCACGAACTGGCACGAATGTTCGCGTGGATGAGGCCGAACGATCTGATCTGGAACTACTGGGTCAACAACTACCTGCTCGGCAACCAGCCGCCGGCCTTCGATATCCTGTACTGGAATGCCGACACAACCCGACTTCCAGCCGGTCTGCATGGCGATTACCTGGATCTCTACTTCACGAACCCGTTCGTCAACGCCGGAAAGCTCACGTTGAACGGCAAGACGATCGACATGACCAGAACCAGGGTCGACAGTTACGTGATCGCCGGCGTGACCGACCACATCACTCCCTGGAAGGGTGTGCACAAGACCGCCCGGATCATGGGCGAGGGAACGACCTTCGTGCTTTCGAACAGTGGCCACCTCCAGAGCCTCCTCAATCCGCCGACCAATCCGAAGGCCTCCTTCATGATCGGGACGGTTCATCCATCCGGTCCGGACGCATTCCTGGCCTCGGCCGAGAAGCGTAAGGGAAGCTGGTGGCTCGACTGGCGCGATTGGCTGCACGCACGATCGGGCGAAGAGGTCGCGGCAGCCGCATCGCTGGGTAGCGAACGCCATCCGGTCCTTGCGGCCGCTCCGGGGACTTACGTCTTTGACTAACGATCCTGCAGGAGGGAACCGAGGCGCGGCGCCGGAGATCGAGGCGCGGCAAATCGCGGTCGAGGGGCAGTTGCTCCAGGTTGCCATCAGGCACAGCAGCGGCCAGCAGCCGCCATTGTTGCTCTTCAACGGAATCGGGGCCAACTGGGAGTTGGCGAAGCCCTTCCTGGAAGCACTCACGAGCACGACGGCAATCATCTTTGACGTGCCTGGCATCGGCGGTTCGCCCAGGCCGCTCCTGCCGTATCGCCCATCGACGCTGGCTCGGCTTGCCGCGGGCCTCGTCGCGGAACTCGGCTACACGGAGATCGACGTCGCCGGCGTCTCCTGGGGCGGCGGAATCGCGCAGCAGTTCGCGCATCAATATCCAAAGCTGTGCCGGCGGCTGGTGCTCGCCGCGACGGCGCCCGGTTTCACGATGGTGCCGGCAAGCCCCTCCGTGCTGTGGAAAATGGCGACGCCGCGCCGCTACACCGACAAGGACTACATGAACAGGATAGCGGCGGATATCTACGGAGGAGCCTTTCGCTACGACCCATCCTTGATCGCTCAGCATGCGGCCGGGATGCGTGGCGCGCGCAACCTGGGCTACCTGTATCAGCTTCTTGCGATGAGCGGCTGGACCAGCCTGCCGTGGCTGTGGTCACTGCCGCAACAGACGCTCGTGTTGATGGGCCGGGACGATCCACTGGTCCCTCCGATCAATGGTCATATCCTGGCGGGCCTGATCCCGAACGCCGAACTCCAGATTATCGATGACGGGCACCTGTTCATCGTGACGCGGCCGGTGGAAACCGCCGCCCTGATCGAGGCATTTCTGGCCGACGCGAGCAAGCACGTCGATCCATCATCTCCGCTTTCACGATTGGCTGGTTGGGTCAAAGATCTCATTTCGACATTCGGAGGACGCCGCGATAACCAGGCGCAGCTGGAAGAGAGGAAATGATGACAGACACGATATCGAAGATCGCATGAAAGAGAGTCTTGAGGGGATGTGTGCCGGCATGGTTCGAGACGAGCCGAGCTGAATCAGGAGGATCTCCGGCAAAGCAACAAGCCAGCTTTTGCCGGAAGAGCTGCCAAACGCCGGCAGGCTTCACCACTTAACGCAGGGAGGAACCGATGGCGACCCAGCAGGCAACATCAATCAGGAAAACGGACTACGCGCCGCCTCCGGTCGAAGGCGACTTCTACAGGATAGCCGCCGTACTGAACGACAGCGAGCGGGCGCTGCTCAAACGTGTTCGCGAGTTCACGGAGGGCGTCATCGCGCCGGTGATCGAGGATTACTGGAGCCGCGATGCATTTCCCTTCGAGATCATCCCGAAGATGGCGGAAGTCGGTATCGGAGGGGTGGGCTATCAGGGATACGGCGCCGCCGGCGGCAGCTGGCTGCTGAACGGCCTTGTCGCGATGGAGTTGGCGCGTGTCGATGCGTCGGTCGCGACGTTCTGGGGCGTGCACACGGGCCTTTCGGCCGGATCGATCTATCTGTGCGGGGACGAGCAACAGAAGCAACGCTGGCTGCCGCCTATGATGCGCTTCGACGAGATCGGCTCGTTCGGCTTGACGGAGCCGCTCGTGGGGTCGGCGACATCGGGTGGAATGACGACGACATGCCGCCGCGAAGGCGACAGCTGGATCCTCAACGGCCAGAAGAAATGGATCGGCAATTCCACATTCGCCGACATCAACGTGATCTGGGCGCGAGAGGAAGGCTCGAACCAGGTCAAGGGCTTTGTTGTGGGAAAGGACAATCCCGGCTTCTCCGTCGAGAAGATCAAGACCAAGATGGCATTGCGGGTCGTGCAGAACGGGTTGATCACCCTGAGCGACTGCCGCGTTCCCGAGGCCGACCGCCTGCAGAACGCCAACTCGTTCAAGGACACCGCCAAGGTTCTCAGGATGACGCGCACCGGCGTGGCATGGTTCGCCGTAGGCTGCCAGATGGGAGCATACGAGCATGCGCTCCGCTACGCGACGGAGCGGACGCAATTCGGGCGGCCGATAGGTGGATTCCAGCTCGTGCAGGATCTGCTGGTGCGCATGCTTGGTAACGTCACATCGACCCAGGCGATGATGCTGCGTCTTGCGCAACTTCAAGACGAAGGTGTGATGCGCGATGAGCATGCATCGCTCGCGAAGGCGTTCTGCACGGTCAAATGCCGAGAAACGGTCGGCTATGCGCGCGAGTTGCTCGGCGGCAACGGCATCCTGCTCGAGAACCACATCGGACGTTTCGTGGCCGATGCCGAAGCAATCTACTCCTATGAGGGCACAAGGGAGATGAACACGCTGATCGTCGGCAAGTCCATTACGGGATTGAGTGCCTTCGTATGACGCCAGGCCTTGGCCCGATCCACCGACCGAACCGCCCTTTTCTCTGGACGTCACCGCGCATCGAGGAGCGCCGGTGAGGTCTCGTTCTGTCGATCCGGCGAATTGCAACCGCGCCCGTTACGCCAAATTCCCTCTAACGATTGCCCCGATAAGTCTTCAGGACGATCAGTTCCCCCGATCGGCACTGATGACGGTGGGCTTAAGGGAAGTGATGAGAAAATGCGTCATGGTCTCACCCAATGGCATTCCTGATTGGCCGCTTCTGGCGCAAAAGCGGCCATTCGATAGCGCACGTGAGTCCTCGATGAACTCAAAAGCGGTCCCCGGTCTATCGTTGACGACCTTTGATTTATTGCGAGACAAACCGTGACGGTCGCCGCCGCCACGACCGGAACGGCTTCAGGTTCCCGGGGCAGCCTTGCGATATTCAGCCGGCGTACAATCGAGGTGCCGCCGAAAGACCCTGTTCAGATGACTCTGGTCGGCGAAGCCGCTGAGGAGTGCGATTTCCTTGAGCGCCAGATTGTCCTTTCGCAGATGCTGGCACGCTTGTTCGACTTTCTTTTTTTGAACAAAGGCGTGAGGGCGTGTCCCGTAGTGAGCGTGGAATTTGCGGGCGAATTGAATCGGCGTGCAGTTGCAGATGGCCGCTAATTCGTCGAGCGTGACGTTTCGGGAAATATTCTGCTGGATATAGTCCTCGATCAGCCGCGCATGTACGGGCCTGAAAGGTCCGTGCGCGCATGGCATCTTGAACTGCACCGCGGCGTATTTCCGCAGGATGTGGACACTCGCCTGAAGTGCCATCGCGTCGTAGCAGAGCCTTCCGCCGGGACCGCCGGCGGCGACTTCGTGAACCATTTGTTCGTTGATCCAGCTCAGGACCGGGTCGTCAATCCCGAGCAGGTCGTGAAGTTCAATGGCTCCGATGTCGCGATCGAAAGCCTCGCTCGCGGTTTTCATCAGGAAGGCCGGTGAAATGTAAAAGTGGCTGACCTCGATATCGTTCTGCCATCGCCAATGCGAAGGCTCGGCGCGCGTCAATAGCGTGGCGATGCCGCGGCCGACGCGCTCCTGTTTCCATGCGCCGGTCACGCGGCGGTTCATCGAGGTGACGCCCTGCCGGTAGATGACGATCAGGAAATTTTCCGACGGGGGGACGCTAATGTCAGACGGCGCATAGCGGAACACTCGCATGCGGAAATCAGGCCGGCCAACGGTAGAACTGTCCAGCTTCAGGTCGCCAGGCGCATATTGCGGGAGTTCCTCGATCGTGACGAGCTTGGTCATGGCGCAGCCTCCCGATAGTTGGTGGCCGTTCGACGGCTCTTCTTTCTGATCAGGTCACATCGGCGATGCAGGATACGCCACTTTTTGCATTTGCCAAAGGTCCTTGGGCCTCGGTTCGCCCCCGGACGTTCGCTGCGCCGTATTCGCGTTTCGTCCAAAGGAAAGTTCGTTCCGTTCAAGCCTGTCGGGCCTCATGGCGGGCAGTTTTGGCGCGTTCCGCGAGAAAGCGGGAGCAGCACACATCTGAAAAAGAACAGCAGATCGGAGAGGGAAATGGACCAGGCAGAAGTCAAATCCAGGCAATCGAACCGCACAAGGACGACGAAGCTCGATGCGATCGTTGTTGGGGCCGGCATCGCAGGACTGTACCAGCTGTACCGCATGCGGGAGTTGGGACTGAAGGTCCGCGCCTACGAGGCGGGCTCCGGCGTTGGTGGAACCTGGTACTGGAACCGCTATCCGGGCGCACGTTTCGATTCTCAAGTCGAAGTGTACCAGTACTGGTTCTCCGAGGATCTCTACAAGGCCTGGAAGCCGAGCGAGCGTTTCCCGGCGCAGCCCGAGACCGAGCAGTGGCTGAACTTCGTCGCCGATCGCTTCGATCTCAAGAAGGACATCCAGTTCAACACCCGGATCGAGTCGGCCACCTACCGTGAGAAGGACGGCCGCTGGGACGTGGTCACCTCCGACGGCGAACACATCGATACGCAGTATCTGCTGGCCTGCTGCGGCATGCTGTCGGCGCCGCTGAACGAGCGCTTTCCGGGTCAGTCCACCTTCAAGGGCGTGATCACCCACACCGGCCTGTGGCCGAAGGGCGGCGTCGATCTCAAGGGTAAGCGCGTCGCCGTCGTGGGCACCGGAGCCACCGGCATCCAAGTCATCCAGACCATCGCCCCCGAGGTCGGGTCGATGAAGGTTTTCGTGCGCACGCCGCAGTACATCGTGCCCATGAAGAATCCAAAATACTCGCAGGCGGACTGGGATCACTGGAGCGGGCGGTTCAACGAACTAAAGAGTCGCGTACGCACCACTTTCGCGGGCTTCGACTATGACTTCGAGAACCGTCCATGGGCGGAGCTGACGCCCGACGAGCGTACCCAGGTGCTGGAGAAATACTGGAACGACGGGTCGCTCTCGATGTGGCTCGCCACCTTCCCGGAAATGTTCTTCGACGAGGCGGTGAGCGCTGTGGTGTCCGATTTCGTGCGGGACAAGATGCGCAAGCGGCTGCGGAATGATCCGAAGCTGTGCGATCTGCTGATTCCGTCCGAGGCCGACTACGGATTCGGTACGCACCGCGTGCCTCTCGAGACCAAATATCTCGAAGTCTACCTGCAGGACAACGTTGAAGGCGTGAACTGCCGCAAGACGCCGATCGAGCGCATCGTGCCCGAAGGTATCCAGACCTCCGACGGCAAGATCCATGAAGTCGATGTCATCGTTCTCGCGGTCGGCTTCGACGCCGGCTCCGGCGCGCTCAGCCGTATCGACATCCGCGGCCGCGAAGGCCGTTCGCTAAAGGACAAGTGGAAGGACGAAATCCGCACCGCGATGGGGCTGCAGGTGCACGGCTATCCCAACCTGTTCACCACTGGCGCGCCGCTCGCTCCTTCCGCAGCGCTCTGCAACATGACGACCTGCCTGCAGCAGCAGGTCGACTGGATCTCCGATTGCATCGCCTATGCGCGGGAGAACGGCAAGCATGTCGTCGAAGCGACTAAGGAGTTCGAGGATAACTGGGTGAAGCACCACGACGAAACCGCGGCCGCCACCCTCGTTGTCAAAACGGACTCCTGGTACATGGGCTCGAATGTCGACGGAAAGCCGCGGCGTCTTTTGGCCTATATCGGCGGCGTCGGCAACTACAACCAGCAGTGCGACGCACTTGCAACGAACGGTTACCAAGGCTTCGCGATGACCTGATGATAACGGTAATGGGAGAAATCCGATGAGTACGAATCCCTACTACGGCCAGGAAGGCCACGGCCCCTACGAACTGATTGGAATCGGCAAGCTCGAACTCGAGGACGGCAGCAATATTGCCGACTGTCAGCTCGCCGTGGCGACCCACGGCACGCTAAACGCGGCGAAGGACAATGCGATCCTGGTTCCGACCTGGTTCTCCGGGACCAGCAAGATCATGGAGCAGGTTTATATCGGCAACGGGCGTGCGCTCGATCCGGCGAAGTATTTCATCATCGTCGTCAACCAGATCGGAAATGGCCTGTCCACCTCGCCGCACAACAGTGGTGGCGCGCAGGCCGGGCCGGCCTTCCCGAAAGTGCGCATCGGCGACGATGTTCGCGCCCAACACAAGCTTCTGACCGAGGAGTACGGTCTGACGAGCCTCGCGCTGGTCGTCGGCGGCTCGATGGGCGCGCAGCAGACCTATGAATGGGCCGTGCGCTATCCTGATTTCGTCGAGCGCGCCGCTCCGATCGCCGGCACGGCGAAGAACACCGAGCACGATTTCGTCTTCACCGAGACACTCTCCGAAGCGATCACATCCGATCCGGGGTCCAACGGCGGCAAGTACGGTTCGCCGGCCGATGTCGCCGCCGGGCTCAAGCGCCACGCCAAGCTGTGGACGGTGATGGGGTGGAGTACCGACTTCTTCCGCGAAGGCCGACACAAGGCGCTGGGCTTCGACTCGATGCAGACCTTCGTCGATACCTTCATGACGGGATACTTCGCGCCGATGGATCCGAACGGTCTGCTGGCGATGGCGTGGAAGTGGCAACGAGGCGACGTGAGCCGCAACACCGGCGGCGATCTCGCGTCGGCGCTCGGCCGCATAATGGCGAAGACCTACGTGATGCCGATTAGTCACGACATGTTTTTCCCGCCGAGCGACTGCGAGGTCGAGCAGCGTCTGATCCCAGGAAGCCAGTTCCGTCCGCTGAAGAGCATCTGCGGACATCTCGGCCTGTTCGGCGTGGACCCAGAGCTGCTCGCGCAGCTTGACGCCAACCTGAACGAGCTGCTCGCGACGCCTGTGAGCTGACGCGCTGGATTGATTGATCACCTGTTGCAGCTGAGGGCGCGAACGAAAATTGTTCACGCCCTCAATTCGCACTCTTATCGTCGCAGCGGTGCGCCTGACAGGCGCCGATCGGGAGCGGGGTCATTGATCACCGTCGGTGCTGGTGCGAACAAGCCTCGTGGACGACGCAACTGGTAGTGAACGCCTTTGCCGACTTTTGGGAACGAAGGTCCAACTCTCATAGAGCGCCAGTAGCGCAAGGTGCCCTCGCTGATCTTGTCGCGATGGCGTTACCGTGGAACCTGAAGAATGATTCCCTGCCCGATACCTCGTCGTGAGCGATAGGGAACGACCGCTTCTGGCGCAAAGCGGTCATGGCCGCATATGACGCGCTTATAAATGGCCACAGCAATCAGTCTCGACTTCATATAGCCCCCGGCACATCTTCTGCGCGTCGGCCGGCTCTTAAGCCTTATGAGCCCCAAAATGGAAACTTAAGATACCTCGTGTCTGGCAGGCCTCACATGTTTGACCACGATTCAATCCCTGCGCGGAAATGGGCGTCAAAATTGCCCGTCTCACATACAGCTGGGCATTCTGTCCTGGCAGTTGATAGTGAGGCAACGGATGAAATTGCTGCTACCTACAACCGGGCTGGTGACGATTATGTCTCTTATGCCGATGGCGATCCTTCGCGGCCATTTGCCTTTGACGGAATGCACGCTTACGCGGATCGCTGCGTCTGGGCCGTCTTGGAGAAGAAACTAACCGACCTGCGGGCTTCCGGTGCAAGCTCGGTCAGGCTCCTCGATGCGGGTTGCGGACCGGGTACATGGCTGCGCCGACTGGTCATACGCGCACATGCGCTCGGATTCAGCAGCATTACCGCGCGTGGATTCGACATCGCACAAGCGCAAATACAACGGGCGCGGTCGGCGGCCCGAAATCCGTCCAGCCTTCCTGGAGTGAATCTCACATTCGACGTCGCAGACCTTGCGGACCGGTTGCCGGAACCCGATGCCTCCGTCGATCTGACTCTTTGCCTTTATAGCGCGCTCAGCCATCTGCCGGTTACACGCTTGCCGGAAATTTCACAAGAGATGGCGCGCGTCACATCGGGATATTGCATAACGACGGTCCGTCCGATTGGCAGCACTCCAACGGCCTTTGTAGACTCGATCGAGAAAGTCCGCCGATTGAAACAAGATCACGTCAGGAACCGATGCGAGATCGACCTCAGCGACGGCCGACATATTGCATTTAGCTTTCACCAGTTTACAGCGGTCGAATTGCGAAGCTATTTCGCCGGCTGTTTCGACATCGAAGATTTGCGCGGCCTCGACCTCTTTCACAGTCGATTCATGCCGGATTCCCGGTGGAATCCCGTCTCTCCGCTCGGCGATGGTCAGCTTGCCGATGAACTGGAGCGGCTTGAGGAGGCGCATGCCTCACGCCAGGAGTTCATGGATCGCGCCACCCATCTCCTGCTCGTGGCGCGCAGCCGGCGAGCCGCTGCGCCTACAGCCTGTGTCGTTGTGTCGACTTAGCGCCGGCGACTTTTGTCCAAAACCCGTATTTGTGGCCAACCGATCGGCCTCGAACTCACGACGCGGCGAGGGTTCTTCGCAGGCGGGCAATCGCGCCGGGTAAACCGCGCACCTTCATGATCCGGCCCGTGATGTCGTACTCCTCGGAGAGCACGCGCGCGCTCTCATACACCTCGCTGAGCAGC
>Ga0210410_10005239_pt1 | contig 11305 bp, 5 predicted proteins | sample IncBWC4MmetaG_FD_161058 | JGI IMG/M metagenome (GOLD analysis project Ga0210410, IMG submission 161058) | Forest soil microbial communities from Barre Woods Harvard Forest LTER site, Petersham, Massachusetts, United States - Inc-BW-C-4-M | ecosystem: Environmental > Terrestrial > Soil >... | reverse complement strand
AAGTACATATCCCCCGTCACCGCTCCTAGAGCTCCGTGTACATCACGACCGGTCGCTGTGCTGTGCTTGCCCGCGGCGAGATTGGAAGTGGCGATCGTGGCGATCAAAGGAGCAAGTGTTATCAAACCGAACCGTTGATGCAGCTTGAGCATGTGCGACCGCTTGTCGAGTCTCGCTTGATCCTGGGCGTTTCCCTGCGACTGGTCGGGAGTGATGCCGAGATCCCCTAATGTGGGCGGCTGCGCATCGCTGGAAGAAGTTGTCAAAGTTATGTCCACTGTTTGCTTAGCCCCGGCGGTGAGCGTCACGTTGGCTAGTTTGGCATTGAGCCCTTCGGCGGAAACGGAAATCTCGTAGCTCCCCGGTATCAGATTTGGTAGATCATAGATCCCGGCCGAATTGGTTTCCGCCTCCGTCGATTGGCCCGTCACCACATTTTTGACTGAGATTTTGGCTTTCGGAACGACTGCTCCCGAAGGGTTCGTGACGGCGCCAGACAGCGTGGCCTCAGCAACCTGCGCCCTCAAGAGGCCGGAGATCGGCAGGGAGAGCGCTAGAATCTCCACTCCAAGGAAAAACTTCGCTGCTTTCGGATTCATTTGAGCTTCTCCTTCTGAGCAATCTGCAAGCCACAACCAAGAGATTCGATCCAAACGACTGGCGGACCGGGCAGGCAAGTGTTGCAAGAGGCAAACTGCCGCAGTATTAATCGCGGGTGCGGCAGTTTGCCGCCGTCGTCGCCGCAGTCCGGATTCGCGGGCTGACTCTACTGCGTCACTGTAAAATTCACGGGAGGGCTCGACACGGCGCCGAGTGGTTACCATTTTCGGTTGCACACCAAGGGCGCGGCGGGACCGTAGAATCGATTCGCAGATGGCGGCACTCCGGGTGGGGACAATCAGATTTGGACAAGTCGAGGCCCGGCCTGCAAGGCGCACGCGCTAGTCGATTCGGCATACGAGGACGCGATCATTTTGATAAGGACAGTCCAGCCCGCGCGCACCCGGTTGCTGTAACACCACCCAATCCACGCCGTAACGGGCCTTCAGCCTCAGGAAATCAGGACGCTGAAACTCTTTCCAGCCGCGCCGGGCATCCACTTGTTCTTTCCACTCGCCGGCCAGCGCCGGAAACATGCTGACCGCGCCGCCATCTTTGCCATTATCGGCCAGCATGCTGCGCTGAGCGATCGCGCGAAAACCGTGTATATCTTCGCCGGGAAGACGCTCGTAGTCTGGATCGAGCGCAAAATAGGCATCCTGCCGCGTGTGCGTTCGAATCCAGTCGAATCCCTCGACCCAGGAGTTTTGCGGCTGTTCCCACGGCAATTCCAGGTGGCGGGAAGCGGGAAAGAGCTTTAGCTGCGCCACGAGCATGCCCGTACAGAGCGGAGCAAACAGCAGCGCCCATCGCCACACCCGCCGTTTCAGAACCAACTCGCCCAGCAGGCATCCGCCCAACAGGAACAGTAGAATGTAGACTAGCAGCAGGCATCGCATGGGCTGAAACTCGGCGAATCGTTCCCTCGGTCCCGGCAGACTGGTGAAGAGCGCCACGGAAAGGAAGAGCGCCTCGAATGCAGCCAGAGCCTTCAGCAAACGGCTCATCGGCTCGAAGCCCGCGCGCCGAACAGACATCGCCATTGCAAGGATTATGACCAGCGGCGCGAGCATTCCAAGCCACTCATACCAGGCCCAGTTGGTCAGCAAGAAGTAAGGACGCGATTGCAGCGCCTCGCTGTAAGGCTTGGAGACCGGGGAGAATATAGCTGGAGGAAAAACGGCAAACAGGGCCGGCTCCAGAGTTTTCGCCGATCGGAACAATAGCACCATCCCAGCCAGTGCCAGCATAAACAGCGACATCAACGGGTGAACGGCTGCCGTGAATATCAGCCATATCGCTCCCGCGACGTAGCGCCGTTCCAGAATGCTCGCCAATGCCAACATGGAAGCCGCCGTGGAAAACGATCTCGAAGTGACGTACTGGTCCATGATGTAGAGCGCCGTTCCGGACACCGGGAGGGTAAGCAGGGAAGCCACCAACGCCACGCCGCACCAGATGGTGTGCTTATGGGGGAATCCAAGCCGTGCAATTCGGAAGCAGGCCAGTAGAAGACCGAAGATGGTGGCTGCGTGCCACAGCAGCAGCGCCGTATTGGCCGGGAGGTGTAACAGGCGGACCGGCTCAGCAATCAACGTCGGAAACAGCGACATGCCGGCGTACGCATCGAAGAACTGGGAATTCCTGGGAAACAGAGCCGGATTCAGATATTTCAAAGCGCCTGGCAGGTAGATCTCGGCGTCTTCGACACCGCCGTGATAACCGTGAATTACTACGGCTCCAGCGGTTAGGGCCGCGAGCAGGAGCAGTTCACGCACGCCAATCCGCTGAACCGGGTTGTGCGGCTTTAGGCGTAAACCTTCAGATGTATCTTCGATAGACGTCGTGCTGGCTACGTCATCGGGTGGCGAGACTGCCACAGCCTCTGAGATGTTAGCCATTCACAACTCGTGGCGCATTACGGCCTCAGGCGAGGGAACAAACATGTAGCCGCAGCCGTAAACGGTGATAATGTGCCGCGCTTGCTTGGGATTGTCCTCCAACTTCTGACGCAGTTGCGCGATATGCACGTCTACAGTGCGTGTATCCGGGATCCAGCGGTATCCCCAGACTTTATCCAGAAGCTCGTCGCGCGTCACGGGATTATCCCGGTGCGCGATCAAGTAACTCAAGAGCTGAAATTCCCGTGCCGAAAGCGCAACGGTCTGACCGTGGCGCGTCACTACCATGCTGCGCTGGTCGACGGTAACGTCGTCGAATTGGAAAACTGAGTCAACCCGCGTGCGCGTCATCCTGGCGCGGCGCAACAAGGCCTCGATACGGGCAAGCAACTCTGGGACCTCGAAGGGCTTGGCAAGATAATCGTCGGCGCCGAGCTTCAATCCGGCGACGCGGTCGGTGACACCGCCACGCGCGGTCAGCATCAGGATGGGCAGATCGATACCGCGGCGACGCAACTCGCGGCAGACATCGAGGCCGCTACGACTAGGCAACATGATATCGAGAATGGCTGCGTCGAAATTCCCGCTGGCGGCGAGAATCAGCCCCTGGTCGCCATCGACGCACGTCTCGACCTGGTAGCCCTCATGCGTCAGCCGTTCGGAGAGCAGGACGGCGAGATTGTTTTCGTCTTCGACCAATAGAATTCGGCTATTCGGCATGTTACCGACGCTCTGCCGCAAAAGCTTCTCAATCGGGGACGCGATGCACGCTAGTCGCCATGCCTTAAGCTATTGAATCCGAGTGTGGTCAGGAAAAATTCTACGTTCACCCAGCGGCAGGTTGCCACGCGCCGAAGGGAGCGGGGTGGCCGAATGCCGCCCCCGGCGATGATAGGCTGCTTTACCGGTTAAGCGAACCCCTTTGAGTTCTTCAGGCTGGCTGTTCGGAGCCGATGGCGCTTGGCTTGCCTTGGCGCAGTCATACTCTAAACTCTCGAGGGCAGTAAGCTGGGAATGTAGGAAATGGCACACGGGTTTTTCAAGCCGGTAGCCGGCGGCCGACTCGCGAGCACTCTGGTGATTATTGGTGTGTCCGCTTCGCTTGGCATGCTCGTTGGCTGGCATGCGCCGGGATTGGACCGCTACGCCCGAGACTGGCTGATGCGGGCGCGAGGTCCATTGCCCGCCCCCGACGATATTGCCATCGTCGCGATCGATGAGCGAAGCCTCGCCCGGTTCGGCCGTTTCCCGTGGGCCCGCTCCCTTACCGCGCGCGCCATCGACGTCATCGCTGCCGATCAGCCCAAGGCCATTGCGCTCGATGTGCTATATACCGATCCGAGCGACGCCCTAGACGACGACAATCTCGCCCGTTCGATTGCGAGCGCCGGTAACGTCGTCATCGCCGCGCAACTGGTGGATTCGCCAGAGGTAGGTGGCGCTGCAACCTGGCTGCTGCCGCTTCCGGACCTCCGAAAAGCTGCGGCCGGTGTGGGGCATGTGAACGTGACTACTGAGTCGGAAGGAGTGGCTCGACAAATCCTGCTGCGAGCGGCCGATGACGAGGGTCACGCGATTCTCTCCATGGCGATTGAAGCCGTCCGGGTCGGTGATGGCGCTTCGCCGCAGGCCGCGACTGACGCGCCTGGTGCTCTGATTCTGGACTCGCGCATCGTCCCGATCGAGGCGTCCGCGCCGCCCGTGGTGATCGGGGCATCGCAAGGAACGCCACAAATCTACAGGAGCGCCCGGATGGAGATCGACTACATCGGTCCGACCGGCTCCTTTTCCCCGCATACCTACAGCTTTGCCGATATAGTGGAAGGGCGTTCCACACCAGGAAGATTTCGTGGGCACTACGTGTTGCTAGGCGCCACCGCGGCGTCATTAGGAGACCGCCTATCGTCGCCATTCGTGCATCAAAGCGATGTGCGTGGCGGCCAGCACGGTTCCCTGATGCCTGGCGTGGAAGTTCTAGCTAACGCGCTAAACACGATCCTGCGCGGCCGTTTCTATTCGGAAACTCCGGATTGGCTGGCCTTCTTGTGCGCGGCGCTATCGGCGGCCATCACGTTGGGCATCCTGACGCTGGCGCAGGGACGGTATGAAGCCCTCCAGCAAGCCGGCGCGCTGGTGGGAATAGCGGGAGCGATCCTGTTTGCCGGCTTCATGGCTTTCACTCGTTTTCTAGTTTTTCCTCCGCTGGCGCCGGTGTTCGTATCGTTTGCGTCCGCCGGGGTGTTGGGTCTTCTGCAACGCTTGTTGGCCACCAATTCCCGGCTAGATGCCAGTATTGCGGAGATTTCTCGCGCTGGAGAAGTACTTACTCCATCCACCCCGCCCGCGAGCGCGGCCGAGTCGGTGGCGCACTTGTCGGGCGCCGCCGCGGTCGCGATTTTCGACGCTACCGGCTCCGGACGTTATCGTTTCACCGGAGGGTACGGCGCTCCGCTAATCCCGAGCCTCAACAGTGGTAAAGCGGTATTGATCCACTTCGAGCATGAGAAGCCCTGCCGGTTCTTCGCTCTTCCGAAAGATCAGGAAAGCCAGTATGAGCTGTTGAAGCTACCATTTGCGGATTCAGCGGCAGGCCCGGGGCTGCTTGTTATGGCGCATGTCTTCGGCCGGCCGCCATCCACCGAAACGCTGAGAGTCTGCACGACCATCGCGGGCAGTTCCAGTAGTCCTGGCGTCGAAAGCGATAAGACCCGGCGCCGCTGGCGACTGATGCCGCGCGGCCTGGAGTGGAAGGCCCGCGCGCTCGGCCGCTTGAACAGCCGCATATTGGAGCGCGCCCGGTTCATGGACTTGGCCCTGCGTTCGGTCGAGGACGGCCTGATCATCGCCGGGCCCGATGGACGAATCACCTACTCCAACCGCCGCGCGGCCGCCATCCTGGGCTCGTCCGACCGCACCTTGATCGGCCGGGACCTCTTTAAGCGGCTGGCTGAAGCGGAAGGCGATCTGGAGGCAACTGGCGCGGGGCGCGAGCGACTGGAAAGGCTGCTCGTCGATCGGGTCAAGATCGAGCGTGAGATCGCCGTTGGCGAGATCCGCCAGCGACGCTATATGTTGCGGCTGTCGGCCGTCTCGGCCAGCGAGGAGGGCGACAGCCTCGTGCTGGGAATCGTCGCGTCGCTTTCCGACGTCACGCGCCAACACGAACTACAGCAGACCAAAAACGACGTGGTTGCGCTGGTTTCACACGAAATGCGCACGCCTTTGACCGCGATCCAGGGCATGAGTGAATTGCTGGCGAATTACGATCTCGATCCCGAGCGCCGACGCGAAATGAATCTTGCGATCAATGACGAGGCCAAGCGATTGACCCGGATGATTGGCGAGTATCTCGACATCGCCCGCCTCGAATCCGGCGCCACTGTGTTGCGCCGCGCCCCACTGCGGGTGGAAGCGTTGCTCGATCGTACGGTGCTGTTGCTCGAACCGATTGCCACTCAGCGCGGCATCCGCCTCGATCGGCGCTTTTCGTCCCGTCTTCCCGTACTATTTGCTGATAGCGACCTGCTTTCGAGGGCGGTGGGCAATCTGGTATCGAACGCCATAAAATACAGTCCGCCGGAAACCGCTGTGTTGATCTCCGCCATGAGTGACTCTGGAAGTGTCTCGATTGCGGTGGCCGATCAAGGCTACGGTATACCGGCCACGGATCTGGAGCGCATCTTCGAGAAATTCTACCGGACCCCTCGCGCCGAGGACGCCGATGTCGTCGGAACGGGTCTCGGGCTTGCGCTGGTCCGCGACGTCGCCGAACTGCATGGTGGCGCTGTTACAGTAAAAAGTACCGTGGGTTCCGGTTCCACTTTCACACTACGCATCCCGCGAGCAGGCACAGAGGAGTAACGTGTCCGAGGCCCCCAACATCCTTGTCGTTGACGACGAGCGCTCCATTCGGCTGATGCTCGAAACCGGCTTGACGCTGAACGGATTTCGGGTGACCTGCGCGCGCACGGGCAAGGAAGCACTGGAGGCGGCAAGAAACGCTGGATTCGACGCTGTGCTAAGCGATGTCTATATGCCTGATGGCGGCGGCCTGGAACTAACGCAAGATCTGCGCGCGATCCACGCCACAATGCCGATCATTCTGATGACCGCGCAGGGCTCAGTCGAAGCCGCGGTGCAGGCGGTTGCAGGCGGAGCGAGCGATTTCATCGGGAAGCCGTTCGACATCGCCGCAGTGGTAGCGTTGGTTCGGCGTCACCTGGACGCACGGCGTGAGGCGGCGGATGCGGCAGCGGTTATCGGAGAACCTCTCGACCTGTCCCGTTCCGGCCTGGTAGGGCGTAGCGCGCCGATGGTCATGGTGTACAAGCTGATTGCGCTGGCCGCCCGGTCCGACGCAACGACCCTGATCCTGGGTGAATCGGGCACCGGTAAGGAGCTGGCTGCCCGCGCCATCCATGATTTCGGCGCGTGCGCCAAGCGCCCGTTTGTTTCCGTGAATTGCGCCGGCCTGACCGACACGCTGCTGGAGGCCGAGTTATTCGGCCACGCGAAAGGAGCTTTCACCGGCGCGGTGGGCGAGCGGGCCGGTCTATTTGAAGCGGCCGAGGGTGGGACGCTGTTTCTCGATGAGCTGGCGTCGACCAGCCCCGCGTTCCAGGCCAGTCTCCTCCGAGTCTTACAGAGCGGCGAGGTTCGCCGCGTGGGCTCTACGCAAGCGCTCAGAACGAACGTTCGCGTTATTGGCGCAAGTAACGCTCCCTTGCGGGTCCTGGCAGCAGAAGGCAAGTTTCGTCCCGACCTCTTTTATCGCCTGAGCGTCCTGAGCATCGAGTTGCCTCCCCTACGTGCCCGAACGGGCGACATCGAGCTGCTCACACAGCATTTTCTGCAGCGCTACTGTGACGCCAGTCAATTGCCGCCCCACCTGACCCGCCAGGCAATGGACGCTCTGACCGCCTATAGCTTTCCCGGCAATGTGCGCGAACTGGAGAACGCCTTGCGGCGCGCCATCGCTCTTTCGTCCAACGGCCTGATCACCATCGATTACCTTCCCCCGGAAATCGCCGCCTCGAAATGGGAGGACGCAGGCGGGCCTGATGGCCTCACACAGCGGCTCATTGCCGGCCGGCCTACAATGGAGGAAATGCAGAGGCGCTATCTCCAACTAGTACTTGACGAAACTGGGTGGAACCGGCGTCGGGCAGCCTCCGTCCTACAGCTTGATCGCCGGACAATTCAGCGCCTTATCGCTCGCTATCGGCTCCAGGGGACCATGGATCCCGAGTGTGACGGAGAAAATGAACTGGAAGACGAGCCAGAGGATTGTGGTGAGCCCTCCAGGTGAGCGCTGGAGCGCTAGGTTGTGTCGCGCTTGCCGGTACGTTCCGTGGGCGCTCGTTGCTACGCTGCTGTTGTGCTACATCGCGACCGCGCAGACATTGCCGATTATCGCTCGCGCGGTAAGTGTGAATGGACCCGCGACGCTTTCGAGCGCGGGCGCGCCGGCATTTGCGTTGACCAGCGGGTATCTGTTGAATCCGGGAGACCTGGTGGACACGCGAGGCGGTGGCCGCGTCGTGATCGACTTGAGCGACGGCAGCATGGTAATCGTGCAGCCGGGTTCGGTCGTCCTCATCAAGGACTATCGCGCCGCCGCTTCGCTGCGCGAGCTTTTCGACATTACTCTGGGGCAGGTCCGGGTCAAGATCAATCATTTCGGTGGGCGTCCCAATCCTTATCGAATGAACAGCCCAACCGCATCGATCGCGGTGCGCGGGACTGAGTTCAGCATAGCGGTGGACAGCAACGGCGAAACGCGGGTTGAGGTGTATGAGGGGGCCGTGGAAGTCTCAACCCTTGCCGATCCCGACCGGAAGGTTCTCATCGAAGCAGGACGCGCCGTGCTGGTTGGGGCCGGGCAGGATTTTCATGTCTTTAGCCCATTAGCTAATCGTGAGTCTGGCGATCACGGCGGGGACGATTCCAACCACGGTCACGACATCCGCGCGGCCGCCGCGCCAACGCACCCTGCCGATATCCACTCCAACCCGCGTGCCGACCACGACGAGATTTCGCCGCGCGCAACTGCCAGCACGTATCAGCAATATATCGCTAATCTCTCGGAGATCGGACAAATTCCGTTCCTGCTGCGCTTCAACGCGTTCCCCGAGGCGCATCTCGACAGTCTGGAGAACCCCGCTTACGCGACCGGGTTTCAGCAGGCTGAAGCCCGCATCTTCCTGCTCCCATCGTTCAATGGAAGCGGCGGTTCGGGCCAGAACACTACCGCTTTCGGACCAAACAGTTCATCACCCGCCAACTATAGTCTCTCGCCGCAATTCTCCCTATTCGCGCCGGTTTCGAAGTCAGGCTTCGTGGTCGGCGGCAGTTTGGCCAGTTCTCGCGCCGGAAATGGCGCGCAGTTGTCTTCGCGGGATTTCGACCCAGGCTTGCTTGCCGCGGGTCCGAACGGGCCAAACCTCCAGACCAGCGGTTCTGCCGTTAGCACTTTCTTGTCCGGTTCAATCCTGGTCGCGAAGCGTTTGGGATTGGCCAACAGCTTCGGTTTCGAAGTGGAGAGCCTGAAGGGCAACGGGTCTTTGTTTAAAACAATCGTGGACCCGGAACCTCCTGCGCTCACAACGGTGGAGAATATCAACTCACGCTCGAACATCTCCCAGACCCGTTTCACCGCCGGTTTCGAACGGGATCTTTCCAGCAATCATCAACTGGGAGTGTTCTACCGGTATGGCCTGATCGAAGCAACTGATGGCGACCTGACACATACCCTTGACAACGCGCCGCAGCGACTCGATTCCACGCGTTCCTCCGGCCACTCGGACGAATTTGGAATTCGGCTGAGAGGAGCCTTGTCCTCCAGGCTTCTCTACGGCATCGAGGCTTCCTGGCTCGGAGTGGCGCTCAACGATGACCTGACGCGTAGTGTCGCGGTGGACTCGCATCAGCGTGATAGCGCGCAGCGAGCCTCGCTGGGAATTGGCCTGGGCTATCTGCTGAACCGGCGCACGATTCTCAGTTTCGACGTCGCCGGTGGGTCCTCACGAGCTCAGACTCTGAGAACCGAAGACTCCACCGGGTCCCAGCTTCAGATCGGCAGCGAGAACAGCCGGTTCCTGTCTGTTCACCTTGCGCTTCAGAGGGATTTGTCGCGGCGTCTTTTCGTCAGCGCATCTCTGTTGTCCATCCTTCAAGGCGACCGACTCAGCTATCAACTTTATCCAGATCAGTTTGGAAACAGCGTTCAAATCCAGGATCTGTTCCTCCCACTGGCGCCCGGCTCGGCCCGGCCAGCCAGCAGGTTCTCGGATTTTGGCGTTGGCTGGCGCTTCTCGCCCGACCTGTTCGCTCAGTATTTGTACTCCACCGATTACGGGTACAGCGCCGCGAGCCACACGCTGATGCTGCGCTATACGCTGCACTTCCATCGAGAGTAAGCGCGCGGCAATCCGCCACTGTCCGGGTCCGGCCGGGCGGCAAGTTGCCACTCATTACTCGCTGGCATGTAAGTCCTCACTTTGTCTATTGAGTAGGTTAGGCGACTCTGTTCCTGGCGACCATCGTGCATTCGCTATTTCCGCAAACGAAATCGATATGACCCCGCTGAAGAAGATCGTCATCGCGTTGCTTTGCGCCTCTCTACCGGTTCTGATCTATGGATACGCCGTGGGTCCTGACGCAGGCGTGGCGGGTGTCCCTGGTGAAGCGACCTGTTCGGCCTGCCATAGCGGCGGATCCGGATCGGGCAACGTCAAAGTCACTTTCCCGGGAGGACTCGCTTATACTCCCGGTGTAACGCAACATTTAGTGGTCACGGTGAGCGACTCCAGCCAACGCCGCTGGGGGTTCGAGTTGACAGCCCGGCAGGCGAACAATGCCAAGGCCCAGGCTGGGACCTTTACTCCAGGCTCGGATGGATTCACGCAACTAGCCTGCACGCAGACTACATTTCAGACTGAAACCTTCGGGTCGTCGTGCCCGGCTTCGATGCCATTGCAATACATCGAGCACACTCTACGCGGCACACAAAACGGCGTGCGGAATTCGGCGAGCTTCCAGTTCGACTGGAAGCCGCCGGCAAGCGATGTGGGGAACGTGGTTATATACGTCGCTGCCAATGCGGCGAACGGCGATAACAACACTGGAGGAGATCATATTTACGTCCAACGCTACACATTATCGGCCACTCCGCCTCCACCGCCGCCGCCCTCCATCACCTCCGTGGCAAATGCCGCCAGCCTCCAGCCGGGCATCGCCGCCGGCGCATGGGTGACTATACAAGGGACCAACTTGGCAAACAGTAGCAGAGCTTGGATGCCCAGTGAGATTGTCAATGGCGCACTTCCCACTCAGTTGGATGGTGTGAACGTAACGATTGATGGCAATCCTGCTTACGTCTCTTACATTAGTCCGACCCAGATTAACGTCCAGGCTCCTGATGATGCGTCCTTAGGTCCGGTCATGGTTGTCGTGAACAATAACAATGTCGCCAGCACTCCCTTCACGGTCCAGTTGCAACCCGCTGCTCCGGCCGTCTACCTCTGGTCCAACCAGTATTCGGTCTCGACAGCAGCCAACTGCGGCGTAGTTGCCGAGTCGAGTGTGTTCGATGGCCTGACCGACTCACCGGCGCAACCAGCCGGCATCCTCACACTCTGGGGAATGGGATTAAGCGCGACCGATCCGACGGCGGCGTGCGGTTTCATTGGCCCGGCTGGTCTTTTTTCGAGTGTCACCACCGCACCGGCCGCGCCTGGCGATACGGTCATACTTTGGGGCACAGGATTCGGCCCGACCAGTCCAGCAGCGCCAGCCGGACAACT
>Ga0210410_10005238_pt1 | contig 11305 bp, 7 predicted proteins | sample IncBWC4MmetaG_FD_161058 | JGI IMG/M metagenome (GOLD analysis project Ga0210410, IMG submission 161058) | Forest soil microbial communities from Barre Woods Harvard Forest LTER site, Petersham, Massachusetts, United States - Inc-BW-C-4-M | ecosystem: Environmental > Terrestrial > Soil >... | reverse complement strand
GGTGCCGACATCGTGCTGCACTCAGCAACCAAGTACATCGGCGGCCATGGCACGAGCATCGGCGGGGTAGTCGTGGATTCTGGGCAGTTTAACTGGTCGAACGGCCGCTTCCCGGTGATTGCGGAGCCCTCCCCCGCTTATCACGGTCTGCAGTTCCACGAGACCTTCGGCACCTACGGTTATCTGATGAAGCTGCGCGCGGAGACCTTGCGCGACTTAGGTGGCTGCCTGAGTCCCTTCAATGCCTTCCTGTTCCTGCAGGGACTCGAGACCTTGTCGCTGCGCATGGCGCGCCATGTCGAGAACGCCATGACGATTGCCGGCTACCTCGAGTCACACGAGCTCGTATCGAACGTGACGTATCCGGCTCTGCGCACCAGCCGCTACCGTGCCCTGGCGGAGAAGTACCTGCCGCATGGTGCGGGCTCGGTGTTCTCCTTCGATATTCGCGGCGGGCGCGAAGCCGGGCAGGCCTTCATTCGCGGTGTGACCCTCTGGTCGCACCTCGCGAACGTCGGCGACGCGAAGAGCCTCGTCATCCATCCGGCGAGCACGACGCACCGGCAGCTCGACGAGCGCGAGCTGCTGGCGGCCGGTGTCCGCCCCGGGACGATCCGGCTGTCCGTCGGCATCGAGGACGCCGACGATCTGATCTGGGATCTCGAGCAGGGCTTCGCGCGCGCCCGGACGTCGGGATCCCTGGAGGGCGCGCCATGACCCGCTTCGACCTGGAGCGCTATCAGGACCCCCTGGCAATCCAGCGCGTGCTGCTTGCCGCCAGGACCATCGCCATCGTCGGATTGTCGGCTAACCCGCTGCGTGCCAGCCACTTCGTCGGGTTCTACCTGCAGCGGCACGGCTACCGCGTGATCCCCGTGAATCCGCGCGAGTCCGAGATGCTCGGCGAGCGGAGCTTTGCCAATCTCCGGGAGGTACCGGTTGCGGTGGATATCGTCAATGTCTTCCGCGCGCCGGCGGCGCTCCCCGAAATCGCCCGGGATGCCGTTGCGATCGGCGCCAAGTGCCTGTGGTGTCAGTTCGGCGTGATCAACGAGGAAGGCGCGCGCATCGCGGAGAACGGCGGCCTTACGGTCGTCATGGATCGCTGCATCAAGGTTGAGCACGCCCGTTACGAGGGACGCATGCACTGGCTGGGCTTCAACACGCAGCGCATCACCTCGGTACGCGGCGGTCTGCAGTAACGCGTGCGGCGCTCAATTACCGAGCGCCTGTTGACTGTCTCCCGTCCCCGTCGATTTGTCAGCGACCTTCGTGGGAGCCAACTCCGGATGGGCGCTGTGTTCCAAAAGCGCTTGAGCGAACAGCGCCTCCACCGGGTAGCCGGTGCGCGCCTGGATCCAGCGGAAGGCCGACGCGAGAGATGAGGCGCTCCAGAGTGTCTGGCCTTCTGCACTGGTTACGTCCCAGGGCGCGAAGGTCATGTCGTCGCTGCGAAATCGGACGATGCGAGTGACAGTCCCGATGCTCACACGCCATACGTTCGGCTGAATCTCTTCGACGCTGTAGTCCATAGCGCACTTCCCCTGGGACATCCCTGCAATCGCCAACCCCAGTTAACAATTATTGTTTGTGCGAGCGTTAGGATATGCCCTTTGTTGTGCGCTGCAACCTGATTGAACATATGGCGCCGAACTGGACATAACCATCCCGCGTTCGGCGTGACGGTCGCGCGCGGCGGCTGCGCTCAGCTACGCAGCTTCGCCGTGCGCTCCGTGTTTTCCTTACTCCGGTTCGCTCGTGAGCAAGGCTCTCAACTCATTGCGCAACTCGGGCGTATCGGCGTGACCGTGCGCGGCGACGGCATGAGCTGAAGCTGCCTCAAGCACCTCTTCCTCCGTGCCGGAGATCTTGAGAGTGCAGCCCTTGTCACTCGGATAGAGCCTGCAGTCGATCGCCTTGCGAGCGGTACGGGCTTTTGCTTGAACTGGCATGGGACCTCCTGCGCCTTCAGGCGCGCGCTTCGAAGATCAGGTTGAACGGCGTTTGCGCCGCGCGACGGAACCTGGAGAAACCACCGTCGCGGACCACGCTGCGCAGCCGCGCCTCGCCCGCCTGGGCGCCGAGGCACAGCCCCACTTCCTGCGAGCGTGAAGCCGGAGTGCAGATAAACGTCGAAGCCGAGTAGAAGACACGGCCGACCGGATTCAGGTTGTCCTCGAGCTGATCGTTGGCGAACGGCTCGACAATCATCCACGTCCCGTCCTTCTTCAACGACCCCCGCACGTGCGCCGAGGCGCCGACCGGATCGCCCATGTCGTGCAGGCAATCGAATACGGTCACCAGATCGTAGTCGGAGCCGGGGAATGACTTGGCGCTGGCGACCTCGAAGCGCACTCGATCGCCGAGTCCGGCTTTCCTGGCGGTCTCACGCGCGTGCACGATCGAGGGCTCGTGGTAGTCGAAGCCGATGAATTCCGACTTGGGATAGGCCTGAGCCATGATGATGGTGGATGCCCCGTGGCCGCAGCCGACGTCCGCCACGCGTGCACCGGACTGGAGCTTTGCTTCCACACCCTCGAGGGCGGGCAGCCACTGGCTGACCAGATTCGCCGCATATCCCGGCCGGAAGAATCGCTCGGTGCCGTGAAAGAGCGCGGCATCGTGCTCGTGCCAGCCGAGCCCCGCCCCGCTGCGCAGTGCCTGCGCCATCTTCGGAATCGCCTTGAACTGCGCGACCGCAATCTGGAAGGCTCCGGGGAGGAAGGCCGGGCTGCCCTCGACGGCCAGCGCGAAGGCCTGCTCCTCGGTAAGGCTGAACGCCTGGGTCTTGGCGCTGTATTCGACGTAGCCGCTCGCCGCCTGTGCCGACAGCCACTCCTTCAGATACCGGGGGTCCGTTCCCGTGCGCTTGGCCAGCTGTTCGACGGTCGCCGGCCCCTCCGCGAGACCCTTATAGAGTCCCAGCTGATCGCCGACGACGACGGTCGCAGCGTGCAGGACGGCGCCCAGATCGCCGACGAATCTCCCTACGAATGCCTCAAGTTTTGTCTGGTCGATGGCCATGATGAGCTCCTTGAATACTCCAAGCGCAGCCGCATACCGGCTGCCGGTGCGAGGATCTTCGGGGCGAAGACCCGACAGATGGGCGACAGATTCGGCGCAGGTCAGGCCTTCGGGGGGATTCCGCGGCAGAGCGCCTGGGTTTCCGAGGACGGCTCTACTCCGAGCGTTGCTGCGAGCATCCGGCGACACTCACCAAAGGTCTGGAGTGCCTCGGCGTGGTGACCGCGCTTGAGCTGCACCGCGATGAGAAGCCGGTAGAGCGACTCGGACGCGGCGTCGAGCTCGACACCCCGGCGATAGGTGAGCTCAGCGCGCTCGGGGGCACCCCGTGCCTCCCACAGCGCCCCGAGCGCTATCATGCCGCGGAACATCTGGCTTGCCAGGCGTTGCCGCCTGCCGAGCAGCCAGGGCTTCTCGTCCTCTCCGGCCAGAAAATGCCCGGGGTACAGGGCCATGAGTCGCTCGCCGAGCGCGGCGAGCTCGGCATCGGTCACCGCAGGCATACCGGCGGCCATGGTCTGCGTGCGGGCGACTGCTCGCTCGAAAGCCCAGGTGTCAAGCCAACAGCAACCGGCGTTCAACGAGAGCCGTCCATCCTCGAGCAGGAGCACGTCGTCCCGGCCGAGGAGTTTTCGCAGTCGCCGCAACGTCACTTCGAACGCGTCGGCCGCAGCGTCCCCCTCCGCATCCGGCCACAGCGACTCGGTGAGCTGTGCTGCGCTCACCGCCTGGCCGCCCTGCGCGATCACGGCCTTCAGCAGCTCGAGCGGTTTCTTCGGCGCCTTGCGCGCTGAGCGCAGCGGAGCGCCATCGACCGCCAAGACAAATCCGCCCAGCGTCCGGACTCTGATGGGCCATGGCCACGCGTCGATGTCCGGCGATTCCGCGGTGATCGCAAATTCGGCGATCAGCGAGCGTACGTATTCGGACTCGATGCCCTCGGCCAGCGCCACGGTGAGCAGCCGCCGAAATGCGGTCACGAGCCAACGGAATGACCCGGCGGACTGCTCGTCCCTGCTGCGCCTGAGCGCCTGTGCCAGAAGGCCCCGCGCGCGATCCTCCTCGTGAGCCGCGAGCCGCGCATAGGCCTCCACCATCAGCATCAGTGGCTCGTGGTGCACGTAGACTGTGCCGGCCGCCAGCAACCGCGCCTGGGTCACGAGCTCGAGCGCCCGCTCGTGCTGGCCCGCGTCGACGAAGGCGCTGGCGACGACAGTCGCAAAAAGGATATTAAAGAAGGGGGATCCGCTGTTGCGTGCCGCTTCGAGGCACAGGCCGCCGTGATAGACGGCGAGCGACGGCTCCCCGAGAGCCTGATAGAGCATCACCCGGGCGATCTGATACTGGGCCGCCTCGCCCGCGCGCCTCGGATCGACCTTCGCTTCGAGCTGTTGCATCAGACCGGTAGCCTCCACTGGGGTGGGCCCCATGAGCTGCAGCAGTGCCCGGAAGAACAGATCGAAAAACCGGAACCAGGTCATGCCGAAGTCCTGGACTATGGTCCGCAGCCGGTCCAGAGCCTTGAGACCTTCGGCATATTCCCCGACGAGCGCCGCGTAGTAGCTGAAGAATACGAGCCAGCCGGCGCGGCGAAACGGCGGCAACTCGCTCTGCTCGAAGAGTGGCGCGACCTCCCGGACGATTGCCCTGGCGCCGCGTAAGTCGCCGGTGAAGCAGTAGTACTCGAGGAGCTGCGTAGCGGTATCGGCCTTCACCGTGGGAGGCATCTCGTGAGTGACGGCAGCGCGCACCACCTGCAACGCGGGCGACAGCCGCGGATGCCCCGGCTGGCGCAGCATGGCGGCGATCGTGAAAGCCGTGTGCACGCGCAGCCGCTCGGCGTCGGAGCGGAATCCCGAATTGGCCGCCAGCGCGCGCTCCAGCACCCCGATCCAGCGGTCGAGATCCCCGAATTCCGAATGGTCGATGTTGCACGTCTCGATGATGCCGGTCGCGCAGAAGAGTCGCCCGCGCTCATCTGCGGCGGCATCGAGCTCCTCAAACGCGCGGATGAGAGTCGCTCGAGCCCTCGGGGGGTCTACCAGAATGAGCGCACTGCCAAACCACGCCGTCAGCCAAGGCGTCCTGGCGACTTGCGCCTTCGGCAAGAGCGCGATCCATGCCTTCAGAGTGAGCCAGCGGCCATCCGTCACGAGTGCCCGTGCCTGGCTCAGGATGAGAGTGGTCGCCGCATCCCAATCCTCGTTGTCGACCCAGAGCGCGAGCGCCGCCGAGGGCTCACGGGCCTTCTCGAGTAGCCGCGCTGAATTCGCGCGCAGAGCGCGCAAGTCGGCTGCCGAGAGAGTCGCGATGGCGCGGTCCTGCAGGAACTGCGCAAACAGTGCATGGAACTGGAAGCTGACCTCCGCGCCCTCGTGCCTGTCGGTGAAGAGCCGCTGGCGAAACAACCCTTCAAGCAGCGACCCCGCATCCTGGTTGCCGGTGAGGACCTGCGCCGCCGTGATGGTGACACGTGGCAGAAACGCGGTTCGCAGCAGCAGCGTCCGGGTAGGTGGATCGACCAGGTCGAAGACCTGTCCCGCGAAGTAGTCGAACGCTTCCTCGAAGGTCTCGCCGGGCTGCGCGGCCGCCACGGTTCCTGAGGCTTTGAGGTGCTCGAGCATCAACACCAGGCCCGCCGCCCAGCCACCGCAGCGGTCCCGCAGGAGCTTGAGGCTCGGCTCGTCCACGACGCGCTCGGCGAGGACGATCTCGCGCATCTCGTCCGCAGTCAGCCGCAAATCGTCGGCGCCGATCCGCCCAAGCAGCCGGTTCGCCTGGGCACGCGCCAGCGCCGCGGGCGGGTCGGCGCGGCTCAACATGAGGAGCGTGATCCCCTCGCGTACCTCGGAAAGTGCATCGCGCAGGATCTCGGCGAATGGCGCCGAGGGCGGCATCTCGTGACAGTTGTCGAAGACCACGAGGGCGGTAGGCGGCAGGCGAGCAAAGAACGCCCGAAAATAGCGGCGGGTGAAATTCGGCAGATCGGCGAGATATTCCGGGGTAAGCATCAGGAGGGGCTGCGGACGCTTGCCGCGGGACTTGGGCGCGGCCAGTGAAAGATAGTGGAAGAACGCGGCCGGGTCGGCGTCACCGGAATCGACGTCGTACCAGACACCGCCCAGGCGCCGCGCCCTGAGGTAACTTGCCGCGAGTGAGGTCTTCCCCGCACCCGGCGGGCCCGTGACCCAGACCGATCCGCGCTCGCGCGCGCTATCGAGTTGTCGGAACAATCGCTCGCGGTCGACCACGCGGAACAGCCTGGGCCGCGTGAGCTTTGCGAGGCCGACTGACGCTGTGGCGATGCGCCTTCCCCTGTGCTATGCGGACGAGGCGAGCGGTTTGACGGGCGTGCGCACCAGAGGCGCTTCGCGGATCGGCAGGTTGACGAGCGCGGCCGCGAGCGCGAGCGACATGTCCGCATACCACATCCAGCCGTAGTCTCCGAAGCGCACCAGCGCGATGCCGCCGAGCCAAGCACCGAAGAAGCCGCCAATCTGGTGCGAGAGCAGTGTGAGGCCGAACAATGTCGCGAGGTAGCGCACGCCGAAGAGTTTGCCCACCAGCCCCGCAGTCGGCGGGACCGTCGACAGCCACGTCAGGCCGAGCACTGCGGCGAACATATAGAAGGTAAGCGGCGTTCTCGGCATCATCAGGTAGACGCCGATGGCGACGGCGCGGATGAAATAGACGAAGAACAGCAGCCACTTCATACGATACAGGCTGCCCAGCCAGCCGACACCCAAGCTCCCGGCGACATTCGACAGGCCGATGATCGCGAGCGAGCCGGCCGCGACACTCGCCGGCAAGGCGCACAGGTTCACCTCGCCCGGCAGGTGCGTGACCAGGAATGCGATGTGGAAGCCGCAGGTGAAGAAGCCCACGTGCAGACACCAGTAGCTGCGATCGCGCGCCGCAGACCGCAGCTGCTCGCGCAGCAGCCCGGTCTCCGCGGCAGGCGCGCCCGACGCCTCATGCGCATGCGAGGACTTGAGCAGCGGCCCTGCCAGCGGAATCGTCGCGAGCGCCGCCACGGCCAGCGCGTACATCGCCACCATCCAGCCAAAGGTCGAGATGAAGAGCTGGCTGATCGGGGCCAATAGGAACTGCCCGAGACTCCCTCCCGCGTTGATGACGCCGGAGGCAAAGGCACGTTTCTCCGGGGCGAGACGGCGCGCGGTCGCGCCGATCAGCACAGAGAAGCTGCCGCCCGCGGCACCCGCGGCGAACAGAACCCCGATGGTCAATATGAGCCCTGGCTCGCTCGAGACCGCGGTCGTCAGGGCCGCGCCTGCCGCGAGCGTGACGGCCCCGGCGACCAGCACCGTCCGCGAACCGAAGCGATCCGCGACGGCGCCGAAGATCGGCTGTGCCAGCCCCCACACGAACTGCCCGATCGCCATCGCCAGGCTGATCGCCACGATGCCGAGCCCGGTCGCCTGGTTGATCGGCGCGACGAACAGTCCGAGCGACTGACGCGCGCCCATCGTGATGAGGAGAATCGCCGCGGCGGCGGCCACCAAGTACCGATTACCGCCCCACGGCGCCTGAACGCCTGCCTGCATCGAGGGTGGGAGAGTCTGCTACGCGCTCTTCAGCCGCAGCGGAAGTGAGCGCCATTGATGTCGAGTCGATACCGCATGAGTGCACCCGCCCACGAGTTCGCGTTGGCCGGAATATATGCCTATCCCGGGGGCGGCCGAAAGCGCGTCCGCAGTCAGCAGGCCGTGAGTCAAGCCGCCGGTTTACTTGGCTTTTACAGTCAGGTGCTGCACGGCTTCGAGGGCCTGCTCGACATTCTTGTCGGGCGCTACGCCCGTGATGGTCTCGGCGATCCGGCCGTCCTTCGTCAGCACGAACGTCGTGCGTTCGACAAATGCATGCCCGATCTCCGCACCGCGGACGTCCTTCAGCCCGGCCGGTCCCCCCTGCACCTTCAGCTCGTAGGACTTGGCGATGCTGCCGTCGGCATCCGAGGCTGTGGGAAATTTTCCTGCGCAGTAGTTGGGGTCGGCCGAAAAATCCTTGAGGCGCTCCATGCTGTCGAGGGACACACCGATGATGGTTGCACCGGCTTCGGTGAACTTGTCCTTGTTGACGGCGAAAGTATGTGCCTGCAGGTCGCAGCCGGTGGTATAGGCGGACGGATAGAAGTAAACGACCACCGGCCCCTTCGCGAGCGCGTCCTTCAGGGAGAACGTGAATGGCTTGCCGGCGAGGGAGGCCTGCGCGGTGAACGCCGGCGCACTGGCGCCCGCCTGCAACGCCGCCAGCGCGGGCATGGAAGCGAGGCACGCGAACAGGGAAATGAATTGCCGCTTGTCCATGGATCACCTCGGGAGCCTTCGGGGGCGGCTATGATGGCACGCACCTCGCGTTCCCGCGAGCACCGCCGCGATGGCGGTCCGGCGATGCGCCAGCTCATCCGCTCATGCACCTGTGAGGTTCATAAATTGATAAAGTGCTGAGAGCCAAATTGGTCTGGCGACAGACAGATAGCGAGAGGTGGCGACTTTGCTCGCTAGGGCCCGCAGCGCGGCCTGTAGATTTCCACTTGGCAGGGGGTCGCTAAAGTGCCGAATATCAGCACTGGTAATGGCGCGTGGTCGCGTGTGGCCGCGCGCACCTCAATTCCAGGAGTTGTCATTGCGTGCGCGGTCGCGCTCGTTTGGCCGGCGCATCGCGCGGTCGGGCAACCGTCCCCGGCAACCGCGCAGAGCGGTGCTCTGGTACGTCTCCAGGGTCACGTGAGCAGGCTCGCGCGCCCGGAATATGACGTCGGAGAAGCTCCCGCATCGCTCCGGATGAGCGGACTGCAGCTGAGTCTGGCCAAAACCCCTGCGCAGCAGGAGGCGCTGAAGAAGCTCATCGCCGATCAGCAGAATCCGCGCTCCCCGCAATACCATCACTGGCTCACTTCAGCGGAGTTCGGCGCACGCTTTGGGGCGAGCGAAGCCACCATTGGCGCGCTGTCAGTCTGGCTGGAGTCTCAAGGCCTCAAGGTGGGAACCATCCCGGCAGGGCGCGACTACCTGCCGTTCTCGGGCACCAAGGGACAGGTTGAGGTCGCCTTTGGTACTCCGATACACGCGTTCAACATCAAAGGGGAGCAACACTATTCCAACATCGCGGATCCCAGCATCCCCGCGAACTTCAAGGGCGTCATCGCAGCCATTCGCGGCCTGAATGACTTCCATCCCAGGCCCGGCGTCAAGGTCCACCAGACGACCCCGACCAGTGCCACTTCGCCGCAGCCCGATGTCTATGAAGGACAAATTGGTTCATACGGATACGTGACGCCCGGGTTCGTCGGACCGGGCGACGCTGCGAACATTTACGACCTGTCGCCGCTGTATGCAAACAACATTACCGGTAAGGGCGTCACCGTTGGAGTCGTGGCCGCGAGCGACATCAGTGCTGCGCAGCTCTCCGCGTACTTGACTGCGTTCGGCGTGAGCCGAACAGGATCATTCACCAGCATCCCGGTACCTGCCGCAGACGGCGGCAGTGATCCCGGTCAGACGATGGACGGAAATGAGACGGAGGCATACCTGGATACGGAGATCCTCGGCGGCTTGGCTCCGGGTGCAAACATTCTGCTCGTTCGCGACAAGAACGCATTTCTGGCCGCCGAATACATCATCGATCAGGACTTCCCAGCGCAAGGGGGTTCGCCGGCGGGGGCGACGAGCGCTGTCGGTATCATCAACATCTCCTTTGGCGAGTGCGAAGCAGCCGACGCCGCGGCCAACACCGCGATCAATTCCACGTTCCAGAAGGCAGTCACCGAGGGAATCACCATCGCCGTATCGACCGGCGACGCCGGGGCGGACCAAGTCGGCGTGACATCGACCGCCGGTTGCATGAACGGGAGCGACCAGGGAAAGCAGGGAGATGTTGCCTCCACGGGCCTTGCGGTCAATGCTCTGGCGTCGACGCCTTATACACTCTCGGTCGGGGGCACAGACTTCGACCCGAATCTGGAAGGTACTGCGGGAGGACTCTACTGGAGCACCACCAATACAGGTCCCGTGCTCCACAGCACGGCGGCGCACGTTCCCGAGATGGTGTGGAACTCATCGTGTGGCAATCTGGAGTGGACCACTTATTTCGGTGCGGCTAGCCCACTGGCGTTTTGCAACACCGCCAACATAAACACCATGGGGTTTGGGACGATTGCGAATCCCTTCATCGACATTGTGGGTGGCGGCGGGGGCGTCAGCAGCTGCACTTCTCTCAACTCAGGCGCGTGCGCCGGGGGCTATGCCCAACCGCCGTGGCAGCAGAATGTTCCTGGCATTTCCAACTTCGGTGGCCGTGCCTTGCCGGATGTCTCCGCGATCGCGAATCGTTGGGTCATCTGCTCCTACAACGACAATCCGTGCAATCCGGCACCCGCCCCGGCACTCCCCGACATAATATATGGCACCTCCGCTGCGGCCCCCGTCATCGCCTCCATCATTGCGCTCGTGGATCAATCGCAGCAGACGCCCGCGGCCGCGGACGGGCGTCAGGGTTTGATCAACCCCATGCTCTATCAGCTCGCCGCCGTTGAGTACGGATCCGCTGCAAATCTCACCGCGTGCAACGCCAGCCAGGGACCGATCGCCAGCAAAGCGTGTGTGTTCTATGACGTCACCCTCGGCGGCAACGCTCAACCCTGTGCTGTGGCGACCTTCAGCGGCGCCGGCAGCGCGCCTGCGAGCGTTTGCGACAACGCCGGCAATGGCGGGTATGCGACCGGATTGATGACTGCGGGCTCTGCCGTGAGCCCCGGCTCGTACCCCGCGGGGCAAGGCTATGACCTCGCAACCGGGCTCGGAAGCGTGGATGCCGCCAACCTCGTCGCAGCCATGTCCTCCTTGGCCGCTCCCTCTGGCCTTACAGCTACAACGAGTGGCACCAGCGTGACCTTAAAGTGGAACGCCGACGCTTCTGCGACTAGCTTCAACGTCTATCAAGGTACGGGCTCCGGACAGGAGGGAGCGACGGCGGTCCAAACCGGAGTCATTGCCGACACGGCGACTGTCTCCGGGCTGCAGAACGCACAGACGTACTACTTCGAGGTCGCTGCCGTATCAACCTTCGGTGTATCAGCGAATTCAAATGAGGCTTCCGCCATGACCGTGCCGGCCGCGCCCAAAGGGGTCACGGTCGCCTCGCAGAACGTCGCAGGCGCGCTCACGGTGAGCTGGACGGCAAGCACCGGTGCGAGTTCTTACAACCTTTTCCAGGGAACGACTTCCGGGGGTGAAGGCACTACGGCCGCCAAGAGCGGAAT
>Ga0210410_10005236_pt1 | contig 11309 bp, 11 predicted proteins | sample IncBWC4MmetaG_FD_161058 | JGI IMG/M metagenome (GOLD analysis project Ga0210410, IMG submission 161058) | Forest soil microbial communities from Barre Woods Harvard Forest LTER site, Petersham, Massachusetts, United States - Inc-BW-C-4-M | ecosystem: Environmental > Terrestrial > Soil >... | reverse complement strand
AGCGCCGGGACTGCCTCCAAATGCGGCCTACGACCTCACCCTGCAACACCCGCGCTGCGTCTTCCAACTGCTCAAGAAGCAGTATTCGCGCTATACGCCGGAACTCGTCGAGCGAATCACAGGCATTCCGAAAGACCAATACCTAAAAGCCATCGACATGTTTACCTCGGTGCGCAAAGACGGCGACATGAAGAAGGTGGCGACGATCATCTACGCCGTTGGCTGGACGCAGCATACGTTCGGAACACAGATCATTCGCACCGCCGCCATGATTCAGCTTCTGCTTGGCAATGTGGGAAGAGCGGGCGGAGGCGTCAATGCGCTGCGCGGTCATTCGAACATTCAGGGCGCCACCGACATGGCTGGTCTGTACGACAGCCTGCCCGGATACCTGAAGGCGCCAATTCCAGCCGACGCGGAACTCGCCGCCTATCTGAAGCGCATCACGCCAACAGCCTCAAAGCCAACTGTGTGGGATTCATTCAATTATTACTCGAACATGCCGAAGTTTATGGTATCGCTTCTCAAGGCCATGTATGGTCCGGCGGCGACGAAAGAAAACGGATTCGCGTTCGATTACCTGCCTAAGGTCGACCGCGACTATTCATGGACCCATATCTGGGACGACATGTACAACGGCACGGTCAAAGGCATGATGGCGTTCGGCATGAACGGCGTGATGGTTGGTCCGGATACGAACAAGAACATCAATGCACTGAAAAAGGCCGATTTGTTGGTTGTTGGCGAAATCTATCCCGATGAGACCAGCGAGTTCTGGCGTGCTCCGGGCATCACTGCCGACGAACAAAACAACATCAAGACTACGGTGTACAGGCTGCCCTGTGCCGGCTTCGCGGAAAAAGACGGCAGCATGACGAATTCGGCACGCTGGGTGACGTGGAAGGACGCGGCGGTTCCCACTCCGGGGGACGCGCGGCTCGACCAGGACATCGTCGCGCAAATTTTCCTGCGCGTCCGCGACCTCTACAAGAAAGAGGGCGGAAAATTTCCCGATCCAATTCTTAACTTGACCTGGGCATACGCCGATGCGTCTCATCCGCCGCTGTCGCAACTAGCGATGGAGGTAAATGGCAAAGCCTTGGCGGATTTGAAGGACGAGAAGACGGGGCAGGTGATCAAGCGGGGCCAGCAGCTTCCTGGATTTGCATGGCTCAAAGACGACGGCACAACCTCCTGCGGGAACTGGATTTATTCCGGCAGCTGGACCGAGGCGGGAAACCAGCTCGCGCGGCGCGGAACCGATGATCCTTCCGGCCTGGGCATCTACCCGAACTGGGCGTGGTCATGGCCTGCAAACCGGCGCGTCCTTTACAACCGCGCGTCGTGCGACCCGGATGGAAAACCGTGGGACCCGGAGCGCAAGCAGGTGTGGTGGAACGAAGCGTCAGAATCGTGGACCGGCAATGATGTGCCGGATTTCAAGCCCGACTCCCACCCTAAAGACCACATGGGTCCGTTCATCATGAATCCTGAGGGGGTGGGGCGATTGTTCGTGCCGATTGGAGTGCTGGCAGATGGGCCATTCCCGGAGCACTATGAACCGATCGAAAGCCCTAGCAAGAACCTGCTGCACCCGGACCAGTCGAGCAATCCGCTGGTAAAGAAATTCAAGACGCCATACGACAAGTTCGGCGATCCGGCGGAATATAATATCGTCTGCACGACCTACCGGCTGACCGAGCACTATCACTACTGGACGAAAAATAACCCGATGAACGTCCAACTCATACCCGAGCCCTTCGTCGAGATTCCCGTGGAACTGGCGCAGGACAAAGGAATCAAGGGAACGGATAAGGTCAAAGTAATCAGCGCCCGAGGAACTTACATCGCCAAAGCTTTTGTGACACGCCGCCTAAAGCCACTGATGATCGATGGCAAGAAGGTATATCCGATCGGGCTGCCGATTCACCAAGGCTTCCGCGGAATCATCGAGGACGAGGGCAAGGACGCGCGGACGCCGGCGAATCTTCTCACCCCCGCGGTGACAGATCCAAACGCGCATACCCCTGAAACCAAGGGCTTTCTGGTGAAGCTCGAAAAGGCATAGCTTATGAGCCAGGCGACATTGGCAATCCGCAGAATTTCCGGCCATGCCGGACTCGCTCCCGGAGAAGGCGTGGAGCGCGACTATCAGGTCTGCAAACTCGTCGACACTACAACTTGCATCGGTTGCAAAGCTTGTGAAGTCGCCTGTCTCGAATGGAACGGATACGAGTTCACCGAGACCGTGTTCGACAACAGTTACCAGACCATGCCGGAGACGACGTGGAAATACTGGAACCTGATTAAGTTCAATGAGCACGAACGCGAAGACGGCACCGTCACTCTGCTCATGCGCAAGGATCAGTGCATGCACTGCGCCGATCCCGGTTGTCTCGCGGCCTGTCCCGCGGACGGCGCCATCGTGCAATACACCAATGGCATCGTCGATTTTCAACAGGAGAATTGCATTGGTTGCGGATACTGCGTCAGCGGCTGCCCGTTCGATATTCCCAAGTTCAATCCTGCGACCAAGAAGATGTTCAAGTGCACGCTTTGCGTAGATCGCGTGAGCGAAGGACTGGAACCGGCGTGCATCAAGTCGTGCCCCACCGGCTGCCTCCACTTTGGCAGCAAGGACGACATGAAGGACCTGGCGGAGACGCGGGCGACGCAGCTTCGCGAGAATTTTGGATTTGAGAAAGCCGGCGTGTACGATCCTGCGGGCGTGGGCGGAACGGGCGTCATATATGTTCTGCACGATGTTACGAATCCCGAGGCCTATGGCGGATTGCCGAAAGATCCGCACGTTCCGTGGGTGGTCCGCTTCTGGAAAGGCCCGGCGAAGTGGATCGGAAATCTCGCCATGCTGGGCGGCATCGTGGGCGTAACTTTGCACTACCTGCGTTTCGGCCCCAAGCAGGTGGATGACTCGAATCGTGACAACGGAGGCCAGCCGTGAGCACTTCGCAGGTTATTTCCTCCGGACGAACCGCGCGCGAACCCGAGGGCCGCATTCTTCGCTACACGCTGAGCGAGCGGGTTCATCACTGGTTCAGCGCCTTCACGTACGTCTATTGCCTGATCACCGGGCTAGCCTTCTGGTCTCCTTATATGTATTGGCTGGCCACTCTGGTTGGCGGCGGTCCCACGGCCCGCTTCTGGCATCCTTGGCTTGGCGTGGGCTTCGCGCTTTCAATGTTCTGGATGTACAAGATGTGGCGTGGCGACATGCAGATGACCGACGCCGACCGGCGCTGGTCGAGAGTCATGAAGTACTACGTCGAGAATGAGGACGAGAAGCTGCCGCCCATCGGGCGCTTCAACTACGGCCAAAAACTATTCTTCTGGCTGATGTTCTATGGCGTGATGCTGCTGGTGATATCGGGCCTGGGGTTGTGGTTCGTGGAATCGATCCCGTGGAGCCTCCGCTGGCTGCGTTACACGGCTGTAACCGTACACGTGGTCGCGGCGCTGTCGACGATCGGTGGCTTGATTATTCACGTTTACATGGGAACTGCCATGGTGCGCGGCGGCTTCACCTCGATCATCCGCGGAGAAGTTACCACGACTTGGGCGAGAACCCATCACCGCCTCTGGTACGAGCAGGTCACGAAAGGAACCTCCGCGAAGAAGTCAACGTAGGGTTTGTCTGATGTTCGTCAGCGGATTCGAGTCCACTCACTTCCGCCATGTCCTCTGCGCAGGAGTGGATCATTTCTGCGGATTTTCTTTATGATTCCAACAAGGATTGCGGAGGTTTGAAGCCGAGGTGGTGGCGTCCGCGAATTAGCGGGGTGGTTTGTTTGAGCAGTTCACGGATTTCAGTTTCCAGAGTGCGGCATTCCTCGTCGCGAAGATCGGTGAAGCGGAAGGGTTGTAAATAGCCTTGGGCGGCGTGCGTTGGAAACAGGGTTGCTGCCTTGCCGCGCACGGTGCGTTCGCCCAGGTGCAGAGTCAGCTTTACGGTGACTCCCTCGTCCAGACAGGTGCCCAATTCCAGCAGGCCTCCGGTGATGGAAATGCGAAGTGTCCGGGCCCAGAGTTCTCGTCCATTTTCGAGCTGAATGTTTGCCGAGGCAGTTCCCCACAGGTTGACGCGAGGGGCGCGGAGCTTTCGCCGTGGCTGGGGGAAACTGGCCATTACGACTCTAACTATGCCACGCGGCCTTGATTCTGGGCATATTACGAAAGCAGCGGAGCGATTTCGAATTCGTCAAGTGGAATCCGTACAACTCCTTCCGTAATCTCCCCTTTCGTGCCATTGCATAACATACTGGCAGGGAATATGGACGGCCTCTCCCAACTCCATGCCCAAGTGCGGGCCCCGCGAGTGCATCTCGTGGACTTCACGCCCGCTGTGCTTCGATTCCAGGATGGTCAACGCGCTTCCGGCGAATTGCAGGTACTGTCGGTTAACGGCGGCCTGCTCGCCCTGCCTAGTCCGCTCGGTCAGGGTTCACGCGTGAAGCTGATGTTCCTGACTCAAGGCGGATCGGTGCTGGGGGCGGCGGAGATGCTGAGCCCAGTTACCAGCACGCAGCAGCCGTTCCGGTTTGTTTCGCTCCCAGTGGACGATCGCCGCCGATTGGGTGCGGCCATTCAGTCATCCTTGAATCTGAACGTTGCGAATCAGGACGCGACCGAACAAAAGTGGATGGAGAAGCTCAGGGCAGCGTCCGGCCGTGAGCGTCAGCCCCGTGGACGACTCTTTAAGTTTGCCGTAGGAGCAGCCGCCTTCGGGATTGTGTGTCTAGGCTGCGCCTTTTATCTGCTTCAGGTACACGCACTGAAATAAGATGGCCCCCCCAAACACTCGCCGTTGGCCGCGACATCAGGTGAAACTGCCCGTCCGCATCATTACCGCCAACGACACTTCGGAAATAACCGTGCCCGGGCTGACCACCGAGATCAGCCAGGGTGGGATGGCTTTGTATGGCGGAGTTCCCTTGCAGCCGGGTGATCTGATGGCGGTGGAGTTTCAAACTGCCGATCGCCTGCGCGTAGCCGCGTCGGTTCGTGATCGCAGCGGTTATTGTTTCGGACTGGAATTCCTGGGCCTGCTGCCGAGTGACGACGCGGAAGCTAGCGGATCAGAGCTCGACGAAACGGCTGGCCGATTGGCGGAGTCGCTGACCCTGGAAGTTGCTCCCTCCGATGCCGCGAGCGTCCGCGTCGCGCAGGGGGAGGATGAAATCCTGGCTCTGTTCCTCGAGCGGCATGAAGCCTATCTCCATCAAAACGAGTTGGAGATTCAGCGCTTGCGTACCGAGATTCAAGAGATCAGGAAATCGCGCCGGGAGATTGAGTTCCTGGTGCTGCGTCAGGTGCTTGGCCGCTCGGGTTAGAATTCATTGCGCATCTCATAAATAGGCTGTGAAATCGCGACGCTACGCCAGCTATTACGCGGCTCTTGTAAGGAGCTTTTTTGAGGCAGTGATGGTCTTCGGTTTACAATCCCAAGTGCCGTGAGGAATGTCTCGTTTGCGATGCGACGTACAGTGCGTTTGGGACTCTCGTCACTTCTGCTCGCCGTATCAGTGTCCGGCGTCTGTTGTGCGGGGAGTCGAAATGAACCGCTCGTGGTTGTGCGGAACGGCAAGTATGGCTACATCGACCATGAGGGCAAGGTCATTATTCGACCGCAGTTTATCTGGGCTGAGGATTTTTGGCACGGTCTGGGAACTGTATACGTTTGCGGTCGCTACGTATCAATCGACTCCTTGGGAGCCTTGTTCCCGCTCCGAATCGCGGTCGAAGGTCATTTAGAACCCAAAAAAAAGGGCGAGAGGTTCGGATTCGTTGACGCCTCGGGACAGTTCAGAATCGCGCCGACTTTTGAGGAAGTGCTTCCATTCTCTGACGGATTCGCTGCCGTGCGCAGCGGTCAGAAATGGGGATTCATCGACACTTCTGGCCACGTAGTGATCCAGCCACGGTTCACGGCTGCTTTCTACTTCCGCGAGGGCGTGGCGACCGCAGAGTTAGATTCGGAGTCGGGTTTCGTGCTCATCGACACCTCGGGCAGGGTAATCGCAGACCAGCTTCAGTACGTGGACTTTATTGCCAATGGGCGGGTACCCGCTCAGCACGGCGAAAAGTCGGGCTACCTAGATCTCGCCGGTAAAGTGGCTATCCCGTTCGTTTACGACGGAGTTGCGGCGTTCTCCGGCGGGCTGGCAGCGGTCAAGAAAGGGGAAAAGTGGGGATATGTGAACCGCGATGGGGATGCGGTTATTTCACCCAAGTTTGACCATGCTGGCCAGTTTGCAAGCGGATTGGCACCCGCAAGAATCGGCCCCTACAGCGGCTTTATTGATAAGTCAGGTGAGTTCGTTTTCTCCCTGGCGTTCGACCAAGCGCCCGGATTTCTGGCCGGAGACGAAGAATCCGATTTGCTTATCGCACCGACAGATGTCTCTCGCTTTTGGACCGCTGACAGAAGATTTGGATATGTGAACACTACGGGGCGAGTTATCTGGGGGCCGATTGATGGTAGCCCTGACCACGCGCCCCTCTCCGGTTGGTCTGCGGAGGACAAGAAGAGAAGCTGCGAAGGAGTCCCGGAATCGACGAGAAGCATAATTGCTGGCTTTCCCGATCGTTGATCGCAGTTGCACGACCTAATTTCTCGGGACCTCTGCCTGGTCATTTGTGGGATAGCATCTGGGAAACAAACCCCGATTCGGCGGTCTCCGTTATTTCCGATACACCACCCCGCCCTTCATTACAAAACTTACTTTCTGCAACACGGTGATGTCCTGGGATGGGTCTCCGGGGACCGCGATGACGTCGGCCAGGAAGCCGGCTTTCAGTTCGCCGATCTGGCCCTGCCATCCAAGCAATTTGGCTCCATTCAGCAGGTCGGCTTGCAGCGCGGCTACCGGAGCCATCCCGTATTTCACCATCAGTTCCAATTCACGCGCTTGGGTGCCGTGGGGAAATGGTCCGACGTCCGACCCAACAGCCATGGGCACACCCGCCGCCAGCTGCCTGCGAAACTCCGGGACGTGCAAGTCGAGCATCTGGCGGTCGTGGGCTCGTTGCTCAGGCGAGTCATTATGTTCGGAGAAGTATTCGAAGATGGTGAAAGTTGGCACGGCGAAGATTTGCTTTTCGCGCATGAGCCGCATGGTTTCGTCGCTGAGCTGGTTGGCATGGTCGACGGAAACAACGCCCGCGCGGGCCGCATAAAGCGCGCCGGGTTCGCCCGTCGCGTGCACCGCAACCCGCTTGCCGGCGCGCGCGGCTTCTTCGACAGCGGCTTTGAGTTCGGCTTCGGTGTACTGATAGATGGTAGAGAAGCGGCCGTCGCGAATCGTATCGGGGCCGGTCTCATAAATCTTGATGAAGTCGGCGCCCTCTTTGAGTTGCCCGCGGATCGCCGTGACTAGTTCTGCGCCGTTGTTCGCGTAGGTGGCGTTCGAGAGTACGTGTTGCGCCGGATTGAAGCGATTCGCATCTTCGTGTCCTCCGAGAATGTCGATGGCGTTTCCACTGACGCGCAGGCGTGGACCCGGAATCAGGCCCTGATCGATTGCGTTGCGCACCGCGGTATCGGCCGAGCCCGCGCCTTCCGTGCCCATGTCGCGCTCGGCGGTGAACCCAGCCATGAGGTCGGCGCGAGCCGCGAGCGTGGCAAGGATCGTCCGTTGCGGCACGGACTCTTCCACGGTTTGCAAGTCTTCAGCGCCGGGATGCAAGAACAGATGGATGTGGGCGTCAATCAAACCGGGGAGCAAGGTCGCATCGCCGAGATCGATGGTTTCCGCACCCGCAGGATGGGCCACCTTCGAACCCACTTCCGCAATGCGTTCGCCCTGCACCAGAACTTCGCCGGGTTTCAAGATCCGTCCGCTTTCAATGTCGAGCAGACGCGCCGCATGCAGCACAATTGCGTGGGCTGCCTCGGTTTGGGACTGAACGGAGGCAGCACTCCAGGCAAGACAAAATGTGATGAGAGCACAGAGGAAAGGTAGGGTTTTCATAGTGTCGGGAGGATGGTATCACTCGGAGAGGAGAGGCGCCTGGGGATTCGCCACCGCTTCTGTCGGCAATCCATAACCGGTGGTGCCAGCACGACGGTAACTTCGTCGTGGCCAGACAGCGGCGATAGCATGTGGGTACAAGCGGCTGACTCGAATTGGAGAGTTTCTATGCGTCTGGTACACAGAATCATCGCTATTATCGGCTTGTTCTTGTTCGTTGTTGCGGGCAGCTACGCACAGTCCCTGGGCGATGTGGCCCGCCAGCAGCGGCAGAAGCAGGCGAAGGACAGTCACGCCACCCGCAAAGTCGTCACCAACGAGGAGATTCCTGAGCACCCTGAAGAGAGCTCAACCACGTCCACGACTACCGACGATCATGACGGCGCGCCTGCGTCGGCCGCGTCCAACGATACTCACTCTGGCGAGGAGTGGAAGGCGAAGATTGAAGCGCAAAAGAATTCGGTTGCGTCCTTACAAAACCAGATTGACAAGCTCAACTCATCCATTCATTTTGTTGAAGCTAACCGCTATACCAACGGCGTGCAGTACAACGAGCACCAAGTCAAGAAACAGGAAGAAGTACAGCGCATGCAAAAACAATTGGACGAGCAGAAGAAGCAACTCGAGGACATGCAGGAGTCTGCCCGCAAAGCCGGATTAGGCAGCTCAGTTTACGAGCCCTAAGTTCGACCGTGTTCCGACTCGCTCTCAATTCTTAGGCGAACCCTGCTCTGGATCAATCGTCTGATCCAAGTAAATCCAAAGCACGCGCGAGAACAGGGTCAGTGTGGGCGCCAGCGGCAAGAACAGCAAAATTGCGCAGAGGGTTATTTTCTGTAGCGACCACGCTGTGAAAGCCCACAGCAGAAGGCCGAATGCGACGATCGTGATCAACGCCAGGCCGTAGCTGATGTACATCGCTCCCAGAAAATAGCCTTGTTCGCGTTCGAACTTCAGACCACAATTCGGGCAGGTTTCGTGCATGCGGGGGAATCCCGTGAAAATCGATTTGCGGAAGATTCTGGCGGCGCGGCATCGGGGACACATCTGGCGAAGGATTGCCAAGGCTGTCGGTATCCGGGAGCCGCTGTTCATGGAGAGAATTCCACACTAGCTTAACGGAAACTCTGCCCAGAATCTCAACCGGACCCGACGCTACTTCCGGCGAGCCGGCGGATGGGGAGGCACAACCATGGCCCGGCGGACCGGGACGATGGCGCCGCGGGCAGGGTCGGCGGCGGCGCTGGCGCGGGCCAGTACTTCTTCCTGGATATATTTCACGAAGTCCTGAATCTGGCGCTGCATTTCTTCCATGCGCTCGCGCATCTGAAGGATGATTGCCATCCCGCTGATGTTCACCCCCAGGTCGCGCGCCAGTGACAGGATGAATTCCAGGCGCTGCAAATCCTCGTCGGTGTAAAGTCGGGTGTTGCCCTCGGTGCGGGAAGGTTTCAGCAAGCCCTCGCGCTCGTACAGCCGCAGAGTCTGAGGATGGATGCCATACATCTCGGCCACCGCCGAAATCATATAGGCCCCTTTGGATTTCCGCTTGGTCATTGCTCAGAGTCTACAACAAAAGAAAGAGGCCACGGATTCACCCAATTCGCGGCGTGCCGGATCTGATCACAATCTGCTTCACCATGTTGCCAACGAGCAAGCCGGGTGTACACTATCGCTGTTTTTTGGCAGGAAGGTCTCGAGTGTCCCCAAGCCTTGATTCCAGAATAGGAACTCCCGTCTCCTCTGTTCAAGAGTTTGGCTGCGCCCGCCGAAACGCAATGCCAAAGGAGAATTACTAATGAGAAGCCGGAGATTACCCATCGACCTGAAGGCAGCTTTAGCGATCCTTGCCGTGACCTTGTTTGTAACGAGTGCCTGGGCGCCTCCGCGGGAGAAGGTGCTGCATAACTTCAGCCAATACAGCACGGATGGATACTACCCCGCCGCCAGCCTGATCTTCGATGCCCACGGTATTCTATACGGCACGACTTCCGGGGGCGGCGCTCATAATGCCGGTATGGTGTTCAAGTTAACGCCCAAAGCTGGCGGGGGCTGGATTGAGGAAATTCTGCACAACTTCAACGACAACGGCAGGGACGGAGCACATCCTTCCGCCAGCCTGATCTTCGATGCCGACGGTAATCTCTACGGCACCACCTACTATGGCGGCAGTCTTGATCAATGCGGTGGCTATGGCTGCGGAACGGTGTTCGAGTTGACGCCTAAAGCGGGCGGGGGCTGGACGGAAAAGGTACTGCACAACTTCAGCGGCAAGGACGGGAGCTCTCCCAACGCTAGATTAGTCGTTGATGCCGACGGCAGTCTCTACAGCACGACGACAGGGGGAGGCGTTGGCGGCGGAGGCACAGTGTTTGAGTTGACGCCCCATGGGGGCGGGTGGACGGAAAAGACACTGCATAACTTCAGCGGCAGGGACGGGTTCTATCCCGTCGCTGGTGTGGTCATGGACGACGTCGGTAATCTCTACGGCACGACGACATTTGGTGGCAGCATACCCTGCAACTTCGGAAACGAGGTTGGCTGTGGGACGGTGTTCGAGTTGACACCCAAAGGGGGCGGGAACTGGACCGAGAAGGTGCTGCATAACTTCAACTACAACGGCAAGGACGGGGTTTCTCCTCAGGGTGATCTGACCACGGATGCTGCCGGCAATCTCTATGGCACAACATATTATGGCGGACCCTTCAACGATCAATGTGACTCCTCATCATTCGGGTGCGGGACGGTGTTTGAGTTAACATCCAAGGTCGGCAGGGGCTGGACCGAGAAGGTTCTCCATAGCTTCAACGAAAACGGCAGTGACGGTACCTTCCCGCAAGCCGGCCTGATCTTCGACGCACATGGAAACCTGTATGGCACGACTTCTGGGGGCGGCCTTACTCAGTGCACTGGGTCGTTCGGCTGCGGAACCGTGTTCGAGTTGAGGCCCAAATCGGATGGGGGTTGGACCGAGAGGATTCTGCATAACTTCAATGGCAGGAACGGGGCATATTCCACTGCCGGCCTGATTTTCGATGCCCATGGCAATCTCTTCGGCACGACCTTCGAGGGTGGCCCTACTCCGTGCAATGGTGGGGCAGGATGCGGAACTGCGTTCGAGATCACACCTTAGCTTCAGCCCTCCGGCCGCTGTGTTGCTTCAAGAGTTTCACTGATCGAACCGAAAGAGCACCGTTCTTAGAATCGTGAGGTGATACACCGATGCCCGATGAAAGCGCTTCGCGAGCCAAGATCATCGAGACCGAAGCCGAATCGCCTTAGTCTCGGAGACTCTGGAAAGGAACATTTACTAGGACACCG
>Ga0210410_10005235_pt1 | contig 11309 bp, 6 predicted proteins | sample IncBWC4MmetaG_FD_161058 | JGI IMG/M metagenome (GOLD analysis project Ga0210410, IMG submission 161058) | Forest soil microbial communities from Barre Woods Harvard Forest LTER site, Petersham, Massachusetts, United States - Inc-BW-C-4-M | ecosystem: Environmental > Terrestrial > Soil >... | reverse complement strand
CTCTGCCCGTCGGCTTCGTGATGACGCGAGCAATTCGCGAATACGCTCAGGAAACCGGTATGGCGGTTGGCTTCAAGCCCGCGGGCGGCATTCGCACCGCGAAGCAATCGACCGAGTGGCTGGCATTGATGAAAGAAGAACTGGGCCTGCCCTGGATGAAGGCGGAACTCTTCCGGTTCGGGGCCAGCGGGTTGTTGAACGACATTGAGCGGCAACTGGAATTCCACGCGACGGGCCGGTACTCGGCGGACTATCGCCATCCCATCGCGTAAACGAATAAGCGAGGCCGAGGCGTCAATTTCGCCAAGCCCGGAACAAGCTGTCACGACAGCCGGCGGGACGCCGGCGCTACAAATCCCATGAGCATTGCTGAAAAGTTTGTCACCATGGAGTACGGCCCCGCGCCGGAAGAATCGAAAGAGGCGCTCAGCTGGCTTGACCGGCACTCCCGCCGGTTCGGACATTTCATCAACGGAACCTGGCTACAGCCTTCCGCGGGACAATTCTTCGATACCGACGATCCCTCCACTGGAGAGAAGCTCGCGAGTGTTTCGCAAGGATCGGCCGCCGACATCGATGCCGCGGTGAAAGCCGCTCGTGCGGCGCTTCCCAAGTGGCAATCGCTCAGCCCGCATGCACGCGCACGTTACCTGTACGCACTGGCGCGGCAAGTCCAGAAACATTCCCGGCTGCTCGCGGTGCTCGAAACCATGGACAACGGCAAGCCGATCCGCGAAAGCCGCGACATCGACATTCCGCTGGTGGCGAGACATTTCTACTATCACGCCGGCTGGGCGCAGTTGTTGAAGCAGGAGTTTCCCGAGTTCACCGCCTGCGGCGTCGTCGGTCAGATCATTCCCTGGAATTTTCCCTTGCTGATGCTGGCCTGGAAGATCGCGCCCGCTCTGGCGACCGGGAACACGGTGGTGTTGAAGCCCGCCGAATTCACGCCTTTATCGGCGCTGGCCTTTGCTGGAATCTGCGGGGAAATTGGGCTGCCCGCTGGAGTTGTGAACATCGTCACCGGCGATGGGTCAACTGGCGAGGCCCTGGTCAAGCATCCCGACGTCGACAAGATTGCTTTCACTGGATCGACTGAAGTGGGCCGCGCCATCCGCACCGCCACTGCACAGAGTCACAAGCGGCTCTCGCTCGAGTTGGGCGGTAAGTCGCCGTTCATCGTGTTCGACGATGCCGATCTCGACGGCGCGGTGGAAGGCCTGGTAGACGGAATCTGGTTCAACCAGGGACAGGTGTGCTGCGCGGGATCGCGCCTGCTGATGCAGGAAAGCATTGCCGAGGCGTTGATCGGCAAAATTCGGGACCGCATGAGTACGTTGCGCGCCGGACCGCCCCTCGACAAGGCCATCGATATCGGCGCCATCGTGGCCCGCGTGCAACTCGATCGTATCCAAAAGCTCGTGAATCAGGGAATCGCGGAAGGCGCCACCTGCTGGCAGCCCCAGATCGAGATGCCCGCGCGCGGCCTATATTTCCCGCCTACGCTGCTAAGCAATGTGCATCCGACGTCGATTGTCGCGCAGCAGGAAATCTTTGGCCCCGTGCTCGCTACCATGACATTCCGCACTCCCGCGGAAGCTGTAGAGCTCGCGAACAATACCGTTTACGGTTTGGCATCTTGCGTATGGAGCGAGAACATTAACGTCGCTCTCCAGGTAGCGGCGCAGGTCAAAGCCGGAGTGGTCTGGGTCAATTGCACGAACCTGTTTGACGCTGCTTGCGGTTTTGGCGGATATCGCGAAAGCGGGTACGGCCGTGAAGGCGGACGCGAAGGTTTGCTCGAATATCTCGAACCGGCGTGGTTCCGCAGCGCGCCCACCCTGCCCGCCGCCAAGCCTTCACCGGCCGAAGGATCAGAAGAAGAAGAAACCGATACCTCCATCCCTGCCATCGATCGCACTGTAAAGCTCTATATCGGAGGCAAGCAGGCCCGGCCGGATTCCGGCTACTCCATGCAGGTGCGCGGCCGAGACGGCGAACTGCTGGGCGAAGTTCCGCTCGGCAATCGCAAGGATATTCGCAATGCCGTCGAGGCGGCGCGCAAAGCCGCGGGCTGGAGCAAGAGCACCGCACACAACCGCGCCCAGGTTCTCTACTACATGGGCGAGAACCTGTCGCAGCGACGCGACGAGATTGCTCGCGGCCTGGCAAAGGCCGTCGGCGAGGAGCAAGCGGCAGCGGAAGTCAGCGCGGGCATCGAGCGCATTTTCTCTTACGCGGCCTGGGCAGACAAGTTCGATGGCGCCGTGCACAACCCTCCGTTTCGCAGCATCGCGATTGCCATGAACGAACCGATTGGGACGGTGGCCGTCATCTGCCCGCAGGAAATGCCGCTGCTCGGTTTTCTTTCAACGGTGATGCCGGTGCTGGCGATGGGCAACACGGCCGTGGCCATTCCGTCGGAAACCTATCCCCTCATTACTGGCGACCTGTATCAACTCTTCGACACCAGCGATCTGCCCGGCGGTGCCGTGAATATTGTCACCGGCTATCAGGCGCAACTTCTGAAAGTGTTGGCCGAGCACGATGACGTCGATGCCATCTGGTCCTTCGCCGATGAAGCGAGCGCCGCTGCGGCAAAAGCATACTCCGTCGGGAATCTGAAACAGGTGTTCACCAATGAAGGTCGCGCCATTGACTGGTTCGACCCAAAGCAAGGTGAAGGCCGCTGGTTCCTGCAGCATGCCACCCAGGTGAAAAACATCTGGGTCCCATACGGCGAATAGCGGCGTTCCATGGGCCCCTCCTGCGCTCCGCGAGTCAAAATTTGCTGCATCAGCAGCGTAGAAGAAGCCGCACTGGCGGTTGCTTGCGGCGCATCAGCGTTGGGGCTGGTCTCGGCGATGCCCAGCGGGCCGGGCGTAATTCGAGAGGATCAAATTGCCGAAATTGCCGCCATGGTTCCACCGCCCATCGCAACTTTTCTGCTCACGAGCAAACAGGAAGTAGCAGAGATCGTCGAACAACAGCGCCGCTGTGGAACAAACTGCATTCAGCTTTGTGATTGCCTGACGTCAGGCGCGCATGCCGACCTGCGACGGGCCTTGCCGGGCATCAAAATCGTGCAGGTCATCCATGTGACCGGGCCAGGCTCCGTCGACGAAGCCCTCGCTGTTGCGCCATCAGTCGACGCGATTCTTCTGGACTCCGGCAATCCCGCGCTCGCGGTGAAAGAGTTGGGAGGCACGGGCCGCAGTCATGATTGGAGCCTTAGCCGTCGGATCCGCGAGCAGGTAAGTATCCCTATTTTTCTTGCGGGTGGTCTGAATGCGGGCAATGTCGGACAAGCGATGAACGCAGTCGCTCCATTCGGCCTCGATCTCTGCTCAGGCCTGCGCACAGACGGAAAGCTGGACCGTCAAAAACTGCTCGCCTTCTTTGCAGCCGTCCATAGCGCCGAACAGGAACGCACCGCAGTGTAGTTCGCGCAGCAATCGCGTAGGGACAGGCGCCCTCGCCTGTCCGGCCGGGCACAGCCCGGCAGTCTTTCTGTCCGTCGCGCCAGCTGACCGACTTCGCTGACCTCCCTTCCCGTTGACAACTCCGCGCACCGCTGACTAGACTCGCCCTTCTTTCGTTTCCGTTGAAGTCACTCGAAAAAGAACTTTATGGCCAAGCGTCCGCGAATCGCAGTGGTGGGCAGCGCGAATATCGACCTGACAACCTTCACCAGCCGTTTCCCGAAACCCGGCGAGACAATTTTCGGGGATTCCTTCGACTTGGGCTTCGGCGGCAAGGGCGCCAACCAGGCAACCGCCTGCCGGCTGTGCGGCGCGGACGTCTTCATGATCGCGCGCGTCGGCAGCGACCTGTTCGGACCTGCCACCATCGAAAATTTCAAGCGGCTCGGGATTGACACAACTCACGTGAAACAGTTGGAAGGTGTATCGAGCGGCGTGGCGCCCATCTTCGTCGAGCCCAGCGGACAAAACCGCATTTTCGTGGTGAAAGGAGCGAATGACCGCCTGATGCCAGCCGACGTGGATGCGGCCGCCGACCTCCTGAAGACCGTCGATTGCATGGTCCTGCAATTCGAAATTCCCCTCGAGACGGTCTACTACAGCGTGCGGTTCGCCCATGCAAACGGCATTCGCTGTATCGTGAATCCCGCGCCCGCCGCTCCGGTCGATCTGAAAGCGCTAACCGGGCTCGATTACTTTGTTCCCAACGAAAGCGAGGCGGAGACAATCACGGGCATGCCGGTGCGAAACCTCGAAGACGCAAAGAAGTGTGCGCAGAGCCTGCTTTCCGGGGGAGTGAAACGAGTGATCATAACCCTGGGCGCGAACGGTTCGCTGTTGGCGGGGCACGAAGGCATGGAACATATTCCCGCATTTCAGGTGAAAAGCGTCGATAGCACGGGCGCAGGTGACGCTTTCATCGGCAGCTTCGCCGTCTTCCTCGGAGAAGGCCTGCCGGAGCGTGAGGCCGTCCGCCGCGCGAACCTGTATGCGGGGCTTTCGACAACCGGCGTGGGAACGCAGAAGTCCTTCTACGATCGCGCGCGTTACGATGCGGAATGGGCAAAACGCGCCGCTTAGAGCCGCAAATCGATGTCCGGCCCATCCCTTTCCTTCGCGACCTGTGTACCACCTTCGGTGCCTGTGCGGTTAAGAGCTTTTCTCAGCGTCCTCTGCGGATGTTCTCTGCGATCTCTGCGGTTAGAAGCTTTTCCTTTTCCGAGCTCGTGTTTGCAATATCGTTTTAGCGTGAGAATCGTTCAAGCTGCGCGCTGACCGCGGGTCCCGTCGGAGTCTCTCCTCAAAAATTCGAGCTGCGCGCGCGTGCGGCATTTGCAGTAAACGCCACAAAACTCTTGACTTCACAGCCCTAAATCCAGTTATATGAGCGCACTCCGATCAGGGGCCTCCGACGTACTTCGTGGGGAAGAGAGCGTCCCGTTCATATTCGGTGTGAGCCTCCAGGGGGAAATTCATGCTGAACAAAAAAGCGCTGCTGCTCGTCTTCTGTGGTTCATTCCTTTTCACAATTTCGCCGCTGCTGTATGGGCAGGCGACTGGAAGTTTCTCAGGGACCGTATCTGACAAAACCGGGTCTGTAATCTCGGGCGCAACCGTACGAATCATTTCGCAAGGCACGGCCCAGGAGCGTGAAGCGAAGACCGACGACACGGGCCACTACCTGATTCCGTTGGTTCCGATCGGCAACTACACCATTCGAGTGGAATCGCAAGGTTTCCAGACCACTGAGCAAAGGGACATTCGTCTGCAGGTGGACGAGCACCGCGACGTCAACTTCACCATGTCGCCGGCGTCGGTGACCTCGACGGTGGAAGTGAGCGCGACCGAAGTCGCGGTCGAGACTACAAACCCAACCCTCGGCCAAGTGATCACCTCCGAGCAGGTGGCTCAGCTTCCTTTGAATGGACGAGACTTCGTACAGTTGGCGACTCTGACCCCTGGGACCACCCAGGAAACCAACCCCAATAGTTTCTTTACGAGTGCCGCCAGCAGTGAAGTGGCGGCTCGAGGGATTTATTCGCTTTCAGTCGGAGGTTCTCGTGCGCAGAGTACGGATTGGATACTCGATGGCAATGACAACAACGAATTGACTGCCGGCGGTATCGCGATCTTACCTTCTATCGATGCGATACAAGAATTCAAGGTGTTGACGTACAACTATTCCGCGGAATATGGGACGCGCGCGGGTCCGACGGTATTGGTCTCCACGAAATCAGGGTCAAATAATTTACACGGCTCTGTATTTGAGTTCTTCCGAAACACCAAGCTGGATGCGCAGAGTTATTTCGCGGCTACCAAGGAGCAATTCAATCTGAATCAGTTTGGCGCGGCCCTCGGGGGCGCGCTTGAGAAAGATAAGACATTCTTCTTTGTCGATTATCAGGGCAAACGCCAGCGACACGGAATTCCGTTCACTGGGCTCATCCCGACGCCAGCCATGATGAACGGCGACTTCTCGCTTGACCCTACGGGAACTGCTCGGCCCGGCACTTTCGACGGTAGCAGCAACGCGAATGGATTTACCGACCTCGCTAATCCACTGGGTGGGTTTGGTCCATTCAAGTGCGATGGTGCGGGAAACCCGATCCCCAGTACAAACGGAACACAGACAGGTGGGGTTAACTGCAACAAGATTCCCTCAAGCCTTTTCGATCCGGTCGGGCACGCGATGATCCAACTTTATCCGCAGAGCAATATCGTAGGCGGGGGATCAGTGAATTATGCCAATGTGCCGGTAAGAAGGCTGGACGAGGGCAGCTTCGACGTTCGGATCGACCACAACTTCTCGTCCAAGGATTCGTTTTTTGCGCGCTTCAGCTACGACCAGGCGACATCGTTTGTGCCAGGAGGGTCGCCGGGATTCGCCGAAGCCAATGCCTTCGGCAGTACTCAGAACATCACCAATCACGGTCGAAATTTTGCCGTCTCAGAAACTCATATCTTCTCTGATCGCAATATCAACCAGTTCAACTTCGGCTTCAATCGCATCTTCAATCACATCAAGTCGTTCGGCGACGGTACCTGCGAATCTGCGATTATCGGTGGCACATCTGCGCCTCTCGGGATCCAGGGCGCGAATCTGAATAGTAAGTGTCCGAACGCTACCACCGGCTTGACACAGTCAACAACCGATTGCGTCAGTTGCGGTCTGAGTTCAACACTGATGAACAACTACTGGGCCTTAGGAGATCGAGGCTTCGCACCGTTCCAGGGTGGAACCAACGTCTTCGCGATCTCCGACTCGTTCGACATGATTCGTGGGAACCACAATATCCGCATTGGAGGCGGCATTCGTGCGCAGCAAATGAACGTGCTCACCAATGCTTTCCAGGACGGCTTCTTTATCAATTTTGGGTTAAGCAATGACGCCGCAGCCGATCTTCTCCTTGGCCAGCTGGGTGGCGGGATTCATGATCAAACGTTTTTCGGTGCTACCACCGGGCGCCGGTGGAAGCTGTTTCGCCCGTACGCCCAAGATGATTGGCGGGTCACGAGGGATCTGACCCTGAACCTGGGTGTCGCGTGGGCTCTGGTAACACCCATTACGGAGGCCGAGAACCGCCAGGCAAACTTTGATTTCGTATCGGGCAAGTTTTACGTTGCAGGATCGAGTTCCCTCATCGCGGGGTGTTCGATCTGCGTGCATTCCGATCAATATGTCGGCATTCAGACGGACAAGACCGCTATCGAGCCGCGCATCGGCCTTGCCTGGAAGCCATTCGGCAGCCAAACGACCGCCATCCGTGCCGGATATGCCATCTTCCATGATTCTTCATGGAACCAGGGGGGACAAGGACTTTGGGAGAATCCCCCTTACTTCGCTGAGTCAGACAATTTCCCGGGTCCATGTCTTCCATTCGGGAATACAACAAACAATTGCGGACTACAGAGAATGTTTCTGCAGGCAAATTTGCAGCCAATCACGTCTCCTCCGAGCCCTACGAGCTTTCCCGGAGCCTTGCAATCGCAAAATCTTAATTTCAAGCAGGGCAGAGTGCAGCAATTTAATCTGAACGTTGAGCGTCAGCTGCCAGGAAACGTCGTTTTAACAGCGGGCTACGCGGGTTCGCGCAGTTCCCACATCCTGGTGGACGGTTTGAATCTGAATATAGGTTCGCCCTCAGCATGCGGCGTTACCTCGGGATATACGCTGGGATGCGGCCCGGGTGGAACCGCCTTTGGGCCGAGATGGGGAAATCCGCCGTTCCTGTTCCCGCTTACAATTAACAACAATAACGACGTCGGCAAGGCGCACTACGATTCGCTCCAAGTCAAAGCCGAGACCAAGAGCATTCGACATGGACTCTATGCTTTGCTGGGGTACACATACTCGAGAACTTTCGACTCGGGATTGCCGGATGGCTTGGGTACGTTCCCGGGAGCAACCTACTTCCCATTGCCGGGATATCAGAAGCTTGATTGGGCGCTGTCAACCCTTAATCTAAACCATCAATTCACTGCCAGTGTTACTTACGAGCTGCCGTTTGGCAAAGGCAAACAGTTCGGCAGCGGGTGGGCGGGTCCGGTGAATGTCATTTTTGGAAACTGGGAAGTCGATGGAATTGTAAGAGCGACATCCGGTTTCCCGTTATTCGCAGTGGATAGCGCCAACGGCAGCGGGGCCGGGAAGCCAGGGGCATCCGGAGTTGCATTCTCCTGGAACGGAAACGGTTTGAACCGCCCAGATCAGATCAGCGATCCCCATAAAGCTGGTATTGTTCCCGCAAACCCGGATCCCGCGTGTCAAATTCTCAAGTCCCAGGGAGGTTTGGCTCCGGATCGAGTTGGGACGCTCGAGGCTTGGTTTAACCCGTGCGCCTTCGCGCACGCCGCCCCAGGTGAATTGGGGAACGCAAACCGGGCGCCGCTCTATGGGCCTCGTTTCGTGAACACCGACCTGTCTGTCATCAAGCATTTCCTGCTGCCTTACGAGAACATGCGCCTGGACTTCAGGGCCGAGTTCTTCAACGCTTTGAACCATCCGCAGTTTTACCTGCAGGGTGGTAGCAGCGGAATGCAGGACGTAAACGCGTTGTCGAGCTTTGGCGCCGTAAACGGCACGGTAAATAACCCGCGCGTCATCCAATTTGCCCTGAAGCTGAATTTCTAGAGTCGGATATATCAACGCGTGTAACTTCGGCAGACTGAGTATGCTGGGCAGCGACCAACTCAGTCTGCCCTTATTTTTTGTCTACCCATCTTCGAGGAAAAGGATGCGCGCCAATCAATCAACTCTTGCCCTGACGATTTCCGTTCTCCTTCTCGCCCTCTCCGCCTCCGCCCAGAAAATCAAAGTCATCGTCGACCAGGATGCCCGCGGGCCCGGCACCAGCGATCAGCAGGCCATCCTCGTGTTTCTGCAATCCGAGAAGTTTGACGTCCTTGGGATCACGACCGTCAGCGGCGATCAGTGGGTGAAGGAAGAGACGCAGCACGTTCTGCGTCTGCTCGAAATCGCAAACCGCACCGATGTCCCCGTAATCGCCGGCGCGGAGTTCCCTCTGCTCAACTCCAAGGAGGAGAGCGAGCGCTGGGAAGCCATGTATGGAAAATTCGAATACAAGGGCGCGTGGACGGATAAGTTCAAGGCCAATCGCTCCATCGTGTTCGAGATGCCGTACCACGACCCCGACGTGGTGCCGCCGATGCCCGAGGGCGAACCTCACATCGAGGCCGCCGCCGGAACCGCCGCTGAGTTCATCATCAACATGGTGCACAAGTATCCGGGAGAGGTCGTGCTCTGGGCGGGAGGTCCGCTCACAAACTATGCTCTGGCTTTAAAGCTGGACCCTTCCGTCGCGACCCTTGCCAAGGAGTTCGTCATGATGGGCGGCGGCCTCTATGCCGACAAAGGCGCGATCGATCCGGGCGCCATTGATGCTCGCCGCGAATTCAACTGGTGGTTCGATCCCGAGGCCGCCCGCATCGTTTTGCGCGCATCCTGGAAGAAGGTGACCATCACGCCCATCGACATCTCGGTGAAGACCCGCTTCACAAACGAGATGAAGGCTACGATCTCCAAGGCAAACACGCCCATCACCAAATATCTCGGCCAGTATTCCCTGCCCGGTTACATGTGGGATGAGATTGCCGGCGTGGCGCTGATCGATCCCTCCATCATCACCGGCCAAAAGCAGCTCTACATGGACATCGATGTCGATCACGGCGCCAGCTACGGCAAGACGATCTTCTGGGATCCGAAAACGCAGGTGCCACCCTACCTCCGGTTGGCCAACGTCCAGTTCGATATCGATGCGGAGAAGTTTTACAAGATCTATATCGATCTGATGACGCGGCCAGCACGAAAATAGTTTCGAGTTTCAAGTTCGAGTTTCGGGTTTCGAGTTTCTGGTTTCAAGTTTCGAGTCTTAGGTTTCAGGTTTCAAGTCGCGCAGCGACGCCAGCGGTTAGCCCCGCACGTGAGTGCGGGGAAAGCTTCCCGCAGAAGTTGAGTCCCCTTCAGGGGACGACACTGGCTCGCTGTCGAGTGAGCTGCCTCGGACTGCACTGCACACTCGAAACCCGAAACTTGACACTCGAAACTATCGACTTACGAGCTAAACGATGGAGCTGAGACTACTCCGCCTCTCGATCGCCGCGCTTGCTCTCGCAGGCTCGCTCTCCTTCGCCCAGCCTCGCCGCAAGGTGATCATCGATCAGGATTGCTCCGGCCCCGGCGGCAGCAACTTACAGACGCTTCTTGTGATGCTGCAGTCACCCCGGGTCGAAGTCCTCGGCATTACCGTGGCCAGCGGCGACCAGTGGCGCGACGAGGAGGTCGCGCACACGCTTCGCCTGCTGGAAATTATCGGACGAACGGACGTTCCGGTCGTCCCAGGCGCTGTCTTTCCACTCGTCCGCAGCCACGAAGAGGCGCAATTTTGGCAACAACGTTATGGGAAGGTCGCTTACGCGGGCGCCTGGGATGAGCGGTGGTGGCACGAACCTGACATCATTCCAAATCTTCCCGAGGGCAAGCCTGCGCTGAAGCCGGCCGACGAAGATGCGGCTCATTTTCTGATTCGCATGGTGCACAAATATCCGCATGAGGTAACGATTTACGAGGGCGCGCCCATGACGGATCTCGCCCTGGCCATCTCGATCGATCCCCACCTGCCGGAACTTGCCAAGCAATTAGTGTTCATGGGCGGAAGCCTCAGCCCGCAGACCACTCATGCGGAGTTCGTGAACAATCCGCGGCACGAGTTTAATTTCTGGTTCGACCCGGAAGCGGCCGACGTCGTGCTGCGTGCGCCTTGGAAAAAGATTGTGTGCACGCCCACCGATATTTCCATCAAAACTCGGCTGACGCCCGAGATAATAAAGGAAATTGACGCCTCGGGGACCGCGCTCGCACACTATGTCGCCCGCTATTATCAGCCAGGCCCCGGAGCTGATTTTATGTGGGATGAACTGGCAGCAGCCGCGTGGATCGATCCCAGCATTATCACAAAACGTGAAACCCGCTACCTGGGCGTCGATCTCGATCGCGGCGCAGGCTATGGCAACACGCTCACCTGGAGCGAAAACGACAAGCCCAAACTCGCCCGGCCGCCAGTAGAAATCCAGATCGATTTAGACACGGAGAAGTTCTACCGCATGTTCGTGTCGCTGATGACCGCGCCAGTCCAGAATTCGCGCGCGCAATAGCCCAAGCTAAGCGGCCGCGAGATAGACATACCGCACGATGAACAGCAGGGTAAGGATCCACAACACGATGCTGACCTCACGGTACCTTCCCGTCCCAACTTTCACGACCGTGTAGCCGATAACTCCCAGGCTCAGGCCGGTCGCGATGCTGAACGT
>Ga0210410_10005234_pt1 | contig 11309 bp, 9 predicted proteins | sample IncBWC4MmetaG_FD_161058 | JGI IMG/M metagenome (GOLD analysis project Ga0210410, IMG submission 161058) | Forest soil microbial communities from Barre Woods Harvard Forest LTER site, Petersham, Massachusetts, United States - Inc-BW-C-4-M | ecosystem: Environmental > Terrestrial > Soil >... | reverse complement strand
AGTCTCAGGTTTTTTTGCGTTGTGCAGTCGATAGAGAATGGAATAGCGGTTCTTGCTGTCGAGCGATTCGAAGAACTTTCTTGCAATCGGAGAAGCCGCCAATGCCGCCTTTAGATCATCGGGTACGATGATCGTACTCTGGGGTGCATACGCGGCAGACCAGCGTCCGTCGGTCATTGCGGCTTCCATTTGCTCAAATCCTGCCGCCGTGAGCTTACCTTGGGCTCGCAAGCGCTCGACCGCAGCGCAGTTGACCTGAGACCACTTGCTTCTGGGACCCCGGGGAGTGAAACGCTGGCACCACCATCCATCTGCGCTGGACTTGGTTTGGCCGTCGATCCAGCCAAAACAAAGAGCGGTCTCGAGTGCTTGTGCGTGGGTAATCGAGGGCCGTTCGTTCTCCTTCTTGGCAAACTCCAACCACAGGCCTCGTGACCCCGCATGGTGCCTTTCGAGCCAACTGTGCCAGGCTGCCGTGGTCGCGAACCGCTTCTTCACAAGCACATTAGTATCGGTCATGGGTTGCGAATTGGCCTCAATATTTCCGCTGATTCTTCCTTGTTCGGTTGGCCGATGGCACCGGTCGTCTCTTTGCGTGCCGACGGCCGGCACTCATATGATCTTGAGTATTCGAAGTGAGGCATCATTGACGACGATAAGCTATGCCACCCCGACTTGGCAGAGGACAGCCATGCCCACCCTCGCTCTTCGCGCTATCCTGGCCGGCGCTCTGGCAGCCACACTGCTACTCATCATCAGCGACATCGTCCTCGCCCAGCCCAAACCGGCGCCCGCCATGGCGGAGGACCAGAGGATGCTGCCCTACGTCGAGCCGGGTCAGCTGGTCGATATCGGCGGCCGGCGTATTAACCTGCATTGCACGGGCACCGGCGGCCCTACGGTCATCCTGATGGCTGGTATATTCAGCTGGTCGGTGGTCTGGTACAAAACCCAGCCCGTGATCGCGCATAAAACGCGCGTCTGCGCCTTCGACCGAGCCGGCTATGGCTTCAGTGATCCGGCGCCCCGGCCGCAGATCCTCTCCGACGTGGTGGACGACCTGCATGCAGCGCTCAACGCCGGACCCTTACCCGGACCGTATGTGCTGGTGGGACACTCTTTGGGCGGCATCGAGGCGCGCTTCTATGCGCAGCGCTGGCCCAAGGAGGTCGCGGGCATGGTCCTCGTCGATACCGCTTTGGCCGGAGAGGGACTCATCGACGAGAATCAGCCAGGTTACGATGAGGTGATCGGGGGAGAAAGCTACGCGGCCGATATGCTGCATTGCGCCTTCTTGGTCGCGCATGGACCTCTCGAGCCGTCCTGGCCCGAATACAATGACTGCTCGTCGGCGTCGGCGTTGCCGAGCGACACGCCCACCGCGTTCAGAAAGGCCTGGCCTCAGTTCTTCACCGCCTACTATTTCGCCGACAAGGTCTCGCTCATGTCGTCGGTGTACACGCACCGGTATGACAGCGTCGATCACCGCCGCCTGGGCGCAATGCCCCTGGTCGTACTGTCGATTGAGAACGAATGGAATAACGGCACGCCCGCGGGCGTTCGATTCAACCGATCCTACTCGAAGGTCTGGACCGCTCTGCAACAGGGCTTAGCGCATCTCTCCTCGCGTGGCGTACACCGGATCATCAAGGACTCGAGTCACCATATTCAGTTGGATAAGCCGCAGGCGGTCATCGACGCCGTGGACGAAGTACTCCGCCAGCTTCACGCTGGGGCGAAGTCTTGAGACAGCCCCGCCCGCTAATTCCACATAGATGACCCGTGATGGGGAGATTTGACGACGGGCGCCATCGGTGATGTAGTCATACGCATCGTGGCCAAGCAGGGTTTTAGGAGGCCCTAATATGATCGTCGCCGCGCTTGTACTAGGGGCAGTCCTGCTGTCGATCCTCGGGCTCATTGCTTCGTTTATTGCACCAAGGCGGGTGCTCGCACTCGACGAGAGTTCGATTGATACTGCCGCGCAGCTAGACGCTGCGATGGCGATCCAACGGGCGATACGAATCGCGGAATTGCAACGGCGCATGACCGATAGAAACCATTTGTCGTACGCACTCTTGGGACTGGCGTTTCTAATGCAGATAGTCGCGCTTGCGGTAGACCATCTCGCGCATCCATCGATTGCCGTCATAGGTATAGTGCCCGCGTTCTTCACCGTATTGACGGCCCGCGCGTCGCGACGTCGATACGCGCAGCGTCAGCTTGACACGTTTCTCCGAAGTGGGTCGTCGTCGCGGGTCACCCTATAACTGTTCGAACGTCCGCGGTAGCGAGATTTAAATCCAACCGTGTGGGCGTTCACCGAGCCCGACGAGTGACGCCGGGCGCCGGGCCTGTGGTGCGGCACGACTAACGACCACCCAGAAGCGCACATTCAAGACCCAGGTTGCTTTTCCCGGATCGTCGGCGGGCCGAACGGCGCTTCGCGCAGCAGCTCGGTCTTGCCTTCGTGGGTGCGAAAACTGGCGATCGCGCCTTCGGGAAGGCCTTCGAGCTTATATCGGTTGCCGCTGAGTAGGGTGAGTGCAACATCGGACGTGCCATCGATGTGTTCCATCAACCGACCGTCCCTTTCGAGGATCGTCAGCGTCGGACCCGCGCCACTCTCGAGGACGTACGTCCCGACAATATCCACATTTGCCAGCCGAGTGGCGCTTCCTGATTCCGCCTCGGCGATTGTCTGCAGCTTCATCGCCACCGCCTCGAGCATGGAACGTCCCGTTGGGTCGGAGGATTCCGTCATCAGCCGGTCGATCGCGAGTTCATGCGCCTTGCGGAGCGCATCGGCGGCTGGGACGGGGATATCAGGCTTCACGCCCACACCCTCCCAGTTCGTCCCGGTGACCGGATTGACGGCCTGACCGCCGGGCATGTTCACGAAGAACTGATGTCCCAGTGGCACCGGGCCTCCGGGATTCGCACCGCCGCCGGTCACCTCACCCACGACCAATGCCCGTTTAAGAACCTGCAAATCGTAGGTGAGCTCCTCTCCGCCGGAGAATGTCCGAGGGGACGCGAGCACGAACACGGGCTTGTGCGCCCCGTAGGCAAGCTCTCCGAGGTCCGTGGTCTTGAACTCCTCCACCCGATTGCCGGCGCGCCAATGAAACGTATTGACGACATACGGCTCGCCCTCGCTCAAGTAACTGACGTAGATCGCAACCGTTTTTGGATCTCCGCCGCCATTGCCGCGGTTGTCGATGATCAGCGCATCCGTGTTGTGCAGAAATGCAAACGCCGCCGCCACAGCCGAACGAGCCGTCTCGACCGAGGGCACGCCGTTAACGCGCATGTAGCCTATGTTGCCGTCCAAAATTTCGACTTTGGGGATGGCGCCATTGAGCTTGCGCATCTCTTTTAGGAATTCCGGCGAGGGTGGGCCGGAGGGGCCTTGCGGAAGGGGCGCGAAGCTAAAGCCCACACGCAGGTGCCGGTCGTGCGCGATCGCGTACAGATCGTCGGTCACCGTGCGGGCCAACTCAGGTGCGGCCGTGATCTTCTTGTAAGCGTTCGACGCCTGCTTGGCCCTGACGGCCTGCGCGAGTCTCTTCGCCGTGTCCGGAACCGCGTACTGTGATTCAAGTGCCCGAGCGAGCGCGTCCAAGACCTCTTTGCGGATAGGTGCATCGATTTCCGCGCCGGGCCCGGCAGCGGCTGCACCGAGTTGGGCGATGGCGCAGGCGAGCACAAGTGGGCTCAGGCAGCTCTTGGTCAAGACTGACACTCCGTTTGCCATTCGTCGTCACTCGCCGCCGACGCGTCTTCTTGCCTTCAGCAGCACATCCACCGCTTCCGGCCGATCATCCCAATAATCCAGCCGCACTCGTCCATCCGGCAGCTGACTCAGCGTCGCTGGAGCCGCGCTGAACGTGCAATACCAACCCGACGGCAGCACGACCGCATTTCGCGGCCTTCCGAAGCTGCGATCGAATACCAGTTCCTCGCCATCTAGTCCGTAGCTCGACGGTGCCGTGTAGGTCTCGGCAATGCGCAGCCGCAACGACTGGCCCGTCAGCAGCGGCGCGAACGGAATCACGACCACCCGGGCGGTGGGCTCCACCGTTTCACCCACATTGAACTTCGATGCCAACATCTCTGCGCCGCTCATTTCCAGCGCCTTCAGCTGCTCTCCGGTATCCAGAACGGTCGCCGAAGGATGGCTCGCCACGCTGCCCTTGCGAACCACATTCGCATAGCCGTTCACGCCTGGGCGCGACTCGGTGTAGTCGTGATACAGCTTGAACGCGTGAGTCTCAGGTTGCTGCAGGAAGTACACGATATCCCGGTCCTGATGTGCCCGCTCCGAGAGCCGCTCCAGCTCAGTCTCGCCCACGAACGGCGACTCCCAGCTCCGCTGCGCCGTCAAGGCCTTTGGCAGCGCCGCCGTTCCCACCCGTGCGTCCTTGATGGCCCGCACCACCAGCGGCGCCTCGCCCGCTCCCGGATGCAGAAAGCTGATCGCAATCCGCCCATCTTTCTCCGTCAGAACCTGCGACGGCACCGTCAATCCCACCACTTCATATCCCTGCGGCAGCACCACTTTGTTGCGCGCGACCCCGAGCGGCCGATTGAAGACGATCGCCTTTCCGTCCAGGTAGTAGCTCTTCGCGTCCTGATAGGTCTTGACGATCATCACGCGACCCTGGCCATGTTCCGGCACCGGCCGCGCCAGCGTTACCTTGATGTAGTTGGTCCCCAAGTCGGCATCGGGCATCAAGGGGTCCTTGCGTGCCTCCGCGCCGCTCACCACGTCAAAGTGCAGCGGGGTGCCGAGCATCGCGTCATAGACGGCCTCGTCGCTCGCGGTGCTTCCCTTGCGAATGGGATTATAAAAAAACTTCGCTCCCGCGGTCGTCGCCGTCACCTCGTAATAGATTTTGAAGCTGGCCGTCTCGGGCGCCAACAACTCATAGCGCGTGTATTCGTCGGCCTCGGTCTGGCCGACCGCCGCCGGAAAATACATGTCATCCTGCGCCGCTTGAGGAGCTTGCGCATGTGCGAGAGAACAAATGGGCGCGGCGATGCAAAACGCGATAACGAATCGAACCCGCTCTTTCATGAACATCCGCTCTTTCATGAACATTCCCTCAATGCCGCGCACCGTCCTTCGCACCGTTGCCCGACGCAGTCAGATCGCGTGGGCGATCAGCAGTACATTGGCAAATGGAGTTCCTTGACTCATCGGCTTGATTTCGCTGTCGAAGCGGCACTCCTGCAGCAACACGCGCCATTGCGCAACGCTGCGGCAGTGTTGGTCCACAAAGGCATGCGCGCGCAGCAGCATCGCCAGCGTGTCGATCCACTGACCGTAGCGAAAGCGCAAACTGCCGCCGGCATCAGCGACGCGCAGCAGCAACAGGCCGCTTGCCGGCAGCGCAGCGCGTACGCGCTGCAGCACCTCGCGTTGAGCAGGCGGAGTCATGTAGTGCAGAACATCGAGAATGACCACGGCATCCGCGGCCCCGAAGGCGGCGCTGCGAATGTCGGCTTGCGATACTTGCGAGCCTGGTCCCAGTGCGCAGTGTGCCCGCTCGACATTTCGAGCCATCAAATCGATGCCGCGAGTTGACAGGGAATGCGGCGCCGGCGGCCAGGCCCGGGGCCAGCTGCCGCGGTCGTAGCAGCGTTCGGCGGCTCGCAGCCAGGCGGTCAGCAGGCCCTGCCCGCAGCCCAAGTCCAGCACCCGCGCTCGCCCCAGCAGCAGACCGAGTTCGAGGATGGCGCGGTAGACCGGATCGGTTCGCAGCTTGCCCCGGGCAAAGTGATAGGCGAAGCGGCCGGCGTTGCGGTACGGCTCGCAGGCCGCATCGAGCAGCGCGGCGTACAGGCGTGCGTCGTTCATTCTGGCCCGATCTCGATCGACCAGTCCGGCCCCGATTCGATCTTGTGTGCGGCGGCATAACTGGCCTGATTGAGCGCCACCGCGACATTCAGCAGGCTGTTGATGTAGACCAAGGGTTTGCCGATCGGTACATCGCCGAAGGTGCGCTGGTACGGCGCTTGCGCCTCGTCGACGAGCTGTTCGTGGTGAAAAATACGTACGTGCAGCGGCGCGCCCAGCCCGACGTGCAGCTCGTCGAACAGGCTCTTCGGTATATTGGTCCACACGTTGCCGAACTGTACGTCCAGCACCGGGATGATGCCGGAGACCTTGGTGCCCGCACGCCGCGGCTTGGCGTAAGCAATGGAGATCAAGGATTGCGGCGCGAGTGCCGGTCCCACTTGCTCAAACCCGATGACGCCGGCCGCGAGGCGCGCTCCGGTGTAAGCGAACACGTCGCGGCCGTGAAAGGTGTGCGAGTCGTCCGAGCCCGGACGACGGTTGAGGCGTTCGTCGATCTGGCGCAGCGCCTCGATACCATCGCGTTCGGCAACCAGAGACAGCAGGCCATTGTTCGGCCCGACAAAGTAATGGCCGGACCGTGTCTTGAGCACCACCGCGAGACGCTTGGTCCCCACGCCGGGATCGACGACGGCGACGAACACCGTGCCCTCGGGCCAGAACTGTTCGGCTTGATAGAGCCGGTAGGCGCCGGCGAAGATGCTCGGATTTTCGTGGCTCAAGTCGGAGATCAGCAAGTCCTGCGAAACGGTGTAGGCGACCCCTTTCATGGCGGACACGGCGCCGTCTTCGGTGCCGAAGTCGGTCAACAGAACCAACGGGGCTCGGGCCTGCGCGAAAGCCGAGCACAGCGCCAGGCCGACGAGCGCAATCCGTGCGGTGAGCGCGGATGAACGCTCAGCGCCAGGCATTCGCTATTTCTGCTGTTCCAAGGGGTAGGTACGCGGCGCTTCCGAGCTGCCCGGTGCGGGCGACACCTGCGCGGCCGACGTTGCCGGCATATCGGCCTGCGGCGCCGGCGAACTTCGCACAGCCGTGTGCGTTGCCTGTGCCAATCGCTCCAGGAATCGCTGCGCCGTCGCCGGCGCGGCCGGTGCCTGGCCCGAAATGATCTCGGTGGCCGTGACGCCGCTCTTGCCGTACAGCGCCGCGTTGGCCGACCGATCGATCGAGATGACGCTGCCGTCCAGCGCGATGCCGGCGAACAGCCCGCGGGTTCGCGCGTAGGAATAAATCTCCGCATTGAACTGCATGTCGGTCGCCGCCGAGCCTTGCCGCCCCACCGGACCCGTCGCCACCGAGGCGTCGGCGCCCAGGGTCAACTTGCCCCCGGCAATGCCTTCGATGCCCGTCTTGGTGGTGAACACCAAGATGATGTCGGAGGACTGCGCTCCGATCTGCGCACCCCAGCTGCCGCCGGTCAGTGAGACGAATGTCGGATTGCTCCACGGGGCCGTCAATTTGTCGCGCACCGCGAGTACGCCGTTGCCGTGGCGGCCGCCGAAAACGAAGGCGACCTTGGTGACATCGGGGATCACGGCGATGCCGTAAGCGCGGGAGAGCAGGGCATCCGGTATCCGCTGATCCGGCATGGCCTGAACCTCTTCCAACACTTCGGTGGCGGTGAGCAGGCGGCCTTCTTCGCGCGCCCCGGCCTTTGCAATATTTACAATTGCGCCGGCGGTGAGGAGCGCCGCGAAGAACAGCGTGGAGGCGATTGGTTTTCTGATTGACATCAAGACTCCTAGGGGATTCGCGTATTGCGCCGTCCGCTATAGCGGACCCCGCCATGACCGGATAGTTCCTCTAGCTTACCTGTTGTCGGGCGCCGCGAGAACTCGGGCGGCCTCGGCATCGCGATGATGCGCGCGGTAGTACTCGACCAGCCGAGCGGTTGCTTGCTGTGTTGCGGGATGCTTCGCACCCACCGTCGCCAACAATTTGGCGCGGGCAGTCAGCAACATGGACTCACCCTCCGCGCCCTTGTCGCGTTGGATCAGTGTCCAGCCGATGCTCGCTTCGCTGCGCGCGGCGCGCCAGCTATCGGGCCCGGCGAGGCTCACATTCATCTGCAACGCGGTTCTGAGCTCCGTCTCAGCGGCAGCCAAGGAGCCGCGGCGCAACAGCACTTCGCCCAGCACCTGGTGTGTGGTGGCGACATACAGATGGCGCGCCGGCAGCGTCTGCGCGTAAACGGCAAGCGCCGCGCGGGCATCAGTCTCCGCGGACGCCAGGTCATTGGCCTTCAAATACAAGCTTGCCAGAGCGTCGAGATAGTACCCCACTATGTAATGATTCACGCCGAGCCGATCCCGCGCAATTTTCAATGCGCTTTCGGTCGACGCAACGGCGCGCCGCAGGTCGCCTTGCCGGTCGTACAAAATGCCCAAATCGGCTTCGATGGCCGCGGTGCGCTGGTTGTCCACGCCAAATACGCTGCGCTCGATCTGCAAGGCTTCGTTCAGGTCTTGCTCGGCCTCTGCGTATTTCTCGCGCTCCGTGAGTATGTAGCCCAGGGTCGCCAGGGCGACCGCGTTGTCGGGATGGTTGCGACTGACCGTCGCCTGGAAAATGCCCAAGGCCTCGCGCTGATAGTGCTCGGCCAGCGGGTAATCGCTCATCCACACCGCCGCGGTGGCGAGCCCGTTCAGGGCCGCGGCCACCTTCAGATTCTGATTCCCAATGGCGCCCCGATAGATGGCGAGCGCTTTGCCGAACATCTCGGACGCGCGCGCGGGATCGCTCTTGGCCTGGAGGGCAAAGTTGCCAAATTGCGCCAAGATGTCCGCGGTCTCGACCGCTCGCGGTTCGCCGCCGCTTTCCGACAAGGCCACCGCTTGCTGTAGGTAGGCTTCCGCCGACACCAAGTTGCCGGCGTCGGTCAGCGCGTTGGCCAAATTCGCCAGCGCTACGGCGACATGGCCATTGTCGAGCGGACGTTCCTGCCGGCGTATGGCAACCGCTTCTTCAAACAATGGGATCGCCCGTTCGCTCAAGCCTTGGCGCCGATACGCAAGGCCGATGCTTTCGAGAAGCTGAGCACGCACCTCCGGCTGCAAGCCCAGGTTCCCCTTGATTTTTTCCGCACCGCGATCGAGAAGGTCCTTGGCGGTCGACTCCCGTCCCTGAGCATTGAACGGATCGGCCTTGGAAAACACCTCCACCAGAAACGCCGACACTTGTTGCGCGCGGTCGCGCTCCTGTGCCGTTGCGTCTCGCGCCAGCTCAATGCGGCGATTCTCCCAGAGCATGACGCCCGCGAAGAGCGCGAGACCCAGAAACACGGCGGCCACCACGGCCACCGCCAGCACGTTCCGCCGCAGAAACTTGGCGGTGTTGTATCGCCAATCCCCCTGTCTCGCGCGTACCGGCTGGCCGAGCAGGTGCCGGCTCAGATCATCCGCGAGCGCTTCCACCGACGGGTAGCGCCGGTCGGGCTCCTTGCGCATGGCCATTGCGATGATGGCGTCCAGATCGCCGCTCAAGCGGGCGCGCAGCCGCTGCGGCGAGAGTCCGCGGCGATCCGAGATGCGGCTGCGGTCGGCATCCTTTTCGCCGCTCAATCTGGAGACCACCATTTGGCTCGGACGCACCGGATCGTCCATGCAGATGGCGCGTTCCAGCTGCAGCTGGCTGTAGCTCAGCAGGCGATAGGGCGAACGGCCGGTCGCCAGCTGATACAGCAGCACGCCGAGCGAGTAGATATCCGTGGCCGTGGTGATGGGGCGGCCGAGCACCTGTTCGGGTGCCGCATTCTCAGGCGTGAGGATTCGTTCCTGGAGCCGTGTCACCGGCAGCGTGTGCGAAAGACTCTCGGGTGCCAGCAGCTTCGCGATGCCGAAATCAAGCAGCTTCGGCGCGCCCTCGTCCGTGACGAAGATATTCGAGGCCTTGATGTCTCTGTGCACCACGAGGTTGCGGTGGGCATATTGGACCGCCGCGCATACTTGAATGAACAGCTCGAGCCGTTCCCGAATGAACAAGGTGCGGCTATCGCAGTACGTGTCGATGGATTCGCCGTCGACGTGCTCCATCACCAGGTACGGGGTCCCATCCTCGAGATCGCCGCTGTCGATCAATCGCGCAATCGACGGATGATCGAGCGTCGCCAGGATGTGCCGTTCGCTGTGCAGGCGGCTGCGCAATCGAGGATGCAGGGTGGCGTGCTGCAAAACCTTTATCGCGACGGTTTGTTGATACTGGGAGTCGTCGCGCTCGCCGCGATACACCGTGCTCATGCCGCCGTGCCCGAGGATGGACACCACGCGATACGGACCGATGCGAGTTCCGATCAATCGATCCTGGTGATCCTCCAACAGCGACTCCGCGGCTTCGCCGATCGCGTGCAGCAGGGGGTCTTCGCGCCTTTGATCCGACTCGAGCATGGACTCAACCGATGCGCGCAGTTCCATGTCGCCGCCGCAGGCCTCCCCCAGGCGCGCCGCGCGTTCGACGGCCCCCGCGTCGGCCAGTTGCTCGAACAGCGCTTGAATTTGCTGCCAGCGCGCTCGCGGTATCATGCGTGCTTGCTGCTGCCGATTTCGTCCAACAGCCAGGCGCGTGCGAGCCGAATGTCGCGATCCACAGTCGCCGCCGACTTGCCGACCGCGGCGGCGATCTGGTCATAGGTCAAGCCGCCGAAATAGTGCAGCTCGATGACCTGAGCCAAACGAGGTTCCATCTGCTGCAGTCCCTCGAGGGCGTCGTCGAGCACGATGACATCGAAGTCCATCGGCGGCTGGACCTCGCCCGTCTCCTCGGCGATGAGATCCCTCACGCCGGCGTTGCGCTTGATTCGCGAACGTGATTTGGCATGGTCAACCAACACCCGCCGCATGAGCCGCGATGCCAGCGCGAAGAAGTGGCCACGATCCTGCAGAGCAACATTCGCTTGAATCAAACGCATGAAGGCCTCGTGCACCACCGCCGTGGCCTGCAGGGTATGGCTGCCTCGCTCCGCACGCATGTAGTTGTGGGCCAGCCGCCGCAACTCGTCGTAGACCAGCGGAGTCAAACGTTCCAGCGCTTGCGGGTGGCCGGATCGCCACTCGGTCAACAGCTGCGTGAAATTCGCCGGGACCTGCATCGTTGTTCTCTCACCGCACAACATGGCGCGACGGATTCAGGGTTTCCCCTAAGCATACATTGTCGAAACTATGTGAGGGAATTCTCGCCTTGGTGTCGCTTTTACCAGTGAAGGGAATCGCATTTAGGGTTTCCGCATGTCGCTATCAATTTACAAACTATTGGAGCTATCTCTATGAAGGTAAGTCTAGTCGCTTTGGTCGCCGGCTGTGTAATGGCCAGTTCCGCTTTTGCACTGACGGATTCGATCCCGACCCAGCCACCGCGCGCTACCGTATTGGATTCGATCCCGACCCAGCCGCCGCGCGCAACCGTGCTGGATTCGATCCCGACCCAGCCGCCCCGCGCAACCGTTCTGGAC
>Ga0210410_10005233_pt1 | contig 11311 bp, 15 predicted proteins | sample IncBWC4MmetaG_FD_161058 | JGI IMG/M metagenome (GOLD analysis project Ga0210410, IMG submission 161058) | Forest soil microbial communities from Barre Woods Harvard Forest LTER site, Petersham, Massachusetts, United States - Inc-BW-C-4-M | ecosystem: Environmental > Terrestrial > Soil >... | reverse complement strand
GCATCTTTGGCTTGGAAATAGCATCGTTCACGGCTCCTCAACCATGCCGACGATTATACCCAAGCAGCTAAGTGCTGCGCAAAAGGCACTCCGAGGGAGGCTAAGTCGAGCAGGAATGGGACCACGGCGCGGGCCGGGTGGATGGGAGATGAGTGTAACGATCCGGGTAAGCCGCTAGTAGCGGCCGGCGGAAAGCAGAACGATGAGGAGCTGACCCTGTCCTTAAATACAGGGTGTCCTGTATGGAACGGATAGCGCTCAAGAATCATCATAGACTTGACAGGCGTGGTTAAATACAAGCCGATGAAAGAAACTGAACTATTTGCGAGTACCTGGCCAGAGCGCCTTTGGCTAAGAGCCAAGGATATCGTTGAAGAAGGTATTGGCTGGTGCCTCGAACGGTTCAAAGCACCAGCCAGGTTAAAGCCATTCGAGTTCGTTGATCCGGCCACGGATGAAACGGTGTACATGTATACAAGCAAAAGATATTCCGTTTTGTGTGTTGGTAATCGCCGTTTTTATTTTGACCGGGTTAATGGCAATTTCGACGGAATGTCAGCCCCCGCCAGTCTTGTTGCCGGGCGGGTTGAACTCGGCGATTAGCTGCTTTTCGCGTATTAATCTTTGCCGTTCGATGGGACTGATTTCGACAAAGAAGTGAGTAATTCCGGCAATCGGCGGATTGTTGTAGTGCTCAAATAAGCGTCTCCGCAAGTTGTCGGTTTCACCCACGTATAGTGGTATGAAGTAACCGGGGCGGGTAGGGTTTGGCTTGAACAAACCATATACCGCCCCGATTTCATTTACCGTTAGCAGCGTCGCATAATTAAACGCATACTCTTTTGTGGGAAATGGCATTTTTATACCTCCTCTCTGTGCTACTGGATTTGACTCCAACCTTGGCCCATTTTTCGGCTCACGTTCCGAGTCGAAACTCGTTAAAGACACCCGTTGAATTTGACTGTGAGGAACCAGGTGATTTAGGATGGGAGTGTTGTTGCTCGTCCTAATTCAATCTTCAAAAGCGAGCCCGGGTGACGCCGGGCTTTTCGCTTTCTATGAGCCTCATCATCTTGGCCGCGTGAAATAGACGAAGGCGGGAATCCAAAAAAAAGGCAGGTCCGCGCCAGTAACGAGGATCGTTGGGTTGCGCTTTGAGCGCGTCGTCAACGTCACTTAGCCTATAAAAAACCTACTCCGTTTTTAAGTTCTGTGCAAGGCGGACTGCCCATGGTTATGCACAAGGCCCGGCCGCCCTTCACGGATTCTTCCCCGGCCAGCGCTCACTACGCGGGGCATGGGCCGGCGACGATAAAGCAGTTTTGGGATCTGTGGGAAAAGAAGTAGACTGGAGCTCCCGTTTCTCCTGCCTGCAATTCAATCTAGCGCAGGAGTTCCCCATGGCAGGCTACGATTCGTTTACATGCCCGAATTGCGAGCACAGTTTCCGCGTAAGCTGGCCCGACCCTCTCCCGAGTCACTACCATGCTCTGAACAGCAAGATCACGATGAAGTGCCCCCACTGCGGCGAGGTCAACGAGGTATATGGGTTCCTGATCGACAAAATCAAAAGCGAGCCGGCATCCGGGATTCCCTCAATAGAGGTCTTGGCTGTCTCTCCTCGAGACCCAAAGCCCGACCCTGATGCCCGAATGAACTACATGCGAAAAATGTCGGGGAACCGGCAAGCAAGAATCTAGGGGTCAAAAAGCAACATTACCCCTCGGGGGAGAGTGCTTTTCCGGTGGGGCCGGAGAGTGATCTGCGGGACTTACGCTCGCCGGATGCAACAAAACGGCAACTTTGATGCGTCGCCTAGAACACTGCCATAATTGTGCAGAGATAAAAGATCGTGCGCCGCGCGGCGGTGTCTCGCGAGGCACCAGTGTACCTGAGAGCCTTCAGGACTCACTTTCCGGTTCGTCATCGCGTTCGACCAAATGCGGCCGGCTTCGTTCGAGCTTAGAGGCTTCGAAGCCCCAGTGAATCAATTTGCTGATGTAACGCTGTTGCTCTAAAGCATTGAGGGTCTCTGGTGGTTCGGGTGGTGGCTCATTGGGATCGAACGGCTCATTGGGGTCGTCATCCTCTGAACGAACCGGCGGCATCGTCCAGCCGGGAGGGAGTACGCCACCATTCTCGTAGGCCGTCAGCGCCGCCTCGCATCTTGAGAGATAGTTCGAGGGCGCTCCGCGCATGTCGTCGTCCCAGACAAGAGCGATGACAGGATAGCTGCCTAGTTCATGATCCTGCCACTGGATCTCGAGCGCCATTTCAGGAGGGGGTTCGCCACAGACTTTCACCAGATGCTTGATTGCCAGTTCGCACTCCGCAACGATCCACTCGTGCTCTGCGCCGGGAGTACCAAATTCGCCGATGATTTCGACTTGCATGTTTATACCTCCCGCTAAATCCTACACTTGCTTTCTGTAGGGCAGGACGAACTCGTCGAACTCGCGCTTCAGGTTCGCCTTCGCTTTCTTACTTAGTAATGCGTTTGCGATCAGAACCACGGACCCAAGCGCATCTCCAGCATTGAAACACCCGCTCTCTTGAAGATAGTTAAAGCCGCCGTGCCAGAATGATCTCATGCCCACAAGAATCGCCGTAAAGAAGACCATCCAAAAAAGGGGAGCAATGAGATACACCAGAACGGCTCTAAAGCGCAGTTCCTTTCGAAACCAGGCAAACAGAGCCATCGGTACGCCGTAAAAAAGAGGCAGCACAAGCATTGCGGTGTACCAAAGTCCGAGCAGGAATCCAGCCACGAAAAGGACCAGCTCAAGTACGAGAGTCATCCTAAGCCGGCCCCCGGATCGGCTCAACTGGTGCGGAACCTATGCGATTGTGAGGGATCGCACGAAAGCTCAAATGTCCCAACACACCGACGGACGATCAAGAAATGATACTCATCGTCCGTGGACACATTAGCAGCAGGTAAGCCAAAAATGCAATCTCATCATGGAAGACGTGCGAGTCCGGTTTGGCAGGGCCCTACGCGAGCGGCGTCGCAAGCTGGGAGTGTCGCAGGAGGAGTTTGCTGATCTGTGCGGGCTCGACCGGACCTACGTGGGCGGAATTGAGCGCGGTGAGCGAAACGTGGCCCTAGTCAACATTGAGAAGCTGGCCAAGGCTCTTAAAATCTCGCTGTCCGAATTATTTCGATCAGTTTGAGCATTATCCCCCGCCGCGCAGGCTGTATCAAATGGTCTAGATAGCTGGCTTACCTAAGTGCTTATTTCCGAGGCTCCACTCATCAGGTCATTTGGCTGTACCAAACGATTTGATTTGATACTTTACAGCGTGACTGCATCCGGTCGGTACCGGGACCCACTTTTCCGGTTACCGCGTTTACCAGGACTTAAGGATTACTTCCGGTTTGCCCGTCATCCACCCTTAATCGCCGGGAAGCGACAGAGAGCAACGAAGAGCAACGAAGAGCTTGGGAATGAGCAAGACACTATTTCGCTGATTCGTTCACGATCTCAACAACAGCTTTTTCGACCTAAGAAGGGATCGGTTCGATTCCTTTGCCGGGGAATCCATCGTGCTTTTCAGAGGCGAGGTGCAAACTGAGACCAAGCTGAGGCGCTATTCTACTGTGTAGTGAAAAACTCCCACATGGCTGGTGCCGTGGCGGCATCTCCGGGAAGCTTAGTCACGCCAAGGCCTTCGAGCGTCAGGCGAAGAACGCTTTGATGTTGATAGAAGGCGATGGACTTGTAGCCGCGCTTGCCCAGCGGGCTCACGATTACGGCCGCGACGTGGCCGCCACCGGAAGTGAAGTCGAGGGTATCGGCTTCGTCGAACACAATGATGAGCAGACCGTCGTTCTGAAACAGCGGGCTTTGAATGAGCGGATCGATGTTGGTCTTGAGCCAGGTATCAGCGGTCGCGAGCGAGCAGTCGTGCGCGTCATCACAAAGATTGGGGACGATGAAGGAAAAGTCAGGCAGTTTGGCGGCGCTCAGATCGGTAGCGAATTGACTGAAGGGCACGAGGTTCTGCACTTGCGCAGGATCGTTTTGCACGTCGGTGAGATAAGCGAGCGGGTTGTGGCGGACGGCGTAACGGCCCGTATCGCCGCCTGTGTAGCCCACCGACGGAATATCTTCGGCGTACGACTTCCAGGATTTGCCGGAGGCGAGGAGTTCGCGGACCACGTTCTGTGACGAGACGGGGAAATCGTGCGGTGTGGAGGCGTCGATAAGCGTCAGAATTTGTCCAGTCGTGAGCTCGAAGTAATTTGGGATCGATGGGTGCGCGTTGGCGAAGTAGTTTGTCGCGAGGCCGTACTGATTGGCGAGGCCATTTAAGTAAGGTAACGCAGGATTAGCGATGACGTCGCCAAAATTGGCGTTTTCCTCGACGACAATCAAGACGTGGCCAAAGCGCACGCTCGCAGCGGGAGGAGGAGGAGTCATTGCTGTTTGTCCTACGCAGCCAGCCAGCGCTAAGACACAGAAGGCCGGGGCAAGGAACCGAAACCGGGCGGCAGACAGGAATTCTGAGAAATGGAAAGTCATAGTATTTAGACCTATTCTTCAACGATTCATGGCATTGCGAAGTCTTCAATACTGGCCTGCCCCGCCTTCGACACTCCTTTCTACCGAAATTCCCAATCTCGAAATTATGGCAGCCTCTAGGATGTATGGGGGCAGGTGCATTGACGCTCCGCAAGAAACACCTACGGTGAAAGGTTCGAGGAGCGGTTAAGGCTTCTCCTTAGGCGGAGGATCGCTCTTTGGGGGCTTGGCTTGGTTCTGACGTTCCTGCTTCTGTTTGTCCGCCAAAAGCTTCTGCTCTTCCGCGTGTTTTTGAAGCAATTGTTGCGTCTGCTCTTGATGCTGCTGCTCAACGAGTTGCTTTTTGGCCGCATCCGCCTGTTGCTGCGCGAGTTTGGCGTGGTCCTGTTCCTGCTGCTGCTGGACTCTCTGGCGGTCTTGCTCCTGCTTCAAGCGGAGCTGATCCTGCTCTTGCTGGTGCTTTCTGTCCAACTCGGCATTCGCGGTGGGTTGAATCACTGGTCGTGAAGGCGGCGGAATCTCGTTTGGATGGACTGCCGGAGGCGGACCAGGGCGATTTCCTTGTCCCGGTTGAGCTGCTTGTTGCCGAGCAGCTTCCTGCCTGGCCCTCTCTGCCGCTGCCTGCTGCTGCGCCGCTTGTTGCTGCGCGGCTTCCTGTTTGTTTTTCTCGGCAACTAGCTGCTGTTGCGCCACTTGTTGTTTGGTCTTTTCTGCTGCGGCCTGTTGCGCCGCCTGTTGTTGAGCAGCATCCTGCTTGGCCTGGTTTGCGGCTTGTTGCTTGGCTCTTTCAGCGGCTGCCTGCTGTTGCGCCACTTGTTGTTTGGTCTTTTCTGCTGCGGCCTGTTGCGCCGCCTGTTGTTGAGCAGCATCCTGCTTGGCTTTTTCGGCGGCAGCTTGTTGCTGAGCAGCTTCTTGCTTGGCCTTTTCGGCTGCGAGTTGTTGTGGAGGGCTCTGCTGTGACCCAGGGGCCGCAGGCGAGGCTCCAGGAGCTGGAGGATGGACGTGTTGCGCAGTGTTCGGAGACGTCGTCGGCTGCGGTTTCTTGGCAGCCGTTTCGACGGGTTTAACCGCTGGCGCGGGCGGAGCGGTTTTCACTACTCGCTCCACAGGCGGAGGCGTTGCCGCGCGGAGAGTCTGCTCGGCCTTGGCGTCCAGAGGCTTGCCAGGATTTGCTTGCAAAGCCTGCTGCTTTTGCGCGAAGGCCACCGGCGGGGGCGGAGGAGCCACTCTGGCCACTACTGCCCGGGTTACGACCGCAGCCGGAGGCTTCGGCGGAGCGCTCGCAGGTGTGGCGTTCGCGGTACTTTCTTTATTCGCGCCCATGACGCTCGCTTTGACGGGCGCCACCGGCGCTGTGTGAACCGCGGGAGCTGCGGTGATCGAACTCGGAGCAACTTTCACCGCTGCCTGGGCCACTGGCTGGGCATTCACGAACGTTGCACGGGGCACTGCGGTTACGGCACCAGCAACTCTTTGGTTTATATAGTTCGTTGTCTGAACGTTGTTGTTCACCACGTTCGTTATGGTGGTCTGTTGCACCACGGTGTTGGTGACGTTCACGTTAGTGATGTAAGTTGGGCTGGCCTGGCGCGCGGGCACGTAGACTTCGCCAGGAGCCAGCGCAAACCACGCCACGCCGCCACCCCGTCCAAAATCGCGTGATGAATTGGAATCTCCCAAAAAGGTAACGAGCGCCGGGGAATACACGGGGCGATACTCGCGTTCATTGTGGTTCGCTTCTTGAGGCGGCGGGACCCAAGCCCAACCCCCACCGCCGTGTCCATCATTGTCCACGTGAGCCCACCGGCCGTAGTGAGAGGTCACGAATCCAGAAGGCGCGTCGTCAACCCACGTCCACCCCCATGGGTCCACCCAGGCCCAATGACCATCTCTGTAGGGCGCCCATTCGCGCGAGACGTGCGTGGGAACCCACACCGGACCGAGATTTCGATCCGTCCGCCAGGTGCCATTTTGATCGAGGTCTTCCGAGCCGGTAAGTTCGGGAGAAACGTAACGGGCTGATTGCGAGCGCTCTTCGCGAAGTTCGCGGTCGCGCGACCACTGATCGAACGTGTCGCGGCCAGGCAGATCGTAAGTATCATAGGAAATAGAGTCCGTGCCGGAGACTTGCACCTGAGAGCCGCCGTCCACAAGAAACGCCTGGCCACCCCCTGTAATCTGTCCTTGGCCCTCGCGCATCGTAATGGTTGTAAAGCTGCCGTAGGGATCAACGGTGATGCGATAGTCGCCGCGCTGCAAGACGGTAAACGCGAGGTTCGGAGTATCCACTTCGAACACGTCGTCGCCGTAAAGATTCCGCACACGCACATCCACCGTTCCGGAGTTCAGTTGAATCTGCACCGTCCGGTCGTCCAGATTCAGAAAAGAAACAGAGGTCTGCCCACCCATGCGAATAGCGGTTGATCCAATATGCATCTCCGCTCTGGACCTATCGCCCGTCCAGAGACTGTCTCCGGCAGTCATGGGGCGGTTCAAGGTGGCCCACGCCCAATCTGTCTCGCCGCCCGGCTGGAAGGAAACCTCGCCCTCGACAAAATTGAGTCGCGCTACGCGAAAGGGTGGATCATCGAACGCAAAAGCTGATGGTACAGCCGCAACGAACAGGCAGAGCCCCAGGAGTGCTCGCCCGCAGAAATTTGCAGAACCGTTTGGTGTTTTCACCACTCACCTCATTCCGGGAGCGCCGTCGGCGCCCGATTTTCGAGTAAGAGGCAGTTGAAACTGACTTTCTTCGAATGGAAACGTAAATCAAGCGGCCCGAATTAGCCCAAGGCTGAATGCTCGGATCTCTGGAAGTTTTCAACGCCTTGCTTGTTACGGTAGAACAGAAGCCGGAGAGTTACAGTCCCGTTTTGGACATTGTCGTCTCGCTCATATCTCCAGCATTGGAAGTCGAAATCCAAGGCGTCCTGTTCTCAGCAAAAGCCAGACGAATTGGCATGAGAAAATCTCGCGATCATGCCCACGACAATCTTGCAATTGTAGGATTGACGGACTTCCTTCGGCAGTTGCTCTTCGCCTCCAGCTTCCCGGCATTCTTCGCTGAGCCCCTGATCGCATCCCCGATTCGCTCGATGGCAGAATTGGCCGTACTCGGCGCTCCATTCGAGCTATCACATGATGACTCCCGGATGGTCGGCTACTCGGAAGTTATCCCCCGACCACGCGGCTAAGTCCTGGTTAGTCGGCTAACCGGACATGTTCGTACCAGAACCCACATCATGTGGGCCGCAAAATATATTTCCCAGCAGCGTAGCCAATTACCCCGTACAGCGCGCCGTTTATCACCGCTATCACAAGCCACGCGAGGGCGGCCTCCGCGCTATGCGGTTGTATGTCCAGAAAACCTACGGAGAGAGCCGAAGCCCGGCACAGGATAAGTGAGACCGTAATCATGGCTGGCTGGAACGGGGTGTAGTCTGTCATTTCCAAATAGGCAAAAAGAGCAGCCGCAATCCCAAAGCCGACCACCGCTAATCTGTAAGCAAGCCTTCTTTTCGGACTCATAACCAAAATTCTGCGAGTCTCAGTTTGTGGAGTCCAATGGTAAATGACTCCGTAGTGCCCGATCAGTTGGCAAACCGGAAAGGTGCCTTCCAGTACTTAACCTTACCGATTATCCCGTCAGACATTACATTTGCCACCGGCTCCCCTTTCATTTTCCGATGATATTATCTCGCCCGCTGGTCGGCATCTGGCAACTGGAACACCAACGGAGGATAGAGCGATGCGCATCGCGAGCGTGAGTCATGTGGTTTTTGCGGCGATTATGATTGCCATTGGAATCGTTGGCCTGATCAAAGGCGATTTCACCCCGGTGTGGGCTCCCATACCACAGGATTCGCACGCTCTGGCCTATCTTTGCTCTTTCATCTCTCTAACAACTGGCATCGGCCTGCTCTGGCAGCGCACAGCCGCCGACGCTGCCCGCGTGCTGTTCGCCAGTCTGCTTGTTTGGTTGCTGCTGCTGAGAGTGCCCAACATGATCCTCTCGCCCACTTTCGGAGTTTTCTGGCCCGGCTTTGAGACTGCGGAGATGGTGGCGGGTTCCTGGGTCCTTTATGAATGGTTCGCTGCTGACTGGGACAGGCAGCGCCTCGGTTTCGCCACCGGGAAAAAAGGCCTCCGCATCGCGAGAGTGCTCTACGGCGTGGCCCTAATCTTCTTCGGCTTTGCTCATTTCTTCGATCTCAAGGATACCGTCTCGCTGGTGCCAGGCTGGTTGCCATGGCATGTGGCCTGGGCCTATTTCACTGGCGGTGCCTTCATCGCGGCGGGCGTGGCGGTGCTCATCGGCGTGTATGCGCGGCTGGCAGCCGCACTCTCGGCGTTGCAGATGGGCATGTTCACACTGCTGGTGTGGGTACCCATCGTAGCGGCGGGCTCCAAAGACCCCTTCCAATGGAGCGAGACTTTCGTCTCTGCGGCGCTCGCGGCTGGTGGCTGGGTGGTTGCGGATTCCTACCGCGGCACGCCCTGGTTCGCCGTGTACAAGCGCTAGCACGGGCTATGCGGCAGAATGGGGCCATGGCCCGGGACCGGCTCGTTAGATTCGATGCGGTGTTTCCACGTGGACGGAGGTCAAGTCCTGGTTAGTCGGCTAACCGGACATGTGAAGTAATGGTACGGGACTTGTCCGGTTAGGGCGTTAATCAGAACTTACGCGGTTACGCGCCAGAGTTGGTGCTTAATCGTGCAGTACGACGCTCAAGAGGGAAGTGTTGATCTGAAGGCCGCCGTTGTACTTGATGAAACCTAGTTTCTTGAACTTGTTCATGAAAAAGTTCACCCGCGGGCGCGTGGTGCCGATCATCTCCGCCAGCGTTTCCTGCGATACCGGGGGCATCATTCCGTGGGCCTGGTCCTCCTTGCCGTAGCGGGCGAGCAACAGAAGAGTGCGAGCCAGGCGCTTCTCGCTGGAGTTGAACAACTGATCGATCAAGTCTTCCTCGATCCGGATGTTTCGCGCCAGCATGAACGCGATGAACTGGTCGGAGAGCGCATGCTGCTCGTGAAGCACCTTTAACATTTCACTCTTCTCGATGACGTGTACCGTGCTGGGCGTAATCGCAGTGGCCGTCCCCATGCGAACCGTCTGGCCCGCAAGTGAGCCTTCACCAAAGAAGTCGCCCGGCCCTAGAATAGCGACGACCGCTTCTTTGCCCGCTCCATTAACGACGGTCAGCTTCACACTGCCGTCCTTCAAATACATTACGTTACGAGCGGCCTCACCTTGGGAGTAGACAACCTCCGCCGTTTTCACCTGTTTGACTTTTCTCCCCACTCCCACTGAATCGAGAAATGCCTGGGCATCGAAAGGACGGTTGTGCCTGGATTTTCTCTTGGATGCAATGTTGTTTGGACTTGTGATTACTCTCATAACATTACGCCTCACTTGCCAGCCTAGCGTAATCTGGACACTCAAACCGTGATTGGCGTCACTTTTGCATTCCATCAATCTATGGCGGTGTACTTGTGATGTCATTGGTACGCTATTTCTAGGATTCTTAGTAATCCTAGTATTAGCTACGGCCCCTTCCCCAAGGGTCAGAGTCTACCGCCTGGATGAGGAAAGTTCCGTGCAAACAACTCAATTGGCAGCGCTGCTCGGTATCAGCCAATGTGGTAACTCCTATTTGCTAAGGTTGTTTGAGCAAAACGCAGGTGCAGTCAACCGTTGTCCGCCCCTTCGTGATGGGCGCTCCAGCTTGGAAGGGCAGAATGACTCCTGATAAGTCGTGCCCAGTACCCACATGTACGATTACCGCGTTTACCAGGACTTGACCAGTTGCTTTCTAACGACTTCGGCCTCCGGTGGTCATTGCCGATAGACTTAACTTCCACGAGAATCATCTTATTTATGATCACTGCAAGTACTGACCCTTGGAAGGCAGTTGCGGGACAGCTACGATTGAAGGCCATCTGGTGCGCCATCACAGCATATTGGTTTGGTGGATACTTAGGCGCCGCAATGTGGAGGCCGCGCGATGTTTACTATCCTTTCCCGCTCATATTGTGGGGATTTTTCACTGTTTTCTTTTGGTATGCGACAGTCCGATACTTCAACCAATTGAGCTGGGCTGTGTCAACAGAAGAGGCAAGGTTAAGAAAAGCGAAGGTGCGTCCGCTTGTGGGGTACTTCCTCGGCATTACCTTCAATTGCTTTTGCTTGGCCCTGTGTGCTGTGGCAATCAAATCGTTTGGCAAGCTCTACGCTGTCGGCGCGGTTGTCTTGGCAATATCTATGATTCTGATGATTTTCATAACAGAACGAAAAATAAAGAAGCTAGCTCACTGGTTATCGCAACCTCACGCCGAGTCCATCACTTAGATTATTTTCGCTAGTGCCCGGTAAGTCGGCTAACCGAACAAATCAAGTACTAGACCGGACTTGTCCGGTTAGCGCGTTTACCGGGACTTGGCCAATAGTACGGGGAAGGCTTCTTCAAATTTAGTAAAAACAGAACTCCTTACTTTTAGGGCAACTATTTGCGGCCCCTGACTTCTCTTTATATCGAAGCCACGTTACCGTTTGAAGAGTTTCCCATTCGGAGGTTCATGTGCCCGCTGCTGATTTTCGCATCCACGAGAACCAATTTGCTCGCACCGAAATGCTCGATGGCGTTTCTATCCGGAGTGATGTGCTCAATACGAACGACAAGGGGGAGCAAAAGGAATCCGCGCAAAAGCGCACCAGGAAAATACTGCAGAAACTTTGTCCAGTATTGCAGCGCATATTGCTGCCTGGCGAATCCATCCTCTAT
>Ga0210410_10005232_pt1 | contig 11313 bp, 8 predicted proteins | sample IncBWC4MmetaG_FD_161058 | JGI IMG/M metagenome (GOLD analysis project Ga0210410, IMG submission 161058) | Forest soil microbial communities from Barre Woods Harvard Forest LTER site, Petersham, Massachusetts, United States - Inc-BW-C-4-M | ecosystem: Environmental > Terrestrial > Soil >... | reverse complement strand
AACCCGCGGGAAAAGCTCTCAACTTTTGCGCAGCAGCGCGGATGGGTCCCTGAACAGAATGCTCTCTTCGATCTCTCGGCTTGGCAACTCGGCTTCTGGCAAACAGTTGATGGAAGGCCAGTGGTTCACACATCTCTCTGTTCGAGAGATGCGGACATTGATCGTCTAATTTGGAGAGCTGAGGTCGGTGTTTTGTTGCCCTATATTGAAGAGCAACGCCAGATACTGCTCGATCGTTACGCTCGGTATCTCACGGCCCCGTTCGTCACGAATCAGGGAATTCTGATTGAGGACATACGTGACCTAGAGATTGGGATGATTCAGTTCCAACTTAAGGATTGCACCGATATTCCTGCAGAAAGCAAGGCTCTCATTACAAACTTGAAGAAGGCCAGAAACAGCCTGTCACACTTGGAGCCTATAAGGCCCGCAGTGTTGCTCTCGATCTGTGAGCAAGCGGCCTCCGAATCCGCTTCGTTCAAACGTCAGCGCACTTAACTTCGTGGAGCCTTCGGCTTCCCCGAGACTCTACTCAGTCCAAGCCGCAGCGACAGATCTCTTGAGTATTTTCTGCGCCCTCATTTCGCTGCCGGCTCTTGCCGCCAGTTCGCGCGGAAGAGGTCAAGTTCCTCCTCCATCTGCCCCTTTCAAAATTCCGAATTGCTACTCGTCATCCGTCATCTTCGTCTGTCGTTTCTGTCTTATCACGTTTGAGGTTTCGCGCGAGAAACGAATGAAACACGGGCGATTCGCTGAGTTCACGGAATCTCACCATGCGGCTCCAACTGAGGTAAGTGCAAATCACAATCAGAATAGCCCCCTCCGATGCCCCGATGCTCCGGCTTCTCCACCCGTAGGCAAATATCACGCTCCGAGCCAAGGGAAGAGTTCCCAGAATTGAAAGCACCCACATGGAACGGCTGAGATCTGAAATAGCCAAGAAGACATCGCGCTTTGCGAATTCGCCGCCCAGGCAGGTCAGGCAAAAGTCAAACGCAGCGTCCACCGACGGATTTGCTGGCCCACCTAACCGCACGATCTTGTCGCAAACATTCTGCTTCAAATCTGACGCCCAAAATTGGTCGCGAGCTTGCCGGAAGAATCGTTTGCTCACTAGGCGCTTGATCAGTCGGTCTCCTGCTTCCTGCATCAAGTTGCCCAATGCAAACGAACATACCAGGAGGAGCGTTAGCTCAGCGCCGTGAATCCCCCGAACATAGGTAAGCATTTGCGGGAAGCCCACGCACAAGACAACGAACTCGGCCATCAGGAAAAATCCTGGCAGTATAATCGCTGCGAGATCGTAGAGCTCCAGCTTTAGTTTGGATAATTCCATGCGACTCCGTTCCCGTCCACTGTCGACATCCAGCGGAGTTCTGTTTCTCCCACGATGAGCATCGCAGGAGGTAGTCCGTCGACCGACAGATGTTGATCAATCCAATGAAAGACCTTTCGGTCATCACCACTGGGGTTTGTCGAATAGCAATTCGGATGCGAATGCCATTCTCCCACATATTCGATAGATCGCCCAGTTATGCGGGAGGTTTCGGCTATCCAGTCAGAAAGGCTCTTTGAACCTCTAATAAATGCCGTTGCGCGTTCGAGGCTATCGTCAGGGGCGCCGGTGACGTCAACGATATACAGAATCCGTCGGCTAAGGTCCCAACATCCGAGGAGGGCGCCTCCAGTTTCTCTTGGCAACTTTTCGCCGCGCAACCAGCGCATCTTATCCAACACGCCTTCATCCCAAACTACGGTGAAACTGGAGAGTCCAAGGCGGAACTCTCTGCGGGGTTGGTTCCAGGTCGCTTTGACAGAGAGGTCTGGCTCCGTCTTCCACACTGCAATTGCGGCGGCATCATCGCGCAGTAGGCGTTCGACAGCCTTGCTTCCAATTGCGGCAAAAGCAGCTATCGAATCGGCCGAAATAACCGCCGACAGATCTCGACACGACCTGCCATAGCGGATCTTTGGGCCCACCAGCGAGGCGTAATGCTTTTGGAGACAACAAGTCGCAAGAAGCAGTCGATAAAATTGCATCTCCAAGGCATCGAGCTTGATTTTGCGCTCTCTATCCTCCAATAGCATGACCATCTGCTCTCCATCGGGGGACAAAAAGAGTGACAGTCGCCTGGCGAGGCCGGGCGAGTCTAGTGCAAGCTGCCTCGCCGCGGCTACGTCCGCAGAACAGTCGAATATTATGTCTGCCTGACTAAGAATCGTTGTAAAAGACGTTTCTTCTGAACCCGGCCTCAGGACGTTTACACGACCGATTGTGATAATCGCCGTCTCTTCATACACTGTATCCATCATCCGTTTCATGCCGGTGACTTTCGGCGCGCCTGCAGCTAGCGCTGGCAAGGCATGACGCGCGCCGTTGTGAGGCATCATTAGATCGTCGTCGATTAGGGTCCAGACGCCGAATCCTTTGCGAACCAAGTTTTGAAGAGTCATCGATCCCAAGGCGCCAACTCCCACCATGGCCAATTTACGGTCATCGAGTTGCGTGCCATTGAAAAGCGCCGCTGTTGCTTTGGTGAGTTGCGTGACGGGATTGACGATCTGAATCAGTACGTCGGAGCTGTGGTCTTCGCCAGCACCAATCAGCGTTGCCATTGTTCCGTTCGGCATTACTTGCCAAAGCCCCAGCTTCACACCAAGGTCTCTCACGGAATCAAGCAGTAGAAATCCCGAGACATCCCACTCCCAGGTTTCTTCAGGGGACCCTTCCTCGCGGTACTTAGGAAAAATCAGGAGAAGTAGGACCCTTGCCCCGATGGTGGTGGCATCGTTGTCTTTCCATTGCCGGAACCTTTGCCTTAAGATGCTGAGCAGATCAACGTCTACGCCATTCATCACGTCGATAACTTGTCGGAGATTCTGTGGTGTCTTACGGATCAGGCCGTGCTTTTGAGCCGGTGCTATCACGGCTGTGGCGATGTGATCCTGCCGGACGGGAACACTGCCGTGCATCTTCGGGTTGATCACTACGAACCCGGTAATTCTTTGCGGATCATCCCCGACTGCGTGAACGCCGAAACGGATCGCTTCTTGGCCGTCATTCCCCCCGCCCAGGACCGACTTTACGAAGCCAGAGGGAAGGATGAGCGGCGGAAACTGACCGAGAAAGACGTTCTCAAGTGGCTGGTCGTCTTGATGTAGCTTACCTTCGAAGTGAGTGAAAGCCATTGCCTGATCCGCTCCACAAGTACAGTCGGTGTCCACCTGAGCTTCACGGTTGTATACGGCAGCTCATATAGGCATAGGCTTCGGGGGAATTCAGCCTCCCGCTGATTGAGGTGTGGCACCCACGGGAAATCATCGCGGAGGGCCACAACCTCGGGGAACGTATCGTCAGCTGGCGCGAATGAGGTTGCGAGGCGTTCCCGTTCCAGTATTGAGTTGACGCGCGTCTGGCTCAGTTCGACGACTACATCGAACACGACCGTCTCGACACCAGACGCGGCATCGCGCCGAATATCGATGAGAGTCGCATAAGCATGCTTCCCGGACTCCAAATAGCTGGCGAGGGCCAGCGCCTTTGGAGTCGTCAACTCACCGATGGAAATTAATGTGCCAGGGGCTTCCATGTGCATTAGGCACCTGCACGAGGTGCGGGAGTAGCAGCTGCTACGGAGGCGCCCGAAGAGAATGCGCGCCGAATCCGACCGCGATTTGTGCCGATCTCGATCACCAGCGGTTCCGGCGCTGAAGCCTTCGGGTACTCCATCGTGATCTCGAGGGTTCCCGTGAGCTTGATACGGTTGGTGTAGTACTTCTTTGCCTGCCTGTGCGGTGGCTGGACGTCGTTGTCATCCGACGGTACAGACCGGCTGGAAGAAACGAGAATGGCGTTTCCGTTCAGCTTCTTCTCATACATGTAAGCTATATTTTCCGTCGGCACCGTGCACTCATCGCCTTTGTCCGGCCCCAGAGATAGGTAGCTGCAATGGTGGGGAATTTTAACGATGTCGCTCTCGATCCGCTCTTCGCGCCCATGATAACGGGTAATACGAACAATTTCCTCCAATCCCTCGTGTTCGACGTCTCCTCCGAAGAAGACTTTCGTATCAACTCCGGCGACTGCGAAAGTCCCGTGAAGAACGAGGCAGTCTTTATTTCTGTCAACGAGGTTGGAGCCGTCTAGCCGCGTTGCGAAGGGGCTATGGGCGAAAAATTCGACGCCGTCGTAGGACTTATTCCAGCCAGGAATGAGATTGCCGGCGTCAGTGATCAGGTGCGCTCTCGATTCCAGAGAAATGCCTTCGCCCTCCAACCAGCTCCGGAGTAGTTCCGGCCGTGAGAAGACGCGGATTCCACGCCCATTGCGTAGTCGGTACCTTGCTTCCTGTCGGATGGCGCGAGCGCAGTCCTCCAGGCCGTTTTCAATAATCGCAGCGGCTGGAACCCACAGCTCGTTGATCTTTACCCTGTCGTCGCTCCGGTAGCAGGCAGCATGCTCGAGATAGAAGAATTCAGAACTTCCAAAAACGTGGTCGTCATCAAGGTGAGTGAAGCCGACGACATCGTAGTAGCCGCGACCATTGAGATCGGACTTCAGGCGCCTCGGCAGCGCGATTCGCTTGTCCGAAGGGTCTTCGTAGCATTTCATGTCCGCGTAGTCGAGCAGGATTTGCTTCCCGCTCTCCAAGTCAATTCGGCAGCAATCTGCATTCCCAAGCGGGAAAAAGGTCAGCTTGTGCATCGATTCCTTCACTTTCTCCCTCGCGGGAAACTTTCAATATTCGTCAGCCTTCGGGACGAAATCTCCTCCGACGAGGATGAATCCCAGCTCATTGGCTCGAAGCTTTCCCGGAAGGCTACTTTACAAAGCATATACTAAGTTTCGTTTATCAGTCAAGTTTAGCTACCCATTTTTAAATTACACTAGAGTAATACTTGATTAGCATGACCGATTATGCGTATAAATAAGCGATGGTACCCAGAGAGCCAAGCGTTCGTCGTGGTGTGAAGGAAAGATTGGCGTTCATTGATTTTCGGCTGTTCTGGGAGGGCCGGATCAATCGATCGGACATCATGGACCGTTTCGATATCTCCACGCCTCAAGCTTCCAAGGATTTGAGCCTGTACGAATCGATGGCGCCGGGAAATCTGTCGTATGACGTTTCTGCGAAACGGTATCTAGCTTCTTCAGGCTTCACGCCGCGATTTATCGAACCGAACGCAGACGAATTCCTTATGCAGTTGAGGAATATCTCCGATCACACGCTTCCGATTGGAGAAACATGGCTCGGGGTTCCACCCTGCGCTGAAGCGATGCCTATTCCAAGTCGCCGAGTGAACGTCTTAGTACTTCGTTCTGTAATCAAAGCCATCGAACGGCGGATGGCACTCAGGGTTCTATACCAGTCGATGAACGAACATCGGCCTGGCCCTGTGTGGAGGTGGATTGTTCCCCATGCTCTTGCCAATGATGGCCTCCGTTGGCATGTAAGAGCATTCTGCGAGGAAAGCAAGGGATTTAAAGATTTTTTACTTTCGCGCTGTCTCGAATCGAGTGAACTGCGCAACACCGAAATCAAAGCTAGCCAAGACAAATATTGGAACGAATATTTCAGCGTGGTTCTCGTTCCCAATCCGGTATTGAGTTCTGATCAGCAAGAGGTTGTTGCCCAGGACTATTGCATGGAGTACGGCCAAATTGCGGTCCCTGTTAGAAAGGCCCTTCTTTATTACTTCAACAAGCGCTTGCGACTGGACGTCGCGAAGGCGATTGATCGAGCGAAGGAAACACCTGTTGTGGTGTTAAATGATCGTGCCTTTCGAGATGTCGTAGCTGAGATGGATCGATACTAACGTCGGTGCATCAGGCTACGAGGAAGTCACGTTTGGTGACTTCACGCCAGGGCACTTGTTCAAACCAGATTCGAGTTTGGGCAGAGGCCTATAGGACAGAGGTCGTGGCTTTCATACGGGTTCGATAAGTTCTTGGTCCTTCCTTATGGCATCCGTAACACTTGTTTTCCTTCCGTAACACTTATTTTCTTAAGTTGACCTTTCTTTTCGCTGTCAGAGAAGAGGCACGAGCAGAGGTGATGAATAGGAGCGGACCAAGGAGAGTGGCTTCAGAAGAAGATCTAGGCCTGTCGCGCGGGTATACTGATCCGGCATCAGCCGGCCCCAGCCGGCGGATTGCGATCCCGGTAAAGTCAACGGTGACCGGTGTGCAAGAAGTGCGCCGATAAAATGGGTGGTCTCTCCGAGGGAAAGCGTTCCTGGATGCCTGGGCGTTTCAGGGGATCTATCCCTGATCTAACCTGCGAACCGCGCTTGATACTGACTTCCCAGGCCTCCTAGGCCGAGATTTGAAATACTGGGAGCAATTTAGCTTGAAAGCAAGGAAATCTTGAGAGAGGGCCATGGGGATCGACCCGCGAAAGTATCAGGTAGCGAAGATCGTCTGCGACGAGTTCACCGTCACGGGGAGGGGAACCACACGCCATCCGCTGGTCGTGACAGTCAAGGATGGCTTCGTGCTTGACCAGATGGTGACCCAAAGTCTGCTCAGGGAAGAGGAAAATCGCACCCTCTATTTCCCCACGCTCGGGTCCTTCGCCCTTTTACCGGACAGTGATCCGAAGTTCTTCGCTGCAAAGACGGGCACGATCCAAGTGCTTCAAACCCTTCGGAACCTGTACGAAAAAGCAGAATCGTACACCAACCTGGCACCCGGTCAACTGCAGGATGCTGCGCGCGATCTGTGCGGCCCGATCGATAAGGCAACCTTCAACCTTGGCCTGTACTTGGTTGATTTTCCGGGGCTCAGCGCTGTACAAGGATACAGTCGCGCGGACGACCTCATTGGACTCAGATTCCTGACTGTATCTGAGCGAATAATGATGGTCGAGGATCCCGAATCCAAGTGGCAAAGCTGCATCGACATTTGCCGACAAACCGCTCAAGATTCTGAAGCCACAGTACCGCGAGTTGCAGCAGTTCCGGTGAAGAATCACCAAGGCGCAAATCCTCCGAGAGTCAAACAGAACGCCTGGATACCGCAGGACTGGAGTTTGGGGAAGCCCATCGGAGAAGGCGGACAAGGTTGGACCTACAAAGTGCGACGCAAATCCGAGGAGGACGGCGACTGGTTCGTATTCAAACGTCTGAAGAACACCGACCGCGCAGATCGTTTCAAGTCTGAAATCAGAGCACTCCGAGCCCTGAACCACCCAGGTATCCTGAAAATAGTCGAGGATGGCACCGCCGAGGGGAAGCCATATTACATCGCCGAGTATTGTGGAAACGGCGACCTCGCCCAGCGCAATCACAACGGAACAACAACGCTAGAAAAACTACTTCTCTTTCGTCAAATTTGTGTTGCAGTGGCTGCAGCGCACGGCGCCAAGATCGTGCATCGTGACATCAAGCCGAGCAACCTCCTCGTGCGTGGGGACGGCAGCATAGCAGTTGGAGACTTCGGGCTCTGCCTCCATCTGGGCACTGAAGATCGACTCACGCTAACCGAGGAAGCCGTCGGCGCGCGAAACTACATGGCGCCGGAGCTGGAAGACGGCCGCAGAGACGACGTGACTGTGGCCGCAGACGTTTACTCCCTCGGGAAGATTCTCTATTTCCTGTTCTCCGGAAGATCCTTCTCAAGGGAGAAACATCGCGAACCGGGTTACGACCTGACGCGTCCTGCCGAAGGTCAACCGGAGAATGGAATTCAGTTCGTATACGAGATTCTTGATAAAAGTGTCGTTGAGCGTTCCAATTCCAGGTTCGAAAATGCATCAGCACTGTACGCGGCGGTCGATGCGGCAATCCGCAGAATTGTTCTGAATGCGCACATCCTCGACCTGAGCGTTAAGCAACCCTGCCTGTACTGCGTCGATGGTGAATACCAGCAACTGCAAGGAAGCCAGGCCGACCAACATAGGATGATCCTTGCCTGTCGGCGCTGTGGCAACATACAAAACTTCGGTGCACCATTCAATGGCTGGGGCGCTTGGTGGATGAGGAGATAAACCGCGTCCCGCGAAGTCGGCAAGGGTCCACCGATTCCAACCGTCTGGGAAAAAACGTTTCCCGGGTATTGGCCTCTATCCGGCCCACAAGCGGCATACACGATGCCGTGGAGATCAGGTTTTGTTGGGAATTGAGAGGGATGTGATTGATGGGAGATTCATGGACACCAAGCCGTGGTGAGAGGCGATGCCCCAAGCTATTTTCAGGCCACTCTCAGATGTGAACCGCGGCGCACTTCCGCCCCTGGAACATTTTCATTCCGCATCGCAGCTGACTTGATAGCGTCGGCGTTCGGTTGCACTTCTTCGACAGACGACTCCAGAGACTTGGAGAGTTCCCCAGGAAGAAGTGAGAGCACCGTCTCCCAGACAACTCCGTCAATCCGCGCATCAATCCTGCAATAGGACTTCGGCACTGCGGCTTCGTCGGTAATTCGCACCGAATCCTGGCTGTTCTTCTGTACACGCAGTGTGAACTGATGTCCTTCGATCTTCTTGAGATCCCGGCTCAGCAGGTAGTAGAGGACCATGTTTTTAGCGCGGTCGACTTTGACAGCGGCGGCACGGGCGCGTTCACTCAAGCGCGCGGCTTCGGACCGGCAGAACTGTTCACGGGCCTCCATCATGCGCACAAAACGTCCGATCCTGTCGACCTTCTCACCATGCGCCTCGCAGAACTGTTGGAATCGGGCCACGAGGTCTTCTGATGCTTGACCTCCAGATTCGACCTGCTCCTCAATCTGTTCCAAAACCCCATCGAGTTCCATGTCGATTTCAAATAGTGAACTTGCTTCCGCAATTGATGCCATCCCGGCTTCTCCTTCAGGAAAGTTGTGCATTTTCGCCCGGTGCTTATGCCGCGGCCTTCTGCCGTACCCACAGAGCGCGGGCGGCCTGATACGCCAGCGCGTCGGCCCGAACCTGGTCGCGGTGACCGTTATGGCTTCTGAGCCAGATCCAACGAATGCGAAGGGGCGCATCCAGCTCAAGCAGTTCCGCCCACAGCTGACGATGTTGCAAGCGAACGCCACGCCGGTTCCGCCACCCCTGCCGTTGCCAACGAAAGACGAAGGCGCGCATCCCATAGATCAGGTATTCGGAATCGGAATGCAGTTCGATCTGCGCTCGGTCGGGAAGCGTCCGCAGCGCCTGAATCGCGGCCGCCAGTTCCATTTCCGAAACAGTTGTCCAGGGCGATGCGCCGGACAACTCCCAGCGTTTAGGTCCCTGCATCAGAACCACGCCCCAACCTCCGGGTCCCGGATTGCCGATGGCCGAGCCGTCCGTAAATATGCGGTACGCCTGATACACAAAGAGCCTCCGTCGCCACGCAGAACGCGCGAGCGTGAATTGAATTTCGGTTATTGGGGGGGGAAACAGAACCTACCGAGGCGACACAATCTGAGGGTCAGGCCGCCTGCATGGAAATGACCTCGCCGAACGGGGCCTTCTGGCTTCCGGTCGAAGCCCACAGCACGGGATAGACGGGAGCGAAAGGTGGGAATGATCCGTAGAGGTCAGTCAGGAAGACCAGGGTCTGAGGCCGGATGCCTCTCTCGTCGAGCCATTCGAAACACGGACCGAACTCTGTGCCTCCTCCCCCCACCGGGTTGAGGTTAATGCGTTGTCCGGTCTCGTAGGTCTCCACCTTTTGAACCACTGCGTCGAAGTAGAGAACGTAAACGCGTTCCGGACGTTGGCCTTCAAGAATCGAACGCACTTCGGTTTCAAATAGCCGCAGTTGCCGAGCGCTCACGGAGCCCGAGCAGTCGACGGCGATCGCGACCTCGCCCACACCCTCGCGCACCACTCCCGGCAGATAGAGCCCTGTCCAGAGGTGGCGGCGGTTGGGGCGCATCCAGCGATAGTCTGCTGGAGTGGTCTCCGACCAGAACCGCCACAGCAGTTCGCGCCAGTCGACAGCGGCCTCTGCCGCTCCCTCCATAGTCAGGTTGAGACCCGCTGGAATCTTGCCTGCCTGCCTGGCAATCGTCGTTGCCTGGTTGACCGCTATATCCCATTCCCGGACCTGTTCCTCAAGGGTGGGAGTTTCCTCGTCGGGCCCAGGCGCATCGAGGACCTGGCCGATTCCGCCTTCAGTAATCGGAGCGGACGGTTCATTCGCGTTTCCGGCGGGCGAATGCTTAGCGTTCGATCCTTCCCCTCCAGACTTGCTCTCTTCGTCATCATTACCAGAATCTTGAGCAGCCTCCGAGTCAAGGAGGTTGTAGATCTGCTCCGCACTCATTCCGCGAAATCGATTATCGAGAAGGATCCCCTCGGGCAGGTTGAGTCCGGCGTCAACGAGCAAAGGGTTGATGGCGAAATCGCATGCCACATTCCATCGCTTTGGATCGCGCCCCGAGCGCCGCACATGATGGTGCAGCGCCGGATGCATGACCTCATGAGCCAGTGTTCCGGCCAGAGTCGCCGCATTGAGCGTTTCAACAAATTCAGGGTTGTAGTAGAGCGACACGCCATCGGTCGCCATGGTTTGAATGGACCGGCACTCGCGATCTTTCAATCGAAACAGAAGTGAACCGAAGAAGGGATGGTCGAGCACCAAAGCGGTGCGCGCCTTCTGAATACGGCGCGAGGTCGGCGTCTCAATTCTCATACCGCCGCGGGCGCCTCCATGAACGCGGACATGCGGGTGAAGATGTCGTCGGCGCTTTGGCCAACAACGGTTTCCACCGCTTCTCGGCCGCGCAGCACGTCGTCCATCTGGGCGACGATGTTGGCAGCGTCGGCTGCCGCCGTGACGCGCAGGAGGTCGTGTTTCTTGAGGTCCTGCGCTGAGTAGTTGCAAAGCCGCTGTTTGATCTGGTCCGCGAAGCGGTTCAGGTCGGCGTCGCCATTGACGTTGAGTCGGGGCAATAACTCGACGATGTCGAGCACGTTGGTGACCAGCGAGCCGTGGAAACGCGATTCCGGTTCGTTCAGCCGGTCGACCATGTGCGCGACTGCTTCCCGAACTCGCTTCCACAGGTCCTCAGTCCCGCGTGCCAGCGATTCGCGAACATTCGCATCAATCTCGCGCGAGACCCGCGCCTGTTCTTCCGCCGACATCTGAACGCGGAAGTCCGCGCCGGTCGGGATCGGAAGGATTTCCACCTTCAATCCGAACTTCGTCCGCAGTTTTTCCGCGACCGGGTAGTCTTCCTCCCGGAAGAGGCCGTTCAGCTCCGGCCTTACTTGTTCGATGTATTGCGGATAGACCCGAAGAAAGCTCTCGACTCCCTGTTCGAAGCTCGCTTCGAACTCACGCATCCGAGCCATGAGATCGAAATAGAAGTTCGCCGGCAAGAGGCGAAATCCTTCGTCC
>Ga0210410_10005231_pt1 | contig 11317 bp, 8 predicted proteins | sample IncBWC4MmetaG_FD_161058 | JGI IMG/M metagenome (GOLD analysis project Ga0210410, IMG submission 161058) | Forest soil microbial communities from Barre Woods Harvard Forest LTER site, Petersham, Massachusetts, United States - Inc-BW-C-4-M | ecosystem: Environmental > Terrestrial > Soil >... | reverse complement strand
AATATTTCCGGCGACGCGCCCTTCAGGTCCAATCATGACGCGCGCGCCGGCAAGCTTTACGCTTCCGCTCAGTTCGCCGTCAATCTGCAAATCTTCGTCGCCGGTCACTTCACCGCGAATGGTGATTCCCTTGCACACCACGCTCAACGCATTTTTCGGGGCGGGAGCGGCGTGCGTCACCGGCGGCGCAACTTGCGGTGCGCTGACCTGTGGGGTCGGCTGATTCGAAATTGTTGCAGCGGGAGGGGTGACCACTACATTCTGCGGAGATGGTGGTACCTTCGGCTCTTCTTGCCTGCGCCACATGTTAACCTCCTAGTACAGTGTCGAAGAGGGGTCCTACTGGGGCAGGATACCCAAGACACTTCCTGAGGGCTGGAATATAGCCCATATGGGTGGCCAGTGTAAATGGTCCTGTGGTACAGGAAGGGGATGGTTCGTGACCTTCTTGGCACTACCCCCCTGACAGGGAGCGAGAAACCAAAAGCCCAATAAATCCCTGACGAAACTGAATTCCCATGATTGTTGCGGTGGCTGGTTCCGTGTGCCGCAGCACCCATTTCGCTTCGCACATTCCGACTAGCTCATGCAAAAACATTTTGATGCCGGTTTTGTGCTCCCACCAGTCCGAGATATCAAAGGCGGGATCCTTTGCCGAGGCTACGTCCACTTGCACTCCCAGCGGAAACACTTTTTGAAAAATATAACGCGCCCGGCGGGTGTGATAGTTCGAGGTAACGATCACCACATGCCGCCATTTCTTTCCTACCACAAGGCTGCGAAGCGTTTGTGCTTCCTCCAGAGTGTCGGTGGCGTTATGTCGATAAATCTCGATCGCCGAAGTGGGAACGCCACGATCCGTCAAATCCCGCTGCATCAGCTCGCCGACGCCGGCATAGGGGCGCATCATGCGTCCGCTGGCGACGATGTGCGCCGCGCGGCCTTCGTGATACAGATCCGCGGCCTTCGCGGCGCGCGAGCCGATAAAATCGTCGTCGCTCAGGATTATCAAGGCGTCGGCCTGGGACTTGGGATCGTCCACAACCCAATAATCTCCGACGGCTCGAAGTATGGGACGCCGGACCAGATAAACCACGAAGAGAAGCAACACGAATACCAGAAGGGCCATCAGCCGGAAGAAGATTCCGCCGCGCTGGCCATTTCGGGCGCTAGGCGGCGCCGGACTTGTGGTGGTCATATTCCGGGATCCAAGGCGCGCAACTTCTCGGCGGCGATTTCCGGTTCCAGCGGATTAAAATACACCTCTTTAATGCTGTAGGATTTGCTGCCTTTTTCCACAATTGGCAGGATTTCAATGTGCCAGTGGTAGTCGTCGGCAATCGTCTTCCAGTAATTCGCGAGCTCACCCTTGTAGGAAAACGTGTTCGGAGCGGTGTGCACGACCATGTGATAATTCTGCGTTATTTTTTCAATGCGCCTCAACACGCGGCCCAGCAGTGCTGCTAATTGCATGCGGTTCGCGTTCGGCTTGGGCTGTTCAAACAAGTGATTATGTTTTTTGTGCAGCAGCCAAACCTCATACGGAACGCGCGACGCATAGGGGCAGAACGCGTAGTATTCGCCTTGAATATCCACCATGCGCTTGCCGCGCTTTTCTTCCTGTCTAACGATATCGCAGAAAACGCAGCGCTCTTTTTCCTCAAACCACTTCCGTGAAGCGCGCAGTTCGTAGAGAATTCGGCGCGGCACAAAAGTTGTGGCAGTAATCTGCGAATGCGCATGATCCCATTCCGCGCCGGCTACCGATCCCTGATTCTTGAATACCGTTACATATTTAAATCGCCGGTCCTGTTTCAAGTCCACAATGCGCTGCGCGTAGACCGCGAGCACAGCTTCAATTTCTTCATCGCTCATTTGTGAAAGCCGCTTATCGTGCTGCGGGGATTCCACAACAATTTCATGCGCTCCGACCAGCCCCATGCGGTCGTAAATTCCCTCGGCCTCGCGTCCCATTTCCGTCTCAATCCTGTAGAGCGGGTCGACGTGCGGCATCACACGCACCTTCCACGGCCCGTCACCGGGACGCTTAAGCAGAGTATGTTGCTCGGCCTCATGCCCCGGGCAAAGCGGACATCCTTCAGGCATAGACGCGTGTTCAGGATGGCCAACCACCACCCAGCTTCGAGTTATGGGATCCTTACGAAGTTCCATTCGTTCTTCCCTTCAATGCCTGACATTATCCCACGCTCCAGCAGCGCGCAACATCGCACGCATTCGAGTGTCGCAGGATTCACTCCAACTGGTGCGCAAGCAAATGAAAAGCCCCGAAGACTTATCTCCGGGGCTTTCGGTTTCGTTCGGTTATCGAGAGAAACTATGCAGGCTACGCCGACACCAGATCGTTCGGGCTTACCGGCATTGCCACTGGAGCCGCCTTATCTTCTTTCGGCTCATCTTCCGGAAGCTTGGTATTCACCTTGGCCAGCAGAATCTTTTTCGCCAAGCCCAGCTTTTCCAGCGTCCAGATTCCGTACCAGTTCACGTCCACCTCATACCAGCGCAGACCGTGGCGCGCGGAAGTCGGATGAGCGTGGTGATTATTGTGCCAGCCTTCGCCCCAGGTGAGCAGCGCCACAATCAGATTGTTGGTGGAAAGATCGTGAGTTTTGAATCGGCGCGAGCCCCACATGTGCGTTACCGAATTCACCAGCCAGGTGGCATGCAGACCAACGACGGTGCGCGCAAAAATTCCCCACAACAGGAATGGCCATCCGCCAATCGCAAAAAGAATCGCGGCCAGCGCGATGATTGGCACGTAGTGATACTTCGTAATCCAAACGTGGAATTTATCTTTGGCGAGATCGGGAACGTATCGGGCGAGGGTAGTGGTGTCATGGTGCATGGACTTGCCCATCAGTATCCAGCCCATATGCGCCCACCAGGTGCCGTCCACCGGAGAGTGCGGATCGCCTTCTTTATCCGAATGTTGGTGATGAATGCGGTGCGTGGCTACCCAGAAAATCGGCCCACCTTCCAGCGCCAGCGTGGAGCACACGGTCATAAAATATTCGACCCACTTCGGTGTGTGATATCCGCGATGTGTCAGCAAGCGGTGGTAGCACATGCCGATGCCCAGGCATCCCACCATCCACCAAAGAAAAATCGCCACAAAAAAAGCTTTCCAGGTGAAAAAGAATAGCGCCGCAATCGCTCCCAGGTGGAACATCAGCATGAATCCAGCCGTCACCCAGTTGATTTGGTCGTCGCCCGCGTGTTGCTTTCCAAGATCATCAATCGTCATCGGCAAATTACTTCCTTCCCGCTGTTCATTTGAACAAAATTCCGGCTACTGCAAATTCCGCGTTTCATACCTGTTTTGTCGTTCTGCGAAGACCCTGTCCGACTCGGCGAAGCGTGGAAACTAATTCAATGCGCCAGATGTAAGCATAACAGCAACGCATTCATCTTCGGCATTAAAATTTCGAATTTCGTAAAAGAAGTGTTACTACCCGGCGACCAAGAGTACTAGTGAAATCGCGGAGGCACTTCTTCCCCATCTACTTAGATGCGTGATTTCGATATCGCGATACGACAATTTCAAAATATGTGCGCGATGAGGTGAAAATCGTTCCCGGTGGATAGGTTTTCCACCGGGAACGTATCGATCGCGTTGCCTTTCTTTATCGGTGGTCCGGATGACCGTGCCGCCAGCGCCAATAATCCTGCTGGTCGCGTCCATTCAGCACAGTGATATCGACATAGCTGCGCCGACGTTCCTCAAGATAGCGCCGGTACGCGCGATCCTCATTATCGTCCCACTGCACCTGAACGCGTCCGATTGGATCGTAGAACGTTCGGTAGTCCGGATGGGTGTGACGCCACGCCCAATACTGCGCCTGCACATCACCGCCGCCAATTGAAAATTCGACGAACGGCCGGTGATTTTCTTCCAGCCAACGGCGGTAGGCACGGTCCTCGTCGGCATTCCACTGGTGATAATCGCCGTCATGGTCGTCGCGATAGCGATTGACGTCACGCTCGTCTATGTTCGGATGCGTGTGCCGCCAATTCCAGTACTCGAGTTGTAGACCGCGATCGGCCACAGAAAATTCCACGAAGGGCCGATGGTTTTCTTCCACGAAACGGCGGTAGGCACGGTTTTCGTTGTCGTCCCAGTCATGCCAATCGCGTCCGCGTTCGTCATAGAAACGAAGTTGCACGCCCTGGTCGGGATGCCCGTGCCGCCAATTCCAGTAGTCTGCCTGGGTGCGCACGTCGACATCAAAATAGGAACGATACGGCCTGCGCCGTTCTTCAAGGAAGCGCTTGTAAGCGCCTTCTTCTCTGTCATCCCAGTCGTGCCAGTCCCGGTGCTCTTGATCGTATGCCCGCCGATTTTCCTGACGCCTGTCATCCCGGTGATCCCGATCCTGTGTTCGCCCCGCGTTCCGAATCGCCGCAGGCATTACAATCGCAGCGCTCAGCAAACACACTCCGACTAACCGATATCCGTGACGCATGGTTTCACTCTCCTGTTGGAATTCATCCAAAAACAACCTGTGTTGGTAATAGGATGCCTCAGATGACCGGGAGGTGGTGGTGCAATTTTGCACATTTTCCAAAAACCGCCAACAGCGACCTGAAAACCGCGCCTGGTATGAAATCCGTGTAACAATTCCGCGGAAAGCGCGTTATATATATCGCGAAGGTTCTTTCGTCGATTCCCGGAGCTACATTAATGTCCACCACCTGGCACGACATTCGATACGCACTGCGAATGTTCCTGAAAAATCCCGGATTTACTGCCGTGGCGATTCTCACGCTGGCGCTCGGAATCGGAACGAACACCGCCATTTTTAGCGTGGTCAACGCGGTGTTGCTGCGTCCACTTCCCTTTCGCGATCCAGGCAAGCTCTGCCTCCTGTTTGAACACTTTCCGGCGATCGGCATCCTCGGCCCTTCGTATGAGAATTTCGTGGACTGGCGCGATCAAAGCACTTCCTATGAAGGCGTCGCGTCAATTCATAACGCCACTTTTACTTTGACCGGAGCGGGAGAACCTCAGCGCTTAGTCGGACAAATGGCCAGCGCCAATTTTTATCCTTTGATGGGTGTGAATCCGCTTTACGGACATACGTTTTTCCCTGAAGAAGATCGCGCCGGTGGGCCGCTCGTCGTTCTGCTTTCCTACGGTTTCTGGCAGCGCCAGTTTGGCGGCGCGGGAGATGCGGTCGGGAAGAATCTCACTCTGGACAATCAGTCCTACAGCATCATCGGAATTCTTCCGCCCAACTTCCAGTTTTTTCAACCGGTGGACGTGATGATTCCCATCGCGACTTGGGCCAAAGCTCTGCCTGACGATCGCTCCTGGCATCCCGGGCTTACCGCGGTCGCGCGATTGAAGCCGAACGCCACGATTGAGCAGGCAAATACCGAAATCGGAGTTATCGCCAAGCGGCTCGAGCAGCAATATCCCATCTACGATACGAACGTCGGCGCGGGTGCGGTGCCTCTACACGAACAAATGGTGCAGAACGTTCGCCCTGCGCTGCTTGTTCTTCTCGGCGCGGTCGGACTGGTGTTGCTAATTGCGTGCAGCAACATCGCGAATCTTCTTTTGGCGCGCGCTTCGGGACGGCGCCAGGAAATTGCGATTCGCATGGCCATCGGTGCGGGGCGTTCCAGAATTCTTCGCCAACTTCTGACGGAGAGCGTGCTTCTGGCATTTGCAGGCGCCGTCACCGGACTTGCGTTCGCCGCGCTGACTATGGCGCCGCTGGTCCGTCTCGCATCCACCAGCATTCCGAACGTCGGGCCGATCACACTGGATAGTCATGTGCTTCTGTTCGCGGGAATTATTGCCGTGATTGCAGGAATTCTTTTTGGATTGGCGCCGCCTATGCAAACTTCGCGGCTTGATTTGCGCTCCATGCTGAATGAAGCTACGCGGGGGTCCACAGGAAGCGCGCGGCAGCAGCAAGTTCGCAGCGCGTTGGTGGTAGTTGAGGTGGCGCTCGCGCTCGTGCTCCTTATCGGTGCCGGACTGCTGCTTCGCAGCTTTTCTCGCTTGCAGGATGTACAACCTGGTTTCCAACCAGCCGGCATACTGATTGGGGACATTCCACTTTCGCCGAAAGCATTTCCGAAGTCGGCGCAGCGCATGGATTTTTTCGATAGCGTTCTGGATCGCTCCGCAACACTTCCGGGCGTTCGCTCCGTTGGTGCGGCCACAAATCTTCCTGTGAACGGAACCGGAGGAGGAAGCATACATTTCAATATTCAAGGGCGTCCGCCAAAATCGCCGCAGGATTACATCCTGGTCGGATATCACCCGGTTAGCCCGGATTATCTGCAGACGCTGGGTGTCCCGCTGCTGCAAGGGCGCCTGTTCACCAAGGCCGATACGGAAAAAAATCAGTTCGTGGTAGTGGTGAACGCGGCCATGGCGAAACATTTCTTTCCCGGAGAATCAGCGCTGGGAAAGCAGGTTCAGCTCGGCGCCACGCCAATTAAAGAAATTCCGTATATGCAAATAGTTGGCGTGATTGGCGACATGAAACAGAATCTCGCTACCGATCCCGTCGCTGAAATGTATATCCCCATACGGCAGGGCGACTCCATACTCCCGGTCTACAATCTTTCGTTTATATTGCGCACCGAAGGCGATCCACACGCGGAAATCTCCGCGTTCCGCAGCGTGGTTCACGACTTGAATCCGGATCAGCCGCTGGTCCGCATTCGCACCATGGAAGAAAATATTTCCACGACCATCAGCCAGCCGCGATTCCGCACGGTACTTCTGGGAATTTTCGCGGCCAGTGCACTGCTGCTTTCGGTGGTGGGACTTTACGGCCTGATGGCGTACTCGGTAAGCCAGCGCGTGCACGAACTCGGCGTTCGCATTACGCTTGGCGCGCAGAAAGGTGACGTGCTAAAGCTAATTGTCGGCCAGGGGCTGAAGCTCGTCTTAATCGGAGTGGCCGTCGGGCTGGCCGGTGCATTCGCGCTGAGCCGGATTCTCTCGACGTTCCTTTACGGAGTTACCGCCACTGACCCCGTAACTTTCGGCGGCGTCTCCATTACATTAATCGTGGTGGCTTTCGTCGCGTGCTACATTCCCGCGCGCCGCGCCACAAAAGTGGATCCGATTGTGGCGCTGCGTTACGAGTAAGCGTGGCCTCGCTCGCCTCAAGGCGATGGCGCAGTCGTCAGGGCTTTTCCGATTTTTCTCGATTCTCGGTGCACAAAAAACACCGAGTCAGAAACCACTGAAGGTGCATCAAACACAAAGCGCGTGAAAACCATCGTCCCCAACGCGCTCGATTACGGCCGTCCCAGCTCGAAATTTAAGAATGAAGAAATCGTCGACGATTGCATGGAGTCTTCCTCGCACACTTTCGGTGTGCTTGCGCGCGCTGGTCATCGTTGCGTGCTTCGCCTCCGGGCCGCTGGTCTCCATCTATTTTTCAGCAAGCGCACAAGTCCCTGCGCTGAAAACCGTGCCGCCCACCGATGTCATCGCCTTCTTGAACCAGAGTATCCAGTGGTATCAGCACATCCAGCTTGAACGCCAGCTTGTCACTGCGCCGGAAGACGTGAATTTTCTTACCAGCGATCAGCAAACAGCCGATCAAGTTATCCGGCTCTCCTTCGATTTCGCCACCGCCGACGCAGATCTTCGCGCGAAACAAAAGGCAGCCACGGCAAGTCCCGATCAGGCCGCAATCGCTTCTGAGACCAATTACCAATCGCTGCTGACGCTGGCGAATAAAGCGGATCAACAGTTGAAGGACACGCAGGACGAGATGGATGGATTGAAGCGCAAGGTCGTGTCGGCGAGCCCTGGTGAACGTCCGAAGATAGAGTCAACGATCGCGGAGTTGCAAGGCGAAATCGATTTGGACACGACGCGCCGCGACGCCTTGCGCGACATGGTGGATTTTGTAGGCGGGCTGGATTCCAGCGGAGGCGGCGCTGGAAGTTTGCGTTCGGCAATTGAGGAATTGCGCCGCGCAGTTCCCGCGGCTGCCGCGCCAGCGCCGTCCTTATCGACGCGTACGAGCACGACAGCGCAAACTGCTCAACAGCCTCCTCAACAGGCCCCTCAACAGGCTCCTCAGCCCGACGCAAACGCGTTGTTCCTAGCCAATCTTCCCGTGCGCCACGCCGAGCCTTCGGGAATTTTTGGACTGGCGCAGGATTTATTGTCACTCGATCGGAAGATGGGAACTCTGGACGACACCATCAAGCTCACCGACGCGCTGGCGCAATCTTCAAAATCACTGAGCGCAAGCACCAGCAACGATCTGCGGAACCTCGCGCAGCGCGGCGATCAACTGGCGGCGCAGGCGGACACCAGCACCGCCGCACAACTCGCTCAAGTAAAAAAGGATCTCGAAACTGTTACGCAGCAATTTAAACAAAGCTCCGGAATTGTTCTGCCGCTGGGCAAACAGGCCATCTTGCTGAATTTGTACACGCACAACCTCACTAACTGGCGGGCCGCGATAAAAGTTCAGTTCAATTCCGAGTTGCGCGATTTATCCGGTCGGCTCTTGACGCTCGCCATCATCCTCGCGATTGTTTTGGTGCTTGCTGCCGTATGGCGCCGCTTGATTTTCAGGTACGTTCCCGACATCCGCCGCCGCTACCAGTTCCTTTTGTTGCGCCGCATCACCCTGTGGATCGTAATCGGTATCATCATCGCCTTTTCGTTCGCTTCCCAGCTTGGCCAGCTCGCTACATTCGCCGGGCTGATCACCGCCGGCGTGGCGCTCGCGCTGCAGAACGTGATTCTTTCCTTCGCTGGATATTTTTTCCTCATCGGCAAGTACGGTATCCGCGTCGGTGACCACGTGCACATCGAAAGCGTCACTGGCCAGGTCGTGGACATCGGCCTGATCCGCATTCACTTGATGGAACTAAGCAGCGCCGAAAGCGACGCACAGCCCACCGGCCGCGTCGTGGCGTTTTCAAACGCGGTGGTCTTTCAACCCGGCGCGGCGTTCTTCCGGCAAATTCCGGACACGAATTTTATCTGGCATCAGATCACGCTGATTCTCGCGCCTGAAAGCAATTATCAGGAAGTGGAAAAGCGGCTGATGGAAGCAGTGAATTCTGTTTTCTCCAAGTATAAAGATGCGCTTGAGAGCCAGCGCGAACGCGTGGAGCGCTCGCTGGCTACATCAACTCTCAAAACTTTCAGCCCGCAGAGCCGCCTGTATCTGACGCAAACCGGACTCGAAGTGGTGATCCGCTATCCGCTGGAACTTGAAAAATCTTCTGAAATTGATGATCTCATCACACGCGCGCTGCTGGATGCGATCGAGCGCGAGCCAAAACTTAAACTTGTGGGGACTGGCGTCCCCAATCTGCAACCGATGCCCGCACTGCCGAACCCAACGCCTGCAAAGTAAACGCCGCGACGCAGTATCAGCGCGCCATGCATCAAACATTTAGCGTAGAGTAGATACACCCGTCCGGCCGACAAGCGCGCTCGCGCAAACACGCAAGGAGATTTCATGCAATATGTTTATTGGCTCGGCATCGGAGCAGTTGTCGGATGGATCGCCGGCAAACGCATCAGAGGCCAGGGCCATCGTACGTGGATCAGCATTCTGATGGGCATGCTCGGCGCGCTGATGGCTGGCTATGCGACGCGCGCGATGGGCTACACTTCTCAGGAAAGCGATATATATACGAGTGTTGTGGTCGTGCTCGGAGCTGCATTTATGACCGTGCTGGTCGGAACGCTCACGGGCAGGGGCCGTTTCGCCGGCGCGCCGTGATATTTGCTAAAGTTTTGGAGTCGACGCAGCGGGTTTTCCCTCCCGTCCGGCGCGAATTCTGGCTACATATATAAGGATCAACTAAATGATGACGCGCCAATCCAAAGCAACGATCGTTACGCGCATCCGCGAAAAGCTGATTGGCGGATTCAGCAGCGCTTACACCACCGCGCGCGTTGATCCTGCGAAATATCTGGTGCACCTGCGCCGCGCACATCATCTCCCCATCGGAAGTTTTCAGGATATGTTCCTGGTGCCGCAGGAATTTGTGGACGATCTCGCCGATCAAACAATTTCCGCGGCCACAAAAATGGCGGTGCTCGAAGGCGCGGGATTCGGAATGGGCGGCTTCATCACCATCGTTCCCGACATGGCGATTCTTTCCGCAATCGTGATGCGCCTGCTGCAAAAACTCAGCCTGATTTACGGCTTTGAATATGCCACCGACGAGGAAATCGCCACGCTGTGGATTGCCGCAGCCAGCGCCGCAGGCGTCAATCTGGGCCGCGACATTCTCGAAAAAGAAGCGGTCGGCCGAGTGGTGCCGCGCATCATCGAACGCATCGCCGTAAAAATGAGCGCCGAAGTTGCGGAAACCTGGGCGGGGCGCATCATCCCTCTCGTGAGCGGCGCCATCGGCGGTGGACTGAATTATTTTCTGGTACGCCAGTGGGGACGCCGCGCCAAACGTCACTTCCGCGCCAAGCATCAACTGATGCGTGCGATGCGATTGAATGTCGCGCGGCCCGAACACGCCGCGCTTCCGAAGTCGTCGAACAGTTTATAATCCCAAAACAAACTAATTCGTTATAGGATGCGTTCGCAACGGGCTCGAACCTTTTCCTACTCCTGTACCTTTGCGAGGCTTAGCGGCCGTGGACGAAGTACCCATTTTTTTCCTGATCGCGCTGATCCTAGGGCTCATTATTGTTGCGCCGATCATGGCGATCGTGCGCGCGGGCCGAGCTACAAAACGCGCGGCGGCGCTGGAAGCAGAGTTTCAGGCTGGCCTGAAAGTTTTGCGCGAGCTGACCGGCCGCGTCTTCGCGCTCGAACAGGCGATGAAATCCCGGCCTGCAGCACCGGCCGAAACGCCGACGGCTGGCCCTGATGTTCAAACTGTCCGGCAGCCGCCACCGGCACCCGAACCAATAAAACCAGCTGCTCCAATTTCAGTCCCACCGTCGCCGCGCGAAGCCGAACCTGCAATTCCAAAAGTCGCAGCCCCACCTGCGCCCCCGCCAGCACCAGCGGTGCGTATCGCGCCACCATCGCAGCCGCTCCGCGCGCCAAGTTTCGGCGCTCAACAGCAATCCACCGCGGCGCGGCACAAACGTAACTGGGCCGACATGGAAGAGCGCCTGGGCGCCAATTGGCTGAACAAAATCGGTACCGCCGCTTTCGTGATTGGCGTCGCGCTTCTTTTGAATTACTCCATGCGTCTTCTGGGCCCAGAAGGAAAAATCGTTCTCGGCTACTCAATAAGCGCGATTCTGTTAGTTGTCGGAATTATTGGAGAACGCAACGAACGCTACCGCATTGCGGGCCGCGCCGTTTTGGGCGGAGGC
>Ga0210410_10005230_pt1 | contig 11317 bp, 9 predicted proteins | sample IncBWC4MmetaG_FD_161058 | JGI IMG/M metagenome (GOLD analysis project Ga0210410, IMG submission 161058) | Forest soil microbial communities from Barre Woods Harvard Forest LTER site, Petersham, Massachusetts, United States - Inc-BW-C-4-M | ecosystem: Environmental > Terrestrial > Soil >... | reverse complement strand
TCGCGCTCCCATTGCGGGTCACCCAGCACCTGACGGGCGGCCGCGATGTTGGTCGGATGAAGTTGCGAAGCGCTGGCGAACGCCTTCACGGTTGCGTCATCGCGCATCACGAAATCAAGTACGGAGGTCAGGAATCGCGGGTCGGCCGCCGCCGTCCGCAGCGTCTCCGGACCGATTCCGCTCTCGGCCAGGAACAGCCCCAGCCGCTCGGGGTCGCCCGCAATAAAGGACAACGCCTGAACTGCAACGATTTCAGCTACTTCGCGAGGGTTGTGAACAGGCTTTTTCAACTGACCGGTTTGCCTTTCCGTTAACTTATGATCTCTATCTAGAGATCCATCATGCCCGAGTCTGCGGAAACTGTTCAAGCAAGTGGAAACCACTTCTCATAAAGACGGCCCCCGGGCTTAACGGGTTAGAGCGAATCTGGCGCTAGTTTGAATTCACATTTCGACACGCCCGGCGGCGGTGGCTGACGCACTGTATCCGGGCTTGTCTCCTTAAGGGATTGGGAGGGGCGGGATGGCAAAAACCGTCCTGATCGTGGAGGACAACGAGCTCAATATGAAGCTCTTTCGCGACCTGTTGGAAGCGCATGGCTATCAGACCTCGGGCACCAGCAACGGCTTCGAGGCGCTCGATCTCGTCCGCAAGCTGCGTCCCGATCTTATTCTGATGGATATCCAGCTGCCGCAGGTTTCCGGTCTCGAAGTCACGCGCTGGATCAAGGACGATCCGGAACTGCGCACGATACCGGTGGTCGCGGTCACCGCCTTTGCCATGAAGGGCGACGAGGAACGCATCCGCGAAGGCGGCTGCGAGGCGTATTTGTCCAAACCTATTTCGGTCGGCAAGTTCATTGAGACGGTAAGGCGTTTTATCGGGTAGGGAGTAGAATTTCGATGTCCGCGCGTATCCTTGTGATCGATGACGTCCCCGCCAACGTCAAACTGTTGGAAGCCCGTCTGTCGGCCGAATATTTCGATGTGCTGACCGCCTCCAACGGCGCCGAGGCGCTGGACGTCTGCTCCCGCTCCGAATGCGACATTATCCTGCTCGACGTGATGATGCCTGACATGGACGGCTTCGAAGTCTGCCGCCGGCTGAAGTCGAATCCGGCCACGCATTTCATTCCGGTCGTGATTGTCACGGCGCTGGACAGCCCGGCCGACCGCGTCCGCGGACTGGAAGCCGGCGCCGACGATTTCCTCACCAAGCCGGTGTCCGACGTCGTGCTGATCGCGCGCGTGCGTTCGCTGACGCGGCTGAAGATGATGACCGATGAGCTGCGCATGCGCGCCATCACCTCGCTCGAGATCGGCATGGAGGCCCCCGAGCGCAGCGCCATCTCCGACAAGGGTATGGGCGGCCGTATCCTTTTGGTCGACGACCGGCCGTCGTCCTACGAGCGGCTGGCGCCGCTGCTCAGCACCGAGCATACCGTCGACGTCGAGACCAATCCGGCGGAAGCCCTGTTTCACGCCGCCGAGGGCAATTACGACCTCCTGATCGTCTCGCTCAGCCTCGAAAACTTCGATGGCCTGCGGCTGTGCAGTCAGGCGCGCTCGCTGGAACGGACCCGGCAGGTGCCGATCCTTGCGATCTCGGATGCCGACAACAATGCGCGGCTGCTGCGCGGGCTCGAGATCGGCGTCAACGATTATTTGCTGCGCCCGGTCGACAAGAATGAATTGCTGGCGCGGGCGCGCACCCAGATCCGCAAACGGCGCTACACCGACCATCTGCGCGATAACGTGCAGAACTCGATCGAAATGGCGATCACGGATGCGCTGACCGGTCTGCATAACCGCCGCTATATGGAAAGCCATCTGGCCACGCTTGCCGAACAGGCAGCGAGCCGCGGCAAGCCGCTGGCGCTGATGATCCTCGACATCGACTTCTTCAAGGCGATCAACGACAATTACGGCCACGACGCTGGCGACGACGTGCTGCGCGAATTCGCGGTGCGGATCCGCAAATCGATCCGCGGCATCGATCTCGCCTGCCGCTATGGCGGCGAGGAATTCGTCATCGTGATGCCGGAGACCGACCTCCATGTCGCGGGCATGGTGGCCGAGCGGCTGCGCCACTCCATCGCCGGCGAAACCTTCGCCGTCAACAAGGGCACCAAGCGCATCGAGGTCACGATCTCGATCGGCCTGTCGACGCTGGAGCGCAAGGGCGAGGCCATCGCCGACGTGCTGAAGCGCGCCGACACCGCGCTCTATCGCGCCAAGCATGACGGCCGTAACCGCGTGGTGGCGACGGCGGCGTGATCTCAGCCGTCATGCCCCGCGAATGGGTGATGACTGCATTCTATGTGGAAACGCGCTTTTTCACGCGTTGCGGCTTGTCCGGCGCACCAACGCCACCAACGTCAACCCCTGCATTCCCAAGCAGCACCCGTGCGGCTTCCTTTGCCGCGCTCGCCATCGACGGATCGTTGCGCACCAGGTCCTGCGCGATCGAGCCGTCGACGAGCAACGTGAGTTGCGTCGCGAGGCCTTCCGCGTCGGCAACGCCGAGCTGCAGCAGTAGATCACGAAACCATAGACGGCGGCTTTCCTTGAACGCGACCGCGATCTTTCGCACCGATTTATCCTCGGTGCCGAGTTCGGCGACCGCGTTGACGAAGGGGCAGCCGCGAAAGCCTTTGCTGGCGAAGCCGCGTTCCAGCCGGTCGAAGGTGCTGAGAATCTGTTCGGCCGGCGGTTTGTCGGATGGCTGCGGCTGCACGAAGCGGCGGGCCAGATAGGCCGATATCAGCGCATCCTTGGACGGAAAATGATTGTACAGCGTGCGCTTGCTGATGCCGATTTCGGCCGCGATGGTGTCGACACCGATGGCGCGGATGCCCTGCAGATAGAACAGGCGATCGGCGGTTTCGAGGATCCGCTCTTTCATGGTCGGTTTGGCGGGCAGGGGTGCCATGCGTGATGATAAGTCCTTTGGCCTTGACAGCAGCATCACCTTCTAGACTAATTACACAGGTCTGTGTACCTAAATCAGACGCCAATGGCAGGACGCGGCTTTCGATTCGCGGCCGAGAGGGAGAACAAGAACAATGCCCCTGCTGCAACTCCTGCGTCCCACGCTTCCCATCCTGATCGGCGCGTCACTGATGCTGACGCTGAGCATGGGCCTGCGGCAGTCGCTCGGCATCTTCATGCAGCCGCTGACGCACGACATCGGCATCTCCGTTTCCGACTTTACGCTCGCGATTGCCGTGCAGAACCTGGCCTGGGGGTTCCTGCAGCCGCTCGCCGGCGCGCTGACCGTGCGTTACGGCTTTCGCGCCATCATGGTGATCGGCGCGGTGTTTTATATCGCGGGCCTTGCGCTGATGGCGACCGCGCACGGCTTCCTCGCCGTCATGATCGGCGGCGGCGTGCTGATCGGGATGTCGCTGGCCTGCACCGCGGCGGCGATCGCGATGTCGGTGGCGGCACGCGCGGTGCCCGTCAGCGTGCGCAGCACGGTGCTGGGCATGGTTTCGGGCGCCGGATCGCTCGGCGCCTTGTTGTCGGCGCCGCTCGGGCAGATCCTCAATGAAGGCTATGGCTGGCGCGTCGGGCTCGCCGGTTTCGTGATCCTGTCGCTGGCGCTGATTCCGGCGGCCTGGTTCGCCGGTGGCGTCGACAAGGTCCCGTTGCCAAAGCCGTCGTCGGACGACATCGGCAACACCTCGGCCGGCGTCGCGGTCAAGGTCGCGTTCGGCAATGCCTCGTTCGTGGTGATGACCTGCGCCTATTTCGTCTGCGGCATGCAGCTCGTGTTCCTCACCACGCATCTGCCGTCTTATCTGGCGCTCTGCGGGCTCGATCCGATGCTGAGCGCGCAGACGCTCGGCATGATCGGCGGCTTCAATGTGCTGGGCAGCCTGTTCTTCGGCTGGGCCGGTGGACGCTGGAACAAGCTGGCGCTGCTGGGCGGGATCTACATTTTCCGGTCGATCGCGCTCGCCTGGTACTTCATGCTGCCGCCGACGCCGGCGACCACGCTGCTGTTCGGCGCCATCATGGGTTTTCTGTGGATGGGCGTCGGGCCGCTGGTCGCGGGTGCGGTTGCCGAAATGTTCGGGCTGAAATGGCAGGCGATGATCCAGGGCCTCGCCTTCATGAGCCATCAGCTCGGCAGCTTCCTCGGCGCCTTCGGCGGCGGAGTGCTGTACGACGCGCTCGGCTCCTACACGATGGCCTGGCGGATCGGCGTCGCGCTGGGGCTCGCGGGCGGCATCATCCAGGTGGCGTTCGCGCTGATCCGGCCGAGCGAGCCGCCATTGCTCAAGGCAGCCTAGAATCAAGAACGGCGGAATCAAAAACGGGGCCGTGAGGTCCCGTTTAAATCGACTCAGCGCAGCTACGCTTACTTGATCTTCGATTCCTTGAACTCGACGTGCTTGCGCGCGACCGGGTCGTACTTCTTCTTGACCAGCTTGTCGGTCATGGTGCGCGAATTCTTCTTGGCGACGTAATAGAAGCCGGTGTCCGCCGTCGAAACGAGCTTGACCTTGATGGTGACCGCTTTGGCCATGTTCAGAACCTCTATGTGGGGTATTTAAGGATATCAGGAGCCGGCCAAATCGGCCCGCATTTGCCGCGCAACCTAGCCTCGATCCGCCCAAAGTCAAGGTTTTGGAGGCGAAAACTGGCATGATTTCCGAGAATTAGGCCTAAAAGAACCGGTTTTTCGGCCGCGGCAGGCCCAGATTCTCCCGCAACGTCCGGCCCTCGTATTCTCGGCGGAAAATCCCGCGCTTCTGCAGTTCCGGCACCACCTTGTCGACGAAATCGTCGAGGCCGGCGGGCAGATACGGGAACATGATGTTGAAGCCGTCGCAGCCGTTGGTGGTCAGCCATTCCTCCATCTGGTCGGCGATCGTCACCGGCGTACCGACGAACGACAAGCCGCCATAGCCGCCGACACGCTGCGCGAGCTGGCGCACCGTGAGCTTGTCGCGGGCGGCGAGGTCGACCATGCGCTGGCGGCCGCTCTTGGAAGCGTTGGTTTCGGGGATTGGCGGCAATTGGCCGTCGGGATCGAAGCCCGAAGCATCGGTGCCGAGGATCACCGACAGCGAGGCGATGGCCGAGTCGTAGTGCACCATGCTGTCGAGCTTGGCGCGTTTCTCCTTTGCCTCGTCGGCGCTGTCGCCGACTACCACGAACGCGCCGGGCAGGATCTTCAAATGCTCGGGGTTGCGGCCGACTTTCTCCATCCGGCCCTTGATGTCGGCATAGAGTTTTTGCCCGTCGGGAAGGCTGCCGCCGCCGGTGAAGACGGCTTCCGCGGTCTCTGCAGCCAATTGCCTGCCGTCGTCGGAGGCGCCGGCCTGCACGATCAGCGGCCAGCCCTGCACCGGGCGGGCGATGTTGAGGGGACCGCGCACCGAGAGATATTTTCCCTTGTGATCGAGCACATGCATCTTTGCGGGATCGAAATACAGCCCCGCGTCGACGTCGCGCACAAAGGCGTCGTCGGCAAAGGAGTCCCACAGACCGGTGACCACGTCGTAGAATTCACGCGCCCGCTTGTAGCGCTCGGCGTGCTCCATGTGATCGTCGAGCCCGAAATTGAGCGCGGCGTCCGGATTTGACGTGGTGACGATATTCCACCCCGCGCGCCCGCCGCTGATGTGGTCGAGCGAGGCGAAGCGGCGCGCGACGTGATAGGGCTCGTCGAAGGTGGTCGAGCCGGTCGCGATCAGGCCGATATGTTCGGTGGCGCCGGCCAGCGCCGACAGCAGCGTGAACGGCTCGAACGAGGTGACGGTGTGGCTGCGCTTGAGCGCATTGACCGGCATGTTGAGCACGGCCAGGTGGTCGGCCATGAAGAAGGCATCGAATTTTCCGGCTTCCAGCTTCTGGATCAGCTTTTTGATATGCGGGAAATTGAAATTGGCGTCCGGCCAGGCTCCGGGATAGCGCCACGCGCCGGTGTGGATAGAGACCGGCCGCATGAACGCGCCGAGCTTGAGTTGCCGTTTCGCCATTGCCCCATTCCGTCGCAGTTGTTGTTGGGGAAGAGATAGGGATGCGATCAGGCCTGCGCCATCAGGTCAGGTTGGGAAGAATCTTGCGAATTAGATAATGTTCGGAGAACGTTTCCTCGTCATTGCGAGCGCAAGCGAAGCAATCCATGACGCAACGAAGGGAGAATGGATTGCTTCGTCGCAAGGGCTCCTCGCAATGACGGGGAGTGAGCACAGTCACGCCCCCAATACGTCCTTCTGCATCTTGCCGCCGTAGAAATGGAAGAACGGCACCGGCGCGTCGTGGCGCAGCGGGCCGGTGGCAAGCCGGTGGTCGAGTTCGGCGAGCACGTTCTTGGTCATGGCATGCGCATCCGCCAGCGGCTTTGAGCCGATCTCGACCCAGACCAGCTCCACCAATTCGGCGTCGGCATGGATCACGCCCTCGACGCGGTGGGCGATGCTCGATGCATCCGCGGTGAAGAAGCGCGTATCAAAACGCCGGACGCGGCCGGGCGGGGTGATCGCACGCGCGATCAGGAACAGGCTGGACGGATCGGGCAGCAGGCCGGCATCGGTGAACGGCTTCCAGGGGCCGTCGAGCGTGGAAGACTGTTCGACCTTGCGGCCGAGGCAGAGGCCGGTCTCCTCGCAGGCTTCGCGGATCGCGGCGACCGCGAGCGCGCGTGCACGCGAGGCTGAGATCTTCGGGCTGCCCTTGAGCAGGTTGGCTTCGAGCTCCCTGGTGATCGGCGCGGCAACCGGGACGCGATTGTCCGACTTGTCGACGCGGCCGCCGGGAAAAACATATTTGCCGGGCATGAACACCACGTTGTCGTGGCGCTTGCCGACCAGTACTTTCGGCTTGTCACCGGAGCGATCGATCAGGATCAGTGTCGCCGCGTCCTTGGGCCGGAAATAGGGATGGTGGTCGGCTTCCTTTTCTTGCTTTTCGGCAGTCGCAGCTTCGGTCATCCCATCCCCATCGGTTTTTCTTTTTTCGTCAAAACAAAATACGCCTAGACGGGAGGAATGTCGGCAGGAGCATTGTCGTCAAAGCCGTGCATGCGCAGTGCCCATTGGAAGCCGACCACGGCGCCTTTCACCGGTTGCAGCAGCGCGAGCGAGGCAAAGAGGGTGAACGGCAGATAGATCGCCAGTTGCAGCCAGACCGGTGGCGAATAATCGGTTTCGATCCACAGCACCGTGGGCACCACGAGATGGCCGACGATGACGATCACGAGATAGGCGGGCAGGTCGTCGGCGCGGTGCGGCGTGTAGTCGAGACCGCAGACCGAACAATGGTCATCGACCTTCAGGAAGGCGCGAAACAGCTTGCCTTCGCCGCAGCGGGGACAGCGGCTGCGAAAGCCGCGCTTCATTGCGGTCCAGACGTTGCGCTTTTCGGCGTGTGCGGAATCCCGGGTCCAGACTGTCGTCGTGGTGCTCAGCGTTTCCATGACTTGCCTTTCTTCGGTTTGCCGGGTTTTGGTTTGCCCGGCTTGCGATCCTTCTTGCGCGGGCTGCAGCCCGGATGCGCCTTCGATGGCGTGGCCTGTGCTCTCGAACCGTCGCGCCCGCCGCCGTCGCGTTTTCTGCCGCGCGGAATGACCTGGCCGTCAGATAATAGCTCGAACCGCAGCGCGCCAGCTACCGGAGCTGCTTCTACCAGACGCACGTCGACAACGTCCCCCAATCGGTGCATGGCACCGGTGCGTGTTCCGACCAGCGCGTGGCGAGTCTCGTCGTAATTGAAATATTCCGTGCCCAGCGTCCGGATCGGGATCAGCCCGTCGGCGCCGGTATCACTGAGCTTCACGAACAATCCGGCGCGGGTGACGCCGGAGATGCGGCCCTGGAACGTGGAACCGATGCGGTCGGCGAGGAAATGCGCGATCAGCCGGTCGGCGGTCTCGCGCTCGGCCTTCATGGCGCGGCGTTCGGTAACGGAAATTTGTGCCGCGACCTCGCTCAGCGTTTCCAGCGTCTCGGTTTCCGGCAGCGCGCCTTCGCCGAGGCCGAGCGCGCGGATCAGTGCGCGATGCACGATCAGATCCGCGTATCGCCGGATCGGCGAAGTGAAATGCGCGTAGCGTCGAAGGTTGAGGCCAAAATGGCCGTAATTTTCCGACGAATATTCCGCCTGGGCCTGCGAGCGCAGCACCACCTCATTCACCAGCGGCTCGGAATCGTGGCCCTTCACCTGGCTAAGCACGCGATTGAACAGAGCGGGGCGCAACGCGCCGGTCTTGGCGAACGGCAGATCGAGCGTCTTCAGGAATTCCTGCAGGTTATGAACATTCTCCTGGGTCGGTTCGTCGTGCACCCGGTAGATCAGCGGCAGCGCCTTCTTTTCCAGCATCTCGGCCGCGGCGACGTTGGCGAGAATCATGAATTCTTCGATCAGCCGGTGCGCGTCGAGGCGCTCGGGCACGATGACGCGATCCACCGTGCCGTCGGGTTTCAGCAGGATCTTGCGCTCGGGCAGATCGAGATCGAGCGGGTCGCGCTCATCGCGCGCGAGTTTCACCAGCGCATAGGCCGTGTAGAGCGGTTTGAGGATCGGCTCGAGCAGGGGCCCCGTGGTGTCGTCGGGGCGACCGTCGATCGCGGCTTGCGCCTGCGCGTAATTCAGTTTGGCGGCCGAACGCATCAGCACCCGATGAAAGCTGTGCGAGCGCTTGCGGCCGTCGCTCCCGATCACCATGCGCACCGCGAGCGCGCCGCGCGGCTCGCCCGGGACCAGCGAGCAGAGATCGTTGGAGATCCGTTCGGGGAGCATCGGCACCACGCGATCCGGGAAGTACACGGAGTTGCCGCGCAACAGCGCATCGCGATCCAGCGCCGAGCCCGGCCGCACATAGAAGGCGACATCGGCGATCGCGACATGGACGATATAGCCGCCCTTGTTGTTGGGATCGGGATCGGGCGCGGCATGAACCGCGTCGTCGTGATCCTTGGCGTCGGGCGGATCGATGGTGACAAGCGGCAGCTCGCGCCAGTCCTCGCGGCCTTTCAGCGTCGCCGGCTTTGCCTCCTCGGCTTCGCGCAAGGCGGACGGCGAGAAGGCTTGCGGGATTTCGTGGGCGTGGATCGCGATCAGGCTGACCGCTTTTTCCGTAGCCAGCGACCCAAGCCGTTCCTTCACCTTGCCGGAGGCGAGGCCGTAACCGCGCGTGCGCACGAGATCGACGCTGACGAGATCGCCATCCTCGGCGCCGCCGCTGTCGGCACTCGCGATGTTCAATTCGCGCCCGACCTGTTTCTTGTCGATGGGAACGAGCCGGCCACCGCCATTGGGCAGCTTGCGGAAGATTCCAAGCAGCCGGGTCCTGGCGTGATCGATGACCTTGATGACACGGCCGCGATAGGGCGTGCCTTCGCTGTCATCGGTCTTCTCGACCCGCAGCAGCGCGCGGTCGCCGACACCCGCCGCGGTGCCCGGTTGCGGGCGGCGCGGCGCGTGGATGCGGATTTTCGGCGCGGCGCCGTCTTCCTCTTCATCCCATTCGGTGGGGGTGGCGAGCAATTCACCGTCGGTGTCGCGGCCGGTGATGTCGGCCATCACGGTCGGCGGCAGCGCGGCGGGCTCCTGGATTTTCCGGCCGCGCTTGGCGACGGTGCCGTCATCGGCCAGTTCGCGCAGGATGCGTTTCAGCTCGACGCGATCGGCGTTCTTCAGGCCGAACTCGCGCGCAATCTCGCGGGTGCCGACCTTGCTTGGATTCGAACGGATGAAGGCGACGATGGCGTCCCGGGCCGGAAAGCCATTGTCGTGTTTGCTCTTCACTTATCCCCGGGCCTTGCCCGCGCTCTTCTTCGCAGGCGTTTTTGATGCGGGTGGTGGTTTCGCCGCCGACGTCTTGGCCGCGGACGCGACCGGCGCCCGGGCCTTGCTCACGGCTTCGGATTTCGGCTTTGCAGCGGCCTTCTTCACTGCCGCCTTCTTGGCGGGCTTTGCCGCGTCGGGATCGGCGGCGGTCTTGGAGGCGGTCTTGGCCGCTGCCTTCTTCGGCGCGGCTTTCTTCGCCCCGCGCTTCGGCTTGCCGCCGCCCTTGGCCGCACGTTCGTCGATCAGGGCGATGGCTTCCTCGAGTGTGATCGTCTCCAGCGTCTTGTCGCTCGGGATCGTGGCGTTGACGCCGCCGGCCGTGACATAGGCGCCGTAGCGGCCGTTCTTGACCGCGACGCCGCCGAGGCTCGGATGCTCGCCCAGGGGCTTGCCGGGATCGGCGCCGAAGCGCCGGCCGCTCGGGCCCTTTGCGATCTTTTCGGCGATCAGCGTCACCGCGCGGTTGAGGCCGACGTCGAATACCTCATCGCCGGCCTCGAGGCTGGCATAGGTCTTCTCATGGCGCACGAACGGACCGAAGCGGCCGATGCCGGCGGTGATCGGCTCACCGGTCTCCGGGTGTTTTCCGATTTCGCGCGGCAGCGACAGCAATTTGAGCGCCAGTTCCAGTTCCATATCGCCGGGCGACATGTTCTTGGGGATGCCGGCGCGCCGCGGCTTCTCGCCCTCGGCATAATCCTTCTGCTCGCCGAGCTGGATGTACGGGCCGAAGCGTCCGGCCTTCACCGTCACGTCCAGATCGGCCGCGGGATCCTTGCCGAGGATGCGGTCGGCGCTGGCTTCGCCGTCGGCAGCGAGCGGGCGGGTGTAACGGCATTCCGGATAATTCGAGCAGCCGACAAAGGCGCCGAACTTTCCGGCCTTCAGATTGAGCTTGCCGGTGCCGCAGGTCGGGCACTGCCGGACATCGCCGCCATCCGTGCGCGGCGGATAGATGTGCGGCCCCAGCATGTCGTCGAGCGCATCCAGCACCTCGGCGACGCGCAGATCCTTGATGTCGTTGACCGCGCCGATAAAGCCGGTCCAGAAATTCTTCAGAACCTGCTGCCAGGAAATCTCGTTGTTGGAGATGCGGTCGAGCTGCTCTTCCAGATCGGCGGTGAAATCGTACTCGACGTAGCGTGCGAAAAAATTCTCCAGGAACGCGACCACGACGCGGCCCTTGTCCTCGCCATGCAGCCGTTTCTTCTCCAGCTTGACGTAGCCGCGGTCCTTCAGCACCTGCAGGATCGAGGCGTAGGTCGAGGGACGGCCGATGCCGAGCTCTTCCATGCGCTTGACCAGCGACGCTTCGGAGAAGCGCGGCGGCGGTTCGGTGAAGTGTTGCGTGACGGCGAGGTTCTGCCGCTTCAACGCCTCGCCCTCGCTCATGGCGGGGAGGCGGCGGCTATCCTCGTCGTCGCCGTCGTCGTCGCGGCCTTCCTGATAGAGTGCCAGAAAGCCGTCGAATTTGATGACCTGGCCGCTGGCGCGCAGGTCCAGCACGCGGGAAC
>Ga0210410_10005229_pt1 | contig 11318 bp, 15 predicted proteins | sample IncBWC4MmetaG_FD_161058 | JGI IMG/M metagenome (GOLD analysis project Ga0210410, IMG submission 161058) | Forest soil microbial communities from Barre Woods Harvard Forest LTER site, Petersham, Massachusetts, United States - Inc-BW-C-4-M | ecosystem: Environmental > Terrestrial > Soil >... | reverse complement strand
TATCGCGCGACAGCTTGGCGTGTGTGAATCGTTCATAGTGCCCCAGATCGAGGTCGGTTTCCGCGCCGTCGTCGGTGACGAACACCTCGCCGTGCTGAAACGGCGACATGGTACCGGGGTCTACGTTCAGGTACGGATCAAACTTCATCAGATTGACACGAATTCCACGGCTTTCGAGCAGTGTTCCGATCGAAGCCGCTGCAAGACCCTTACCCAGGCTGGACACAACTCCGCCTGTCACAAAGACATACTTTGCCGACATCTTCGCGTCACCTTAGTTGAATTGTTTTGTTGATCGTGCGGGGTGTGCACAATCAAGTATCGCAGAGTTTGCCGGAGCGGTGAAGAGGAAAATCGGTATTAGCCTTATTCGAGGCGTCCGCGACGGATTCGCGCCAGAATAGTCTAAGGGGCAGTGATATGAGGAATATGAGCAACCGGTGCGGGGTTCTAAGTCTGGTGCTGATGTTTGGGCTCAGTGCGGCAGCGCAGGATTCTTCGCCTAAACCCACGCTACCAAAGCCGTCGACCGATGCACAGTCCACCCAAACCGCTCCTCAGCTAAAATTCCAGCGCCTCATACTCAAAGACGGCACCTATCAACTCGTGTCGAAATATCAGCGAATCGGCGACCGTGTCCGTTATACCAGCGCCGAGCGGGGCGACGCGATTGAGGAAGTGCCCGCTGCCCTCGTGGATTTCGCAGCGACAGAGAAATGGGCGAAGGAACACGTGCCCGGTGCTCCACGCAATCCAGGCCTCGACGAAGCGGCTAAGGTAGACGCGGAGGAGGCAGCCGAACGCGCAGCAGAGGCAGCGCGGCAGCCGGAAGTGGAGCCCGGGCTGAAGCTGCCCGACAATGACGGCGTGTGGGGTCTCGACGTCTATCGCGGCACCCCCGAGTTGTTCGAAGTTCTACAGAACGCCGGCGCTGTCAATTCAAATCGCGCGCACAACATCTTGAAGGCGTCGATCAACCCGCTCGGCGGATCCAAGCAGACCATATTGCTCGAGGGAGCGCGGGCGAAGGTAAATTTCCACGTCAACGAGCCGGCCCTCTATATCGCACTCAATGTGGCCGACGACAAATCTCGCGAAAGCGATCCCGGCGCCTTCAAAGTAGAGACCCAGGGCGGGGAAGCAAAGCCGCCGAAAAACGGCTCGCCGGCCAGCCGCTATGTCATCGTTCGGGTCGAAGAGAAAAAGACAACGCGGCTCGTGGCTGCATTCAAAGTGAGCATGCTTGGTCAGGTTTCGCAGCAGGAAGACATCGTCGACGCCACGACCGCGGTACTGGCCGGCGGACACTGGATGAAGGTCACTCCAAAACGACCGCTTGAAATTGGGCAATATGCACTGGTCGAAATCGTCTCGCCGAAGGTCGTAAATCTCGACGTGTGGGATTTTGGAGTCGATCCGCAAGCCAAGGAGAACGCCGGCTCCCTCACCCCCAGCGCTGCCCAGCAGAAACGGAAGCCCGTCTTACGCTGACAGCACGTCGTTGCGTGTCGACTGCTTGACGGCATACATCGCCTTGTCTGAGGACCGGATCATCTCGTGCATGTCGGCGCCATCATCGGGGAAGGTGGCTACTCCCAGGCTGGCTTTGATCGACAGCGACAGACCGTCAGCGATGCCGTAGCGGGCGCGCCGTATGGTCTGCAGCAAGGTCCGCGACAGGTGCATCGCTTCCTGTTTGGTGGTCGCGGGATAGAGCATGACGAATTCATCGCCACCGTAGCGAAACGCCTTATCGCCGGTGCGCAGCGACTTCTTGATGGTGTCCGCCACTTCCGCGAGCAATGCGCTGCCCACCAGATGCCCGTACGTGTCGTTCACCGTCTTGAAATGGTCAATGTCCAGAAAAACCAGACTGACGCACTCGTTCGCCTCGCGCGAGCGATTCACCTCAGTCTCAAGCGTGCGATAGAGATGTCGCGCGTTGTATAGACCCGTGTACTCATCCGTGATCGTCAGCTCATGAATGCGCGCGACGGCGCGTGCATTGTCGATGGCGATGGCCGCGTAGTCGCAGATGGCATACAGCAGCACGATGGCGTCGTCGCCCAGATCCTGCGCGCCGGTGTTGATCAACTGCATGACGCCTAGCGTGCGTTCGCGCGAGCGGAGAGGGATCGCGATAATCGAGCGCGGGCGCGTTCCGTGATCGCGTACATACTGCGCATACCGTTCGTCACCGTCCGATTCTGCGATGATCAAGACGCGGTCTACATCGGCGACCCAGCCTGCGACTCCAGTACCTAGGGGAATGCGAATGTCGCGCATGCGCTCAGAATCGGCGCCGCCCGCGATCGCATAAAACAAGTCGCCGCGCTTTTCATCGATCATCATCAGCGACCACTGTTCCGGCTGATAGAGCTGCGCTGTTTCGTGCATGATCGTGCCCAGCACCGAGTCCAGATCAAGCGTCGAAACGATCGCTCGTGCAACATCGTGGAACACGCGCAGTGGGTCGATGGCAAGCCGGCCGCGCGTAGATTTGCGAAGTTTGGAAAATGGGGGCAAGGGAGAACTTTAGCGTAATTCAGACACGGTGCACATCAAAAGATGCAGAATTGAGTACGTTATCTTTCCAAAAATAAGGGTAACCAGACCGAATTATCCCCCGATGTGCACCATGCTGCGCGAGGGCTTCAAAAAACCCGGCTCGCCGATGTGGTGACGCGCCTCTTTGTGCTCTACCGTTCGCACGATGAAGTCACGCGCATCCTCTGCGCTGCCATCGCGGGCGAGCACGCCGTACAGATCATGGTCCGACTGGGAAAAAAGGCAGGTGCGGATCTTGCCGTCGGAAGTCAGCCGAATGCGGCTGCAATGACCGCAAAACGGCTGTGAAACGGGAGCGATGATGCCGATTTCGCCTACACCGTCGGCAAATGTGTAGCGTCGTGCGGTTTCGCTGACGGTGTTCGCCTCCAGCGTCCGCACCGGCATAAATTCATTGAGGCGGGTCACGATTTCACGCAGCGGAACAACGACGTCTGGCGACCAGACACGACCCTCTTCCAGAGGCATGAATTCAATGAAACGCACGATTACGCCTTCGTCGCGGGAGAATTTGGCGAACTCAACAATCTGATCGTCGTTAAAGCCGCGCAGCAGTACGCAGTTGACCTTGACCGGCTCAAGGCCAGCACGTTTCGCGGCGCGCACGCCGGCGAGCACCTTGCCATAGCTGCCCGGCACCCGCGTGATGCGCGCAAAAGTCGTGGGATCGACCGCATCCATTGAAACGGTTACTCGGTCCAGTCCGGCTTCGCGCAGCGGTTGCGCGAGTTTGGCCAGCAGATGCCCGTTCGTCGTCAAAGCAATGTCGAGCGGGTCGCCGTCCAGCGTGCGCATAGCGCGTAGCTCGTGGATGAGCGTAAGGATGTCTTTGCGCAACAGCGGTTCCCCGCCCGTCAACCGCACCTTTTCGATGCCAAGCCCGACGAACTCCCGGATCATGCGCAGGTAGTCTGCGATCGAAAGCTCCGCATACTGCGCGCCGGATTCACCGGTGCGGCAGTAGACGCATTTGTAGTTGCAACGATCAGTGATGGAAACGCGCAGGTCGGTGATAGCCCGGCCATGCTTGTCGCGCAGGCGCGCGACGACAGAATCTGGCGCGTCCGGGTGCATGATCTCCGGGATGGGCGCTGCAATGGCCATCTTTCCTTAGTGTATTAGATGCCGCAAAGAACGTTCGGACACTGCTCGAGGAGGACACAAACCTGAACCTGGAATTTCACCAGTCCAAAACGTCGGCAGCCGCGCGCTAGTTACTGAATTCAGTACACCCGCGCCTCAGGCTTTTCCCGATCAGGCCACACACCACAGCGACAAAGAACGCGAGCGCGCAGTAATACACCATCGGCTTCCACGGCCATGGCGAAAGCACTAAATCCTGCCCGGCCCACACCGTCAGCAGCACAGAGACGATGAGAAACTGGCCGGCGATTGTCTGCAAAACGAGCCCGATGTGGCGGCGTCTGTCCAGCTCCTCCACCTGGTCTGGTGTCAGGTTGCGTTCTTCAATCGGCAGCAGCATGTTGGCCATCAGTCGTTCTCCTGTTCCTCCCAGATTGTAGCGAAGATGATGGAAGTGTTCCAAGGCCCCTTTCTACGCGTCGTCTTCGACGTCACGAGGCAGTCCCTCCGCGATGAACGCGACCGACTGCAGGCCCTGTACCTCAAAACGTTTGCGGCACCGAATGTTCTTGCACGCCAGCATGTCGTCCCGACGCAGCATGTAACTCTGCGCCTTGGCAAACTTCGCGCGGTCGCGCTCGTCGGCATTTCGTGGCAACTGGTCTTTCTTTCGGCGGACCAACCAGTTGATCTCATAGGTGTCTGCCATGCGGCAGTTGGGGCAGGTCAGGGTGTGGTTTCGCGTTTCAGCGCGTTCGTTGTAAAAATCTTTTTCATCCATAGTTGCTTTTCCGTTACCGCTCAATCTGGCAGTATTGCATACTCAGCGTCATCATGGTTGCCAAACCCAGGAAGAGGAAAGACACGTTTTCAGCGACCAAAGCGGTCAAGGCAAACGCGCGCGAGCGCGTCGGATCGCCGCCGCCCACCGTACCGCTCGATCCCGAGCAGACGCGCCGCAAGCGCGAGAAAAAACACAAAAAGACGTTGAGCAAATTGCTCACAGGAGATCACGATGCCACTGGATAAAACGATGGTTACAACAGCACTAGAACTGCCCGGATACCGCATCGTCCGCAACCTGGGAATCGTGCGCGGAATCATTGTGCGGTCGCGCAATATTTTCGGAACGATTGGCGCGAGCCTTCAGACGATCATCGGCGGAGACATCACGCTCTTCACGCAGCTATGCGAGAAGACGCGCAACGATGCGTTCGATTTGATGATGCAGCACGCCGCTGAACACGGTGCGAACGCAATCATCGCAGCCCGTTATGACGCGAACGAGGTGATGCAGAGCGTGACCGAAGTCCTGGCCTACGGCACAGCCGTCTGGGTGGAGAAAATTTAATGGCTCGCGTTACGGGTATCGGCGGAGTATTTCTGCGTGCGCGCGATCCTAAGTCGCTAACCGAATGGTACGCAACGCATCTCGGAATCAAGCCGACGACGTACGGCGTTAGCTTCATATGGAGCGAGTGTGCAGAACCAGAGGGGGCAGGGAAGGGAATGACCGCATGGTCGCTCTTTCCGGTCGACACAAAATATTTTGGACCGGGCACACAGCAGATGATGGTCAACTATCGTGTCGACGACCTCGACGCGCTGCTGGATCAACTGCGCGCAGCAGACGTGGAAATCGACCCAAAGCGCGAAGACTATGACTACGGACGCTTCGCCTGGATCGTCGATCCAGAAGGGAATCGGGTCGAGCTATGGCAGCCACTTTCGGGCTAGTGCCGCGTCTCGCCCGCGCCCTTCGCCTCTGCCGCCTCATCCCCTGCACCAAGCCGGCGATGGAAGAAGTCAAAGACCACGTCGTACAGCCGGTGTGCAAGCTCCGAATCATAGCGCGGGCCCTCGTCGCGCATAAAAGCGTGCGCTCCGTTTACCTCATGCCAGCTGAACTTCGCGTCCACTTCGTCGAGCCGAGCGTGCACCTTCATACGCCCTTCAAGCGGAATGTGCGGGTCTTGCCGGCCCCAGATCATTACCAGTTCCCCGTGAATATGTTTCGCGCGCTCCAGCGAATCATCGTTCGTGCCTTTTCCCAGACTGCCCTTGTGAATGTCGGTCGCGTAGAAGCAGACCGTACCGCGCACATCGGGATTCATCGCGGCGCGAAACGCAAGATGACCGCCAATGCAGATTCCCATCGCACCCAGCTTGCCGGTACAGTCGGGGCGCGACGCTAGATGATCGAGCACAGCGCGCGAGTCGGCGTCGTAGCTGGCCAGTTCTTTCTGTGTCTTCAACAAATTGCCGCGGTCTGAGCCGGCCTGGTCGTATGCAAGAACAGTGCCGGCGGGCTCGAACTCGTGGTAGATCTCCGGTATCGCGACGATGTAGCCGTGTCCCGCCAGCATTACTGCGGTCCGGCGAATCGGCGGAGTCACTTGAAAGATCTCCGAAAAGAAAACAACAGCCGGATACTTGCCGGGCGCCGCCGGGCGCACGATGTGTGTGCGCATCTCGCCATAGCTGGTTGAGAGTTCTACGTGTTCATTGTCGATGACGATCATAGGGCGGCTCCGTGAAACAGCGAAAAGAACAGAATGAGTAACACAGTAAGAGAGAAGACCACGTACATGCGGTCACCTTCAAGGGCGAAGGCTATTACAGAAAAGAGGACACGCGCGACCGGAGTAGCAATCAGCACCAGAATTCCAGTTTGAATAATTGCTTCGCTGTTTCCCAGCCAGACGGAATGCAGAATGCTGCGTAAATTCCTGAACGGCGCGTCGGCGCTGTGGAATACATGGTATTGCGGCAGGTCTGCATGCTCCTGATGCAGATACATCAAGCCGCCGATCAACACGACAGCTGCGGACAACATCACTCCAGCCCGCAGCAGAGTGGCGATGATCCGCTCGATGCGTTTGTCGTCCATGCTGACATGTGCTGTGCTCATAGCTTCCCAGTCAAACCCTTGTAAATCATCTCCGCGCCCATCACCACAATCACCGCGCCGAAGACAATCCGCAGGACGTTAGTGTTCGCGCGAACCAGCACGCGCGCCCCGGCCATCGAGCCAACCAGTACCCCGAGCACGACTGGCATGGCGAGCGCAGGCTCGACGTATCCACGATGCAGATAGACCCCGGCGCTGGCGGCGGCGGTCACACCGATCATAAAGTTGCTGGTTGTCGTTGAAACCTTAAACGGGATCTTCATCACCTGGTCCATCGCGAGCACCTTGACTGCGCCCGAACCGATGCCGAGCAGGCCCGAGAGAGTTCCGGCACCGAACATCAGCGCGAATCCAGCGGGGACATTCCGCACGTTGTACGGCTTTGGGCCGTTTGGACCGGGATAGCTGCCGTTCAGTTTGAGCTTGGTTGCTAGCGGGTCTGGCGCGGTCGCCGCACCGTCCCCCCCTTTGCGCCGCAGCGAAAGATACGCGGAATAGAGCAACATGAATCCGAACACAGTGCCGATGGCAGCCGTCGAAACACGTGTGGCGATCACCGCGCCTGCAAGAGCGCCGATAGTCGTGGCGATTTCGAGAAACATGCCGATGCGAATGTTTGAGAAGCCTTCGCGCACAAACGCTGCTGCCGCTCCCGAAGAAGTCGCGATGACAGACACCAGCGATGCCCCGATGGCGTATCGAATGTCGACGTGAAAAACAAGCGCCAGAAGGGGGACAAGCACTACCCCGCCGCCAAGGCCGGTCAGCGCGCCCAGAAATCCGGCGACGAAGGAGCCGAGCGCGATAAGCGCAGTGAATTCGAGAGTGTTCATCCGGCGTGCCTACATCGTAGATGTCGACGCAGATGCACGCCAGAATAATTGGAGCACCGGGCCGGATTTGAACCGGCGAATAACGGTTTTGCAGACCGCCGCGTTAGCCACTTCGCCACCGGTGCTTATCGTGAACCCCTCCACATCCTAAGCGCAGCGAAGGATCTTGACCTTCGCTGCGAAATGAAAATGACTACTTCTTCGCCGGCTCCAAAGTCTTCCTCGTCAGATACCAGCTATTCACATCCAAGCCTGAAGTGCTATCGGCGACGCGCTTCGCAGCATCAGCCTGGGTGGCCGGTGCAGGCAGGATGACCTGCTCGCCTGGCTGCCAGTTCGCTGGAACTGAGACGCCATTCGCATCCACCGTCTGCAGCGCCTGAAACACGCGAATCAGCTCATCGACATTGCGGCCAAGCTGCATCGGGTAGTAGATAATCGCGCGAATCGCCTGCTTCGGATCGATGATGAATACAGCGCGTACGGTCGCTGTATCTGACGCTGCTTCATGCACGAGGCCGTAGAGTTGTGCGACTTTCTGATCCAGATCGGCGATGACCGGAAACTTGATCTCAACATTGGCGTTCTTCTCGATATCGCGTACCCATGCGATGTGTGAATAAATGGAATCCACCGAGACGCCTACTAACTGGACATTCAGTTTTTCAAAATCGTCGTTGCGTTTTGCGAACTCGATAAACTCCGTCGAACATACTGGCGTGAAATCCGCGGGGTGCGAGAACAGCAACACCCATTTCCCCTTTTGCGTGTAGTCAGAGAGCTGGATCACGCCATGCGTGCTCTTCGCTTGAAAATCCGGAGCCAATTCCAGAATGCGGGGAATGCGGGACTCAGTTGCTGCGCTCATTCACTTTTCCTGTACTCGAGGTCAACATAGAAAAACCCACCGATGCAGAGCTTCTGCGGGTGGGTTGGTTCAGAGGCTTTTTTCGTTCCTGCTAGATTTAGCTCTCTTTTAACGCGCCTGCAGTATGCCGCTGCGACAGCAGCACCAGAGACAGGTTGGGTGCGAGTTGAGGGTAAAGCCTTTCATGCCTAAACTCGAAGCTAGACCTGCGAGGAAACTATGTCAACCGCCCGCAAGACGCACACCCCTCCCAAAAAGCGAGCCGTCAAAATCATCGAAGAACCGCACTCCGTCGAGTGGGCGCAGATGGATGTTTTCGCAGAACACCGGCTTGAAGGCAACATGCTCGCGGTGTTTCCCGATGGAACTGACCTGACGCCAGTGGAGATGCAGGCGCTCTCGCGCGAGACCAATTTATCCGAGACGACGTTCATTCTGCCGCGCAGCGCGGCCGTAGAAAACAAGCAAGGTGTGGCCGTGCGAATCTTCACCACGCTCGAAGAGCTGCCCTTCGCCGGACATCCCGCGTTGGGCACTGCAAGCTGGCTGTGGCTGCATCATGAGCGACTGCGAGACGCCGAAGAGATTGTTCTCGATCTGCAGATCGGAAAAATTCCCGTACGCTTCACCAAGCCCAAAGCGAATGAACTGGGCGTTTTTGCCGAGATGCAGCAGCGCGATCCTGAATTTATTCAGGTCCTGCATGATCCTGATGGCATCGCATCCGCACTCGGCATAGACGCGTCTGAACTGGCGAAAGAAGTTCCAATCGCCACCGTGTCAACAGGCATGCCGTTCTGCATCGTGACGCTGAAGTCGGTCGAAACGCTCAGTCGTCTCCGTGTCCCGCTCGATCGGGCAGAGCGCTATCTGCGCTGGCACGCTTCGAAGTTCTTTTACGTGATCGCCCCCCTCGACAAGACTACCGGTGCGAACTGGCGCGCACGCATGCAGTTCTATGGCGGCGAGGACCCTGCGACAGGCTCCGCTGCAGGCTGCTGCATCGCCTTTCTCGTGAAATATGGCCTTGCGAAGTCGGAGGAGCGCATCGTGATCGAGCAGGGAGTCGAGATCCAGCGGCGCAGTCGTATCGTTGCGTCCGCCGAAAAGACGAAATCCGGCGAGGTGAGAAAAGTGCGTGTTGGCGGCCGCACAATTCCGGTTGCAAACGGACGCTTTTTCCTGCCGTGATTCACACTCTTTCAACAGGCCGCATTGCGTGAAGCGAAGCAGGGGCGCAGGTGCGGAGTCTGTCTGTGGAATCTTCACATTAAATGGTTAAAGGCTTCGCTTAAGATTCGCTGTTTACACGTCGAAGAACCCTTCGTACTGTTAGCGAGCGATTCCGAAAGGAACTCCGCAAGCTTTCGCCTTTTACAACAATTCAAGCTGGAGCAGAGCGTGCTTTGCATGCGCGTCTCGTCCGTTTTTCGTTAGCTGCTGCAACGGCCTGCGCATCCGTGCGTTGGTAACAACAGCGCTGAGGAACCGCGTCCGAGAAGCCACGGCAACCATGCAGACACGAACTGCTCTCCGTGACCCGGTTCCGGCCTGGTAACGCGGTCCTGTGTTGCGTCTCAAGGCGCAAAACACAGCCGCCCAGACTATGCCTGTTTTAGGAGCCGGGTCGCGGCCCAACAACGAACCAGTTGCGCTCCAGCCAAAACGGGCTGCGCGCGACGCCGCGGTGGTGTGCATGTCGATCCGGACAAGAGATCCGGCGGCGCACGCGACAGAAAGATTCAAGTAGCTGCCAGAATGCGTCCAAGAAAAACGATTCTTTGTGTTGATGATAATGAGCAAGCCCTCTCCGTCAGAAAGTTCATGCTTGAAACCCGCGGATACCGCGTATTCACTGCGTTAAATGCCGAAGAAGCGTTAGAACGCTTCAAGCTGGGCGGAGTAGATCTGGTGCTGAGCGACCTGATCATGCCGCAGATGGACGGCAACGAACTCGTCCGCCAGATGAAAGAAATCTCTCCCGATGTGCCTACGGTCATCATCAGCGGCAGCGTGAAAAACTATGAGCGTGCCAGCCGTGCCGATGCATTTCTGCCGAAAGGGCAGTGCTCCGCGCAGGAGATGCTCGAACGCATTCGCCTGTTGCTGGTCCGCAAGCGTGGCCCGAAAAAGCAAGTGCAGCCGGCGCCGCAGCCGCACACGTCCGGCGCCAATGCAATCGCGTCTGTAGCGGCTGTCGGATTCTGACCGCGTAGAATTGACAGTGTGACTGAAACCGCCCCCATCATCACCGCTCGCGACCTTGGCAAGACATACCGCTCTGGCAAACTCGATGTCTCCGCCCTCAGGAATGTCTCGTTCAGCGTTGCTCCTGGTGAATTTGTTTCGATCGTCGGGCCCTCGGGCAGCGGTAAGTCCACGCTGTTTTATCTGCTCGGCGGTCTGACGCGGGCTACAACAGGCAGCGTCATGATCGATGGCGTTGATTTCGCAACACTCGGCGACGCCGAGCGCACGCGATTGCGCAGACAGAAAATCGGTTTCGTGTTCCAGCGTTTCAACCTGCTGCCGACACTAACGGCGCTCGGCAACATTGAAATCGCGCATGACATTTCAGACCGGGGCGGCGAGCTTGACCGCAAGTTTCTCGCCGAGCTTTCCGATCTCCTCGGCATCCGTGGCCGGCTCGATCATCGTCCCAACGAACTCTCCGGCGGCGAGCAGCAGCGCGTCGCTCTCGCACGCGCGCTCATCACTCGCCCGGCGATTGTTCTTGCCGACGAACCGACCGGCAACCTCGACTCCAAAAACTCTGAAATCGTCCTCCAGATGCTACGGCGTTCGAATCAGGAGCTGAAGCAGACCATCCTGATGATTACGCACAACCCCGAAGCGGCAACGGTCGGCGATCGCATCCTGCACATGCGCGACGGCGAGATGATCGACGACGAGACACTGCTGCAAGCGGCCCTTCTCGCTGCCAGCGGAAGGCCATCTGTTCGTTGACCCGCGCGGTTTGAACCGATATACTTTCAAAAGTTTGAGCGGGAGTAGCTCAGTGGTAGAGTGCTACCTTGCCAAGGTAGATGTCGCG
>Ga0210410_10005228_pt1 | contig 11318 bp, 12 predicted proteins | sample IncBWC4MmetaG_FD_161058 | JGI IMG/M metagenome (GOLD analysis project Ga0210410, IMG submission 161058) | Forest soil microbial communities from Barre Woods Harvard Forest LTER site, Petersham, Massachusetts, United States - Inc-BW-C-4-M | ecosystem: Environmental > Terrestrial > Soil >... | reverse complement strand
GCCCAGATACACGGTATTCCCGTGTTCATCCGCCAGCACCTGCATCTCGATATGCCGCGGATTGAGAATCGCCTTCTCGATATAGACTTCGCTGTCCCCGAACGATCGCTGCGCCTCGCTCTGCGCCCCCTCGAGCGCCGAACTCAACTGATCAGCAGAATGCACCAGCCGCATGCCCTTGCCGCCGCCACCCGCCGCCGCTTTCAGCATCACCGGATAGCCGACCTTCTCCGCCACCCGCGCCGCCTCGTCCACCGACTCCACGCCCCGCGAAGTTCCCGGCACGAAGGGTACGCCCGCACGCTGCATGTGTTGCCGTGCCCGCGTCTTCGACCCCATCATCTCCATCGAAGCTGCCGTCGGCCCAATGAACTTCACGCCCGCTTCCGCGCAAGCATGCGCGAACCGCGGATTCTCCGAAAGAAACCCGTACCCGGGATGAATCGCATCCGCCCCACTCCGTTTCGCCGCCGCCAGTATCTTTGGAATATTCAGGTAGGATTCCGCGGCCGCAGCTGGCCCCAGGTGATAAGCCTCATCGGCCTTGCGCACATGCAATGCTGCCCGGTCCACGTCCGAGTACACCGCAACGGACTGGATTCCCATCTCGCGGCACGCGCGGATGACCCGCACCGCGATCTCTCCCCGGTTAGCGATCAGAATCTTTTTAAACATCCGAACGAGGTCCTGCTCAGGTTCTCGGCAGCGTCATTCTACTGGAGCTAGAGCAGCCACGCACCTGAGTACCCCCTCCCCCCTGGTCTTGTGAAATCATCAACTTACGAGCGAGAGGACACCAAAATCTTTGATCTCAAAGAACTTACATGCAAAATATTCCGCATAAAGGACTTAGCTGGGTGCAGACAATGCCCCAGCCGTTCTCAAGCCAAATGATCTTTCTTATCTAAAAGCAATTGAGCTTGGCTAGGACTTTTCTCACATGTGCGTGTGACCGGGGTCTTTCGCCGGGTGAAGCATGCAAGAAACCTTAAACGCAGAAGAGGGAGTGGAAGGCCGCCGAAAGCGCAGCGAAGCCCAACTACTGGCAGCTAACGAGTGAAGGCTGATGAGTAATAGCTGGTACTTGACCTCACGGATAGTGTTAGCAAGGCTCCAGTTGTCGGACAGATATTGGCAGCCGATTGGAGGATTTTGGGCGTAATTTACACCGCCGACATTGTCAGAGACGAGATGTTACGCCGGTTAGAGAAGCCGCGTGCGCGTGTATGGACATAAAAGCATCCGTAGATCACCCTTGAGTTGTGGCAGTGATCAGGCGGAATGAAGCAAGGAGCCGGGTTGCTTGGGTTGAAAGGGCACGGTTGCTCGGATGGTCAATCGCAAAGAGGCGTGTCCAGACTTTTGTGTAAACGGCCGCGTTTTGTTTTGGGGATTGGGTCTGGGGAAGGGGCAGTCCCCCTTCCCCAGACCATCTCTTTAGAAGTGCGCTGCGCGTTCATTGTGTACTTCTCTCCCAGACCGGCATCCGTTCCGGCCAGAAAGTTGCTCTTTTCTTTCGCCCTTTTGTGGTCGATGAGTGCTATAGAGATTTTACGTCAATTGACGATCAGCGCCGAGGTTCTTGCGGCGGGAAAACGCTGCCGCACTGCGCTTTCTTCACGTGTTTGGTATTCACGTCGATCGAGTGGCAACGATTCTTCTCATCTCGGACAAGAAGCGAGTTGCCAGCGAACTTTAGGTCGCTAATAAAGACCCACTGGTTGTCCTCTTCCCCTTGCCAGAACTCAATTCGTGTGTGGAAGACCTTAACTCTCCACAATTCGTTTCCGCTCGGCACATCGGTTGCGACCACGTAGGAGTCTTTGCCGTCGCCGTTGACTGAGTATCGAGTACTGTTGACGACGACAGGTGGTACCTCTTTGGGTGGAACACGTTTTGCCGATGTGCAAATCGTGCCAAACATCCAAAGCAGCAAGATGCCGAGAAGCAGACGACGCATGGATGCACTTTACCCACAAAAACGGGTTGGCGGAAGGTTACCGATGAAGTCAGGCGTTAACGCTAAAAGCCCCTCAATGAGCGTTATCGGGATGTTTCGCCAATCGCCTTAAAAGATGGGAGTATCTCAATACTGCGTCGCTCACTTCTTTGAATCGTCGGGAAAGAGGGGCTGGATTCCGCCGTCGCCGAGATCGGGCGTGCGTTCTTGAGCCTGTCGATACTTGAGCCAAACGAAGAAAGCGGCTACCGCACACGCTACTAGCGCAGCGAGAATCGCCTTCATGAAGAGCAGTCTACTCCTGAGAGGTGAGAATGGAAGGTTCTATTCCTAGGTCAATGAGTGAAATGGGGATTTTTCACCAACCGAGGACAGCCGTAAAAATAGATTCCTGCTGAGTCGGTGAACTCGCTTGTCAAATTCCTAGGGGAGCTCAGACTGTTCTTCTGTTTGATGCGCCCCAGGGTCGGCCCGCATAGAGGAACCGCGAGAGATTCGGTCCAACAAGCTGCGCGTTCCCACAAGCGCACCGGCGCTATACGCAATGCCCGCGTAAAAAGGGGCGACGACATCTAGCTGTTCCGCAACACGAATAGGGTCAACACCACCAAACCCCGGGGTAAACGTGGGCATGGTTCGTTGGATGACGAAAAAGTAGTCAAATCGGGTCAAAGAGTGGGCGGGTGCAAAAAGAACAGAAGCCTGGGGTTCGGCGTATGTCAATAGCTTGTAAACGAGTACAACCGTGGGAAGAATCCAAGCGTACGCGGCGAACCTCACGAAATATCTAGACAGCAGATAACCAACAACGAGAGCCGGAACGATACTTGCCAACTCAAAATGCTGAAGATAGTCATTGCCGGTAGGCATGTGGCTCGACATTCCGGTTAATGGCAGTATCCAGGCGTACCAGCGGCTGAGCAGCCACGGGCCAAAGTGCATTCCGCACACCGCAGCTGCGGTGGTATGCAGCGCAAACGGACCAATTGCAGCATTTCGAGGCCAAGCAAGGCCACAGCGACGGGCAAGGGAATCTACTTCCTCCGGTTGAGCGCCTTTCCCCGTTAGCCATTTTGCCCAACGTGGTAACGCGATCAAATACCACTGCCATCCGAGCGCGATCCCGGCCACAACGTAGTAAACAAGTTTAAAGGGGCCGAACATGCGCAATCCGAGAAAGGGCACAAGAAAGATCCCGGCGATTGCGGGCACAGTCAGCGCCAGATGTCCGACAAGGGCTCCGCGTGATGTCAGTGCATTGTCCATCGCGGCGCAGTATATATCGCCGCTAGTGGTGGCAGTCCATTTTGTCAGTTGACGTAAGCAGGCGATTTCACTCGCAACCCCACAACAGCGAGCGTTGGGCCGTATAGGGATAAAATTGTCCACAGCATGTGGAGCGGCTGGAAGCGGATATTGAGGAACATCGTCGTTCTCGTTTTGGGCCTTGGAATCGGACTGCTTCTTTGTTTTGAAGTACTGGCGCGTCTTTTTTCAGCAGATGGTGAAAACAGGCGTTCTCTCAACTTTGCGCCTTTTGTTCTTCTTTTTGGGCGTTGATCAGTGTAATGGCGATTTTGCAACAGTTACGATGGGAACCGCCGCGTGATGGATGGTGTCTACCCTGAGGATGAGCCTAACTTGTGTGACGCAACTTGTGGTGTCGATTGTGTTGGTCCTTTCGACTGTCGGCACCGCACAGGACGTGTCGCCAGCAAGTCCGCCGAAATTTCAGGAGCCCTTACACTTCCCCCCCTCCTGCACAACCGATCAGCCGTTGTATGCGAATGGGAGCGGCAAACCGATGAGGCTGGATACCGAGTCTCTGCTCAAGAGGGCCACGCATTGTGAAGCACCCGAGATGCTTACCTTGGCTCGCCAGTCCCGCATCGCAGGATATGTGTCGGTAGACATCCTTGTGAACGACAAAGGAAAAGTCTTCTGCGTCCAACGTGTCATTGGACATCCGATGTTGGCCGGTTCTGCCACTGATACAGCCAAGAAATGGACGTTTTCGCCAAAGAGACAAAACGGCAGGGAGGTCTGGTTTTATGGCCGTCTCCGCTTTCGATTCTCAGGAGGGAACGCCACGACGAAGTCCTGCACAGTCGCCCGATGATGGTCGTTGGAACGCGCCTAAGTGTTGTTAACAGGCCATTACACTCAAGTGCCCAGCGCAACGCCATGATGAGTGTAATCGAGATTTTTCGCCGCCTACCCTGTGCGGTCCCCCCGCACCTTACATGCCGCAGCATGTCTAGGGCGTCACTGGAAAGGCGAACGCCAGCAGGACTCCATACACGATTGTCGCCACCAGAGGCACGTTCCCGCCCCACTCGGCTTTCCCGAGCTTCGGAAAAGTAAGTCGGCCAATAACGACGATGAGAGAAAAAATCAAGCCATGAATCACGGCCACGAGCGGAACGAGCACCAACCGCTCATTAGCCAGAGCCTCGCCGCCCAGTTTCGCGACTAGTCCCCATGCCCACATGCCCACGAAGGCATAAGAGGCGGCAAGGCCGCTGGTCATCATTCCCGTCAGGAAACTCGCGACGGCACCACCGCAAAACGCGATTAGTGCTATCCGCAGATAAGGTTTTATCGAAATCGAAGTCATTACGGGATTTCCGAAGCCATGCTTGATTTTATGTGACTGAAGGCCAATTCACCGATGACTGACGTAATCAGGCCATTACACTCACAACCCAAGTCGGGGGGCAATGAGTGCAAGGCGCTATTGCGACAAAGAAGGCTAATCCTTGCTACCCTGGCGCCACAGCCAGCGGCACACCAGAAACAAGGGTATGCAGAAGATCAAGAAGAAAAACATCAAGAGATGCATCGGCTGAAACAGACCTTCAAACATTTCCGTGCCCTCCAAAAGATCATCCTCTCGACGCGGCATCTGGGTCAACTGTTGTAACCAGCCGATTACCCGCATTGACCCGTATCAGCGATGTCTGCGCCAACCCCACCATATTCCAAAGCTAATTCCGGCCAGCACAGCACCGACCAATTTCCGCTTGTCCGAAATCGGAACGAATCGGGTCTGCTGGTTGCTCACCTCGATGACGCCCACGGGCACCGCTCGCACGCCGCCGCCCCCACCCCCGCCTTCGCCGCGTGTGTTTTTCTCGCCCACCCCTCCAGTGCCTGCTCCTGCACCATAACCGTACATAATTTTTGCAACTGGAATGATCGTTTTTTCATGTGCCGAGATAGGTTCGCCATAGATGGCTTTCACATTCGCTTGAGCAAGAACGCTTTCCTTCAGGGATTGCAAAAGAGCCAGACTGCCCATAGGACAACTCCTTGGAAGCTAAACGGGTACTTGAAGCGTTTGCGCAGGGAAACTGGATTACTGGAGAAAGCGATTTCTCGCCATTCATGAACAGGCTCGCAATTTCCGAGCTGTCGCCAACACCCAAGTGACCTGATTTACCTTTTTAGATTAGGACGATTTGTCTGGAAATGAAATAGTCCTTGCGCGTTTATGCGGACCGATCTCTGGGCGATCTGCTTCGCCGATTGCAGCTTGATCGAACCACTCGGCAGCGATGCCCATGTCCTCGAAGGGCGATGGCACTCAAAATCCCTCACCGAAGGGGTTTGCCTGACGATAGCGGCCTTATCCGTACAGCAAGCTATGCAAGGTCAAGTCCTGGCTATCACAGCTGACGACTGACGCTAAAAAGCCCCTTCCCGCAGGAAGGGGCATAACAACTCTTACCAGAAACTGCCTTACTTGCCCTCATTACCCATCGTAATCCCGCCCGCACCAGGCTGCTTCTCCGCCTTGGCCTTCTTGACCGCGAGCGTCTTGTCGACCCACTCATCCGCGGTCTTCAAGTCCGCTGCCCGCTCGGCTGGATTATCGCAAGTCACATCCGCCCGCTCGCGATACATCAGGTTCATATATGCCATGGCGTCGTCGTAATCCGGACGCAAATCCAGCGCCTTCTTCAGGTTGTCGATCCCTTCCTGAATGTTGCTGCCATTCTTCTCCTTCAGCGCCGCGCACACCTTCTTGTCCTTCAAAGGCTCATCCGGCTTCAATCCCAGCTTGGCGCGCTCTTCCATGCGTGGCTGATAGGTCTGTGTCCAGTCGATCACGGCTACCGAATAATACGGCTCCGGATCGTTCGGATCGAGTTCCGTCGCCTTCCGATAGAACTCTTTCGCCTTATCAAACTGCTTCATCTGCAGATAAAGATACGCAATCCCCTTCACGCTGTTCACGTTCTTCGGATCGCGCTGCAGCACTTCCTTGTACTGATCAATCGCCTGCTCGGCCATCTTGTTGTTGTCCGGAGCGTCCGCGCCTGGAATGTATTGCTGTGCGAATGCCGTCGCCAGGTACAGACGCGCATTCAAGAGAGTGGGGTCGAGCGACACAGCTTGTTGAAAATGATTGATAGCCTCTTCGTACTTCGCGTTCTTGTAAGCATTGACGCCTTTATTGAGCTGATCGCGGGCCCTGAGCTTGGAGCAGCCCGTGGTTGAGAAAATCATGAGCGCGGCTGCTGCGAACACCAACACCCGTATGCTGGTTTTCATTGCGTTATAAGTCTCCCTTGCCAGGAATCTTGGGACGTTATCATTGCGGCTAAGGTCTGCGCAATCCCGAACGGACCGAGGCCCAGGCACGACCGCCTGGGCGTACTCTTGCCTGCTCGATTCTAAGCCGGCGCGTGCGGACGCAGGACGCCTGGAGAACTCGCGCGCACCTTCCTTCAGTTTACTGTCCGGCCTCAATCTTGGCTGTGATCAAGCCCACTTTATCCACGCCCGAAGCGTGTGCGATGTCGATCACATTCGCTACGTCGAAGAAGGGAACATTATCATCCCCCTTCACGAACATGACCTTCTCCGCGCGCGTCTTGAAGATGTCCGTCAGACGGTTCTGCAGGTCGTCCCAGCTCGCGTCTTCCTGGTTGATCTTCACGCCCGGCGTCTGGCTCGCGCCCCGATCGATCAACTGCACCACGATCGTGCGATCCGGAGTGTTCTGTTGTTTCTGATTTGGCGGCGGCGGCTGTGGTACCAGCGCATCCAGGCCTTTCGGGGTCAGCGGCGTGATCACCATGAAGATGATCAGTAGCACCAGCAGCACATCAATGAGCGGCGTCACGTTGATATTCGCGTTTTGGCCTCCGCCCGTGCCAAGTGCCATTGACATAGAAAATCTCCTCTATTGACCTCCGGCCGGTGGGGCCGTGGTCGGCGGCGCGCCTGCGCCTTTGTCCTTACGCTGATCGGTCAACAATCCCAATTGATCCACACCCGCCGCGCGGATGTTGTCCACTACTTCCACCACGCGCCCAAACTTCGCGCGCGCGTCCGCCCGGATATAGACCCGCTTGTCCGCCCGGTTCGCCAGACGGTCCTTGACCTTTCCGGTCAGCTGGTCCGGTGCAATCTTGTCGTTGCCGAAGAACACATCCCCGGTCCGCATTACCGCCACGACCAGCGCGTCTTCCTTGTCGGCATCCGGCATCTGTTCCGGATTGTTTACTTTCGCCAGGTCCACGCTGACGCCCTTCTGCAACATGGGCGTGACCACCATGAAGATGATCAGCAGCACCAACATCACGTCCACCATCGGGGTGACGTTGATGTCGGAATTGACCTTGGCGCCTTCGTTTCGTTTTGCGAGTGCCATAGGCTCACCTTTCCCTTGCGCTTACTGCACGTTCCCGCTTCGCCGGGCAGTGCCTGCGAACGGTTGCCTGAGTGCCCGGTGCCGGAACTCGCGCTCCAGCACCGGACCTTGCAACTCGTGACCGCAGCTTACTGCCGCGTCTTCACTAGGAACGGCGCAGGCTCCGCCGCTTCAGGAAGTAATCGACCAGTTCGCTCGAGGAGTTATCCATCTCCACGTCGAACGCCTCCACGCGGCCAGTCAGGTAGTTGAACATCATCACGGCGGGAATCGCGACCAGCAATCCCATAGCAGTGGTGACCAGCGCCTCGGCGATACCGCCGGCGACGGCTGCCAGACCGGTAGCCTTCTCCTGCGAGATGCCTTTAAACGCGTTCAAAATACCGACCACCGTGCCGAACAGTCCCACGAAGGGGGCGGTCGATCCGATCGTTGCCAGTCCGCCCAAGCCGCGCTTCAATTCGGCGTGAACGATGGCTTCCGTGCGCTCCAGTGCGCGCTTCGATGCTTCGATGGTTTCGCCAGGGATTTCGCCCGGGCTGTCCTGGTGGGCCTTGAATTCCATTAAGCCGGCCGTCACAACCTTCGCCAGGTGGCTCTTCTTGTTGCGCTCCGCAACCTTGATGGCTTCATCGATCTTGCCATCGCGCAGTGCGCCCGCTACTGCTGGCGCAAACGCGCGCGATTGCTTGCGGGCGGCGCTGAACGCCATCCAACGGTCAATCATCACGCCGATCGACCACCCCGACATGATGAACAGAATGATGACCACGATTTTCGCCAGAATGCCCATCGACTTCAGCAGCGAAACCAGGTCCCAACCCACTGCGCCTTCCTGGACCACCCAGGCGGCCAGCGCGGGTACGTGATGCACGGTACTTGCTAGATTGGCTACGAACATGAGTTGCTTTCCTCCTCAGGAAACTCGTCAGAACTCAGCAGCTTCCATCGCTACTTCTTCTTGTTACTCAGCGCTTTCGCGGAAAAGGTGCCGCGAGTCTCCTCTCCCGGCTCCGGCTCACCATCGCCGGAACGTCTGGGCTACTCGATACTCGGGCACTTCAAGACGCGGCGGATGCTCGGGGCGTCTTCACTCCCAACCCCGGTCACCGGGAAGGTGAGATGGGGGAGGGTTGCTTGCCTGGGGCTATTGCCGCCACTTACCAAACACGCCGCCGGGTTTATCCTCCCGACAGCGTGAAGTTCACTTGGACTTGCGTTTCCACCGCCACCGGCTCGCCATTCAGCATGTATGGCTTGTACCGCCACTGCTTCACGGCTTCAATCGCCGCCGGGGCCAGCATCGGATGCCCGCTGATCAACCGCAGATTCTCGATCGCCCCATCCTTGCTGATTTCCGCCTGCAGCAGCACCGTACCTTGGATACGTGCCTGCCGTGCCAGCGGAGGATATGCGGGCTGCACCTTCTTGATCAGCAGGCCCTGTGATACGCCCAGCGAAACTCGCACGCGCTGCGGCGTCGCCACCTTCGGTACCGCAACCGGCGTCGAACTGATAATGCCGCCGATCACGCCACCCATTTGGCCGCCCGGAATACCTCCTGGAACTCCGCCCACTACGCCGCCCGACGCCATTTCCGGCGGAGGCGCTTCCTCTTCTTTAATCATCTGGACTTTCTGAGGAATCTTGGTGGGGGTTCGCAGTTGGCCGTTTACCAGGTCGCTCTGGATCTGCTTTACCACTCGGACTGGAGTCGCGGCCGGAGGTGGTGGAGGAGGTGGGGGTGGCGGAGGTGCCACCAGGAATGTCATCAGTTGTTGCTTGGGCAACGCTTCGGTGAATATCAGCGGCAGCAAGACCAGAACGCCCACCAACAGCGCCTGTAAAATGAATGAAATCGTGGTTGTTGCTCCCCGTTTCGTCTTCAGCCGGCCGCCTGACTCGATAAGGCTATCTTCGAACATAGGCTTCTCCGTACAAACCCGACCCTACGTATTCTTAGACACCGCTCGTTTCTAGTTTGCTCCCGACTGCAGATTCCTCCTGCAACGAGCCTGCCGCCCAACCAGAATCCATGCTGATTCCATGAAATCAGCAACTTACGGCATCAGATACGCGATCCACCCGAGGGCTCGTCCCTGTGAACCGTAAAATTCTTTTGCCATCTGGCAACATCATGTTTCCGATTCCATCCCACCTCGAATCGGTTGCACCCTAAACGTTCGCTTTCGCCTTTGCCTTTTTTCCTGTATCCACCGGCATTGCGACCGACGTCTTGCCTCGTCCCGAGCGCCATTCTTGATACGCCACCAGGATCGGCGCCGCAATCGCAATCGATGAATACGTCCCAATCAGAATTCCAATGACCAGCGCAAACGAAAACCCGTGCAGCACCTCGCCCCCGAATAAATACAGCGCGAGCACAGTAAGGAACGTAAGCCCCGCAGTCAAGATAGTTCGGCTTAGCGTCTGGTTGATGCTCCGGTTGACGATGTCCGCCAGCTTCTCCCGCCGCATCAGCTTGATGTTTTCCCGGATGCGGTCGAACACGACGATCGTGTCGTTATTCGAATAGCCCACCAACGTCAAAATCGCCGCCACTACGGTCAGCGAAATCGGCTTGTTGGTCAGCGAGAACGCGCCTACGGTGATCAGCGTATCGTGAAACACCGTGACTACCGCCGCCACCCCGTAGATCCACTCAAACCGGATTCCCAGGTAGACCAGCATTCCGGCCAGCGAATACAACACCGCTAGCTTCGCCTGCGTCTGCAATTGCGATCCGACCTGCGGGCCGACGATCTCGACATTTCGGACACCGAAATCGGAAAGATAAAACCCGTCCTGCAGGGAAGCAATGACCGCCGCGTCAACTGCGCCTTTCAAATCATCCAGCGACCCCAGAACGCCACCCTTCGACTTGTCCCGGACATTTACGATGGACTGCGCCACCGCCGTGTACTTCGCGTCGGCATCCGTCCCCAGGCGCAGCGGATCTTTCTCGAGCAGATAATTTTTGATTGTCAAAGAGCTGACGTTGTTCAAGTCCAGTTTGCCCGCCGGAGCGTTCGTCCCTAGCGCGCTGATGATCTGCGCCTTGCCCTTGTCGAGGGCGGATTCGTTGGTCTCCCGTTCCGCCAGATCGATCAGAACTTCATCATTCTGCACCGGCCCGTAGCTCTGAATCTTCGCGTTGCGCAAGCCCACCCGGTCGAGTGCCGAGCGGATCGCATCATTATTAGGCTTGTGCGAGAACTTTACGTAGACCAGCGTGCCCCCTCGGAAGTCTACGCCCAGCGGAACCCCATGCCAGAAAAGCATGGAGAGTATACCCGCCACGCTGAACACAAGTGAAAACGCGAGAAAATACCACTTTTTCCCGAGAAAATCTATGTTTGGATTGCGAAAAAATTCCAAGCGCTTCTAGATCCTTTCGTTAGACCATATTTCAAGGTTTCAAAATCCAGACTCTCTCAAAGCTTGAGGCTTGCCTGTTCTCATCCGCCTCCCTCTGTCATCCTGAGCGAAGTGAGGCGCCAGCCGAACGTAGTCGAAGGACCCCGCAGCTGCTTGCATCACAACGAAAAGCTGCCAGGCATTTCAACCAGTGAACCACCTTCCCAAACCGACCACCACGCCCCTCGATCTTCACTTGAAACTTTGAAACCTTGAAACTTGCTTTACCCAATACTCAACGCTTCGCCGCGCTGTTTCTTGCTCAACACATAATCAAAA
>Ga0210410_10005226_pt1 | contig 11320 bp, 10 predicted proteins | sample IncBWC4MmetaG_FD_161058 | JGI IMG/M metagenome (GOLD analysis project Ga0210410, IMG submission 161058) | Forest soil microbial communities from Barre Woods Harvard Forest LTER site, Petersham, Massachusetts, United States - Inc-BW-C-4-M | ecosystem: Environmental > Terrestrial > Soil >... | reverse complement strand
GATGCGTGGTTTGCTCTTTTCCAAAACGCCCCATCACCGATTTTCGTCCCAGCAAGGAGAGCCCGCTCGGACCATGCACCGTCCCGCCTTCATACTTGGTGGCGGGAACCTGCGCATCGCCGTAAGGCACGCCCAGAATGCCGCCCTTCTGAATCGCGAGCAGCGTTCCTTTTTCAACGACTGAATAACCGCTGGTATCCGAACCCATCTTCACCAGCTTGTACTGCGCGGCCAGTTGTTCCTGAAGAGACACAGCTTGTGCGCCTGCGCGCGCACCCGGCAAAACCAAAGCGCCCGCAACAAGCGTAAGTAGGATGGTCGGAACCCTGCTCTTCATCATCTTCTGCCGCATGATCAAAAGTTCTCCTGGCAAATCCAAGTCAACGAGCCTTGCAATTGATCGAACGAATTTTACGCAAGCGGGAGCATCCGTCTCGCAACGCATGCTCCCATCTGAACTTACTGGCTGCCGCCGCCCGCCGCCGCTTCCTGCTTCACTTCCGCTTCGGTCTTATCGGCATCGGCATCCTGATCGGTGATCGCCTTGGCCGCCGACTTATCGTCCGGTGGAGGCGGAACATCCGACGCAGTCGTACTGGTATCCGGAGCCTTCGGCAGTCCATCTTTCCCTTGTTTCGAAGCCAGCGACTTCATGCCCTCGTCCAGCTTCTCCTGAAAGTGATTGCGCATCTCCTGCAAGTCGTCGACTGCCACCGCAACCATCTTTCCGGCTGCGCAGTCGCCCTTCTTGGCGCTGGCTACGCTCACGTTCACTTTCTGGTCGGCATCTGGGGCGTCGGTCATCCGCGTGATTACGTCTCCTGACGTGAGCGAGCACTCCTCGCCGTCGGCCACTACCGCCAGATCCGTATCCACCACAAACGTGCGCCGCGCCGGATCCAGCGCCGGCGGAACCTCTCCGCTGGCAGGCTGCGCTGGCGCCGCTCCCGCCGCACCTTTGGCAGCCCCATCAGCCTTTTCCGCTGCAATCTGCGCTTTCACTTCTTCGGCGATCGCCTGTTTCACTTCCGGCGACAAGGCCACTTGTCCGCCGCCGGTGGAAGCTCCTCCGTTCGCGCTCGCAACCTGCGTCTGATCCCCACCGCCGTTGCCGCCCGAATTCTGCGCCGCTCCCGCATCTCCAGCAGCCGCCGCGTTGGCTTCAGCCTGAGCCGCATACGCCGCCTGCAAATTCACTGAGATCAAATAATCCGTAAGCCAGAACGCTGCCGACGGATATACCGGATACGGCGCGAAATATCCGCCGTAGTAGCCGTACCACGGCGCGCCGCCCCAGCCCCACCCGTAATAAGCCGGCGCGGGCCATGGATTGTAGGCCCAGCCGTAGTACGCCGGACCATAATAAGCGGCCGGATAGTAGCCATAATAGGGCCGTCCTCCGTAGTAATAGCCGCGATAAACGCCGGTGCGGTAAACGCCGTGGTCATAATATGTGCGCGAATAATACGAGCGCCCGCCGCGCGTCACATAGGCGCGCTGCACATATCCGCCGTGCCGTCCATTGCTCACAATGTGTGCTCCGTTATGTTCGCGCGCGATCGTTTTCCCGCCGTGCAGATTGTGCTCGATGTGCATTCCGTTCTTGTTGATCGAACGAACCTGCCCATTGGGACGAATGCTCGCCGATCCGCCCCCCTTCAGCGCAACCTGCTTGCCCGGCGCCGTATGCGCAGCATTCGCATGGCTCGCCGTAGCGCCGCCCTTGTTCGCGCCGCCGACTCCGCCCTTGCCCGCGGTCGTCGCTCCGGCCTTGCCCGTCGTCCCTCCGGCCTTGGTTGCCGAAGCCGTGCCATGTCCGGTGGGCGTGTTGCCCTTCCCCGAGGTCGTTCCCTTTCCCGCCGTTCCGGTGGTGTGCCCGGCTGCGCCGGTCGTGTGTCCCGTTGAACCCGCAGCGGAGTGCCCCGGCGTCGTGGAATGTCCTGGAGTGGTCGAGCTATGCCCCGAAGCGGTCGAGTGCTGGCTGGGCGCGGCGGCGTGGCTGGGCGCGGCGGCGTGGCTGGGTGCGGCGGACTTCGCCGGAGCGCTGGCATGCGGAGCCGGTGCACTCGGCTTCGAGGGCGCGGGCGCGCTGCTCGGCTTATGCTGGGCCCATACCGCTATCGAGGCTCCAACCAGACTCAAAACCAAAGTGCTCTTCCGCAGAATCTTTCCGCTCATCTTCGTGTTCATCGCAAGCTCCTCGCCCTTCGGGCGGTCCTTCGGATTTTCATCGGGGGGAACGGGCCAGCCGCCAGGCCGACCGCAACATTTCTCTCAGTTGTCGCTGAGCGCCAAAACGAATCCACCGCATGGCTGTCCGCGGGGAGCCAGACTCTTGGCGGCAAGAACGTTATCAAAAGTTCGGCGGATACGCAACGTTTCTCTGTGAAAATGTGAGGTTACAAATCATGACACTTCCGGCGTTCTGAGCGCCTGCGATAATCTATAGCTCGCACTGTTCTGGAGGACTCTTGCGCTACCTCGATCGCCTGCAACCCCTCGCACTTCTCGTCATGCGCATCGCCCTGGGCGCCATCATGGTCGTGCACGGATCCCACAAAGTGTTCGGTGGCCTCCACCATCACGTGCAGTTCGTCTCCAGCTTCGGATTTCCCGCCTGGGCCGCCTATCTTTCCGCCTTCAGTGAATTCCTCGGCGGAATCCTAGTGCTGGCCGGCCTGTTCACCCGCGCTGCCGCTTTCGCCATCTGCATCGATCTTGTAGTAGCCATCTGGAAGGTGCATCTGCATAACGGACTCACTGGCACCCCCGATCATCCCGGATTCGAATTCCCCATGGCTGCCGCCGCTCTCGCTTTCGCCCTCATCTTCTATGGTTCCGGATCGCTCGCCATCGATCATATTCTGCGCGGCGGCGGCACCGGCGCTCGTTCGAAATAACGTCGCTTGAACATGGTTTGAACATGCAATCCCGCTCACACTTTTTTACGATTTAAGCTTTACAATTCCGCCGATTCCTGACCGCAACTATTCGCCGCCTTCCGGGTTCGTGGAATCACCGGATCGCCATAGACGACCCCGGAGTCTAGCCGCGCAGCGGCGAAAGAGCCCCGCGGGGCGAAACAGCAGTTCTCGTGCGATCGAGTTGCATCCAAAGGCTTTGGCAATGGCATCTTAGTAGTCAGTCACGACAATTTTTTAGGAGGTTCCTTTGAGAAAGTTTGTCTTCCTTTCCACCCTTATCGCAGTTTCACTCTTTTCCAGTTTCGCCTCGGCCCAGCAAGGTGACGCCATGCTTGGATTCGGCACCCTGCTCTCCTCGGGATCGTCCAACTGCACCCAGGGCAGCTGTTTTGTCCCCGAAAAAGGCGGCCTCTATACCAGCCTGAGCGGCGATGTGGTCTTCAAGCGGCGCGTCGGATTCAACTTTGAAGCCGCCTGGAAAACCAGTCAGGGAAATTACGCCGGTCTCGGTATTCCCTACCGCCCGATTCTTTTCGACTTTAACGGCCTCTACCAGCCTCAGCTCAGCAAGAAAGTCGGCCTCGATCTGATGGGCGGCATCGGCGTCCAGACCACTCGCTTCTATGGCTATCAGCCGACCAGCAATTGCGTTTATTTCGGAGCCTGCTACAGCAGCAGCAACCACTTCCTGGTCGACGTCGGCGGCGGCATTCGTTACTACGTCTGGGGACACGTGTTCGTCCGCCCCGAGGCCCACTTCTACCACGTCGTAAACAACACCGCCGATTTCAGTTCCAACAACCTGGTCCGCGTAGGCGCATCCATCGGATACACCATCGGCGGCGGCTTCGAATAACCTCTGATCTAAATGTGGTTAGAAGCTCTCGTCCGTGGCGGCAAGTCAAAGACCTTACCGCAGAGGGCGCGAAGAAAAGCCGCGGAGTTCGCGGAGAAATTCAAATTGAGCGACTACGCGCTTGGCTCTTCACACACGCCCGCGACCGTGCTCTTCACACGCGCCTGCGCAACCGTGGAAGAGCGGCCCTTCAGGGCCGCGTAAGCGTTTGTGAAATAGGGGGCTTCAGCCCCGGCGCTGTTAGGCAGACGATCCGAACCTAATGTACGATTCCAATAGCCGCGGCTCGTCCGCGGCTACGTTTTCCATAACCGTGTCAAGGAGCCAGGATTGAGGAAGTTCGCGCGCTTCATTTCAGCAGCTATAGTCCTTCTGTCCGCTTTTGCTTCCGCTCAACAAATTGACGTCACCGTCGGAGGAAGCACCGCGCTCTCCACCAAGAACACCAGCGCCTCCCAAACCTACCTGCCGCCGGCGGAAAAATCCGGCCTCTATCCCAGCGTCAGCGCCGATTACATTTTCCACAAGAATTTCGGGTTCAACGCCGAAGTCGCCGTCCGCGCCAAGGAAGGCCTCTACAACGGCTTTCAAGGATATCGCCCCATTTTCTTCGACGCCAATGCCATCTTCGTCCCCCGCATTTCTGCCAAAGCACACGCCGAATTCATGGCCGGAGTCGGTGGCGTTCGCACCGCTTTCTACAATCAGTCCGGTTCCTACGGTCAATCCGGCAGTTGCAATCCCATCTACGCCAACGGATGTCTCACCTACCTCAGCACCACCCACTTCCTCGCGCACATCGGAGGCGGCATTCGCTACGACGTCTGGCGCAGCTTCTTCATTCGCCCCGAAGCTCATCTCTACTTGATCCCCAACAACACTCCCTTCAACTCCGATTACGTAGGCCGTGTCGGCGTCTCCATTGGATACAGATTCGCTCCGCGCTAGCTACCTCTCCCGCTGAATCTTCGCACTAACGAAAAAGGCAGCGCCGGTTCGGTCGCTGCCTTAAGAATTGTGGGCGGAAAGTCTCTTACGGCTGCTGATCGCAAAGCTCCGCTTCCTGGATCGCAATATTCAGATTTTCGATGGCTTTACCCCGCGGCCCGCCGCCATCGCCACCATGCCGCAACTACAGCGACTATGGCCACCGCGGCTACCGCAATATCGAATCGTTTCAGGTCCTGCACCAGCCGCTCCCAGTGCTGGCCAAACAAATATCCCGCGCTGGAAATCACCCCAACCCACACCACCGCGCCCAGAAAGTTGAAGAGCGCAAATTTGCGCCAGGGCATCTTCAGCACACCGGCCAGCGGCCCGGCAATCATTCGCATTCCGAACAAGAAGCGCGCCACAAAAATCGTCGCCGCACCGAAGCGCGCGAATAAATTCTCGCCCCGCTCAATCGTCGCCGAAGAAATGCGAAACGTCGTTCGATAACGATTCAGCAGCGGAGGTCCGCCGTAGTACCCAACCGCAAACCCGAGATTGTCTCCGGCCGTCGCCGCTATCGTGGCTACCGCCATCACCCACGGCAACTTCAAGTCATGCTCGGAAAACGCCAGAAAGCTGGCCAGCAAAAGAATGGTTTCGCCAGGGACCGGCAGCCCCGCATTCTCCAACAGCAGCGCCGCCGCAACCGCCCAATACCCGTAATGCACCAGCGCACTGCGCAACAGGTCGAGAATGGAATGCCCCATGTTTCCGTTTCTGCGTTCCTCTGTGTTCCCTGTGTCCTCTGTGTTTAAAGATTTTGACTCACTCGATTTTTCGCAGACTCACGGAGTCCCAAGAAACTCCACGAGCTCCCGATTAGACTCCTCCGCACATTCCTCATAAGGCAAATGCCCAATGCCCGGAAACACTACCGTCCGCACATTCCGAAAATGCTGCGCCACCTGCGCCGCCGACGAAGGATACACTGCCGTGTCCGCGCCGCCCCACATCACCAGTGTCGGAATCTCCGCCAACTGCGGCAGCATCTTTTCGAGTTCCCGCAAATCCGCTGTCCACGTACGCACAATTCCCAACCCATGCTCAAATAATCCCGGAACCGCCAGCGGAGCCTTGTATCCCTCAAGCGTCCCCGCCGGAATCCTGCCGCGATCCCCATACATACGCGCGTGCCAATAAGGATAAAGAAACGACATCCGCCCAATCACCGCACGAAACAGTGCAGCCCCCACCCGCGTGCCAAAAAATGGCGCGATCCATCGTCCGTGCAAAGAATACGGATTCACCGGAGCCACCAGGATCAACCGCCGCACGCGCGCCGTACTTTCCTTCAAACTCAGCGCCGCCGCAGCAATCGCCACCGCTCCGCCGCGCGACGTCCCCAGCAAATCGAATGAATCGAGCCCCAACTTTTCGGCAAATAGCAACACCCGCCGCGCCGTCCCACTCATGCTGTGATCGATTCCCGGTGGCCGATCCGAAAACCCCGCGCCCAGCAGATCCGGCGCATACACCGTGGCATAAGGAGCCAGCGCAGGAATCGTAAAACGCCACGAGAACGAATATCCCAGCAACCCGTGCAGCAAAATGATCGCCGGCCCCGACCCCGCACGCAGATACCGCATCCGCGCCCCCTCAATCTCCATCCAGCACTCTTCCACATCGGCAACGTCCCGCGTCGAACACTTCGCAGGAATTTCTTGCGCCGTATCCATCGCGATGGAATGTTCACTTTTAGAAGACAACTCTTTCCCCGCTCCCGGACTCTATGTAAGAGAAATACGCCTCTGTCGCTTCACTTGAGGGGAGCATTCGTGCTCCCCATTTTTATGGACTAGATTCTAGGACAAATCCCTAGCAAAGAAGTGTGTAAGCACGCTCGACGAAATCGTATTGAGAATATTGGGCAGCAATTTTTGCCAGCCGCGATTTGACCGCATCGCTGCGCACCCACGCCACGACTTCATCGAATAAGTCGGCGCGCCCTTCCCAGAATGCGAATGGTCGATAATTCGGTTTTGCAAAATCGGTTTCGGCAACGAACCTGGCGAGGTTCAGATAGGCATTTTCCGTCTCCGTGATTAACCACACACCTAAGTAGGGGGACAGGTCACTCACGGCCTGAGCGATGCCACAAAGCCAGCCTTCGATCTCATCGCCATACATCTTATGCGTCGGATTATCCAGAACGCAGTACCAAAGGGCGCCAAAGAATCGCTCTACTGCCAGTTGCTCCGGTTCAGGCCAGGTACGCCACTCACCATAGTGGAGCTTGTTGAAGATCATTTCAGGATCCAAGAAGTCGTCGCCGCACGTCACCGATAGTTCGAAAATACGCGGAATGAAATGCTTGAAATCGTATACGCCGCCCCATACGAATAATGCATCCATCGCATACTGCTCAAGGTCGTGCGCATTCAGCTGACGCAGCTCCTTCCTATGCAAGCGCTCCTCGTCTTGGCTCCTGTGGCAACATGGGCAAGCGTCCGTGTTTTCGTGAAGTTGGTACGACGCAAAGGTGCGATACAACTGCTCGATTGCGGATACAAGCTCCGGCGTTTGATTCATGCACGAACTCCAGCCTGTCGAGGCCCTTAGAGCTAGATGTTAGGCGGCCTTAGCTTTTCTCCCCAACAACTTACTTAGCACCCGAATCCCGCGATCCACGTGCTTCTCCTCCATCAAGAACGGAGGCAGAAACCTCACCACCGTATCCTGTGTGCTGTTAAACAACACGCCCTCGGCCAGCCCCGCATCCACAATCGGACGCGCAGGAATGTCCAGCTGAATTCCCTGGATGAATCCCCGCCCGCGCACTTCCTTCGCCGCCGCACGTTTTTCTACCAACCTCTGAAGCTCGTGATGCAGATACGCTCCAACTTTGTTCACGTTCTCCAGCAGCTTTTCTTCTTCCACAATCGCCAGAAATTCCAGCGCTACGCGGCACGCCAGCGGACCTCCACCAAACGTCGTGCCATGCTGCCCTGGCGCAATCGCCGACGCAAATTCCTCCTTCGCTAGAAACGCGCCCAGCGGCAGCCCGGCCGCAATCGGCTTGGCAATCGCAACGATGTCAGGCATCACGCCAACGCTCTGAAACGCAAACATCGTCCCCGTGCGCCCCAGCCCGCACTGTATTTCGTCATAAATCAGCGCCGCCTTGTGTCGATCCGCCAGCGCCCGGCACTCCCGCAAAAATTCCACCGAGCACTCGTAGATTCCGCCTTCGCCAAAAATCGGCTCCAGCACAATCGCGCACGTATCGTCGTTCACCGCCGCCCGCAAGCCCTCAACATCGTTGCGCCCCACAAACGAAACTTCCTCCAGCAGCGGCTCAAATCCCTTGCGATGTTTTTCCTGCCCGGTCAGCGACAGCGCTCCAAACGTCCGTCCGTGATACGACCCATCCAGCGCCACCAGCCGGCACTTCGCCTCGCCGCCCGCACGATGTCCCGCCAGCCGTGCCAGCTTGATCGACCCTTCAATCGCCTCGGTCCCGCTATTGGAAAAAAACGCCCGGAACTTTTCTCCCGACGCCCCCGACGCCAGCCCGCACAACTTCTCCGCCAGCGCCCCTTGATATTCGTGATAGTAAAGATTCGAAATATGTACCAGCCGCGCCGCCTGCTCGCGAATCGTCTTCAGAATCCGCGGATGCGCATGCCCCAGCGCATTCACCCCAATCCCCGACACGAAATCCAGATACCGCTTCCCCTCCGTGTCCCAAACAGACACGCCCTTGCCCCGGCTCAACACCACCGGATACCGGTTATAAGTAGTCAACAAATACTTCCGCTCAAGTTCGGCAATGTGCTCAAGAGTAGTAGTCATAGGAAGTCTTGATTCTACTGGAAATGCGGAAACGTCAAGTTAATGAAAAGTTCGCCTCGCCCGTTCCCGGACGGCAGACGATGACCTCGTATAATCGATCCGAGGAAGAAAATGCGTACGCCTTACGGTCTGGAGATCATAGAGGGCTGCCTAATTTGCCCGCTCAGGCACGACCGGATTTTTTGCGATCTGCCGCAGCGTGACTTGGAGACGTTGCAGGCCATGTCATCGCTGGCAACCTACCCGAAAGGTTCTATCCTTTTCGTTGAGGGGCAAGAGCCCCGTGGTGTTTTCATTCTGTGCAACGGCAGGGTAAAGCTCAGCGCGGGTTCGGCGGACGGTAAGTCCCTGATTATGCGGATCGCCGAAGCCGGTGAGATCATCGGCTTGCCGGGCACGATTTCCGCAAAACCTTATGAACTCACTGCCGAGGCCCTGGAGCCTCTCCAGGCAAACTTTATTGGTCGCGAGTCGTTCCTTAAGTTCTTGCGCGAGCATGGAGACGCGGCACTAAGGGTCGCGCAAATCCTAAGTGATATCTATCACGCGACCTGCCGGGAAGTGCGCTATTTGGGTTTGTCCAGTTCTGCCGCAGAAAAGCTGGCTCGTTTTCTCCTCGACTGGAACACGAATCACACCGAAGCTTCCGACACTTCACACTCCGTGTTAACACTGACACACGAAGAGATCGCAGAAATGCTGGGCACTTCCCGTGAGACGGTCAGCCGGCTCTTTGCGGATTTCAAGCGTCAGCAATTGGTCGAAGTCCGCGGCTCCAGTTTGGTGATTAATGACAAGCCGGGTCTGCAGCAGTTTCTGGCCTCATAGTCCTCACGGACTATTTCAGGCTCTCCACGTATGCAATCAACGCTTTCAGATCATCCGGTGGCAGGCCGATCGGTGGCATGCCGCCGGCGTTCATTTTCGCGGTCGGATGCTTGAAGAGTTCGGTTAACTGGTCCGGTGAGAATTTTGTTTTTATGCCGACTAGCGCTGGAGCGGCGGCCGTGCCCACTCCGCCATCCCCGTGGCACGCGTTGCACGATTGCCCCTCAAAAATAGTTTTCCCCTTCGCGGCCAGCGGATCGGCCAGCGTTATATTCGCGGCGGTAAGGGTTGCGGTCGAAAGCTCCGGCTCAAACGGCTTGTGCGCATATTCGTTTTCTTCGGCTTTCTGTTTGGCTAATTGTTGAGCTACTCCCGAATCGTGCCGATCCAAGTACTCGCTCCTCAGACCAAGGCCCACCAGCGCGAACAGAACGAATGCGTAGGCTCCCATCGCGACCGGCCTCTTCCACGGACGCCGCTCGATTCCACGATCCAAAAAAGGAAGCGCCACGATGGCTAGGGCAATGAGCATCGGAATGACCAGCACGCCGATGATCGCAGCCGAGCCATGCCAGTATTTCAGCCACTGGAATATGGGCAGGTAATACCACTCGGGACGCGGTATGTACTGCGCATCCGCCGGATTGGCGGGTGGCCCCAGTTGCAACGGCACAAAAAAGCACAGCAAACCGAGTCCCGCAATCAGCAGCGCCGTTAACGACAGATCCATCAGCACCTGGCGGGGATAGAAAAGCTCCGCTTTCTGTTTCGGATGGTAAGGATCCTCGTTGACCGGTCCCGCCGCTCCAGCTTTGCGGAACAGAAAAATATGGGAGGCTACGAGCGCGAAGATGCATGCAGGGATAAGAAAAATATGAGCCACGAAAAATCGCGAGATGGTGAGGGTCCCCATCTCGGTACCACCGCGCATCAAGCGCTTCAGACTCTCGCCAATCCAGGGAACTTCGCTGACCGCATTTGTTCCTACGGCAGTCGCAAAATAAGCTCTCTGATCCCACGGCAGCAGGTAGCCAGTGAAGGCCATGGCCAGTACCAGCGCGAAGAGCACACATCCGGACAGCCAAAGAATCTCGCGCCTCCCTTTGTACGCTCCATAAATATAGGTTTGCGAAAGGTGGAGAAATAGCACGACAACCATTGCGCTGGCGCCGTAGGCGTGGAGGCTGCGGAGAAACGAGCCAGCGGTGACCGCTTTTGTGATGTAGGCGACCGTCGTGTGCGCATGATCGGCGGAAGGAACGTAGTACAGCGCAAGAAATATTCCCGTGATCACTTGCGAAATGAAAATGAACAGGAGCCCTGAACCGAAAATGTAAGCGAATCGTGCTCCGCCCGGAATCGGTTCATCGAGCGCGGTCCGCAGCAAATCATCGAGACCGGTGCGGCGATTCAGCCATCCCCACAATCCTTTTTGGGTAGGACGAGGGCCGTCACTTTCGTTTTTCCCTGTCGATTGCATTCCCCGGAAGTTCCTTCCTAGCCGATGACTTCTTTATCGGAAACCAGTTGCCGGAAATATTGGAATCGCACCAGCAGTTGTCCGTCCTGAACCGAGGTTTCGAGCGTATCCATCCCTCGCAGCGAGGGCCCGCTGATGCGTGTTCCATCGAGCGAGAAAGTGGCGCCGTGGCACGGACACACAAACTGATTCTTTTCCTTGTTCCACGGGACAGTGCAGCCCAGGTGAGGGCAGATGGAGGTGAGAACGCGAAGCTGGCCCTGGCTGTCTTTGGTCACATAGACTGCCTTTTCAGATACTGCCTTGCGCCAGCCATCCACTTGTTCAATCTGAATGGTGCGTAGAGTGGGCTCGGTCAGGGATGAAAACTCCTTGAGTTCACCCACCGGTGAGTTCTTGAGTTCAGTGGTCCGGCGAAGCAAGGGGAAAATCGCGAAACGAACGAGC
>Ga0210410_10005225_pt1 | contig 11321 bp, 9 predicted proteins | sample IncBWC4MmetaG_FD_161058 | JGI IMG/M metagenome (GOLD analysis project Ga0210410, IMG submission 161058) | Forest soil microbial communities from Barre Woods Harvard Forest LTER site, Petersham, Massachusetts, United States - Inc-BW-C-4-M | ecosystem: Environmental > Terrestrial > Soil >... | reverse complement strand
GTTTGTAGAGTGCGGCGAGAATGGCGTTGTCGGAGTGGAGGCCGATGCCGAGCGCCGCGGCGACTGCCTCGCGGGTGAGGTCGTCGTTGGTGGGGCCGAGGCCGCCGGAGAAGATGACGATGTCGGCGCGGGAGAGGGCGATGAGGGCGGCGCTGGTAAGGTGCGCGAGATTGTCGCCGACGATGGTCTTGAAGGCAACCTCGACGCCGAGATCGTTGAGGCCGTCGGTGAGGTAGAGGGAATTGGTGTCCTGGCGGAAGGGTGTGAGCATCTCGGAGCCGGCGGCGATGATTTCAGCGATCATGTGTTCCTTGTAAGCCCTTCTTTGTTTTTGTGGAGTCGTTCGATCGAATCATGTGTTCGATGGTCTCTTATGCGATCCCAATGGCCTGAAAGTTGGGATGAGTTGCAGTTGGGGACGAAGTACCTGCTTCGATGATAGAGGTTGCGAGCATTCTGTTAACCGTTTCGGCGCTGATTCGTTGTATTAGCGAAGGAAGCATTTTGGGACAATGTGGATCATCAAGGCTAATCGCTGATGGAACCCAAAGAAAAGATTTTCTGCTTTCTTTCCTAACCGGGCGCGAGACCGGTTGTCTAATCGGGCAAATGGAAGGGCTGGAACGGCATGAATCAAGCATTCTGCGAAAGAGAACCCGGTTCAGCCAGTCAATTGGTTTTTTTACGATGCGTGAAGATTGAGAGAAGAACGCTCTTTATGTTCTTCACGGCGGCAAACGCAGGTGTGTCTACGAAACATTTCGTTGACAGCTACGAAATACTTCGTATATATTTCCGGTACCTGGGACAAGCGCTCCTGTGCGCTATCCCTTCGATGCATCGTCGTTGGAAGATGTGACGCTTTTACCAAGGAACTTCGGCGTGTTCTCCGGCGTGATGAATCTTCACGCTGTGTAACGCGATAGGGAACCCCTGTCTTTGCGCCGCCTCTTCGATCCAGCTGCGGTCTAGCTGCGCTCTAAACGAGAAACACAGGAGGTCGTGATGAACGTTCGTCTTGTTGCAAGCTCCGTACTTGTTTTATTGCTGTCGCACTCTGTTTCCGGTCAACAGATGCCGCGGGGTGTCGACGATACCGGGGCGCCTGCGGGTGTTACGGCAGATGGCTCTAATGTTTCTAAACAAAAACTCATGCACCGGATCGCAGTGCAAGAGGAGGCGGTGCGGCAGGCGGAGTCTGCACATGCAACGAACGTCCAGCTCGGCAGGACCTACGAGCGGCTTGGCCTGTCGTACCAGGACGCGGCGGAGTGGAACCGGGCAGAGCCGGTGCTGGAGCACGCAGTCCTGCTACTGCGACGTACTGCTGGAGCGGATGCGGATCTGGCAACCGCCATCAGTCAGTTAGCAACCCTGCACGTATTGATGAGAAAGCTTCGAGAGGGCGAAAGGGAGGGCCAGGAGGCTCTGAAAATTCGACAGGATCTTGGCGACCAGCTGCAGATCGCGCGGAGCCGGAACGATCTCGCGATACTCTACATGGCAAAAGAAAAGTACGCGAAGGCGAGAGATCTTGCGCGGCAGGCCGAGGCAGAATTCATGACGAATGAGCGAGCGAACCCGCTCGACAGAATCACGGCACGGTTCACACTCGCGGAGGCGCTTTGCGCCCTCAAGGAATGTCCGTCGGTTATTCCAACGCTGAAGGAGGCGCTGGATGAAGCGAAAGTTGCGCTGCACCCGGACGACTTTCCCCTCGGCCTGAGCACGTTCCTTCTTTGTTACGCGTATTGGAAGTCAGGCAGGATGTCCGAAGCAGAGGATTATCTGAAGCAGGGAACGGCGCAGATGAACATACAGCTTGGCTGGGGGCATCCGTCCTATCTGAAGGCTCTACGGTGTTATGCGCAGTTTTTGCACGAGAACCAACAGGTAGAGGCGGCTAACGTCGTGGAACGGCGGATCCGGCAGGCGGAGGCGGTTGTCGATGTGCATTCGATGCAGACAGCTCAGGGAATGTTCGGATTGCACTAGGTCTCTGGCTTGTCCGAAGAGCGCCTACTGGACACCGTTTGGCCTGGCCTCGGCGTGATCGTCTGCGGAGAAGGAGTCGATTGCGTCGGGCTTTCCCTGGTTGGGCAGAAAGATGGAAAAAACGGTGCCGGAGAGTGGATCGGAAGTGCGTGAGCGGACGCGCAGGCTGCCGCCGTGCTTTTCTACCAGTTCGCGGGAGACCCACAGGCCCAGGCCGGTGCCGGTGTCTTTTTTGGTGGTGAAGAATGGCTCGAAGATGTTTTCTAGATGCTTGGCAGGAATGCCGAAGCCGGTATCGGCGATGGTGATGCGAACGCCGTGGCGCGACAGGTCGCGCGGATCGACGGCGGAGCTTGCCTCGATGCGGATGGTGGCTCCGCTGGCGCAGGCGTCGAGGCTGTTCGCGAGCAGGTTGGAGAGGATCTGACGAAGCTCGCCCGCCGAACCCATCACTTCTCTTTCCGTTTTGGCATTGACGATGAACGAGACTCCCAGGTTGCTGGCGCGAGAGGCGTAGAAGTCGGTGACTTCGCGAACGATGGTGGCCGGCTTGAAGTTAGATGGGATAGACGTTTCGCGATAGAAGCCAAGGGACTGGCGGGTGATGTGGGCGATGCGGTTGAGTTCACTCTCAGCTTGCGCAAGGAGACGGTGAATCTCGTCGAGGTTGTTGGATCGTAGGGCGATATAGACGAGGTTGGTGAGGCCTTCGAGCGGATTGTTGACCTCGTGGGCGACCGACGCGGCGAGGCGGCCGGCTGCAGCCAGTTTTTCGGCACGCATCAGCGCGCCTTCAGACATGCGGCGTTCGGTGATGTCGCGGAAGACGAGGACGACGCCGATCATTCTGCCGGAAGCATCACGGATGGGAGCGCCGCTGTCGTCGATGGAGACTTCGGTTCCATCCCTGGCGATGAGGAAGGTGTGATTGGCCAGACCGACGACTGTACCGAGGCGGCGGACTTTGTCGACCGGGTTTTCTACGGCTGCTCTTGTGTCCTCGTTGAAGATGGGGAAGATCTCGGGGAGGGATTTCTTTTTGGCGTCCGCTTCCTTCCAGCCGGTGAGTTGTTCGGCGACGAGGTTCATGAATTCGACGTTGCCGTCGGCGTCGCAGGCGATGACTGCATCTCCGATGCTGCGAATCGTGGTGTTCAGCCACTGCTCGCGAACATAAGACTCCGCGCTGCGCAGTTCGATCTCCTGAATCCGCCGATTGTAGGCGGCGGTGAGCTTGTGGAAGACTCTGCGTGTCTCCAAGGTGAGCACGGCTGCGGCCAGAGCGACGAGGAGGACGAGTCCGATCCTGGCGTACTGGTTGGCTTCGATGTTGGCAGCGGAGTGTTCGGCGCGGCGTCCGATGACGATATTCAAAAACTCATCCATCTGGGCGCGCAGGCTGTCCATGTCCTGCTTGCGCTGGAGCATATGTTGCTCCATGGCAGATGCGTCAGGAGCAGGTGAGTGGATCTCCTGATAGGCCTTCTGCTCCCACTGCTGGTGGGTGTCCTGAAGACGATGCAGCCTTGCCACCAGGTCGGGGCGGTGAACCATGCTGAACAGGGTGTTGAACTCGGGTTCGATCCGTTGATCTGCGTCGTGCAGCGGCTGAAGGAAGACCGGGTTGCGTGACAGGAGGAAACCGCGCAGGCCGGTCTCTTCATCGACCATCAATTTGATCAAGCGGTTGGCGTGGAGGATGACGACGTCGGCGCGATCCACCGTGCTCGCACTCTCCTGAATGCGCTCGAGGCCATAGCCGAGGAGGAGAGCCAGGACAGTGAGCGCTGCAATCGGCAGCGCCAGGAGACGGAACAAAAGCCTGCTATAGAGCCGCGGTTCCACAGTATCTTTCCTCGCGCTGAGTAATGAGGATTTTGGGGTCGTGTCCGGTCTTGAGATAGCCAGCGCAGATGATTTTACGCAAATGAAAACGATAAGGCGACAGAATTGATGGCCGCCTGTCGATCACAACTGACACAAACGTGTGTGCCGGCATGGAGCAGCGCTAGATGAGCCTGCGGCCTTCGATATCGAGGGCCACGTGGTAAAGAGCTTCACGGGTGGCGAGGGCGGCGTTGCCATCTTCGAGGAAGGCGAGGCCGACCAGGTTATTGCCGGAGACGGTCACGGAAGCTTCATGGCGCGGAGTGATGCGGATGATGCCGCGCTGGCCGCGGAGGCTGGCGGCGACGTAGAGGTTGTCGTCGACGTCGAAGGCGATGCCCTGGGCCCGGCCGAGGCCTTGATAAAAAACGGTGGTGTTGCCGTCGCGATCGATGGCGTGGATGGCCTGATTGGAGGAGGTAGTGGGGCCGGTGACGAAGAGGGTGCCGGCGCTGTTGAAGGCGAGGTGATAGGCGGCGATGGAGGGTTCGAGCGTGGCGTAGACGAAGATTTCCTTATCACCACTGCTGCGGGCGCTGCCGCTGCCGTCGGGGTTGGCGCGGCTGATCTTGAAGATGGTGCCGGAGCGGTCGCCGACGAAGAGGTTGCCGTCGCGGTCGAAGGCGATGCCGGTGGCGATGCCCATTCCTTCGGCGTAGGTGGAGACGGCGCCCTCGGGAGAGATGCGGTAGACAGTGCCTTCGGCGCGGGAGCTGGCGTAGAGGTAGCCTTCGGGGTCGAAGGCGAGGCCGGTGGCGTTGAGGAGGTCGCGGACGAAGGAACGGACCTGGAAGTCCCGCTGGATTTGAAAGATGGAGACGGGGACGGCCTGGCCGCGCTCTCCCGAGACGGTGGCGTAGACGTTGCCGTTGGCGTCGACTGCGGGGTTGGCTACCGGGTGAAGATTTTCCGCCATGGGGACGGCAACGCGGAGGTGGAGGGGATTGCTCTCTGTGGCGCTGCGGTGGAGGATGAGGTTGCCGGCGATGGCGCCTTCGGGGATACGAATGGAGGCGCGAGTGGGGCGGCTGAGGGTGACGGGGGCGGCGATGTCGCCGATGGTGGCGCGGGGGATGTGGGCGCCATGAGGGCCGAGGTGCTGGCCATGGATGTCGATCTCGCCACCGGGCAGGGCTGCGACGGGCGTGGCGCGGTCGAGATGCGGGGCCGGGGCGTCGGGCCTGTCGGGCGTCAGGAGGGAGCGAAGGGTGGTCATGCTGGATTTAGCGTAGCCCGGTGTGAATGGGAGTGCAAATGCGAAGGCGTAACAGTGATAAAGACGATAAGAACAGATAGGAGGGGAGCTGTGGACCAATTGCCGGCTTCTTGTTTGGGTTGCTTATCAGCTTTTGTCCTTTTGATTCAGCTTTTATCCTTTTGATCACTGCTACGCCTTTTTTGGACCGCGGCTAGAAGTAAAGGTGGAGGAGCTGGGCGATGGCGAGGGCGAAAAAGCCGGCGGCTACGTCGTCGAGCATGATGCCGGTGCCGGCGGGGAGGCGTTCGAACTGGCGGATGGGTGGGGGTTTGACGATGTCGAAGAGGCGGAATAGGACGAGGGAGAGGGCGGCGTGCTGCCAGTCGGCTGGGATAGCGATGAGGGCGATGAGCTGGCCGGCGACCTCGTCGATGACGACGTGGCCGGGGTCTTTGCGGCCGGATTCGCGGGCTACGATGGTGGCGGCGGGGATGCCGATGAGTGTGGCGAGGATGGCGGCTATGGCGGTGCCGACGGCTAGTGCTGCTGGGGCCGGGTGCAGGATGTGGGCGGCGGCGTACCAGAGGAGAACGGCGGCGATGCTGCCGTAGGTTCCGGGGCCGGGTCTTAGCAGGCCTGCTCCGAAGAAGGTGCCGACGAGCCAGGCCCAGATGGTCTTCTTTTCGGCGGGTGGGTGGATTTGGGTGGTGGAGTTGGCCATTGCTTGTCTTTGAGTGTATCCCCCACCCAGTCAAAAGTGCGTCAAAGTCTTCGAACCAAAGGGGTTAAGCCTGAACCATGGGGTTGAAAGGGGTAGTTTTGCGGGTAAAGTCTTCGATTCAGGGAGGTTTATCTATGCAGGGGGAGGCACTTTATTTTGGGCGCGCGGTTAGTCTTCATCGTTTTGGCGGTGGTGTTTGTTGGAGCGGGCGAGCTCTTCGAGGAGGTCGGGGTCCTGGATGGGGCTGGAGATTTTGTAGTCGCCGCTGGCCCATTTGCCGAGGTCGATGCGGCGGCAGCGGTCGGAGCAGAAGGGGAAGTCTTCGCCGGTGGAGAGGACGAGGGTGCGGCAGGTTGGGCAGCGCAGGGTCTTGGTTTTCGTGGTGGACGCCTTCGACATACCCCTAGTTTAATACTTTTCCCCTGCGCGACAAAGTGGGAGGAGGAGCGGTGACAAGCGTCAGACGATGGAGCGCAGGAGTCCGCCTTCGGCGCGCAGGGTTGCTCCGTTGGTGGCTTTGGTGGTTATGAGGGATTCACTGGAGGTCAAGAGCGGAGGTTGGATGCGCAACGCGCTACGACCATTGCAACGTATGCACCGAATCTGCGGGCAGATCGAAGATCAGGGTGCTGGAGCCGAGCACCAGCTGAACCTGTTTCTCCGGGCCGCCGTTGACGAGCACTACCACGTAGCTCCCATCGGGATTCCGGAATCCAACGTGGGAGACACGATTGCTGGAAACTTGCGCGGCGCTATCTGAAACTCCATCCGTGCGAAAGACCTTCGCCCCGCGGCGCACGTGTTTCGAGTAGTGCGCAAGCGCCCAAAAGCGTCCGCTGCGGCTTACTTTGCGCGTTGTGCTGTCGATCGTGATGAACCCACGGCCTGTGGTCGGGGCTCCTGGCACAATATCCCCTTCTTCATGAACGCCGATGTAAGGAGTTCCCTTCTCGTCGAGCGCGAGGTTCCACACCGTGATTGACCGCGAGCAGTTTCTGATAACGCTATTGGCCCACTCCGACCAGCGCGACCAGGCGGTCATTGGATCAGGGAAGGGAGTTCCAGGCACGTGTGGCTCGCGTTGAGGTCCACCCTCGGTGAAGTAGGCGTGCTTTTGAGGAAATGCATGGTGCACTTGCGTCATTGCGGAAGGCTCGCCTGCATACCCATGCCATGCAATGCCGTCGATAAACTCCGAGGCGCGGGGATCGCTGAGCTCAGCGATGGCGCGGCCCCATAGATTAAAGTTGTGATCCAAAACCCAGATCTTCGTCGAACTACCGGTTTTGCGGAGCAACGGTCCGAGATATTTAGTTACAAATAAAATCTCATCTTCCTGGGCGAAAAGGCAGGCGGCATAGCGTCCGTCCACGGTGGTATCGACTTCGTTCTGGATCGTGACCGCGTTGATCTCCACTCCTTCGGCTTTATAGGCATCGAGGAACTTTTGGAAGTAGCGCGAATAGGGCTCAAGGCTGCTCTTGCGTATGGTTCCGCCCAGCATGGAACGGTTGAACTTCATCCAGGCCGGTGGACTCCACGGCGACGAGAAGAGGAACAGATCTGGATTGAGCTTGCGGGCTTCTCTGAGCGCGGGCAGGATGTACGCTTTGTCGTGGTCGATGGAAAACTTTGTAAGCTGCGGATCATCCTGTTCGCTGTCGTCAAAGCTGTAGAGGGATTTGGAGTAGTCACTTGCTCCGATGCAGGTCCGGCAGACGTTCATCGCCATTTCGCCGGGAGCAAAAAGTTCGTGCATCAAGGCTGCCCGTTCGTCGCTGTGAAGCTGGTTCAGCATATAGCAGGCCGCATCGGTGAACGCCGCGCCGAAGCCAAGCATCTCCTGTTGCGTTGATGTCGGGTCGAGCATGATCGCATCGGGTTCAATCGCAGTTACAGGCTTCCAGGTTAATGGTTCACTCGCGGCGTGACGGCGATCCCGGAAGGTGCTCCAAACCTGCACTGGACCAGTGGCCGACGTATCGGCCCAGGCCGGAATCCAATTTGATGCCGCCAATCCGGCCATCGTGACCGACGCTGCCTTCAGGAATCCTCTGCGCGAACCGCTTGCCATCGATACATTCCCTTTTCAGGCCTGACTGACTGCCGTTCGAAGGCCAACCAAACTCTATAGCCGTCAATCTTTTGTGGTCAATCGGCAATCATGACGCGGAGTTAGGGAAGTTATTCGAGAATGCGGGCGACTACGTCGTAGTAAGGACTCTAGTCCCAATAAGCTAAACTCAAGGGCGACTCAATCTACGGGTCGCTTCATCTTCCCAAGCCTCATCGCTTACGTCGTCACCGCTTAGGTAGGGCTACCTATGACTCGAAGGCAACAACCTGCTTTGACACTTTTTGCTGCTGGGATGATTGGTCTTGGCATCCTTGCTCTGATTTACGGAGATTTTGCGCTGGTTTGGCAACCGGTCGCCGCGTGGGTGCCCGGGCGAACTGCGCTCGCGTATCTTTCAGGGCTGATTATGCTGTTTGGCGGGGTAGGGCTGCTCTTCCAAGCTACGGCGAAGTTGTCGGTTCGGGTTCTGTTTCCTTATCTCATCGTGTGGGCGCTGCTGAAGATGCCTGCGCTGGTGGTGGCTCCTCGGATCGAGGGTGTGTGGCTTGGGTTTGGTGAGTTGGCGGTGTTGCTGGCTGGAGGGTGGACGCTGTTTGCGGTGTTTGCCGAGTTGCCGGAGAGCTCGTTCTTGAGCTTTGCAGTGGGGGAACGCGGGATTCATTGCGCGCGGATATTTTTTGCGGTTTGGGTTTTTCCAATTGGGCTGGCGCACATTATGTATGTGAAGGAGACTGCGGCGCTGGTGCCGGCGTGGCTTGGTTTTCAGCGGGGATGGGCTTACGTGACTGGCTTCGGACAGATTGCCTGCAGTCTGGGTGTTTTGTTTTCGGTCCTGCCTCGTGTGGCGGCTGCGGCGGAGGCGGGGATGATCAGCCTGTTTGCGCTGCTCGTCTGGTTGCCTGCGATTGTGGCTGCGCCGCGGACACGATTGCCGTGGACGGCATTTCTTATTTCGTGGGCGATTGCGGCTGGGGCTTGGGTGGTTGCTCAGAATATTGTGGCGAAGAGGTTTGTCGTACGGGATGTGTAACGGCATCTGTTACAGAAAGACGGTAGACGAGGCGGGAGTGGGATGTGTTTCAGCGGGTGATGGGAAACCAGATCTCTAACGGGCCGCGGGTGACATGATCGAAGCGGTGGTCGTAGCGTTCGAAGTCCGGGGTGTGCGCGGCTTTTACACCGGAAGACGGCAGCCAGGTCTGGAAAACTGATTGCCAGAATGGGCGGATGTCTTTGACGGTGGCGATGGGGAAGACGGCGTAGTCGGCGGCGGGGACGATCATGCGGCCGATGTCGGCGGGGAGATTGTCGAAGCTGGGGACCTCGTAGCCGGAGAGGTACTCGAAACGCTGGTTCGGCATGTCCATCTGGCAGGTGGCACCGTAGCTGATCATCGCCTCGGCTCGGCCGGGAAGCGGGAGTGCGTTGAAGTCGTTCCACTGCGGCGGGATGGTTTCGGGGGCGGTGGCGAAGGTGTGCCAGCGGCGGATGCCGGCGAGGCGGAAGGAGGGGAGGGATTGGTAGGTTGGTGTGAGCATGGTGTAGGTGTAGTCCTGTCGAAGCTATCAGTTCGCTTTGTAACTGTGGAACGTCCCGCAAATTATGGCATCGGGATTGGTCTTAGCGCGTTCAATCATGTCTGCAAACTCGTCACTATCGTAGATGAAATCTTCGCGAATGGGAGCAGACTCTTCAACTCCGATGATGTGCCAATTGAAGGTTGCGAAGTAAGCCTCGACCTTTGTTCGCGCTAAATCCGCGGAATCGGCCCACGTAATGATGTTCATGAATCCGACGGTGTCTCCAGACGGGAAGTCTTGAGGTTCTACCGTGATCTCGGCTCTTAAGTGCCAAAGCTGTTGCATACGACCTTTTTAAGTTTGCGTTTTGGATAAGAGAGCATACCCCAGGGGCTAAAGCCCGTTTTGCTGCAGCCCGAGATGCCAAGGCTGAAGCCTTGGCCTACCTAGAAGCCAAAACGCTTTGTCATCGTGCATAGGCTATTCGAGGATGCGGGCGACTACGTCGTAGTCATGGGAGTCGGTGATTTCGGCGCGATAGAAGGTGCCGGGGACGAGGGTTTCGTGGGGGCCGAAGTCGTTGATGAGGACCTTGCCGTCGATCTCGGGGGCGTGGAGTGCGGTGCGGCCCTGCCAGAGGAGCTCGGTTTCTTCGGATTCGCCTTCGACGAGGAGGTCGATCTCGCGGCCTACCCAGGCGGCTTTGGATTTGGTGCTGATCTTTTGCTGGAGCTTCATCAGCTTGCGGCGGCGGGACTGGATGGTGCGTTTGGGGACTTTGAGTTCGTCGGCTAGCTCGAAGGCCTTGGCGCCCTCTTCGTCGGAGTAGGTGAAGACGCCGAGCCAATCGATTTTTTCGGATTGGATGAACTCGCAGAGGATGTCGAAGTCGGTGTCGGTTTCGCCGGGGAAGCCCACGATGAAGCTGGTGCGGATGACGATGCCGGGGACGATGCGGCGGGCCTTGGCGATGAGGTCGAGGAAGATCTGTGCGTTGCCGCCGCGCTTCATGCGCTTAAGGACGCTGGAGCTGGCGTGCTGGAGGGGGACGTCGAGATACTTTGCGATGGTGTCGTGCGTGGCCATCGTTTCGAGCAGGCGTGTGGTGACCTTGTTGGGGTAGGTGTAGAGGAAGCGCAGCCAGCGCAGGCCGGGGAGGACGGCGAGGGCGTCGAGAAGTTGCGCGAGGCCTTCGGTGAGGCCGAGGTCTTCGCCGTAGCAGGTGGTGTCCTGGCCGATGAGGGTGATCTCGCGGACGCCCTGGGCGATGAGGTTTTCGGCTTCGGCGATGATCGACGACATGCGGCGCGAGCGGAACTTGCCGCGAAGCTGCGGGATGATGCAGAAGCTGCAGGGGTGGTCGCAGCCTTCGGCGATCTTTATATATGCCGACGCTCTTGGCGTCGTCAGGATTCTAGGAGTGGCATCGTTGTAGAGGTACTCGGGGAGGGCGGCGGTGGCTCCGTCCCAGGCGGCGCGGGAGAAGCGGCCTTGTTGCTGGCGGAGATCGCCTTCGGGGCGGGACGGCGACGAGGGAGTAGGGAATAGGGAGTAGGGAGTAGAGGGCTTGTGCTCGCCTTGCAGTTGCGAGCCGATTTCTGTTGGGTGGGAGTGTTGGTGGACGGCGCTCGGGGCGCGTGCGGCGAGGGAGTTTTGCGGGAGGATGTTGAAGGGGGAGTTGTGGTTTGCGTGTTCGTGCGGGAGCGCCTGCGGCTGCGGAGATAGCCCGGCGGCGGCGAGGATGGCTTCTAGTTCGCCCGTGCCGACGACTGCGTCTACCTCGGGGATGTTCTTCTGGATCTCGTCGCGGTAGCGCTCGACGAGGCAGCCGGCGACTACGATGCGCTGGGCTTTGCCGCCGTTCTGCTGCTTGTGCTGGACCATCTCGAGGATGGTGTTGACGGACTCCTGCTTGGCGGAGTC
>Ga0210410_10005222_pt1 | contig 11325 bp, 11 predicted proteins | sample IncBWC4MmetaG_FD_161058 | JGI IMG/M metagenome (GOLD analysis project Ga0210410, IMG submission 161058) | Forest soil microbial communities from Barre Woods Harvard Forest LTER site, Petersham, Massachusetts, United States - Inc-BW-C-4-M | ecosystem: Environmental > Terrestrial > Soil >... | reverse complement strand
GAGACCTACCAGAGAAATGTCGCACCGCTATCGAAGCATTTTCGGGTGATCGTACCGGACATGATCGGACATGGCTTTACCGGCCGCCCCACCCTGAATTACACCCTCGATGACTTCGCCAGTCATTTGTTCGCATTATTGGACGCATTGAAGATCGATCGCGCCAGTGTGTCGGGCGAGTCGCTCGGTGGCTGCATCGCAGCCTGGATGACCATCACCCGTCCCGATAGAATAGAGCGCCTGGTCCTCAACACCGGCATTTTGGACCGGCCGGATGAGAAAGGTCTGCTGCAACTGGCCGATCTCGAGCAGCGCACCCGCAAGCTTGCCGATGACTGCTCACTCGCTGCCGTGCGGCGCCGGCTCGAATGGCTGGTTCTGGACAAGGAAACGATGACCGAGGAAATGGTCCAACTCAGGCATCGCATCTACAATCAACCGGGCATGATCGACTCGGTCATCCGGGTGATGCACGCAGTGCTGTCGATGAATCGTGGGCTGTACTGCGGCCGCGATTATATGGCTCGCGCGCTCATGGCCGACATCAAACGCCCCACGCTGGTCTTGTGGAGTGATCACAATCCCGGCAAACCGTTCAACGTGATCAAGCCGGCAATCGATCTCATCCCGGATGCGCAGGTGCATATCATCGACAATGCCGCGCACTGGCCGCAGTTCGAGCAGCCCGAAACGGTAAACAGACTGATGCTGGACTTTCTCACCCGCGCTTCGAGATGAGGAACCGAACGATGCTCCGTACTCCTGGGTCCCTCATCTTCTCCGGATGGAGCGAAGGATGAAAGAACCCATCGGCGTGCCCGCACCTGGCGGAAGGCTGAACGTGGGTTTCATCGGGCTCGGCGACATGGGCGGCGCCATAGCAGAGCGCATCGTCGAGAAGGGCTTCCCGCTGACCGTCTGTGACCTTCGCGCCGCGGCTGTTGCTCAATTGACCGCGCGCGGCGCTTCTTCGGCGGCGAACCCATCGGCCCTGGCGAAGGGCTGCGACATCGTTTTCGTGTGCGTTGTCGATGATCGACAGGTTATCGCGCTGGTGCAGGATCACCTCGCAAGACACCTCCGAGAGGATTCCGTGCTGGTGATCCTGAGCAGCGTCCGCCCCGAGACCATGCACGAGATTCGGGCGCTGCTGGCTCGTGACGCTCACGGGAATGCCGCGGTGTCATTGCTCGACTCGCCGGTTTCAGGATCGCGGCCGGCCGTCGCGGCGGGAACACTGACCTTGATGATCGGCGGCGACGCGACCGCCATTGCTCGCATCCGGCCCGTTCTCGAGGCGTTTTCCGCGCATATATTTCCGACCGGCCCTTTGGGGTCCGGCCAGGCGATGAAGATTGCGAACAACCTGATGCTCCATATGAATCACCTCGTCGCCTTGGAAGCCGTGCGATTTGCCCGCGCCCAGGGGATCTCCGAGAAGGCGCTCATGGAGGTCGTCAATACCAGCTCGGGACGCTCATGGGTTACGGAGACTTGGGGACTGATCGACGACATGTTTCGAGACCACCCGCAGGCGGGCACCGCGGGCATCTACGACATGATGGTCAAGGAGATGTGGAATGCGGTCCTGCTGTCGCGCTCGACCGGCACTTGGCTGCCCCTGACCGGCTTGGGCGTCCAGATTGGGCAGGCGTTCCATACCGAACGGGAGCGCGACCTTGGGATTGTGCATGGCGGGCAATTGCTCGAGTCAGTGCCCCCTCGGTGAAGATCACCGCGCGATTGACTTTGGTCGGTCGTTCAAATTATTATCTGATGTTGCGATAGTGCCGCGACACCACCGGCGCTGACTCAAGATGGCAGCGCCGTCGACATGGAAGGGGTCATGAAGGTATTTGACTATTTCTATATCGGCGGTCGCCGGGTTGCACCGAAAACTCGCGAGAGTATCGAGGTGATTTCCCCGCATTCCGAGGAGGTCATCGCGACAGTGCCGGCGGCCTCCACGGCAGACGTCGATGTCGCTGTCGCAGCCGCGAATTCCGCGATGACGGCCGCTGGCTGGGGCGGCCTATCGGTCACGGCGCGCTTGTCGATCGTGAACCGATTCGCCGACGAGTACGAAAAGCTAGCCAAGGAGCTCGGCGCCGCGATGACCGAGGAGATGGGGTGTCCCGTTTCTCTCGTTCATACGATGCATATCAATCCGGCAATTCGGGCATTGCGCTACTACATCTCGCTTGCCGAACACTACCCCTTCGAGGAGCGCCGCGCGGGGGCACGTTCGACACTCGTCTTGCGCCGGCCGGTGGGCGTGGTCGCCGCGGTCATTCCTTGGAATGGACCCGTATTCCTCAGTATGTTGAAGCTGGCCCCCGCGCTGGTCAGCGGCTGTGCCACGATCTTGAAAGCCTCTCCGGAGGCTCCCCTCAGTTCCTACGTTCTCGCTCGCGCGGCTGAAGCGGCCGGATTACCCGATGGCGTTCTCAACGTGCTCACGGCCGATAGAGAGGTCAGCGAACATCTGGTGACACATCCCGGTGTTCAGAAGGTTAGCTTCACCGGATCTACGCTGGCGGGTCAGCGCATAGGCCAGCTATGCGGCCAGCAGCTCAAACGATTCAATCTCGAGCTTGGAGGCAAGTCGGCGGCGATCATACTCGATGACGCCGACATGGCGGCCACCGCCAAAGCCTTGCACATGGCGTCCTTCGCGAATTCGGGACAGGTCTGCACTGCCCGGACCCGCATTCTTGCGCCGCGGAGCCGTTACGAGCAGGTGGTCGTCGCCATCGCAGATATGGCGGACCGTCTGCGCGTGGGGGATCCATCCGACCCGGCGACCGAAATCGGCCCGCTGGCATCGAGGCGGCAGCGTGATGCCGTTATCAAGTACATTCAGATCGGAGTCGCGGAAGGCGCGCGGCTCGTCACGGGCGGCTCTGCGCCGGCCGATGTGGACTCGGGCTTTTATGTCCGGCCGACGGTGTTTGCGGACGTGAGCAATGCGATGCGCATCGCGCGCGAGGAGATTTTCGGTCCCGTGGTGTCGGTGATCGGCTATGACGATGAGGATGAGGCCGTGCACATCGCCAATGACAGCAGCTTCGGTCTGTCGGGATCGGTCTTCACCCGCGATCTGACGCGAGGACTGGGAATCGCGCGACGCATCCAATCCGGTACCTTCGGAATCAACACGTTCGGGAACGATATCACTGCCCCCTTCGGCGGCGTCAAGTTGTCGGGCGTCGGGCGAGAGATGGGCCCCGAGGGTCTGGAGGACTATGTCGAGTATCGATCGATCCTCCTGCCAGTCGGTTGTCCGGACGATTTCCCGCGGTCGGCGGCATGCTGACGACTCGCGCAGCGGTACTTCATACGCCTGGAGCACCGCTGCAGGTCGAGACACTCGAGCTCGTCCCGCCGGGGCCCGGTGAGGTATTGATCCGGTTAGGCGCCACGGGAATTTGCGGCACCGATTTTACCAATTCGCATAACGCGGCACTTCGAACTCCGATGGTGCTGGGGCATGAAGGAGCCGGGGTCGTTGAGACGATCGGAGACGGTGTTACGCGCTGCGCCGTCGGTGATCATGTCGTCCTGTCGCTCATCTCCCAATGCGGTGTGTGCCGCTGGTGTGTCAATGGTCAGCCGCATCTCTGCGGTCCCGGTGTTGCCGCACAGCGTGCCGGCACTCTGAGCGACGGACGTTCCAGGTTGCGTCAGAACGGCGACGACGTTTACCAATTTCTCGGGCTGGGAACCTTCTCGGAGCGTATCGTCGTGCAACAGACTGCCGTGGTCCCGATCCGGCGCGAGGTCCCGCTCAAGATCGCTGCGCTAATCGGCTGCGGCGTGCTCACCGGGCTCGGCGCCGCGCTACGCGTCGCGCCAGTGCCGCGGGGTGGGAGGACTTTGGTCCTCGGTTGCGGTGGCGTCGGCATGAACATCATTCAGGGCGCGAGGATAGCCGGAGCCGATCGTATCATCGCGGTGGATACCGTCGCCGGAAAAGCCAAGATTGCTCGACAGCTCGGTGCGACGGATTTTGTCGTTCCCGATGAGATGCCCGAGGCCGTCGCTCGCGCGACGGATGGCATCGGGGTCGATGTGGCGTTTGATGTCGTGGGGTCAAGCGCGACATCGAGGGCGTGCATCGACGCTACGCGGCGCGGTGGCTCGATATGTGTCGTTGGATCGAATCAGCGGGCGCAGATCGTGATCTCTCCGGTCGATGACCTCATCCGCGGCGCAAAGGTACTTTGCGGCTGCAACTATGGATCGTCGTTCGTGTTGCGAGACGTCGCGCAGGCGGTTTCCGCCCTCTCCACGGGGGCGCTAGACTTGCAACCTATCATCAGCCATACCATGAGGCTCGATGACATCAATGAGGGGTTTAACCTCATTCGCAGCGGGGGAGGATTGCGTACCGTCATCGAATATTGAGGGATGATGCGAGCGCCAGAACCGACGCCGTGTGTGAACCGAGCCTTGGAGCGAACTTTCCGGCGCGAACCGCGCCATCGACGATCGGGGCGGGTGCCGGAAGAGCAACGTCGCCCCCCTCCGTCTCGACCGTGATGCGGCGCAGCTGCGGATGGCGAGAGAGACCGGACATGTCATTCAGCTCCGCGAAGGCGATATCGGACCGCGTCAGCCGATCGACCAGATCATCCCGGGTGAGCCCGCTGAGGGCGCGAGCGACGATGGCGTCCGTCTCGACGCGATTGGATACCCGCATGACGTTGCTGCTGAAGCGCGGATTGCCGGCGAGGGAGGGTTGCTCCAGGACTTGGTCGCAAAGGATCTTCCACTCGCGTTCGCTCTGAATGGAGATGAGGATCTGCTGCCCGTCCCGGGTCGGAAACACGCCGTAGGGTGCGATGGAGGGATGGGCTAGGCCCATCCGGCGCGGTGGACGACCCGCTTCGGCGTTGAGCAGCGGAACCGTCAGCCAATCGGCGATGACATCAAACATGGAGATCCGGATATCGACCCCGTGGCCGGTGGCGGCGCGCCCGATCAGAGCCTCCAAAATCGCGGCGTGGGCCGTAGCGCCTGTAGCAATGTCGACAATCGAAATGCCGACGCGCGACGGCTCCGTCGGCCCGCCGGTGACGGAGCAGAGACCTGACTCCGCCTGGATGAGTAGGTCGTAGGCTTTGCGCGAGGTGAACGGACCGTGGTCACCGAACCCGCTGATCGAACAGCAGATGAGCGCCGGGTGGGCCGTTCGCAGTGCTTCCACGCCCAATCCGAGCCGTTCCAGGGCACCGGGCTTGAGATTTTGGACGAGCACATCGGCGTTGGCGATCAACTTCCGCAGGCGTTCCCGTTCCACTGCAAGGCTGACGTCCATCACGACCGATTCCTTGCCGCGATTGAGCCAGACGAAGTAGCTGCTTTGGCCTTTGGCCGCCGCATCATAGCCACGGGCGAAGTCGCCCTCAGGACGTTCAATCTTGATCACTCGGGCGCCGGCGTCGGCCAAGCGCGCCGTGCAGAACGGCGCCGCGACGGCTTGCTCGATCGCAACGACCGTCAGGCCTGCAAGCGGCGCAGTTCCCGCCGAGCGCGGTGATGGGCCAGACGCCATCAGTAGGACCTCGGCAGGCCGAGAACATGCTCCGCGACATAGGCGAGGATGAGATTGGTCGAGATCGGCGCGACGCGGTAAAGCCGCGTCTCCCGGAACTTACGCTCGACGTCATACTCCTCGGCGAAGCCGAAGCCGCCGTAGGTTTGCACGCAAGTGTCGGCCGCCGCCCAGGAGGCGTCGGCGGCAAGCATCTTGGCCATATTCGCCTCGGCGCCGCAGGGACGGCCTGCGGCAAACAGGCGGGCCGCCTGTCGAACCATCAGTTCGGCGGCGCGCATCTGCACATAGGCTTGGGCGATCGGAAACTGGATGCCCTGGTTCTGACCGATGGGGCGCCCGAAAACCACCCGCTCATTGGCGTAGCCGGTCATGCGATCGATGAACCACTTCGCGTCCCCGATGCATTCCGCGGCGATCAGGATACGCTCTGCGTTCATCCCCGACAGGATGTAGCGAAATCCTTTGCCTTCCTCGCCGATCAGGTTCTCCGCGGGAACCCGGACTTTGTCGAAGAAGACCTCGGTGGTGCCGTGATTCATCATGGTCCGGATGGGCTGGATCGAAAGACCGTTGCCCTTGGCTTCGCGCATATCGACGATGAACACCGAGAGGCCGTCGGTGTGCTTTTGCACCTCGCTCTTGAGCGTGGTGCGCGCCAGAAGCAACATGAGGTCGGAATGCTCGGCGCGAGACGTCCATACCTTATGGCCGGAAATGACGTAGTGGTCTCCGTCGCGCCGGGCGAAGGTCTTGATCGATGAGGTATCGGTTCCGCTGGTGGGCTCAGTGACCCCGAAAGCCTGCAGTCTGAGCGCACCGGAGGCAATCCCCGGCAAGTAGCGCCGCTTCTGCTCGTCGCTGCCATGTCGCAGCACGGTCCCCATGGTGTACATCTGGGCGTGACCTGCCGCACCGTTGCAGCCGGCGCGCTGGACCTCCTCGAGAATGGCCGCGGCGAACTCGAGCGAAAGCCCCGAGCCGCCATATTCCGTGGGAACGAGCGCGGCGAGAAATCCGGCGTCGCTCAGGGCTTTGACGAACTCGGTGGGATAGGCCGATCGCCGATCGAGCTCTCGCCAGTAAGCGCCCGGAAAGCCCTCGCAGAGCTTACGAACCGCCTCACGAATTCCAAGAGAATCAGCAGTCTCGTCCGGATGGTTGGGTAGCATGTCTCGATCTCGAATTGTTCGAGACATCAATAGCAGAGAGGCACGCGACTCGAGAAATACCTTGTCGCGATCTCAGCTATGTCGCGCAGCTATATCATCCACCCTGGCCATGCTCGAGGATGCGGCCGCGCCAACGACCTGAATCGGCGAGCTCGCAGACCTCCGCAACGATCATGTCTGCGAACACGCGCGAGGCTGCCTTTTGCGGTCGATCGGCCGGTGTGGCGAGAAGCAGGGTGCGCGACAACGCAGGTTCGATGATGGCGCGGACGGACAGACGACCGGTTGCCACCTCCTCGAATACGGGGGCCAAGGGCAAAATGGTGGCGGCAAAACCCCGTTTGACGAGATCAATCTGCACCGGGAGAGAATCCGTCTCGACGGCGGGATTGATAGAGACGCCGTGCCGCGCGCCCATCGTATCGATGAGCTGCCGTAGCCCGTGCGCAGGGCTCGGCAGGACGAGTTTCAACGTAGCGGCCGCGGCAAAGGGGATGGGCTGACGGGGCTCCGCTGCCGGACCATTCTCTATCAGCATGAGTTCCTCGGTGATGAGTGCGCGCGAACGAATCAGCGGCAGCGATTTGTTGTCATAGAGCACTGCAAGATCGAGGACGCCTTTCTGCAGCCAGTCGAGAACATGTCCGCTGTAGGCGGAGACGACCTTGAGCTTGACGAGTGGATGATGCTGAGCGAATTTTTCAATCAGCGCGCCTGACAGCACCTCTGCCACGGTCGGCGGCATGCCGAACGAAATCTCGCCAGACAAGAAATTGCCGTCGGTTCTGAGGTCCGCGCGGACCTGTTCGACCTCCCGCAAGATCGCGATCGCGCGCAGAGAGAGCGCCTCGCCTTGCGGGGTGAGCATGACCCCTCGACCATGCCGCACGAACAGGCGCACGCCGAGTTCTGTCTCGAGGGACTGCATTTGCCGCGTCAATGCCGGCTGAACGATATGCAGCCGTTCTGCCGCCAAGCTGAAGCTGCCCAACTCGGCGATGTGAACAAATGAGCGGAGTTGACGCAACTCCATATGTCACCCCGCTATAACTGATACCGCCAATATGCAATGGCGCTATCGCTAGGGCAAGCAGTATTCATCGACCACTTTGAGACAAACGCTGGTATTGCTGCGAATGGCCGCATCGGCCACCAGAAAATCCACCCACGCCGTGCGATCCACCCAGTCTGCCAACACCTGGGTATTGGCATTCGCATGTAAAATGCCATGCAGCCTAGGCGCAATGTGACCGGGCTCTCAATCCTTGAATGTCCTCGGCCCAATTCAATTTAGTGTCATATGGCTCCGTGACCATGGCATCTCCAAGCCATAGGAGTACATCATGGAACTAGTCATTGTTACCCTCAGTTTCGGCACACTGATTTTGCTCGCAACGCATATGCTCGACTACATCGTAGAGTCCACACTGCGAGCGGCGAGTGACCGGCATATGCCCGAAGACGAGGCGGACGATGTACCCCTGCCGTTCGATGGTGCAGCCCAGTACGACCCAGCCGCATAATCCTGCGTCTCGAGCGCCCTGCGAAAAATCGGCTTCGTCAGTCATTTTCATCGACGGCTTCAAGGCTCTCCTTCCGTGGGCCCGGAGAAAGACCGAGTCGGTGTCGAGCGTCGGCCAATAGCACGTCCACGCGCTCACACGACGTGTTCATGATGTCGGCGATGCTCTGCCGTGAGAAACCGCCGGCATGAATGAGGTGCAGCACCGCTCTCTCCTCGAAAGGCAGTTTCATCAGGAAATCCTGCTGACCCCTGGGTATCTCCGAAGTTGCAGTCGGTGCACTTCCCTGCGGCGTGAACGATACCGACGTGACCACGTGCGCGCGGATCGATCCCGCACCCGCAAGACGCATCTGTCCGTGTGAATAGGCAAGGCCCATGATCCATGCTGGGACAGAGGTATCTGATGCAATCCTCGCGCTCTCTCGCCATACGTCAAACATCGTGTCATTGACGAGTTCTTCGACGAGATCGACTCTCCCTGTCACGTGCAGAAAAAACTTCGCGAGCCGTGCAAAGTGCAGGAAATAGAGCTCCGCCATTGCGGAGCGACTACCGGCCGAGATAGTCGCAAGGAGTTCGTGCTCCATGCTCTGTGCGGTCCGCCTGGCCGTTGATAACCGCGCCGGTACCACCTCACCAAGCGAGCGACCGTCCGACATGAGTGCCTCCGTTGCATGGATACAGAGGTAAACATCTAATAGGAGGTATTTATTCCCGGCCTCGCATCAATTTTCTCCTCGAAAATCCGAACCTGAAACAATCGGGGGAGGCAGCAACGGGCGGCATGGCAGACTTACCTAACGTCCGCCGTCACGGTCTGTTTCGGTTACGATAGAGCAGCATGACAAACGCCTGATTGCACGATCCGTGTTTCCGGCTTCCCGCCAGTGGCGGTTCGATCGAAGTCTACAACCCCACCGCCAATCTCCCAACATTCTCGTCGACCACTGTGGCAGAGGATACCTGGAAGCAGGATATTGATTTCGTTAATTTTTGTAGGGGACCCACGTTCCAGCGAGGGGGGGCCGATAGTCCATTGAAGCTAGCCCGGTTCCGATCAAAGCATTGGCACAATTTCACTGTCTGGAGACTGCCGATGGATGCCCTTGTTCTTCGCTCAACTCACGGCCGGGACAGGGCGTCAGCGCCACAGAACGCACCAGCAGCGAGAGGGAGCCATTGGGCCGATACCCATGAGCGCTTCAAGACTGTGGTACTGCCGCATCTTTCCGACGCCCGTGTGCTGGCTCGCTGGCTCACCGGCAGTTCCGCCGACTCCGAGGATGTCGTACAGGATGCCTGCGTTCACGCGTACCGTGCCATTGGCAATTTCACCGACGGTAATGCTCGCGCATGGGTGCTGACCATCGTGCGCCACACCGCCTACAGTTGGTTGCAAAAGAACCGTGCCGTGAACCTCGTACCGGCCGATGATCTCGAAGCCGTCGAAAGCAAGCAAATGAGCGAACGGAACCTTGATACCCCTGAGAGAGCGCTGATGGCGCAAGACGACGCGACGCAACTCCAGGCGTCGATCGACGCCCTGCCGGCGTTGTTCCGGACAACGCTCGTGCTGTGCGACGTGCAAGGCCTCAAGTACCGACAAATCGCCGAGGCGACAGGCGTCTCGATCGGCACTGTGATGTCGCGGCTTGCCCGCGCGCGCGGCCGTGTCATTGCCGATATGAGAGCAGGTGGATACGACGAATTTGCAACCGCCACTCGATCGATCCGGCACTAGCCATTGCCGCAGTCGTGACGTGCTACGTGCGATCTATCTTTGATTCTGCTCTGTACGCTATCGCTTGCGCGATGCATATGGCATGGCGCAGCATTGCCACCCCATGGAAAAGCTATTTGTCTCGGCTGAATCGTTGCTTCGAGATTCGATTGAACTGGCGAGACGCATCGTTCACAGCGGCTATCGCCCCACCTTCCTGGTTGCAATGTGGCGCGGCGGCACACCCATCGGCATAGCGGTGTAGGAGGTTCTCGAGTACCACTCGATCCACACCGACCATATCGCAATCCGGACGTCTTCCTATACTGGCCTCGGCAATGAACCCAAAAAGGTTCGCGAGGCCGTAGCGGGAAGCTGGATCATGCGATTGGAGTCGGGCGGATTGTCCCCACCCCTCGGCTACACGGGCGTCGTCTCAACGCACCTGTGCGCAAAAACAGAGAATACAGAATACATTGACGGGGTGCGAGACTGCCCTAATTAGCTGATTTCAATCAAAATAGTCAGCCAGGCCCCTAATGAGAGAATTTGAAGGCATTAGGCGCCATGATCGCGGTGGGTATAGTGTTGACTGTGCCCGTATCGGTAGGTATTATACCCACCATGAACAGCAGGGACCTTGTTCGGGCGCTCAAGGATGCGGGCTGGTACGAGGATCGAGTCGCAGGCAGCCATCACATTTTCAAGCACGCAACGAAACCAGGTCATCTATCGGTACCCCACCCGAAAAAGGACTTAGGAACAGGTTTGATAGAAAAGATACTCAAGCAGGCAGGTTTAAAATGAAATTCACAATTGCAATCGAGGCAGGAACGAAGAAGACAGCGTTCGGCGTGGTGGTTCCGGATCTTCCGGGCTGCTTTAGTGCCGGTGACACGGTCGAGGAAGCCTTCGACAACGCGCGCGAGGCCATCAAAGTTCACTGTGAAATCTTGGCTGAAGAGAAAAAGGATCTGCCTGTGGCAAAGGCCATGAGTGAATGGCAGGCGGATGAGGAATACAAAGGTTGGACATGGGGCATTGTCGATGTCGAGGTCGAGCGTTTCTTTGGGCCCGCTGAGAAAATCAACATCACGGTGCCGGCGATCACGTTGCGACGCATTGACGCCTATGTTGCCAGTCATCACGTCGATTCGCGTTCGGCTTTCTTAGTGAAAGCGGCCGAGGAGACCATGCGCCGCGAGACAGCCGAAGCCGCTGCGGCGTGAGCATGGCAATCACGCGGCTCACGCCCGCAGCGGCACCCTCATGATGCCGGTGGCGCCATGATCATCATGGTGGTGCTGATCACGACGTCGCCGGCTCGCTCGCCGCCCTGACCGCCGCTCTG
>Ga0210410_10005221_pt1 | contig 11325 bp, 4 predicted proteins | sample IncBWC4MmetaG_FD_161058 | JGI IMG/M metagenome (GOLD analysis project Ga0210410, IMG submission 161058) | Forest soil microbial communities from Barre Woods Harvard Forest LTER site, Petersham, Massachusetts, United States - Inc-BW-C-4-M | ecosystem: Environmental > Terrestrial > Soil >... | reverse complement strand
GTGCAGCCCGGCCCTGGGATCCACTTTCGTGCCCCATGCCAGTTCGAACTTGGCGCGGAGTTCCGCATTTTCCACGTGTTGAAAACCGGGGAACCGGTCGGGGATCGCGCCCATGTCGCCGCCACCCTGAACATTATTCTGGCCACGAAGGGGATTGATGCCACTGCCATAACGGCCAACGTGTCCGGTGAGCAGAGCGAGGTTGATGAGCGCCTGGACGTTGTCCACGGCGTTGTGGTGTTCGGTGATGCCCAGGGTCCAGCACATCTGTGCGCGCGGCGCTTTTGCGTAGGCACGGGCGGCTTCGCGGATCAGCGCCCCGGGCACGCGGGTTTCCCGTTCGGCTCGCTCGAGCGTGTATTTTTCGACCGTGGCGCGATAGGCTTCGAACCCGCTGGTGGCGTGCTGGATAAATTTCTCATGGGCCAGGCCGGAATGAATAATTTCGCGGGCCATGGCGTTGGCCAGAGCTATGTCGGAGCCGACGTCCAGGCCAAGCCAGGTGTGCGCAAACTGCGCGGAGGATGTGCGCCGGGGGTCAACCACGACAAGTTGCGCGCCGCGCCGCGTGGCCTTCAACAGATGATGAAAGAGAATCGGATGCGTTTCGCGGGCATTGGAGCCCCAGAGAAAAATAAAGTCAGACTCCGCCATTTCCTGATAGGAACTGGTGGCACCGCCCGCGCCGAAGACCGCCGCCAGACCGGCGACGCTGGGGGCGTGTCAAGTCCGGTTACAACTGTCAATGTTGTTGCAGCCGATGACCGAGCGGACAAATTTCTGCGCGACGTAATTCAGTTCGTTGGTTGTTTTCGAGCAACTGAACATGCCGAAAGTGCGCGGCCCGTGCTTTTCGATCTGGCGGCGCAGCTCGTCGGCGGCGAAATCAAGGGCTTCCTCCCAGCTTGCCGGCCGGTGGCCCTGAGGTTCGCGAATCAGCGGAGTGGTGAGCCTGGCGGTGGAGATCGTAGACATTTGAAGCTCCCTCCTGAGTGTGCGGCAGAGAGCCTTGGCCTGAGGAACCGGACCAAAGTGGTTGCACTGGGGCGCCCTGCAACCAATGGCCCCCGCAGCACCTTGATGGTATCGGGAAACACCGGGCGGCGACAACCGTTCCCGAAGCGAAATGTGCCGCGTCCGGGCGAGGGCGAGATCCGCATACCCTCGCGGGTGATTCTAAGCCCGCACAAGAAAAGCAAGCTGCGAAGATCGCGATGTTGCACTAAAATGAATGCAAGGCAAGGGCTCGTAGCTCAGCGGTTAGAGCAGCGGACTCATAATGGAAATTCAGTTATTGAAAAGAATGGAGTTCCTAATGTTTGCAATGGTTTAACTGTCCGTCGTGCACCATCATTCCCCGTCATTCCCGGTCGTACAACGCAAAAACAACGCAAAAAGAAACTATTGAATGAACGGGAGCGTCGGACCCCTCGCTGGCTCCCGATGCGTTCAGTTCAAGATACAATCATCGGGTTTGAAATAATGGCTATGGTTTGGATTCATCCGGCATTGTACGAGACTTTTTTCGTGACAAACTGTGAACAAATTGCTGGCGACGCAAATCCCTGAACATGTGGAATGCTAAGATCCGCTTCTTCGTCAGCGCCCCCTGTTTTTAGTGAAGAAGCGGCACTGGATAACCAGCTTGTAACCACTCAATTGTCCGGGATAAGCTTCCGCAGGCATGCCCGACCATGTGGACTTCCTAAGTAGTCGAGAACAACGTCCTCTGTCACTCAGTGAGGCGGGCGGACTCAAGCCGCGTGGACTCGTGCTCGGGAAAGGCTCCAACGGGCTGGAAGTTGCCTTAGTCCAGAGTGATGCACCACCAAATCTCGGCACTTTGCGCACTGCTTGGAAAGGGCGACTCGCTGGGCGCGTCTCGCCGCTCCTTCTCGTTGTCCTTTATGACAATAAAGCGGCTCTTTGTGGTCCGACAGGCGAACACCCCCCAGCATTCAGTGGCTTAGACCGGGACACAGTCGAGCGAATTTGTAGCACTGCCCTCGACGAGCCCGACCGACACGCAGCCGTTCGGTTCTTGCGATCTGTACTTCCGCAACTTGAACCTGAAGCTCGCGTCTCAGGTATCCGCAACGAAGGGCTTTTTGCAACGCACGAATTACAGTTCGGCGTCCCCAGCCGAAGGGATTGGAGCACCGCTACAGAAAAAGCACAGTCTCTCCTACGCCACCGTGGGCAACCTCTTATTAAGAGTCTGGGCTTTTCTGTCGAAGCTCTTCCTGGAGCGGCTTTCATTCTCCGCTCTGCTGATACAAGACTCGCTGTCGCAGTGTTTCTGGAACGCAATGAATCTCCGGAAGTTCCCCAAGTGCGCTTCTCAAATCTCTCGGCGGTTTCTTATGCTTTGGCAAAGGCAGACAGTGAAAACCTCGACTACGTTTTGATTTCTGCTGGCTCGACGCTTCGGCTTTATCCTGCCCGGACTGGGATAGGACCCGGGCGTCGCGGACGCACTGAGACTTTCGTCGAGATACACCTCGACATATTGCCAGAAGGTGACGCCGGGTATCTTTGGCTGCTCTTTTCTACTGACGCTCTCAAGAGAGGCGGCACGGTCGAGCAAATCCTTGATGATTCGTCTCGCTATGCGGCCAGACTCGGAGAGCGGTTGCGAGATCGAGTTTACGGCTTTGTCGTGCCTCCCCTTGCCGAAGGATTGATGCAAGCTCGCGGTCTCACTAAACCGACAGCCGAAGACCTTGCACAGACATATCAGATGGCGCTGGTAGTGCTTTTTCGACTGCTCTTTATCGCTTATGCCGAGGATAAGGACCTTCTACCTTACAAGACGAATTCGCTCTATAAAGACCGCTCCCTCAAACAGAAGGCAAACGACCTCATACAAATACTGAAATCAAAGACTCACTTCGGTAAGGACACAATTTATTGGGAAGAGATCGACCATCTCTTTCGTGCGGTGGACCAAGGACGTGCCGAGTGGGGCGTGCCGGCATATAACGGCGGCTTGTTCTCTAGAAACCGAGGAGTCTCTCCAGAGGGATTTGTGTTATCAGAGATTCGACTGCCGGATTACATATTCGGTCCTGCCCTCACAGCATTGTTGGTGGACGAGACCCCTGAAGGTTGGGGGCCAGTGGACTTCCGAAGCCTGGGGGTTCGCGACTTCGGAACGATCTATGAAGGCCTGCTCGAGAACGAACTCTCACTTGCCGAAGCAGACCTTGCCCTTGAAAAGTTCAAGGTGCAGGAACGTTATCGTCCGGCGACGCCCGCCGACGAGGTGCGGGTACCGAAGGGTCGCGCCTATCTGCACAACCGTTCCGGCGCTCGCAAAGCAACCGGGTCCTATTTCACGAAGCATTTCGCCGTTGAGCACCTGCTGGAATATGCTCTCGAACCTGCTTTGAAAGAACATCTGTCACGCCTCAGTGCCCTCCCAGACCGAGAGGCAGCCGAATCCTTTTTTGACTTTCGCGTCGCAGATATTTCAATGGGTTCGGGCCATTTCCTCGTAGCGGCGGTGGACCGAATCGAACGAGCATTCTCCAGTTATATTGCGAAGCGTCGTTTGCAGGATGTACTTGATGAGCTGGCCCGCCTACGGAAGGCGGCCCTCGATGCTCTGGGGCCACTCAGTGAAGGCGTCGAAATCGAAGACACGCAACTTCTCCGCCGCCAGATTGCTCGTCGCTGTATCTACGGTGTTGACCTAACGACCATTGCAGTTGAACTGGCACGTTTAGGGCTTTGGGTTCACACCTTCGTGCCGGGATTGCCTCTCTCGTTCCTTGACCACAATCTTGTTGTCGGCAATTCTCTCGTCGGAATCGCAACAATTGAAGAAGCAAACGACTGGCTGCGCGAGATTGCAGGGTCTCTATATGGTCATTCAGCAGGGGAACTCGTGGGAAATGCTTCTAATGCAATCCAAAAGCTGGCTAGACTTTCTGATGCCAACGCGGCGGAAATCCAAGCCGCACGTGCTGCGTTTGAGGAAGAAAAGACCGCAGTAGCCCACGCTGAGGTTCTTTTTGATATATTGGCGGCGGCACGAATTGACGACAACGTCCGAGCGGCGGTATTTCAAAACGCTTCACACTGGAAAGAAGACCTTGAATCTATTGATGGTTCAGACGCGCATCAGCGCGCAGATGAACGGCTGAAGGCAATTCCTCCGTTTCACTTTCCTGTCGCTTTTCCTGAAGTCTTCTTACGCGAGCGATCTGGCTTCGACCTGATTCTCGGCAATCCACCTTGGAAAGAGGCGACTGTCGAAGAAGACCGCTTTTGGACACGACACAATCCAGGTTTCCACTCACTTTCGCAGCGGGAGCAGGAATTGGCCAAGAAGCGCCTTCGAACAGAGCGCCCAGATCTCGTGCGTGCATACGATCAGGAAATTGCGGGAGCGGAACTCCTGCGACAAGTTTTGACGACAGGTCCTTTTCCGGGTATGGGTGAAGGAGATCCCGATCTCTACAAAGCCTTCTGTTGGCGGTTTTGGTATCTTTGCCGCCCCAACGGGGGTCGCATCGGTGTCGTTCTCCCTCGGTCAGCGTTCAACGCACGAGGAAGTGGCCCATTTAGATTGGCTGTCTTTACCACCGGGCAAGTTCGAGACCTCACGTTCCTATTGAATCGCGATGGATGGGTCTTCGATGATGCCGAACATAGATACACAATGGTTCTTAGTAGTCTTTCGAGAACCGCATCGGATGAATCCTCCGTAATTCCGATGCACGGGCCCTATGCCGACGAGGGGCGCTACACCAAGGGCATGACCAAAGAGCCTCTACGACTTCGTGTTAGAGAGGTATTGGATTGGACTGATACTGCGGCGCTTCCACTTCTTCCGACGGAAGAATCGGGAGAATTGTTCTTTCAAATGCGCCGACAACCGAATCTAGATGTCGATAACCAAGAGTCTTGGCGTGCTCGACCTCACGCTGAACTGCATGCCACGAACGACAAGAAACTAATGAAACTTGTGGCAGAGCCGCCGAGCGGCTGTTGGCCTGTGTTCAAAGGAGAGTCATTTGATATTTGGGAGCCTGACCGCGGCGTCTACTATGCTTGGGCCGATCCAGAAACAGTATTACCTGAGTTGCACAAGAAACGGCTCCGAAGCTCAAAGTTAGAACGCTCCGCGTTTAGCGAGTTACCCAAAGACTGGATTAAGGACCCGAAGACACTGCCCTGTTGGAAGCCTCGCATTGCCTTCCGGGATGTGGCCCGCGGCACTGATTCCCGCACCATCCGCGCCGCACTGCTTCCACCGAAGATTTTCATAACTAACAAAGGTCCCTACTTTCTCTGGCCGCGGGGCGATGAGCGGGACCAGGCATTCTTGCTGGGTGTACTGTGCTCTCTTCCGCTCGATTGGTATGCTCGCACCTTCGTTGAAATCAATTTGAACTTTCACATACTCAATGCTTTCCCAGTCCCAAGGCCTCCTCGTGAGAGCGTCCTATGGAAGCGTGTGGTTGCGCTAGCTGGGCGGCTCGCCTGTCCCGACAAGCGATATAAGGAATGGGCTTCAGCGGTGGGTGTCGAATGCGGCAAGCTCGACGACGCTGAAAAGCAAGACTTGATTCATGAACTCGACGCGGTTGTGGCGCATCTTTATGGACTAAGTGAGGGGCAACTGACTCAAGTCTTCGAGACTTTTCACGAAGGGTGGGATTACCAGAAGCGACTCGGAAAGACTCTAGGACACTTTACTCGGTGGAAGAAGAAACTGTGAAACCTGAATTTGTAGACAATCGTGAAACGAAGCTCGTCGTGGCATTGAATGAGCATCTCGACTGGCTGCATGAAACCTATCGAGAACCCGTCGAGATTTCTATCGCTACGGGCTATTTTAATCCGGAAGGGTTTGCACTCATTGCCGACAAGCTCAAACGCCTTGCTCATGTCCGCTTGTTACTCGGCGCTGAGCCAATTCCACCACCTGCACAACCCCTTCGTATGCCCGGCGACCCTCCTCCTGACAGATTCGAAATGGAGCAAGTGAAAGAAGCACTAAAGAAAAACGAAGCTGGCCTTGAGCGAGACCGCAATCTATTGGAATTCACTCCGAAGACAGATACTGCTATCCACCGCCTCCTCGACTTTCTCGCGTCTGGCAAAATCGAAGTGCGCCGCTATGAACGAGCCTTTTTACACGGCAAGGCATATCTCTTCGACTCCGAAGAGGGTGTAATTGCAGGCTCATCTAACTTCACAGCGGCGGGACTAACCCGGAATCTTGAACTCAACTTAGGACGTTACGATCCCACACCCGTTCGAAAGGTGAAGGCCTGGTTTGACTCTCTGTGGGAAGAGGCCGTTCCGTATGACCTTGCTTCTCTGTATCAGGCACGATACGAGCCTTACGACCCGTATCTGATATATCTACGTGTTCTTTGGGAGCGTTACAAAGATGAATTGGCAGGAGAAGCCAAAGGCAAGACACGAATCCCACTGACCACTTTTCAAAATGATGGCATCTTCCGCGCTCAAAGAATACTCGATGAATACAACGGCGTTCTCATCTCTGATGGTGTAGGTCTAGGCAAAACGTTCGTCGGGGGTGAACTCATTCGGCAGACCGTCGAAGAGCACCGACAACGAGCACTGCTGATTTCGCCGGCTGCCTTGCGTGACGGAACATGGGAACGATTTAGGGTAATTCATCAGCTTTACATCGAAACGATCTCTTATGAGGAACTGGCAAACGACCGTCAACTGGGAGGGTCTTTTCCGCACCTGAAAAGCGGAGTAAACGAGTATTCACTCGTTGTGGTAGACGAAGCCCAAGCATTTCGAAACCCAGACACGGTTCGCGCCCGAGCATTGCGCAAACTACTTCAGGGCCGACCGCCGAAGAAGCTCGTTTTAATGTCAGCCACTCCGGTCAATAACTCACTATGGGATCTGTACACCCTCTTGAGCTACTTCATCAAACATGACGCGGAATTTGCGGTCCTCGGCATCCGCTCTCTAAAAGAGAAATTTTCAGACGCGATGAGGCAAGACCCAGACGACCTGAAGCCCGATGCTCTGTTCGATGTTTTGGATGAGACCACCGTCCGCCGAACGCGACATTTCGTGCGCCGCTATTATCCAAATGACAGGGTTAAGGACCACCGTGGCAATGAAATCCCAGTTCGCTTCCCGGACCCGCATGTTGAGGCAGATACATATTCGTTTGACGACCTCCTGCCAGGCTTCTTTGAAGAGATTGAAGTTGCTTTGGCTCCAGACAACGGCCACGCCGAATTGACGTTGGCGCGATATTCACCGACACGCTATTTGCCTGGCGCACCACCAAGCCTGAGCGAGGAAGCTCTCGTTGGACTGCTGCGGTCCGGCTTGCTGAAACGATTTGAGTCTTCAGCGTTCGCGTTTGCAGAGACACTCGAACGGATGGTAAAAGCAAATCAAGTCTTTCTGGATGGACTGGACAAGGGCTACATACTGACTGCTGAAGGCATCGAGGAATGGGAGCAGGTGGATAGCGACGAATCATTCGATGAACTCATTCGAGATTCGGGGTCCGTAATTTCCCACGGTTACGATGTTCCCAGGCTACGAGCAGATGTGACGAAAGACCGCGATTTGTTGGATCGTTTTGCAAAGAAGGCGCGGCAGGTAACACGCCGGAATGACCCGAAGCTAAAAGAGCTAAGCGTGTCGTTGCTAAAAATCCTGGAACAAGCCGAACAAGAAGGGTTGGATGAGGCGGACAAGCGGAATAAACGGAAGCTAATCGTCTTCTCATTCTTTGCTGACACCGTGAAATGGATTTGTGAACATCTCGCAGACAAACTGGAAACCGATAATCGTCTTGCTCTCTATCGAGGTCGGCTCGTGGGAGTATCCGGCGACGAATCATTCATGGGGGTAAGTCGGCGCAAGGCAATGTATGGCTTTGCACCCGAAACTACAGAAGCGCCGTCCAGCGAAGCCGAAGACCTATTCGACATCCTCGTGACGACCGATGTGCTGTCGGAAGGCGTAAACCTGCAACAGGCACGAAATGTTATCAATTACGACCTGCCCTGGAACCCTATGCGTCTCGTCCAGCGCCACGGGCGTATTGACCGCATTGGCAGCCCACACAAGGACGTGTACATCCGTTGTTTCTTCCCCGACAAGAAGCTTGACGCATTGCTGGACTTAGAAACCCGCATCCGTCGGAAGCTGGCGCAGGCCGCGGCTAGCGTGGGGGTCGAGCAGGAAATCATTCCAGGCGCAGCTATAAGCGACATTGTGTTCTCAGAGACTCGTGAGGAAATTGAGAGGTTGCGACGAGAAGACCCCACTATCTTCGAGAACGCAGGCGAGGACCCCGCGGCGCATTCTGGTGAAGAATACCGACAGGAACTCCGAAAGGGATTGGTCCTCTTCGGTGACAAAATAGCTGCGCTCCCTTGGGGTTCCGGGTCCGGCTTCGTGGGTGGTGCTGAGCGAGGCCACTTCTTCTGTGCTCGGGTCGGAGAACGCCTTTTCATGCGCTTCGTTCCGTGGGATGCGAAGCCGATTATTAAGGACACACTCGGATGCCTCCGCTTGATTGCTTGCCGTGAAGACACGCCTCGTTCACTTTCCGGAGAACTCCACGATCGCGCCTTTTCCGCATGGCAGAAGGCCCGGCTCGACATCTTTGAGGAATGGACGTTTGCGACGGACCCTGCAAACCTCCAGCCGAGAGTCTCTCCGGCCTTGCGAGCCGCCGCCGAACATCTTCGCAAGTATCCACCCACTGGAATCGTGCAAGAGAATTTGGACAAGCTAATAGAAGCCATTGAAGCGCCGTGGGGACCGCGAATCGTCCGCCAAATCCGTCAATCAATGGGAACAGTAGACGGCATACGAACATCGCAAGAGATTGTTGAGACTGTCCGTCACCTTGGCCTCGAACCGTTCCAAGCTCCACCGCCATTGCCGCCGATCCAAGAGGAGGATGTTCGTCTAATCTGTTGGGTTGGAGTCGGTTGACACCCGGCAACTGTTTGCTAGCTTGTCTAGGGAGTCGATGCGCCGATGACGGAAGAGACAGGAACCATTTGGGAAGATCTCATTTTGGCAATTCTCTCAACGAATAACTATTCACTTGAGAAAACGTATTCGGCCATTGACACCCTTCGTCGCGAAAAACTGTTTGATCCGCAGAATCTAGTGCGATGGACTTCCGAGGAAATTGGTGTGCGACTCCGGCGCGGGGGATACGACCGAGGTGACTTCATGACACGCCTTTTCGCGGACCGCCTGGCATCCCTCGGGCAGTTCGTAAAATCCGTGGGAGTCGAAGAGTGCGAAAGAGTTCTGCAGAAAGGCAAGACTAGCGAGGTGAGCAAACTTTTGTTGACCGTGAAAGGCATAGGTCCAAAAGTATTAGAGAGCTTCTATTTGCTCCGAACGGATACTGGGACCTCGGCCAAGCCAAGATGAAGAAGTTTACGGGCGCTGTCTTTCCTGATTATTGAGTCGCTCGTCGTTCCAATCCTTTGCCAAGAGCATCCTAATAGTCGCGCAACTGCCCACTACTCCAGCATGCCCACTATTCACTCGGCCTTGTCAAAACGAACGCCCAAGCCCGCGGATCGCTCCTGTCCCGGAAGTTACCTCCTCGATGAAAAGGGCATTTCTGTTTGCACATTTGCACATGCCGTTTAGGGGCCGCCTAAGCGGCCTGTGTTTCGCAGCATTCCTGATGTACACCTTTGCCTTGGATATAGTCAGCGGCTTTCTGAGCGTGCGAAGCGGCAGAAACAAGTAAGCGTGAATCCGACTTGAGCCGCGCAATCCACGTCTTGAGATAGGCAGCAGAGTTTTCAAGAGTCTTCTGCTCGATTCCCGCGATGCCGCACAGCATGGCGGCGGTCATTTCCGCGATGAGTTCCTCTTTCGAGTAGGAATCCGAGCCAAAGGAAACAGGGTTGTCGAAGTTCTCCCGGTGCAAGCGCTTTGCGTGCCCCGTGCTATGTGCCAGTTCGTGAAACTCGGTGGCGTAATACTCTTCTGATGAGTGAAAGAGTCCTCGTGCTGGCATGCCGACCACGTCGCTGCTCGCCGAGTACCACGCTTTATCGGATTGCTCGAATGCTGGAGGGTTTGGCATTCTCGCTACGATCTGCTCGCACACCGCGATGGGGTCGTTGGTGCGCGTCTCCTGCAGCACTGAGGCGGGGATGTCGATACCTTCTGTTTGCGCAAAATTAAAGACGTTGAAGTAGCGAAGGAGAAAAGGGCGTGATGTGTTTTTTGTGCCGTCTGACTTGACGGTTTCTTGTTCTTCGCCAACGTTCCAGAAGATGACAGGGGAAGACTTCTCACCCTTCCGAATCTTCCCGCCCAGCTTGGATGCCTGATTGAAAGTAAGCCAGAACCGTGAAGGAAACCCCTGCGAGGCGAGTGTAAAAACATTAAGGCCGCGATACTCTTTTTGCGTGATTAGGTTTGCGGGAGTCTGGCAGGTCCAAGGCTTGCGCCAGGGGGCCACGCCGGATTCAAGTTGCTTGATGATTTTCTCGGTGATGATTTCGTAAACGCTAGACATTTCATTCGCTCCAGTTATGATTTATTGTTTTCAGGCCCTTTCAGGGCATAAAAAACAACATGCTTTACTGGAGGCGGCTACTGGCCGTGGTTCGCGGCTGTCAAGCTCCGTAGCGAATTTCAGCGCAGCCCGAAGGGGCGCGGAAGCGAGCACGGTTGGGGTATACCGAGCGGAGCTGCACAAGCGGGCTTTACAGTGGGAGCGGACTACGGCCTATCTTGCGCCGAGTTAAGCATGTGGGGCTTACGATTAGTCGTGAGCCTACCGATATCGAAACCCACAAATCAAAATTGCAAGAACGTATGATAGATAGCCATAGGCTGGCCCACGGTCACGCGATCATGATGAGAGCGGTGGGTCTCAGCGAGATGTGCGGTGAGATCTTCTTTCACGAGGCCTGGCACTAGACGGAAGCCGTAGCGTTCCGGTGAGGCCATCAAAGTCGCGCGAATTTGCTCAATCCATTCCGTCGCCTGTTTTTCCTGCACATAGCCAATCATCGCGCCAACGTTTTGGTTGGGGGCGTATTCTCCCTTTACAAAGAGTGAAAGTCCGTCATCGCCTAGATACTCCGCCACCGATCCGGACTTGTGGAGCCTCTTTGCTTCGAAATGGAGACGGGGGCGAGGACCATGCTGGGCGTGTTCAAACTCGATATCGACGCGGCGGCGTTTTTTCCCGAGCCGGCCTGGGGCATTCTGCGGTGGATCGTCGGCAACGAAGAAATGGGTCGCCCAAGGGGGAGCGTCGGCGCTCTCCAGGAACTCTTTCATGGCCTTTACCAGTTCGCCCGTGAT
>Ga0210410_10005220_pt1 | contig 11328 bp, 6 predicted proteins | sample IncBWC4MmetaG_FD_161058 | JGI IMG/M metagenome (GOLD analysis project Ga0210410, IMG submission 161058) | Forest soil microbial communities from Barre Woods Harvard Forest LTER site, Petersham, Massachusetts, United States - Inc-BW-C-4-M | ecosystem: Environmental > Terrestrial > Soil >... | reverse complement strand
ACTGGAGCAGCAACGCTCGCGCTGGAAGGAGAGCGCTGTGGTGCTGGAGAAGGCAGTGGAGTTGCGACCGACATATCCTGAGGCGCACTACCGGCTCTCGCGAGCGTACTCGCATCTCGGTATGCGCGACGATGCGCAGAAGCAGATGGCTTTACAGCAGCGGTATGCGCAGCAGGAGAAGGACCATATCAATGCGAGGATGCAGGAGGTCATAACATTTCTGCTCAAGGCAAACTGAAAACGAGTTCCCAATCCAACGCCTCGTTGAATGCATCCTTGCGCGAACTCGCGGCGAAACAGGGCTGGGATCGCCGCCAGTTTCTGCGCACCGCGGTAGGTACGGCGGCGGCTGGAGCGCTGTACGGGTTTACTCCGCTTCGAGCCATGCGAACGCCACGGGAGCAGAAGGCGGTAGTCGTGACATTCGGCGGGGGTGCACGGGATGAAGAGACCTTTGCGCCGGAGGGGCAGGAGAATATCCCGCGCATGCTGGGAGAGTTGATTCCGCAGGGGACGTTCTTCACCCAGGTGGTCAATCACGGAATCTTGGGACATTATGTTGCGACCGCATCGCTGGCCACGGGTTTTTACGAGACGCTGAATAATTTCGCGCTGACACCGCCGCAGCACCCGACCGTCTTCGAGTACTTCCGCAAGGACCTCAAGCGACCGGCGCAGGATACGTGGGTGGTCGCACCGAGCAACGGGTTCAATCGTATCGGCTGCTCTGATAGCCGCGCCTACGGATTGGGTGCGCAGGTCTTGCTGCCAAAGCAGCTGCTGGCTGCCGCGATGTCGGGATCGGGTGGAATCGACTACGAGCATCTGCTTCGGGACAACTATGAGTCGCCCGCTGCGAGTCCGGCGCCTGCCGTGCACGAGGAGGATATTCACAAGACTGCGGAGATTCTTAAACTCTCGCTGGACGACTTTCGAACTCATGCGAAGAGTCTAGCCAGCCCGGATGAACTCTCGGTCTACATTGCGCGTCAGCTGATGCGTCAGCTCTCGCCGAGCCTGCTTTGGATTACATTGCATGACATCGATATCGCTCACTCTGGGGCATATTCGCTTTACATCGATGGCATCCGGCGGTCGGATCGTCTCTGCGCGGAGATATGGCAGGCGATCGAAGCGGACCCAGAGTACAAGGGACGGACGACGATGTTTATCCTGCCGGACTTTGGCCGCGACTCCGATATGAATCCGGGGGGGAATGGCTTTCAGCATCACCGGACTGGAGATGCGCTCTCCCGGACTACATGGATGATGGTGCTGGGGCCGGGAGTGAGGCAGAACGCAGTGGTAGATCGTCCCGTCGATTCACTGGATCTGGTTCCCACGCTGGGAGCTCTACTCGGATTTTCGCCGACGCTGGCGCAGGGCCAACCGCTGCGTGAGGTGCTCTAGCGATGACGCCTAGCCAGTTGAAGACGACGGATTTCGACAAATATCCCCCACTAGCCAAGCAGGTTGCGACTGGAAATCTTGAACTGTTCCGTCAGCTGCCTCTGGCTTTCGCGGCGGTTCTACTGCGCGAAGTGATCGCCTATGACTGGCGATTTCCCGCGGAGCGGCGACAGATCGATGACCAGCTCCGCTTGCTGGGCAAATTGTCTCCTGCCGAGCTGAGGCAAAAGATGGCGGGATTCAATTCGCTTCGCTTGGACCCGGATCTGGAACGAACCGGATGGGTTACAAATCCGTCGGGCTTTATGGAGCAACTGGCGGCATGGCTCTGGAGCACCCATCAGATGGATGGATTTCAGCAGACGGCTGATCTCTATGCATCCTATCTGTCGGAGGCAATGCCTGCTCCGGAGCCAGCGTCGTCGCGAATGGGGATCGTCATTGTAGGTCAAGGGGTCGACAAGGCGGAGGCGCCACTGTTCCGCAAACTGAGGCCGAATGGCATCTACCTTACAAAGGTGAAGCCGGAGGGTGGGCTGGAGGTGCTGCTGTCGGCCGCCGCGAAGCGTGCTGCGGCTGGCTCGGAGGTATTTGCTCACTGGTATATCGACGGAGGAACGCCGGTCCCGATGTCCCCACTCACCCAGATCTCTTACGCTGGGCTGGAGCGTCCGCGCACGTTACTGCTGGAACGGACAAAGCAAGCAATTCGATCGGGCTCGATGGGGCCGGAGGGCCTGCGAAGCCTGCTGGCGCAGATGAAGCCGGAGGACGTCGGGTTACAAGGGCCGCCCGAAACTTCGGTTCTCAACCACTTTCAACTGACGTTGCTGACGGAGGGCTCCGGCACGCAGATATTCGCTACAACCTTTGCGCAGTGGGCTGCGCGAGAGTGCCTGCGGCGTGCCCAGCCGGAGACGCTGATCGTGCGGTATGCGCCACGACAGCAGTTGCAACCGATGAACGAGATGCTGAGCGGGGCGAAGGCTGGGGCGCCGGATCCGCAGGGATCGCTGGTTGATGCGGATATGGGCTCGTACTACACCTGGATCAATATGAAGCGACTTCCGGGGGCCGAACAGGTGCGGTTTCTGGCGTGGTTTGAAGGGCATCACGAGGCGATGGTGATTGGGCCAGGACTGCCGCGCGGGACGACGTCCGATTCTGCAATGGACATGCGGCAGGTGTTGGGACTGCTGGCTTGAGTTCGGTGAGATGTAGCTGATGGATTGGGCAGAAAAAGAAGCGGTGGAAGTGCATCGTGTTTATAGGAATGATGAAGAAAAATCTGGTTGGAACATCTGGAGAATGAATTGAACAGAGTTACTCTTCGCGTCGTACTGCTCGCCAGTTTGTGTCTGCTGGCTGCCGATCTGCTGGCTGCCGATATCCCGAGACTTGAAAAGAAGGACGGGCGGTTCGCTCTGGTAGTAGATGGCAAGCCGATGCTCGTTCTTGGTGCGCAGATCAACAACTCCAGTTCCTGGGCGAGTACTTTACCCAAGGTATGGCCGGCGTTGGAGGCTGCTCATGTCAATACCATGGAAGCCCCGGTGTACTGGGAACAGATGGAGCCTGAGCAGGGCAAGTTCGATTTTTCCACCGTCGATCTGCTCGTCAACGGAGCACGAGAACATCATCTTCACCTGGTGCTGCTCTGGTTCGGCACTTGGAAGAACGGACAGGCACACTACGTTCCGGAGTGGGTAAAGACCGACCCAAAGAAGTATCCGCGCGAGCTGAATCCTTACGGCAAAGTCCTCGATGTCCTTTCGCCTAACTCGTCGACGAACCTTGAGGCCGACAAGGCAGCGTTCTCCGCGCTGATGCGACACGTTCGCGAGGTGGATGGAGAGCAGCATACTGTCATCATGATTCAAGTGGAGAATGAGTCGGGCTCTGTAGGCTCGGTACGCGATTACTCCGCTGCTGCGGAAAAAGAATTTGCCGGCCAGGTTCCTGCAGAACTGACCCGGACGATGCATCTGCCAGGTGGGACATGGAGCAAAGTGTTCGGGGCCGACGCGGACGAGCGCTTCGCCGCTTACTCGACAGCGCACTATATCAATGAGGTAGCTAAGGCGGGCAAGGCGCAATATCCGCTCCCCATGTACTGCAATGTCTGGATTACCTACCCCGTCCATGCACTGGAGAATCGCGATCATCCAAGCCCTGGCCAGGAGTATCCCAGCGGCGGCCCGCAGCAAGGCAACATCGATCTGTGGAAAGCCGTTGCGCCGGCCATCGATATCCTGGCGCCGGACTTTTACTCCGATGACAACCAGCTCTTCCACCAAGTTGTCGCTGCCTACCACCGGGATGACAATGCGCTTTTTATTCCGGAGACCGGTCTCTCAAAGGATATCGGGCGCAACTTCTTCTATGCGCTAGGGCAGGGTGCGGTGGGCTTTTCTCCCTTCGGCGTCGACTATACCGGCTGGACGTCGTCGCAGGAGAAAGTCTCACAACTCTTCGCCGAAGACTTTGCGCTATTTCAACCGATGGCTTATGAGATTGGTCAGTGGAACCTCGATGGGAAACTTCAGACCGCTGTCGAACAAAAGGGTGTGCCACGGCAGCGGTTGCATTTTGGCGACGTCGATGCCGTCGTCTCCTTCGGCTACCCACAGCGGGATGGGGAGATGCCTCCGGGAACGCCTGCTTTGAGCGGTAGAGCGATGGTCGCGCAGCTGGGACCGCTGGAGTTCGTGGTGACTGGGTTTGACGCAAGTGTTTCTTTCGAGTTGGGCAAGCGTCCGGAAGACCGAGCACGCAACGAGCAGTTGGAGATTCTGCGCGCCGACGAGGGACAGTACATTGACGGCGGCTGGCGAATGAACCGTATCTGGAACGGCGACCAGACAGATCGTGGCCTCAAGTTCAACGCGACTCACGCGGACGTTGTCCGTATTCGACTCCACAGATTGCCGCTCTACGATGAGAGCGTTCGAAGTTCGAGGCGTTAACCCCTTTTTGTCTTCACCCATTTTCGAGGAATCAAATATGCTTTCACTCTTCCGTGAATCCACCATCGTGCTTTGCTTGCTCAGCGGCCTAGTGCCTTCGAGTTTGGTTGCGTTGGCGCAGGGAGTGCCTACAGAGACGCAGAACTTCGGGAATCCTGTTGGAGGCATGTCCAATGTGCTCTATGGAGCTGCTTATTACCATGAGTACATGCCGTCGGAACGCCTGGACAAAGATGTCGCACTCATGAAAGAGGCAGGCATCACAGTCGTCCGTATGGGCGAATCGACCTGGAGTCTATGGGAGCCGGAGGACGGAAAATTTGAGTATGCGTGGATGGACCGCGTCGTCGATGCAATGACGAAGGCTGGGATTAAAGTGATTTTGGGTACACCGACGTATTCCATTCCAACCTGGATGTACCACGCACATCCGGAGGTGCTGGCTAGACCGCTGGGTGGCGCACAGACTTTCTATGGGATGCGTCAGAATATGGATACCGATAACCCGACATACCGGTACTACGCACAGCGGCTGATTCGCAAGATGGTCGAACATTATCGCGACAACCCGAACGTGATCGGATGGCAGATCGACAATGAGACGGCATCTTATGGGGCGAGCAATCAAGATGTCTTCGTCGGCTTTGTGAATCATCTCAAACAGAAATTCGGTACTACCGACAATCTAAATAAGGCCTGGGGTCTCAACTACTGGGGCCAGGACGTGAACGGCTGGGAAAATATGCCCACTCGGGATAACACGATCAGCACCGGTTACAAATTAGAGTGGTCGCGCTGGGAACAGATGCGCGTCACCGACTTCCTGAGTTGGCAGGCAGCGACTGTGAGGGAGTATCGCGGGCCAAACCAGTTTGTGACGCAGGACTATGGCGGGTCGATGAAGCGCGACGTAAACGAGTCCCAAATTGCAAAGGCGCTCGACATTGCGGCGAACAACCCATACCACGGGACGCAGGAGCACATGGATGGGCAGTCCCAGGCAGAACAGGGAGACTACACCCGCTCGCTGAAGCATGCGAACTATCTGGTGACAGAGACCAACGCGCAGACCACGGATTGGTCCTCTGCGTACCAGTATCCACCATATGACGGACAGCTTCGCCTGGATGTCTATACGCATCTTTCGAGCGGTGCAAACATGGTGGAGTACTGGCACTGGGCTTCGATACCTTCTGGACAGGAGACGTATTGGAAGGGCGTGCTCTCGCACGATCTGGAGCCGAACAGAGCCTATGCGGAGGTCTTCCGTACGGCCCACGAGCTGCAGAAGATCGGGCCGAAGCTGGTGAACCTGAAGATAAAAAATGACGTCGCGATTCTCTACAGCGTGGACTCCGCCAATGCGCTCGACTATATGCCTTTTGCGTTGGCTCCAGCGGCACAGTGGGAGATGGGGAAGCCTGTAGCCACCTACAGTACGGTCGTCCATCAACTGCACAAGGCGTTCTACGATGCGAATGTGGGTGTCGACTTTGTGTTTCCAGAGGCTGCGGACTTTAGTGGCTACAAATTGATTGTCGTTCCGCCGCTTTACATCGCAGACGACGCGCTCCTGCAGAAGCTGTCCGACTATGTCAAGGGCGGCGGCCACGTTTTGATGACGTTCAAGAGTGGGTTCGCTAACATGGATTCCGCGGTGCGTGCCGTGCGTGCACCGGGGCCTCTACGGGAAGCGGTAGGATTCAACTACCAGGAGTTTTCGAATCTGGAGAAGGCTCTCCCGTTGAAGGGCGACCCTTTCAAGGTTGGTGAGGACAACAAGGTTATGTACTGGGCAGAGTTTCTGCAGTTGGAGCATGCCAAACCTCTTGCATCTTACGATCATCCGTTTTTTGGGCGCTGGCCGGCGATTACGCGAAATCAGTTTGGTGCAGGCACCCTTACCTACGAGGGGACTTTTCTCTCCGATCCGCTGCAGCATGCACTCGTTCTGGATGTGCTACGAGATGCACACGTGGATGGACCGAAGCAGACTCTTCCGGCGCAGGTCCGCGAGAAGAGCGGGGTAAATGGCGCGGGCAAGACGCTCCACTATTTTCTAAATTATTCGGGGACGGCGCAGAACTTTGTCTACAATCAGGGGCCGGGGATCGATTTGCTCAGCGGGAGACCAGTCTCAAACGCGAAGAGGGTGGAGCTGGGTCCTTGGGGCCTCGCGATTGTGGAAGAGCAATGAGCATCATAGATGACCATCACTGGACCGATCTTTGTCCGAAGTACGCAAGAGGCCATCCCTGCGTGCGGGATCTCATGTTGCCACAGCTCTTGGTCGATAGGTCCGGGGTATTTTGTGCCACCTTGCCCGTTGCAGGGGCAGTTCGAATCCGACCCTTTAGGTGTCGCTTCGATGAGTGACTCGGCCCGAAGGTCATCAATCGTGATCCAACGCAAGGGACACTCATTCATCTGAAGCTGTCCAAGCATTAACATGTGAAGATCCCTGATCCACGATATCGTGGCAGAGTTGCCGATTCTGTTCGTAAAGGTCCAAGTTCCTGGCCGCCTCAATGATCTCTCCCGTTATTTTTGTTCGGTGCGCCAGGAGTTGGAATGTTGTCGGACACTTGCGCTCCATTGGTATGAGTCCGGGTTAGTGGAGTAGTGAGGCTGATGCCGCTACCCGAGATCTGTGCGCCAGCTGCGTGACCACGAACGAGGGGTGCGACGATTGTGATGGTGGCGGCGCCACGAGCTCTAATCGAAGAAACAACAGCCGTTTCAGAATTTGCTCCTTCGTCGATCGTGATTGTTTGGCCTTTACCAAAGCCAGTCACGCTTACGGCAGGCAGAAGAGTTGCTCCAGCATTAGTGGAAGTGCGTACTGTCGTGGCACCTGCTGTTCCAACCGCGGCTATGACGGCGGTTTCAGTATTTGCACCAGAATCAATATGGACTGTCTGGCCAGGGCGGAAGCCTTCCGTACTGGCGACCTTGATGTTTGTTGCACCCGCCGCCGACGTAGCCGACAAAGAGGCTGCGGCCTGCGTTGAAAAGTCGGTACAGTTGCTGTCGGTATCGGCGCCGTCAGGGAACCGACCTGCGCTCGTATTGATGGCAACAGGCGCCACAACTGTCGACCAGGGGTTGAACACTGAACCAGGTGCCGGGGCGTAGCAGCCGCTTAACTGAGCTCCTGATACGGACTGATCCCCTTCGGCGGCCCATGGATCGACTAGGCCTCCATAGTTAAGGCTGTCGGCAACCACTCCCGAAGGGTCACGCAACACGATACTGCCTTCTTCAACGGTGAGAGTACGGCCGAATTGCGGGGACTTCGTGGTTAGTTCCGGTCCGCCAAACCACTGATTGGGCGTTGGCATCCCCTGGTATCCCGCTGTCTTGACTGCGGCATCGCGTACAACCGCGTGGATCGCGTGGTTGTTGGTCAGTGATCTGTCGAGCGTTATGCCTGTCCCGAGTGCCTGGACTGGCTCGTTGCTCGAATGGGCAAAGGCGGTCGCGGGCTCAAAGCTGATTCCTGTTCCGCGATCGCTGAACGGGAGGTTGGCCGCGTGATTGAACCGTAAGGGAGCTTCCAGATCCAGGCCTGTGCCCGGAGCTACCACCCATTCACTGACGACATGAGGTTTGGTAAGGGCGGGGGTAAAGTCGATGGGGGTACCATCGGGTTCTGGGGTGCCCACGGCGGTGACGGTAACGGCTTGCTGGTTAGCAGGCGTGCCGACCGTTATCTTGTCGCCTGCGGCGAAACCCTCCGCCCGGCGCACGCTGATTCGGGTTGCTTCGGCACTCACAGGAGCTGAGAGGTTGGTCTGACTCGCTGCGGTGCCGACATGCGCCACCGTCACGGTTTCGATCCCATGACCAACGCTGTCGATATCCAGCCTGATCTTGTCACCGGTGGAGATATTTGCAAGGGATGTCACTTGGATGTTGGTGGCTCCGGCTGGCGCTTCCATCGCCAGATACGCTTGTGTGCCAGGCTTGCCGACTGCGGTCACCGTCGCGATCTCATACTGCTCCACAGTATTTGCGACGATCGGATAGGTAGAGCCATAGCCAAGTGCAATCTTCTGGCCAACAACAAAGCCAGATGTATCCTCAACGGGCACATTGGTCGAGCCGGCAGGAACTGTGATCACCAATTCTTCGGGAAGCGATTGCCACAACGTTGTATGGTTGCTGGCAGCGGTCCCGAGGCTTGCGATCTTGCGCACTTCCATACTGGAGCCGGTGCCGATGTTGATCGTGTCGCCGACCGACATTCCATCGGTGTTTCTGACATGGATGATGCTGCCACCTGCGTGTGCGGGAACCGCCAGTCCCGAGTTGGAGAGGCCGAGCAGGTAGAACCCGCCGCCTGCAAGCTTCGTTCCAGCCGGGATCTTTACCGCTGAGAAGATAGCTTGGTGGGCTGGGTGCTCGATCAACGTCCAGTTGGAAAGATCGACGCTTTGAGAACCCGCGTTGTAGAGCTCGATAAATGAATCTGTCGGGTTGCCGGGAGTGCCTGAGTTGACTCGAAACTCGTTGATTTTGACTGGTCTGGCGTTACGAATCTTTTCAACCGCCGTATCAACCTGCTTTCTGCCGCTGGTCGGATTCGTCCACGATGCATGGCCGACGAGATCGCCGTTGAAGGCTGCTGGCGCGGAGGTTACTTTGAAAGTCGCGCTTATGCTCGCACCCGGAGCGACTTGCTGAGTGAACATCTTCGACGTCTGGGTAGTGCCTGAAACGACTGCGGTCCACTGTTTGTTGGGTAGTCCAATGGTCAAGGACACGTCCGCTGCAGGAGCCCCTGTTGTATTAGTGAATGTCACGGTGAAGTCTCGTGAAGATCCCGGAGTGAAGGTCTGCGGGCCTGCATGAGTTGTTGCTGTTGCAGCCGGAACCAAACTAACTGGAGTTACGTCGTATCTTGCAGCCACAATATTTGCCTGGACAAGCTGGTCCGTAGCGTCCGATGGGAAGGTAGCAGCTGCGGTCATCGCTCCTTCATAGAACGTTCCTTGCGAACCGACACTATTGTCACCACCGTTGCCTAACAGAATCGCCCCCTGCTTGCGCATCGGGTCATAGGTTGGATTCACACGGTGCCCATCGAACATGACCGACAGAGCGCCCTTTTGCGCGTCACCCCCCATGGATGTCCAATGGTGTTGTTCTCCTTTGCCGATGGCGGTTACAAAGCGCCAGGGGATGCTGGGTAAATTGGGACAGCCCTTGGTCCCATCCTCGTTGACGCACCCAACAAGATTATTTTCCTGATCGGTCATAATCCACGGCCCGTCACCAGCCCCGCTGTACCACGGCGTGGCATTACCGAAGTAGAGGGTCTCCATGGTGCCGTTATCATCATCGCGACTGTCAATCTCAGCATTGCCGTAGTCGAAACAGCAACCGGCGTTGAAATGCTTCCCGCTGACGACCCAGTATTGCCCCTCGGCCTGGTCGTCAACCGCGGTGCCTTTCACATCGTTCTGGCGGAGCCCCATGCCCGGTTCGATGAACACGCCGTAGACCTTGTGCCCCATGATCGTGATCGGGGCCATGTCCGCGATCGGAAGTGTGTTGAAACCTCCCAATGCCGGGCCACTGAATCCGCCGCGGGGAGCCTGAACCAAGTCGTTGTGTTTGGGAGATTGGTCGTAGATGATGCTGATCCAGCAATAGGTGCCGGCGCAGAACTTATCCTGTGCGGCTGCGTCCGCGTATCCGCCGGGATCCGGAACCGGCGTGGCAGTAGCCTGGACAACGCCAATGTCCAAGGTCTTGCCGTCTGATTGGCGCAAAACCTGATAGAGGGGACCGTTATAGGTCGCATATAACGCACGGGTCGTGCTATGTGCCGCGACACACGGGTCACCGGCAGCCGCGTAGATGTCGCACGAGCCTTGAGACCTGTGTGGAGGAACGACGCCACCCGCAGGAGACTGTTGCGCCATCGTGAAGGTGGTGCCAACAATCGTAAGCACGAGCGCGAGCGTAAGCACAAAATCGATTCTCTTTTTCATTCTTATCCTGACCTGCTGCAAAGAATTACTTTGAGCTCCGAGGAGAAGGAACCTTCTCAGTTTGAGGTGCAATCTATTCGAATTTGACGTCGGGAATACGTATACCACTTGGCTCGGATCTTGTTCCAATCGGTAACGCTAAATCGACTGGTTGGCGTTCCCCGCAGCCGGATCACTCCAAGGCATCGCTGAAGTAGCGTGGAACAGCCTAGACGGAGCTCGATGCCAGTATTAGTTAGGCGTATATAGCGCCGGATGAAACCTCGATGAGTGCTTTGCCCTGTTAGCAACCGCTTAACGACCTTTGGAGCGTCGGGGTTTTGGGCAATTCGCAGGCACCTTATTTTGAGTTGCGAATAAATACCATTTTTGGGGTAGTATGTTGCCTGCCTTCTTTGCTAAACAAGGTGCGAGTCGAACCATTCGGTGATGTTCGAGAGGTTGCTAAAGATAACGTTTTCTTGGAGGTTAGAGTGAAGAAGGACTTGCTGCATGGCGTTCGTTTGACTCGACGTGATGCACTACTCTTATCCGCTTCGGCAGGTGCGGGCCTTACATTACCTAAACAACTGCACGGCCTCGATAGCACCAAAACGGCAGTGCATCAGCAGGCGGGGAGTTGCACCACTCCACAGAGCGCAGTCGCGAAGACGCAATATGGTAAAGTTCGCGGCTATGTCAGCGGTGGCGTGTACACCTTCAAGGGTGTTCCTTACGGCCAGGACACAGCTGGAGAAAATCGCTGGCTACCGGCCAAAGCGCCCACTCCCTGGAAGGACGAGTATCCGGCGCTGGTGTACGGAGCGAACTGCCCTCAGACGCTGCACAACTACAAATCGATCGAGATGTCGTTTCTCTACGACTGGGATGATGGCTACATGAGCGAGGATATGCTCAAGCTGAATATCTGGACGCCAAGTCTTTCCGGCCAACGACCTGTGATGGTGTACTTC
>Ga0210410_10005219_pt1 | contig 11329 bp, 6 predicted proteins | sample IncBWC4MmetaG_FD_161058 | JGI IMG/M metagenome (GOLD analysis project Ga0210410, IMG submission 161058) | Forest soil microbial communities from Barre Woods Harvard Forest LTER site, Petersham, Massachusetts, United States - Inc-BW-C-4-M | ecosystem: Environmental > Terrestrial > Soil >... | reverse complement strand
CTACGGTTTCGAGGGCAAAGCCGCGGCAGGCGTCGAAGACGCAGTTGGAGATGGTGATGTTCTTGAAACCCCCATTCGATTCAGTGCCCAGCTTGATGCGTCCGGTGCCAAAGGCGCGCTTTTCTGACTTCATCGGCTTCCAGGTGCCATCGAGCACGGAGCCCAGCTCATAGAGTCCGCTGACGTAGCAGTTGGTGATGGTGAGGTTCTCGGTGGCCCGGGCGTACCCGAGAGCGAACGAGCTCTTGGGGCAGATGCCGTCATCCCAGGGTGAGTTCACCGTACAGTTCGAAACGCGCACGTTGCGGCAGCAATCGATGTCCATGCCGTCGCGGTTGGTGTCGATCTTGAGGTTGTCGATGGTAATGTTGTCGACACCTGTCGCGAGGATGCCGAACCAGCCGCCCTGCAGGATCGAGAAGTCGCTGAGAATTACATTATGGCAGTTCTTGAGCGCGATGGCCTTGTTGCCCGCGCCGGTTGCCGCGGTGCTGGGGTCCTTATCGTTGTGATTGCGGATCAGACCCTTGCCCCAGATGAGGCCCGGCCCAAAGATGCCGAAGTCGTGAATGTTCTCACCCCAGATAAGGCTGTTGTGCCAGTGATTGTGGCCGTAGTCCTGGAAAGGCTCAAAGGCTCCCTGCGGCTCCGGCGCATCGTAGCCGTCGGCAGCGCCGTCATTGGGCGTGGGCGCGGCCAGGATTGTGGCTCCCTGTTCGAGAAAGAGCGCGACATTGCTCTTGAGATGAATCGAGTAGCTGGCATACACCCCGGCCGGAAAAACCACCGTTCCGCCGCCCACATTGGCTGCTGCGTCGATCGCGGCGTTAATGGCTGGCGAGTCGATCGTCGTCCCGTCGCCCTTGGCGCCGTAAGAGCGAACATCGAAATGCATGGGTCGTGCCCCGGTTGCTGCCGATGAACCAGCCTGGGCCGATGCGCGTGCGCTGGCGAATAGAGAAGTAGCGCCGCCGGCCACGGACAGGCCGGCCATCTTCAGAAAATCCCTGCGAAAGTCCTGCAAAGCGCCTCCAGGCGGATGGACGATGCGAATGGACTCGGGCGAATCCGTCGTCAAGTATACCGAGGCGCAGAAGGGAAAATAGCCCAACCCCTTGCCCAACGGGAAGCATTTGACTTTGAAGCTCGTATGCAAGGGTGCCCTTGAGGCTACCGGTCAGCGTCTTGGCCATTCACTTATTTTGTTATTCCGCAGAGACGGTAATACTCCCGCTTCGCAGTCCCTTCCAGGGCAGTTGTCTTGAGCGTCTGATTGGATTGTGTCTGATGCGGAAGGTCGACCCCATAGTCGAAATTGGCAAACCAGTCCAAACGCCGGTAAGCCCGAGCAAATCGCGTTGTCAGTGAGGAGATGGGCGAGTCCAAACAGCCCCCGCCTTTCGTTCTCACACCTAACCGTGATCACCAGCACATACGCGCTCGCTCAAGCCGCCCCAAACTCAATCCAGGTTCCCGGGACCGAAGGGAGAACTATCTCTTCTCGGTCCCGGGAATATTGAGGAGTTCAAAGAACTGCACCAAATGTGGTGCAGCAAGGTGGGGGAGGGGTGGGTGGGGTCATTTGCCCCCCATAGTTCCGGCCCGATGCCCAAAGCGGTCGCCATTATGAGAAAAAGACTACCCATCTCGCCCGTTATTGAGGCGAATAAATGGCGAAACTAAACGTAAGCCATTCGCTTAGAGCGCTGCCGAGACAATCCGCGCGACCACATCATAGTCGTGCGCCTCGGTAATCTCGGCACGATAGAAGCGGCCCTTTTCGAGAGCCTCGAGATTACCGAAGTCATTGATGTAGACCTTGCCATCGATCTCCGGCGCGTGGAACTCGGTGCGCGCTTCCCACAGCAGCGGCGTCTCTTCGCTCTCGCCCTCGACAAGCACGGTCAACTCGCGGCCTACCCATTGCTGCTTGGCGCGCTTCGAGATGCCCTGCTGCAGCTTCATCAGGCGGCGCTTACGGGCTTCGATGGTGCGCTTGCCAAGCTGCCCGTCCAGCGAATAGGCCGCAGAGCCTTCTTCGTGGGAATAGGTGAAGACGCCGAGCCAGTCGAACTGTGCGTCCTTGATGAACCGCTCCAGAACTTCTAGATCGCGGAGCGATTCACCGGGAAAGCCGACGATAAAGGATGTGCGGAGGGCGATGCCGGGCACTGCGCTGCGAACCTTGTCGAGGGTCTTGAGGAAGATCTCTGCGCCTGCGCCGCGCTTCATCGTCTTGAGCACCGAAGGCGAAGCGTGCTGCAGTGGCACGTCAAGGTATTTGCAGATGTTGTCATGCTTCGCGATGGTCTCAAGCAGGCGGCCGGTGATGCGGTTCGGATAGGCATAAAGGAAGCGCAACCAGCGCAGGCCTTCGATGCCCGCCAGGGCATCGAGCAATTGCGCAAGGCCATCCTTGATGCCGAGATCTTCGCCGTAGCAGGTGGTGTCCTGGCCAATGAGCGTGATCTCCTGCACGCCTCTGGCGACCAGTTGCTGTGCCTCTGCGATGACGGACTCGAAGCGGCGCGAGCGGAACTTTCCGCGCAGGTTGGGAATTACGCAGAAGGTGCAGGGATGGTCGCAGCCCTCGGCGATCTTGATGTAAGCCGAGGTGCGGCCGGTTGCCAAAAGCCGCGGTGTCGTCTCGTCGTAGAGATAGGTTGGCAGCATGTGCGCGGCGCCTTGCCAGTCGTCGCGGCGGAAGCGGCCCTGCTGCTCGCGCAGATCGCCCTCAGCTCGGAATGCAGTGTGCTCGTGTACATGCGTCCCGGCCAGCGTCTCCTTTCCCGAGCGCAGGTCGGCGACTGCGGAGCTGGTAAGGATGTTGAACGGCGAAGGCCGAACTGGCTGGCGTGCAATCCCGGCGGCCTCGAGAATCGATTCCAGTTCGCCGGTGCCCACCACGGCGTCGACTTCAGGGATGTTCTTGCGGATCTCGTCGCGGTAGCGTTCCACGAGACACCCGGCGACGATGAGCTTGGTGGCCCGGCCCTCGGTTTTGTGGCGCGCCATCTCGAGGATAGTGTCCACCGACTCCTGCTTGGCCGAATCGATAAAGCTGCACGTGTTGACGACAAGAATCTCGGCGTCTTCCGGACGGTCAGTCAGGCGCGCACCGGCGCGGTCCAGCAGGCCCATCATCACTTCGGAGTCGACGAGATTCTTGGGGCAGCCTAACGAAATAAAACCCACGGTAGGAGCCGTGGGTCGGGGATCTTTGCTCACACTTCTATTCTACCCGGAGCATTCCTGAAGATGAGCTTAAGGAAGAGCTCCGCACGGTCGAGGGGCAACAATTTTAGCGCAAGACCATTACGCATCCGCGAACGAATCGTAACGTGGCATTGAATATCCGGTAATAAAAATGTCACCTGACTGTAACGGTACGTCCACATTGCGCGGCGAAGCTCATAGATGGATCACATCCCTGATCTCCGTGATCGCACAAGTGTTAGGCGCGATTGGAGATCATCCTATCCACTTTTGTGACGAGGCCCTCTCGGGCTGATATTGCCGTCACCGCATAAGGATTCTCTGGAGGTTTGTCGTGCGCAAATTTATGAATCTACTCGCTTTCACATGGATGGGTGCGATGATTCTATTCCTCAGCTCGTCGTTTTCACCGGCGCAAACGAATCAAGCATCCGGGTCTGGCAACGGACCGGGAACGATCGCAGGTATGGTTCAGGACTCAGGAGGAGCAATTCTAGTCAGCGCGAAGGTCCAGGTGGCCCCGACAGGCCGGCAAGTCGCTACTGACGATCAAGGGCAATTTCGAATTGCCGGCCTGCCGCCCGGGACCTACACTTTGACGGTTTCCTATGTTGGCTTTGCACCCTACACGACGACCGTGACGGTCGCTCCAGGGCAAACGGCAAGCGTAACTGCGGCTCTGAAGGTGGGATCCGACGCTGACTCGGTGATGGTGACCGCCCCGCGCCTGCAGGGCGATGCCGAGGCTGTAAATGTTGAGCGCATGTCGGATCAGATCGTCCAGGTGGAACCGGCCGGCGTCATTACCAGTCTCCCGAACACAAACATCGCCGACGCCATCGGCCGCCTGCCCAGCGTTTCGCTGGAGCGTGACGAGGGTGAAGGCAAGTACGTTCAGATACGCGGGACCGAGCCTCGTCTCTCGAGCCTCACCATCAACGGCGTCAACGTGCCTTCTGTTGAAGTCACAGTGCGCAACGTCAAGATGGATGCGATTCCCGCCAATGGCATCGAGCGCATTGAGGTGTACAAAACCCTCTCCGCCGACATGGATGCAGACGGCGTGGGCGGTACTGTGAACCTGGTAACTCCGACGGCGCAGGACAAGCCCACCTACTCCCTCAACGGCACCGCCGGCTACAACCCGCTGCAGAACGGCTTCTGGCGCGGCGGCTTCGACGGTACCTTCGGCCACCGTTGGGGCACTGACAAGAAATACGGCTTCCTGCTGGGCGGAAGCTGGGACCGGACCAACCGCGGCATCAACGACCTGGAGCCAGGCGTGACCAATGGCGTCGACCCCGCCAGCGGCAAGAATATCGCATACTTCAACGGTGAGGATTTCCGTTCCTATGACTACTACCGCACGCGTTACGGCTTTAACTCCGGCATCGACATCAAGGTCACGAAATCGATGTCCGTCTATGTCAAGGGACTCTTTGCTGATTTCCACGACTACGGCGACACCCACGTGTACACGCCCAATACCGGCGCCATCGTTTCTGTAAACGCCGGTCAAATTGCGTTCGATAACACCGGTTTCTGGCAAGCTCGGCACTACATTCGCCGACCCGACCAGCAGGTCTTCAGCGTCATTGCTGGCGCGCACCACGAACTGTCCAAGAACGTAATCGTCTACGACTTTTCGGCCTCGCGCGGTCACAATATTGGCGGACAAGACTTTCCCACCACCAATTTCACGGGCCTCAACACCGGGGTGACCTTCGCTGAGAACATCAGCGATCCTTACCGTCCGCATATCTTTGCTACTGACGGCACCAACGGCTTCGATCCTACCCAGTACACCGTAACCCGGTCCGCCATCGGCAGCTATCACGCCACGCAGGTCAACTATCAGGGCTCGGCCATGTTGGGCCACAACTATTCGGTAGGCGGCCATCCCAGCACATTCGCGCTGGGCATAAAGATTCGCAACTCGGCCTCCACCCAGCGTGAGAACGACACCACCCTCAATGCCAGCAATAACCCGGGTCCGTTCGGGATGTCCGATGTGATAGGTAGCTACACCAATCCCACGTACTACGACAAAAGCTTCGCCATCAACGGCAAAGCTTACGGCCCAACGACTTCTTACGACAAGATCATGAAAGCAGTGGCGGCGAACGCCGGTGCATTTTCCGAGGACATTAGCGGCGACAGCGACCAGTGGTACAAAACGTTCTTCGATGCCAATGAACGGATCTCTTCCGGCTACATCCAGGACTCGATCTTCATCGGTCCGCTCCGGCTGCAGGCCGGCGTCCGCTTCGATAACGGTGCCACGCACTTCCTTGCATACACCATCGACGCCGCAACTTCGGGCCCGTGCTTCAAGGATTCCACGCAGAGCTGCTCCGGCGTAACGCCAAACCGCAAGGAAGCCAGCTACTTCAACGCTTTGCCCAGCGCGGCGCTGCAGTGGCAGGTCGAAAAGAACTCCAACCTCCGCCTGGTCTACAGCCGCGGCGTGGCTCGTCCGAATATAAGTGACCTGGTGCCTGCCAGTTCACAGGATGGCAACCAGACGCCCTACCCGACAGTACAAACCGGCAACCCGAAACTGGTGCCGACCAAGAGCGACAACTTCGACATCCTGGTCGAGCATTTCTTCCAACCGCTGGGGATTCTGCAGTTCGGCTACTTCTACAAGAACCTTACCGATCCCATTTACCCGACAGCCAATCTCGTGCTCTACGACGGCACCAACTTGTGCTCGCAGGCTTCCCAGACTTGCAAGACGTGGCAGTTTGCGGAGGCCATCAACGGGCCTAACGCCCACATCCAGGGCATCGAGATGCAGTGGGAGCAGCGGTTCTCGTTCCTGCCCAGTCTACTGGGCGGCTTCGGAGTCAACGCCAACTACAGTCACACCGTCTCGCAGGTTACGTTCCCAGCGCCCCAGACCGTGGGAGGAGTCGTAACTGGCTTCGACGGCGGCCGCACCGATCATCCGTCGCTCGACCGCACTTCGCCGAACGACTACAACTTCAACCTGACCTATGACAAGAGCCGCTTCTCCGGCCGCTTCGCCATCAGCCACAACGACCAGAGCATTGCGACGTTCGGCTGGAACGCATCTAACGGGCCTGCAAACGACCCCATCCTTGGACTGAAGGGCCCTCTGGGCGACAACTACTTCTACCCGCACACGCAGTTCGACGTGCAGGGCAGCTATCGGTTGGTGAAGGGGATTCGGATCGTGGCCTCTGGTCTGAACCTCAGCAACGAACCGTTTGGCTTCTACAACGGCAGCCCCATTTACCCTGTCCAGCGCGAGTACTACAAGCCAACCGTCTCGTTCGGGCTGCGCTGGACCACAGCATCGGAGTAACTTGCCCGCACGCGGCAATGGGATCGACTGAAAGCGCGCCGGACAATGCTCTCAAGTAACGGGGAGGCTTCCGGCGCCTTTTCATTTTTCTTGCGGATACTTATTGAATCAAAATCGCGCCCGCGCAGTTCCATCCAGCGGAAGGAGCCGGCATTTCCCAGCGATCACATTTGACACGGAAAAGCGTGTCGACTGCATATGGAGCCGAGTAGGTCGCGCCCGCGCAAAAGCAATCATCTCGGCATCTTTCGGACGGGCAGTGAGGCGCATGCCGGCGCGGTCCAGCAGGTTCGCAAATCAAAGCAGGTCACACCCGCTATCCCCATTGTTTTCAATTGCCCGATAGCATCAAGGCGCGCCCGATTCCGAAGCAGCCACCTTAAAGGCGATCCAGGTTTTTGAAGATATCGCGTATGTTGCCGTTCACATCATTCTGGAGCGGAGATGTGTCGACCTGGGAGAAGTGCGGGTGTCCCTCAGCCTGGATGCGAGTAAGAAATGCTTCATAGCCATTAGACTGCAACGAGCGCAGCGACGAGACCGTGAAGCGCTTTTGCATATCTTCCACGGTGAGGCCGTCCCGCTTTCCTTCCTCCACTTTTCCGGCGAGCTCTTCAATGTAGTTCCGCTGATTTGTCATGACTACCCGATCGGACTGCATGGGGCCGTGGCCGCCCATCACATACTTGAAATCGCCCTCCATCACCTTGTCGATGGTCGTGGGCCACGCATGCGGATAACCGTCGCCGAGATTCGGCACCCACCCATGACTCGCGTCGCCCGTCGCTAGCGCACGCCGCTGCGGGCAGTGAACAAATACATCTCCCTCGGTATGCGCGTGCCCATGGAATTGCAGGTGCAGGTCAAACGCAGGATCCGGCAACTGGTAGGAATCGTCAAAGGTGATGTCTGGCAACTCCAGCGTGAAATTCTTGAGCTCGGCCTCGTAGGCCTGCATCTGCCGGATCTGCTCTCCACAGAACGACTTCTCCGCGGCCGAACTGGCGTCTTCGGAACGTTTCCGCATCTTCTCGATCTGCTGCGCGATTTCCTCGGCAGAGGCTTTCATGCGCGCCACGGACAAATCTGACATGAGCTTCTTGGTTGCGTTTGTGGCGATGATGTCGACCTTTGAACCTGTCTGACGATAGGCATGACCGCCCTGCGTGTGGTCCCAGTGGAAGTGAGTATCAATCACGTAGCGCACTGGCTTGTCGGTAAGCTCGCGCTTGATCTGCGCGATCAGAGCGGCAGCGGCCGAGGGCTTGGAATGCGCATCGACGACAACCACATCCTTCGACCGAACAAACACTGCTCCATTGCAGTTGATGACCGCCTGCGCACGAGCCCTGGCAAAGTAGACGCCGTCAGCGGCCTTTTGCAGATCGAAGAGTTTATCTTCCGGTGGCGGTGCCGCTGCGCGCGCCCACGCGGCTCTATGCCACGCCAATTCCAAGACTGAAGCTGTGGCCAAAGTACCTCCCATCAGCACCCGCAGGAACTCCCGCCGCGACGGATAAGTGTGCTCAGGTTCTACGTGATTGCTCACATGAGAATGGGTGTGAGTGTGATGGGCATGGTGGCCGTGATTGCGCACGCACATGAGCCTCTCCTGAACTGAGACCTGCCGGTCAATCTGCCGAACTTATGCGCCAAAGGCTACCACGTGGGTTGCGCGCGCTGCATGATAAAAATCTGCCGGGATGCTGCCCTGGGCTCGTCAATGACCGCCGCGCGTCCCATTTTCTGCTCGCCGGCGGGTGATAAAATCAGGCGTGCCGGGTCCTACGCGACGTAATCCCGCCAATCCCGCCAGGTCCGGAAGGAAGCAACGGTAACGGGCTAGTACGGGCGCAGTAGGTCACCCGGTACTTTTTTGGGGCGCTCTGGGGCGCATTCAATCAATTGAAGCCGACAGGTAATCGCGCGTGATGGCCGATGCAGCGTCTACGGATGGGGCTTGCCCAGCCGCACACGGTACCACTACATTGAATCGTGGGAGGATCCAGGTTCCCCAGCCTGAGTTCGCTCTACCAGGAGAAAAGCTTTGACCCTCACCGTTCGTCCCGTAGTGGGCCGGCGCGCCAAGATCACTGCGCTCGGAACCTACGTTCCTCCTCAGGTGCTCACCAACCAGGACCTTGAAAAGATGGTCGACACCAACGACCAGTGGATCCTGGAGCGGACCGGCATACGCGAACGTCACGTCCTGGCCCAGGGGAAGGGCACGAGCGACATGTGCGTGGAAGCGGCGAAGAGATGCCTGGCAGCACGCGGGATCTCGCCCAAGGAAGTCGAAGTGATAATCGTTGGCACCGTGACTCCCGACATGATGTTCCCCTCGACGGCTTGCCTGGTGCAGGACAAGATCGGTGCGGCGGGCGCGTGGGGATTCGATGTTTCGGCAGGCTGCTCGGGATTTGTATTTGCGCTGCAGGCCGGTGTGAAGCTGGTGGAGAGCGGCGCCCACGCCAAGGTTCTGGTATGCGGCGCCGATGCCAACACGCGCATGACGGACTATACCGATCGGGCCACATGCGTATTGTTTGGCGATGGCGCCGGCGCGGTGCTGATTGAGCCTGCACAAGAGGGCGAGATCGGCATGATCGATTTTTTGCATGAAATCGATGGATCGGGCGGCGTCGCGCTCAACCTGCCAGCGGGCGGAAGCCTCAATCCGACCTCGCACGAAACCATCGACAAGAAGATGCACTTTATTCATCAGGATGGCCAGGCCGTCTACAAATTTGCGGTGCGAAAGATGGCGGAAGCCACGGTGAAGCTGCTCGAGCGGAACGGCGTGACGGGCGCAGACCTTGGATGCTTTATTCCTCACCAGGCAAACAAGAGGATCATTACGTCGACCGCCGATCGGCTGGGCATGGATCCCGAGCGCGTGATCATCAACATTGACAAGTACGGCAACACCTCAGCCGGAACCATTCCGCTGGCGATGGAAACCGCCATCGAACAAGGGAAGCTGAAGAAGGGCGACCTGGTGATGCTGGCTGCCGTTGGAGCGGGCTTCACGGTGGGCACGGCACTACTTCGCTGGGAGATCTGACGCTCGCGGGTTAGCCCATTTCGGCCGGCGCAGTCACGCTCTGCGATAGTGATTGCCTTCAAATCTCCACTCAACGAATCCATGGAAATCCATGCGTTTGCTGGTGTGCGCGTTGATGCTCCTCGGCAATCATTTGGTTGATCTCGACGTGCAGATCGGGAAATGGTTGATACATCGATCGCATCATGGATTCGTCGCTGTGAACGCCGCTTGTTTGCCTCCAGGTCCATCAAGATCGAGGAAGCGCTAGGTCATGTTGTGGTGAATGACCTCGGCCTTCTGGCGGTCTACGAAGTCCTTGAAAATGCCGGCAGCAAACTCCTTCTTCTCAGTTGGGGTAAGCGTCGTGGCCATGGATTCCTCGTTGTCCGGGATTGTACAGCGCCATCCGTAATAGACAGATGAGGACCGGGTTCTGTTGATTCGGCAAGCATTTGCGAGAAGCGGCGCTTAATCCTTGCCGTGATCCCCGGGACAGAGCAACGTTCAGGTCGTTCGCGAGCATCGAACCAAATGCCCGAACGTGTCTTTCCTTCTGAGAGTACCTGGCAACTTATGTTGAAAACGATTAGTTCTTTCAGGTTGTATTGTCTCGCGACGTTCTCGCTTGTTGTTTCAGCCTGCGGATCATCACACGTCGCACCACCGGCCAGCGTTCAGATCAGTGTAGTGAGTGCGGGAAGCGGTGGAGGGACCGTCAGCAGCACTCCTGCAGGCATTAGTTGCGGCCAGACGTGCAGCGCGAACTTTACCGCCGGCACAGCCATCACGCTCACTGCAACTCCAAGCTCCGGATCGACGTTCGCGGGATGGTCCGGAGGGTGCAGTGGCACGAGCAGTTGCAGCCTCATGGCATCGGCCACGACATCGATTACAGCTACGTTCAATACCGCCGCGGCCAATAATGATCAACTGACCGTTCAACTATCAGGAAACGGCGGCGGATCCGTCAGCAGCTCTCCCGCGGGCATCACGTGCGGCACAACCTGTTCCACCAGCTTCCCAAACGGCACCGCGGTCACGCTGACAGCGACTGAGAATACGGGGTCGACGTTCGCAGGATGGTCCGGAGCGTGCACCGGCACGGGCAGTTGCAGCGTCACGCTATCGGCCGCGACATCTGTTACAGCTACGTTCAATACCGCTACGGCCAACAATAATCAACTGACTGTCCAACTCTCGGGGACCGGCAGTGGATCGGTGAGCAGTTCTCCCGCAGGCATAACGTGCGGCGCAACCTGCTCTGCCGGTTTTGCCAGCGGCACCGCGGTCACGCTTACGGCGACCCCCAACACCGGGTCCACATTTGGAGGATGGTCAGGAGGCGGCTGTTCCGGCACGGCCACCACGTGCACGGTGACGTTATCGAGCGACACCACGGTCACGGCAACGTTTAACATGGGCGGATCGATCAACGCTCTCAATCACATCGTGTTCCTCGCGCAGGAGAATCGCTCGTTCGATCACTATTTCGGAGCTTTGCGGGGGTACTGGGCGAACAACGGCTACCCCGATCAGTCGTTCGATGGCCTGCCGCAGTTCAATCCCGCCACGGGAGCGGCACCGCCGCTGGGACCAGCGCCGACCAACCCAGGCTGCGACCCCACCAAGCCGCCACCGGCTGACTGCAGTCCCGTTGCTAGCAACCCGGTGCCGTCGTTCCACATGAAGACGGTATGCAACGAGAACACAAGTCCCTCGTGGAATGAAGCTCATGT
>Ga0210410_10005218_pt1 | contig 11329 bp, 6 predicted proteins | sample IncBWC4MmetaG_FD_161058 | JGI IMG/M metagenome (GOLD analysis project Ga0210410, IMG submission 161058) | Forest soil microbial communities from Barre Woods Harvard Forest LTER site, Petersham, Massachusetts, United States - Inc-BW-C-4-M | ecosystem: Environmental > Terrestrial > Soil >... | reverse complement strand
AGGGCGCTTCGTAGGTGGTCTTTTGCAGCACGTCGGAAACCCGAGTCAGGTTCGCCTGATTCTGCGTGATGTGCTTGTCCATCGAATCTTTTTGCGCCTTGGCCTGGGCCACGCGAGCTTCGGCTTGAGCTAGACCGGCATCGGCCGACTCCCATGCAGCTTTCTTGACGTCGTAATCCTGCTTGGCAATGAGGGCGGCTTTGTACAGGCCCTGGGCGCGGTCCCAGTCGAGCTTGGCGTGGGCGGCGTCGGACTTGGCGCGGTTCAGGTCCGCGAGCGAGGTTTTTAATGCGGCATCGCCGGCGACGGCATCGGTTTCAGCCGCCTGCACCGAAGCGCGAGTGGCGTTGACATCGGCCGAGGACTGCACGTTCTCAAGCTGTGCCAGCAACTGCCCCTTCTTCACGCGGTCGCCTTCCTTGACGTGAAGCTTGATGATCTTGCCGAAGGCGTTGGCTCCGATGTTTACGTAGGTCTTTGGCTTGATTTCACCGGAAGCACTGACCACGGAGGCGAGGTTCTGCTTTTGCACTTTCCCGCTCTGCACCGTCACCAGGTTTTTCCGGCTCTGATAAACAGTGACGGCGACGATGATGCCGAGCGCCAGGGCCGCGCCAACTCCGATCAATACTTTCTTCCAAGTCTTCATAGCGAAGGTTTCATGATTAAGTGCTTACGACTGGTCCTGCCGCGTTCTGGTTATAGAACGGCGAAAGCGCACCGTGGTTGCGCATCAACAATTACGTTCAGACGAGCGGGAAAGTTCCCTGGTCCGCGCGAAACTGGTCTCCCATTCGGTCGCGCCGGTTGGCTTACGGAGGGAGACCAGCGGCGCAATTGATTATAACGTGGCGAGCGTTCGGCTGCGCTCTGCAAAGCGGTGTGCGGTCATTCGTTCGGCATGGTTCGAGGTTCGACCGGAGGCTCGACCGCAAACCGCGGATTCTTAAGGGATTTAGGAGAAAGGCTCCGCGCAGGAAATCTTTTTTGGACAGGCCACTTCTTCTTGCCATGTTGTATCCAATGAACATAGAATTGAGCAGCTGACGTCTCCGGTGAGGTAGGCCCTTCTATGTTCTCCGCAAGTTTTCGAAATCGTTGCTTGATTGGTGTGCTGGCTGGCGTAATGGTACTGAGTTTTTCCGCCGTGGCGCAGGATAAGGACGCGAAGGGTTCCGATGACAAAGGGGCGGCCGCCCAGGGAAGCCAGATAGATCCGCTAAAGCGCCCTGTCCCGGAAAAGCAGCGGAAGGCCAACGCCAAAGCGCTTCGTCAGGAGTTGAGCAAGACTTATCGGAAATGGCTGGACGAAGATGTGCGCTGGATTATCACCGACGAAGAGAAATCCGCCTTCATGCAGCTCTCGAACGACGAAGAGCGCGACCAGTTCATTGAGGCCTTCTGGCAACGCCGCGATCCTACCCCGGACACCGAGGAAAACGAGTTTAAAGAAGAGCACTACCGGCGTATCGCGTATGCCAACGAGCACTATGCGGCCGGCATCCCCGGTTGGAAGTCCGACCGTGGCCGCACGTACATCGTGTTTGGTCCGGCGGATGAAATCGATTCCCATCCCTCCGGCGGCAGCTACGAGCGACCCATGGATGAAGGCGGGGGCGAGACCTCGACCTTCCCGTTTGAAACCTGGCGCTATCGCTACCTGGAAGGGATTGGGCAGGAAGTGATGATCGAGTTCGTCGATACCTGCATGTGCGGCGACTATCACATGACGATGGACCGGTCGGAAAAAGACGCCTTGAAGTACACCCCGAATGCCGGCCTGACGTTGTACGAGCAAATGGGCATGTCGAGCAAGGCGAGCCGTTTCACCAATGGCGGTATCGAGCAACTGGGCGCTTCGCCGTTCAATAATGATCAGCAGACCAAACAATTCGACCGTCTGGAACAGTTTGCCAAATTGCAGGCGGCTCCGGCCATAAAGTTCAAGGACCTGGAAGAAGTAGTCAGGCACAAGATCACCGTCAACCTGATGCCCTTTGATGTGCGAGCGGACTTCGTAAAGGTCACCAGCGACACCGTGCTGGTTCCAGTCACGATTCAGATCAAGAACCGCGACGTCACGTTCCAGAACAAGGACGGGGTGGAGCGTGGCACGGTCAATATCTTCGGGCGCGTGACGACGCTGACGGGCAAGATCGTACAAACCTTCGAAGACACGGTGCAGGTCGACGTGCCGGTGGAACTGCTGCCGAAGACCGCAGAGAATGCTTCGGTGTACTGGAAAGCGCTGCCGTTGCGCATCAGCCAGAATCGCTACCGTCTGGACATCGTTGTTAAGGATGTGAACGGAGATCGCACCGGGACTTGGAGCCATGCGATCCAAATCCCGGACTTCAGCGAGGACAAGTTGAGCAGCTCGACGCTCATCATCGCCGACCAGATGGAACAGGTGGCGACCAAGAATGTGGGCACGGGTAATTTCGTGATCGGGACGACAAAAGTGCGGCCGCGCGTGGCGCCTTCCGATGGCAAGCCGATCTTGTTCAAGCGCAATCAGAAGCTGAATTTCTGGATGCAGGTTTACAATCTCAGCGTAGACGAAAAGACCCACAAGCCTTCGGCCACGATCGAGTACAATGTGACCGACGCCAATAACAAGGCGGTCATCCATACCGTAGAGTCGACGGACACGATGGGTAATGTGGGCGATCAGGTCACGTTGCAGAAGACGCTTTCCGCCGCGAACCTGCCGGCGGGTCTGTATAAGATCGAGATCAAAGTGAACGACAACCTTTCCAAGCAGACGGTGGATCCGACGGCGACCTTTGCCGTGGAGTAAGCGGCTGCCTGGTTCCGAAGAGGTGGAGGGCGAGATGTTCCGAAAGCTCGGGTTCCTCATAGTCGTCGTCATTGTCACGAGCATGGCTCTTCCGGCCTGGTGCGGAACCGCCTCCGGCGCGATTTCCGGTGTGATATCTGGATATGTTCGCGATGGGAGCGGCGCGCCGCAAATGGGAGCGGCGGTGGAAATACTCGGTTCGGCCGCCCAGGCGCTGCAGACGCTGAAAGTATTCACCGACGATCGTGGCTTCTACTCCGTCGCGAGTCTGCTGCCCGGAACGTACAGCGTCAAGGTGAGCGCTCGTTCGTTCCTCCCGACGCTGCGCGAGAAAATCGGCGTGCGCGCAGGCGCGAAGCTGATGGTGAATGTCACGTTAACCACGCTGTTCGAGGCCATCCAGCTGGTTCCCTTGCGGAGTCCGGTGGACGATGACGACTGGAAGTGGACGCTGCGCTCGGTCGCTAACCGGCCCATCCTGCGGGTGCTTGAAGATGGCAGTACCGTGGTTGCGCAGAGCGGGGAGTCCGCCGCCGATCACGACTTGAAAGGCACTTTGACCTTCCTGGCCGGATCGCCCGGGCAGGGTTTCGGCAGTCCCGATATGAGTGCCGGCTTTGCCGTGGAGCATTCCCTGTTATCAAGCGGCACCCTGCGACTGAACGGCAACGTCGGCTATGGAGCCGGCGGCCAGCGCATCCCGGCGGCGGTGCTGCGAACAACCTACACCAACCGTTTCAATGGCGTTTTCGAACCTTCGGTGGCGATTACGGCTCTCCGTCTGAATTCGCCCGACCTGAACACCATGCCCAGCGGCGCGCTGCAGGCACTGTCGGTAACCAGTTCCGATCGGATCGTTCTGGGCAATAAGCTGGAGATGAAGCTCGGCAGCGAATTACAGACGATCCAGTTTATGGGGCGGGTACACGCCTTCAAGCCTTTCGGATCGGCTGATCTGCACATCACGCCAAACACCGTACTGGAATATCAATATGCGAGTTCAGTCCCGAGTACGCGACTGGAGAATCGTTTGGGCGATGATCGCGTGGGCGACGATCGTTTCGAGTCGGCTTCGTCGGACCTGAGCGAAATCGCGCCGCGGATGAGCATTGCGGAGTTTTCTCCGGCGGTAGAACGGGCCCGTCATCAGGAAGTATCGATCTCCGAGCGCATCGGCAAGAACAACATGCAGATCGCGTTCTATTCGGACCGCATCATCGATCCTGCGCTTGCTGGCTTAGGCGAAGTGTCGGCCGAATCGGGTGACGTGCTGCCCGATGTGTACTCCGGTACTTTCAGCTATCGGGGAAACGATTACGAGACGCGTGGGATGCGCGTAGTGCTGCAGCGGAAGCTATTGTCCGATCTTACGGCGACCCTCGATTATGCCTACGGAGGCGCGCTCGACCTGTCACGTCCCGACGTTCAACTACAGGACGCACGGGAATGGATTCACACCGAGCGGCATCAGGCTATCGCAGCGAAGTTCAGCGGAACTGTGCCCAAGGCGAAGACGCGCTGGATCGCCTCCTACCGCTACACGGGCGGCCACACGTTGACTCCGGTTGATCTGTTCGATAGTTCGGCGGGCCAGTCCGATGCTTACTTGAACCTCTTCATCCGGCAACCGATTCCGGCGAGTTTTCTTGCGGGACACATGGAGATTCTCATGGACCTGCGAAATCTTCTCGCGCAGGGGTACGTGCCCGTGGTGGGACGAGACGGACGCACTCTCTATCTGGTGCAGTCGGCGCGCTCGGTGCGCGGCGGTGTAGCCTTCAGCTTCTAAAACCTCTTCAGCTCTTAGAATCTGTAGATTCGCAATCTGTTATTTCGTAGATTACCGAAGACTTTCGGCGATTCTCCGCCCTGATCCCTTGCAGCTACTCTTTCTTGAAGTTCGGCACTGATCTTTCGCGCCCACTCATTTATAATGCCGCGAATCTCAAGTGGAAACCTATTTGCTGCTCACGGGCTTGGGTCTGTTCCCGCGCCCGCGACAACTCAAAGGAGAACCGTCGATGAAACTGCGCTTATTGGTAGTATTTGTTCTGCTTTCCACAGACATGCTCGTGGGCCAAACGTTTCGTGGAACAATCCTCGGCACCGTGACCGATCCCTCCGGAGCCGTCGTGGCGGGAGCGACGGTCAAAGTGAAAAACGTGGCAACGGGACTGGAGCGGACGACGGTGACCAGCGGCGATGGCAGTTACTCCGTGGCCGAATTGCCCATCGGCACGTACTCCGTCACGGTAGGGCAGGCTGGCTTCCAGACTTTTGTGGTGACCGGAGTGGCAGTCGACGTGGCTACCGAGAGACGTGTCGATGCCGCTCTCAAGACAGGAGAGGTAGCCACGCAGGTCGAAGTCTCTGCCGAAACGTTGCCCTTGGTCGAGACCACTTCGAACGACCTCGGTGGCGTGATTACGGCCCAGACTGTTGAGAACATGCCGGTCAACGGCCGCGATTACACCAAGCTGATTTTCCTGAATCCCGGCGTCGCAGGTTCTCCCGACCAGATTACGGATTCTCCCGGCTCCTTCGGCGAGTTTTCCATGAACGGCGCACGCGGCCGTTCCAACAACTACCTGCTCGACGGAACCGATATGAACGACGGCTACCGCAACGATCCGGCGATCAACGAGGCCGGAGTGTTCGGAACGCCCGCCACCATTTTGCCGCTCGATGCCGTGGCGGAAGTAAATGTGCTTTCCAACTTCCAACCTGAGTACGGCCGAAGTGCGGGCGCAATCGTCAACATTGTGACCAAGAGTGGAACCAACGCCTTGCACGGAACCGCGGGCGAATATTTTCGCAACAGCGCTTTGGATGCGCGCAACGCATTCAATCCGGTAGGCACTCCAAAGGCTCCGTTCCACAACAACCAGTATGGCGCCTCCCTGGGCGGGCCGATCATCAAGGACAAGACGTTCTTCTACCTCGACTACGAAGGCCAGCAGGAGCCGGTTGGAGTTGTGACCTTGGCCAACGTACCTACGGGAACTGCGGCTGACGGATCTCTGAGTCCGAGCGATTCCACCGATCCCTCGGGTGTAATTCCTGCTCTCCTAGCGCGGCATCCGTGGCCGGCGCCGAATCTGGTTAACCCAAATCCGGGTGCTATCTCCAACCTGGGGAAAGCGTCCGTGGTATCACCGTCATTCAACAAACTGACGAGCTTCATCGCGAAGATCGATCAAAATTTTAACGCAACCAATTCCCTCACCGGTAGATATTTCTTCGGCGACAGCGTGCAATCATTTCCATTGGCTCTAACGGCTACTGGCGGACAGTTGCCGGGTTTCAACACCTTCACCCCGACGCGCGTACAGTTAGTCTCGCTTTCCTACGTCCACACGTTCGGCTTGAACAAAGTGAATGAACTCCGCTATGGCTGGAACCGCTTCGCAGAAGGATTCTTCCCGGCGGACCAGAATTTTCATCCCAGTTCGATCGGACTTTGCGCGGCGACCACCACTGCTGATTGCAACAATGGACCGTTCGATTCGGGATTGCCCATCATCCTAGTCAGCGGAGTGGCCCAACTCGGGGCAACCAGCAGCGTGCCGCGCCATCGCTTCGACAGCAACAACCAAATCCTCGACAATTTTTCCTGGAAAATTGGCAAACACGATGTGAAGTTCGGTGCCGACTTTCACCGCACATCCGTTCAGCAGTATTTCGACAAATACTTCCGAGGCAGGCTCAAATTTTCAGACACGTTCGATAGTAGCGGCAATCTGATCGCAACCGGTCTCCAGAATTTCCTCGCAGGCGATGTTATCAGCGGCTTCCAGTACTTCGGCAACTCGATACGACACACCTACGAAAACAACTTCGGCTTCTATGTGCAGGACAGCTACCGCGTTACTCCGCGGCTGACCCTCAACTACGGACTGCGTTGGGACTATTTCGGAGTAGTTCAGGAAAAGAACAACTTGATGAGCAACATCACCAGCATCTCTCCCGCACCGGGGACTGGAACCTTCATGTTGACGCAGGTCGGGCAACCGGGGCTGAGCGGCCTCTACAACCCAGACAAAAAGGACTTCGCACCACGCGTCAGCGCCGCATGGGACGTGACCGGGAAAGGCAAAACAGTGATCCGGGCAGGTTTCGGCATGTTCTTTGACGGCTTCTCGCAGGACATGGTGCTTGGGCACCTGCCGTACGCGCCCTTTTTTGATCCCGGCCCAGCCTACAACAACACTGGGCCCGCTCCAATCGTTTCGACGAGTGCAGTGGGTGGGCAAATCGTGGCTGGAAGTCCAGTGTTCGCAGCCACAACCACTTGCACTTTTGAGTGCGACGCCTTCGGCTTTGACCGCAATATCAAAACGCCCTACATGGAGAACTACAACCTCAACATCCAGCAGCAGATATCCAGCAAGGCGGTATTACAAGTGAGCTATGTCGGTTCTCAAGGCCATCGCCTGTGGAGGTTCTTCGACATCAGCCAGCCGAGCGCCGCGCAGATCAACGCCGCAGACGTTGCCAACAACTGCATCTACGACTTCGGGTCCTGCGCTACCGGGCCATTCGGAGCGGCACGACCGCTCAACGGCAACCCATACAACGCTTTCTATGTGCTGCAAGAGAACTCGACCGGAAAGTCCAATTACAACGCGCTGCAGGCCAGTTTCCGCATCACCGGGTGGCACGGAGTCACTTCCATAGTAAATTATGTCTATTCGAAGTCGCTCGATAATTCGAGTGATGGCGAGGACTTCGAGCCCAATGCGGCTCAGCCTAACGACAGCACGAATCCAAAGCTTGAGTACGGGCCGTCAAACTTCAACATCCCGCAACGCTTCACCTGGAACTTTGCTTATGAGTTTCCGAAGATGGGCGGAGGCTGGCAGCGTTTGAAGAATGGCTGGGGCATCAACAGCATCTTGACTCTACAGGATGGCCAGCCCTTCCAGCTTAACTACAACTTCGAAGATGACTACAGCGGCAGTGGTAATGGCTTCGACCGGCCCGATGTTGTTGGACCGATCAAGTACCATCCGCGCAATCCGTTCAATTACCTCGATCTCAGTTCCTTCGCAATCCCTTGTAACGTGAGCGGCGCTGCCTTGGGATTTGCGTCGGACTGTACGATCGGAACGCGGCACTACGGGAATGAGGGCCGCGACTCGCTGCACGGCCCAGCCTTCAAGGAGTGGAACTTCGCGATTTATAAGACAACCGCGATCACGGAGCGCCTCAACATGCAGTTCCGGGCCGACTTCTTCAACCTTGTGAATCACCCCAATTTTGCCAATCCCTTCCTGCCAGCCTTTATCGCTGACGCGGGCGCAGCTGGTTTTGTCAAGGACAGCAGTGGGACCCGCGAAGTGGGCGGGGGTGGCTTGCCGATTACCGCCACCGGTGACGTGGGCATCGGCAACCCGTTCCTCGGAGGCGGCGGTCCGCGGGGCATTCAGCTGGCCGTCAAGTTCACTTTCTAACTTCCTAAGCGTTTTCTTCCCCGGCTCCTCCCGCGAACGTGTGGGAGGAGCGTTTTTTTTGGCGCGAATTTTTCTGCGAACAATTCCACCTCCCACGTTCCCTGCAAACTGGAGTACACTTCCACAGGCAGATGACTGAGAACATTACAGCTACTGAGACCGAGAGGCGCTCGCGCCAGCGGATGCCCGTTCGGGTTCCGGTCAAGGTGCGTCACGAGGGCGGCGAGCACCAGGGCTTGACTCGCGATCTGAGTTCTTCGGGTATCTTTCTCTATTCCGAGTCGGGGCTGAAAGCGGGCTCGAAGCTGGAACTGGTTATCATGCTACCTCCCGGCCTGGGACTGGGGCCTGGAGGGTGGACGCTCTGCGAGGCCTCGGTGGTGCGCGTGGAGGAATCGGAAGGCAAGGGAATGGGTGTTGCCGCTACCATCGACCGCATCGACTTGTTGCCGGAGATCAGCTAAAAGCCGGTGGATCGTGTTCAATGTCAGGCCGCCATCTCAAACCTTTTTCTCAAGTTGATCCAGGCAACGTAAATAGTTTGTTCCTTAAGGTAAAAAGATTGCTTCCCAATGCCCGTCTTTGGTGCAATAATTGCCCGCTTTAGCGCGAAGGCGGCATAGTCCGTCTATTCCCAGGTGGAACAGGTTATGTGGATTGAAAAACTCACCGATGGCGTTCTTGAAGTGGACACGCCGATCGGGCCTCGATATGTACAGCCGAATCTTGTGCAACGCGCGTATCTGATATGGACCTTTCGGAATTTTTTCTCGCTGCCGCAGCAAGTGCTGCGCCCGTGGGAACGCCGATTGATCGATCGCTTGTGGAGCGAGAACAGGTTCGTATCCGTGTCTGCGGCGGGCGCACCCGATCGACCGGTCATCGGAAAAATCGAGCGGCGAGCGCGGGCTCAGGCCGAGGTTCTGCCGATTCGCAAACCGGTATCGGGTTCGAATCCTGCCGTAGCGGAGCAAAGTCGAGAAGCCGCCTCGGCGTAATCGCGAAAGTGGGCTGGAGTCGCCGCGGACTGCACTGCGTTCGACTCAAGTCAGGCTCAGACTCCAGTTGTCCCGAAATTCAATTAGGCTTGGCCGTCTCGGTTGGAGGCGTTTCGTCTTCACCGTGCTGCGGATTCGGCTTGTGCCCAAGCGGCATCTCGCCGCAGGGTCCGCCGTGTCCGCCTCCGAGATGTCCGGCGGCGCCGCGACCACCGTTGCGTCCCTGCTGACAAGAGCGTATGGCCTCCTGCTGTGCGGGTGTGATTAGGGCTTCCATCTCCTGCCGTTCCCGCTGATGAATCTGCTGGATCTGTTCTCGCTTCTGCTGTATCGAGAGCGATGAATTCGCGCATACCGCTTCGACCTGCTGGCGCGCCTGCTGTGTAATCATTCGACGCTGCTGTATCGCCGCCTTGGAAACGCCCGCGACCTCCCAACAAGGTTCGACTCGCGGGGGTTTCATTGTTCCGGGAACGGTAGAGGGCCTCGGGCGAATCGGAACCTGGGCAGTGGCGTTTTCGGCCAGCGACGCCGAGAGTATTATCCCGGTCAGCAGCGCCGAAAGTACAGTCTTGTTCCATGGCATAAAGTCTCTCCTCCGGAAAACCCAAACCCAGCGTAGCCCGGAAAGTTGCACCGCGATATATAAAATTGAAATAGCGAAGCCGTACGGGAGCGTTGCAGAGGGCGGAGGAATTGAGCGATGAAGTGGCCGCTGCTATCGAAAGGGCTCTCTGAAGTCGGATAACTATCGACCGTGAACGTCAGAGAGCCGACACGGTTAACGAACGTACATAAGCATCGGGTCCACCGTCCCAAATCTCCGGTCGTGCCTCAGTGACAGATTTCTGATTCGCGGGGGGACTCCGAGCCCGTGGCCACCTAAAGGTGGACACTCGTGGTCAATTGTACCCTAAAGGTGGACAAATGTTGACAAACGTCCACCTTTAGATGGACAACCACGATTCCGATGTTCGCCCGGTTCATGGCACCGCAGTGCGCGCCGATCTGTTAAGTTGAATTTTCTCGGGCTCGTGTTTCGCCGAGCGCCGATCCAGTCGTACCGTCCTGGCGACGTTAAACCAAGTGAATAGCTTTTCGCTCTGTGACCAGCGCCGACGTTCGCCTAAGCGTCGGCCCCAAGTGATGACGAGATAAAGAGAGTTCCCTAGAGAGGGCGAACGACAACCGTCCAAATGCGACGCCCTGTTCCACCGAAAGGCCGGACGCCGTCCCGCGCTTGCAGTCTTTGATATGCAGCGAAGTGCGTCCCCGCGTTGCAAGCCGACCCTACTTGCGGTGGCCGATCGTTCGTTCGGTAGTATTGCCGCTGATTTCGAGCAGTTCCTGCCACGAGGTTGGTCCTTCGCTGCCGGCGGCATAGTTGGGCAAGTCTGGCACTGGCAAATGAGCCCACGCTTCTTCAATGGGCGTAATGATTCGCCACTCTGCCTCTACCTCGTCTCGGCGCGTAAATAGCGTGGCATCGCCACGCATCGAGTCGAGCAGCAGAGTTTCGTATGCAACCGGCCCCTTCGACCCAAAGCTCGATTGATAAGAGAAGTTGGCCTGAACCGTCACCGTACGCATCTGCGTTCCCGGTCGTTTCGCGTCGAATGCGATCGAGATTCCCTCGTCCGGCTGAATGCTAATTGTGATGACATTCGGATCAATAACCGACGATGTGCTCGCAAACAATGCCTGGGGCGTCGGTTTGAGATGCACGCGGATCTCCGTCAGATTTCGTCGAAGACGTTTCCCAGTCCGGATGTAGAAAGGAACTCCAGCCCAACGCCAGTTCTCAATGTGAAACCTTACCGCTGCGTAGGTCTCGGTTGTGGAGTTGGGATTCACTCCTGGCTCCTGCCGATAACCCGGTACGCGTTTCCCGTCAATCACGCCAGAACCATACTGCCCCCGAGCAGTGAATCGTGCCACATCCTCGACGCTCATTGGCCGAATGGATCGAAATACCTGCACCTTCTGTTCCCGCACCGAATCCGCATCAAACGCTAGCGGCGGCTCCATCGCAGTCAGCGCCAGCAACTGAAGCAGGTGGTTCGCCACCATGTCGCGCA
>Ga0210410_10005216_pt1 | contig 11331 bp, 8 predicted proteins | sample IncBWC4MmetaG_FD_161058 | JGI IMG/M metagenome (GOLD analysis project Ga0210410, IMG submission 161058) | Forest soil microbial communities from Barre Woods Harvard Forest LTER site, Petersham, Massachusetts, United States - Inc-BW-C-4-M | ecosystem: Environmental > Terrestrial > Soil >... | reverse complement strand
CCGAATGGTTCCTGAAACAACGAGGGACTGGCGAAGATGGTCGCTCTCTGGAACCAGGAAGGCAAGTCGCGGTCATGATGAAGGTAATCGGTAAATTGAATCTTCCCATTACAATTCTGCACGACTGAATTGGCCAACTCCCGCAGTTGTCGGACATACGCGGTTTCCTGATGAGTTCCGAAACCGGTGGTACCTGCAATAACGAGGGTGGCGTCCGGGTGAGCTTGCACAACTCGGGCGTAGGCTTGTATGAGCTGAAGCACACCCTTTTCAGCATGGAGCCGCCCGGCAAAGAAGATGGTCTTGGGCTCGCGGATCGCCTCTCGCGGAAAAAACAACTCGCGGTTCACTCCATTGAAGACGACATCGGTCTTAGCCGACAGGGCCGGAGACCTCAGCACAAAGCAATTACGAAGGTAGTTACTGCATGCCACGACTTGATCAACGCTTGACGCCAGGTCATCCAGCATTTGTGAAGTCCAATGACCCAGGTGATCGTTTTGCAGATGAAGCAGAATGGCTCCCTGATAGCCCATTCGGCGCAGGGATGCGACCCATTGAGGCCGGTTGTGAATGTGCACCAGGTCGAATTCTCTAAGCCGTCGCAACAGGGCCCGCAACCACAGTTGCTCCTCGTAGCGGCGCGCCAGCGGGATTTGGCTGACGAACTCGCAGGCGCGCCATACGACGCTGCTTTGGTGGGGAAGTGGATAAACTTCGCTGGGAGTCGGAAAGCCGAAAACCGTGGCATCGATTTCTTCGGTAAGGCGGTTGTAGACTTCGTAAGTCCAGCGAGCCAGAGCGCCGCCGTAGTATGGGCTGAATTTTTCGCGGCTGGAGAGTAAAACTGCAACCGAGGGCTTGTGCGTTCCCCGGAAAATCGAGGGAGTCGTCGCAATATCACGAATGGACTGCTCCTCGGCGTTGAACGCCAACAAGGTTTTCACCGGCGACCGACCTCCATTTATGATAGGCCCATCTCAGAGCCGGGGCCGCTGATTCGATTCCACACACTTAAACTCACTGCGTAGGCGCTCACGTATACCAAGGCTCCGAGAAAGAGCAACGCCAAGATATGAACCGGAAACAGAACCTGAGCGGTCACAAGACTGATTGCCATGAGCACAGTTGCGGGAATCGACATCGCCATCGCAGGCAGCAGAGGTGGTCGGGTGAGGTCTTTAACAAAGTGGTAGTTCATGAGTGCCACAACGCCCTGCGAAAACGCGGTTGTGAACGCAGCCACGAGCGCTCCGTATCTGGGAATAAAAAACAGATTGAGCACCACATTCGCTGCCGCTCCGGCGAGAACTGCGGCAAGATATTTCTTTTCCCGTCCATTGGGTATGAGCTGTGCTCCGAAATAACTCGCTGCCGGCGCAGTGAGAATGGTCAGCATCAACCACCGAAACAGAACTCCTGAACCGGCGTATTGGCTTCCGAATACAAATCGAGTGAGCGGGACTGCCAGGATAAAGCCGCCCGCAGCGATAGGCAGGGCGAGGCCGATGGTGGTATTGCCGAACCAGCGCAGATATCTTTTCTCGGCATTGCGATCCTGGCCCGCGGTTCCTGACAGCAGCGGCAAAAACACTTGACCCAGGATCGGGGGGAAAGACATTGCCATCGTCATCAGCGCATAACTGGCCACGTAAGTTCCCAGCTCTGCGTCCGGACGAAAGTACTTGAGCATCACGACGTCAATCTGGTCGTAAATCATGGACATGAGGCTGGCAAATCCCATCACCAGACAGATGGGCACGAAAAGGCGCCAGCTTTGCGGTGAGATTTCAGGCAGGGGAATGTGATATTGACGCCGCGCGGGCAGCCAGATGAGCAGCGTGCTCAGACCCAGAGAGAGCAAGGTCGCGGATGGAATAATCCACGCATCGCCGGAACCTCGAACCAGCGCGAAGATCAGGCCAGCGTAGGCAAGTTGTGCCAGCGCGCCCTGCGCCGCAATCATAGACATGCGCGAGCGAGCCGCAAAAATCCATTGTGCGTCCAGACTGCCCACCAGGAACGCCAGTCCGGAAAGCATGATCAGAAGGCGTGTCTGGCCGTCCTGCGGCGCAAAGAACCAGGTGAAGATAGCAAGCAAAACGTAAGCCCCAGTTGCAAACACAACTCGCGCCCCGAGAACATGCTTCACCAGGAATGGAACCCTTTCGCTGTTTCGGGCTGCTTCTCGCAGCGCGTAGGCGGAGAATCCCGGCGAAGCTAGCAGACCAAAAAAGCCGGCGACTGCTGCGGCGAACCCCAATCGTCCGTACATCGCAGGTCCGAGCGCACGAACTACTCGTGGGAATACGATCAGCGGAATCGCCTTGTTCAGCAAGTCAAGTAAGACCAGGGCAACCGAGTTGTTGATAACCCGCGCCAGGCCCACTGTTTGTGGATAAGGCTCCCGCTGCCCAACGTGAGTGGTTGCGCTCATGCCGCAGTCTCTCCCAACCCGCGGGAATGGCGCTCAGCAACTACTTCCCGAAAGACTCTGCTCCATTGCTCTGCAATCTGATCCCAATCAAATTTCCGCGAATGCCGGACTGCGGCAGACGCCATTGATTGGCGCAACATAGAATCGCGTAGAACCAGGTCCAAGGTCTGGCTTAATTCCGCGTCCGACTCTGCCAGAAAGCCGGTCTCTCCATGTACCACGAAGTCGGGCCGGTACACGTTCATAGCAATTGCCGGTAGGCCGCAAGCAGCCGCCTGTCCGAGCACCTGGGGATGGCCCTCGAGAATACTTGGGAACAAGAAAACATCCGCGCTCCGCATTTCGTCTCCGAGGTGCGAAGACGACAGATGCCCCAGAAAAGAAACATTGCGGCAATCGCGCTGCCGGCACAAGGCGCGGCAGCGTTCTTCAGTTTCGCCGCGACCTGCCACGCGAAACTGCACACTCGGCCAACGGACGGCTTCCTCGATCACCAATTCGACCCGCTTCCGCGGTTGTAAGGAGCCTGCATACAGAACCACCAGCGAATTGGAGCGGCGAGCCTCTAAACTCTCCGAACCCGGAAAGAAAAATCGGCGGTCGACGCCATCGTGGACTATAGTTGTGTCCAAGCCGAACTTCTTGCGAACCGTCTCCGCCACGTACTTCGAGTTGGCGCAGACCCGGTCTGCTTCCACGATCGAACGACCAATCAAGCCTGAACCAGTAACTTCATTCATCATCATTACAACGTAGCTCACCAGCGCGGTTCTGGTTCCCAGATACTTTTTCGAGTCGAAGAACGCGCGGTCAAGGGGGCCGTTTCGTGGGAAAAAATAGATGTCTGGCCTGGGGAAAAAACAGTGCCTGAGCAGCCGGAGCGCATTCCCATGTTTGGTCCAACGTATCAACTCGGTGTTCCCGCGCGCAGCGATACGTGGATCAGGGTTGCCTTCGGAAATCATGACCACCCGAAACAACTCCGGGGACAGGCGAGCGACAACTTCTTTTACAGTAAGATTTTGAGCGTTGGTGTCGTCTTCATCGGCAAATGAAGGAGTGAAAATCGTGATGGGCTTACGCATTGCTTGCCACCGGCAGTGAATAAGAACCTGAAAAGAGATGGACCAATTTATCGGCGTCTATGGCTCTCCGCGACACGTGCGGCGGACAAGATTGTGCGTTCTGGTTCGCAAGCAGTCTGGGAATGTCCGCAATTTGTTCTGAGGAATCCAAGACGTGGCCTATCCCGAACCGCGCGTATTGCTGAACGTAGCCGGAATAAGGATCGCGCAGCCACGCGCAGAGGAAGACTGGAATGTCCCGGGCAGCGCACTCCAGGGCAGTGGAAGATTGCACGGTCAAGCCAAACTGAATGTTGTTCCACAACTGATCCGAGGGTGGGCCAGCCAGCACTTCGATCTGGGGCTCTTGTTCTGGGACCAACTGGCGTAACATCTTCCGGTGACCTTTGACGCTTTCGAAGGGATGAAGCTTGAAAACCAGCTTCAGCCCGCAGGTCTGAGCGAGGGCGCATAAGCGCGGCAAAAGATCACGATAGACCTCATGCCTGCGCCACCAGTAGCTCTGATAAGGTTCGGTGAAAAAAACCAACCATGGGCAAGAGCCGCGAGTCTCGCCGTCCAAAGCCAAAGGTTTTGGCTGCGAGCCTGCGGCAATGGCTATCTTTTCCGGGTCAAGGTGGCAAATGCGCCGCAGGTAATCCCGTTCCATTTCACTCTTGACCAGATAGAAGTCTGCATGGTTCACCTTGACCGCCATGGTGGAATCTAAAGCCCCGTGATGAGAGGCCAGGGAGGGAAGCCCGCGTTTCTTGGCCAGGATGAGTGGAATGCTTGACGGTGGATTGCTGTCGTCAGCGGAGAGACAGGCAGTCACGTCCTCGGACTCGAAGAGCTGGCACCAGGCATCGCGAAGGGCGATTCCCCAGGGCAGAAGCGGAGGGATCCGTCCAAGTATTCCCGCTGCATCAGCGGTTCTGAACTCCGCTGCGCTGTCGACGAGCCGCTTTCTCAAACTCTCCCAGCAATTGACGAGGGAAGCAATTTCCCCCTCATCACTCGGAACGAAGTACGGACTCAGCGATGCCGAGCGGACATTCGGCGGCAGTGGTCGGAGCTTGGCGCTGCGCCTGGTGGAGACCAACAAAAATTGATGATCGGGGAGCATCTCAGCATAAGCGATTGCAGTACGTGAAACATTGATGTAAGCCGACGGCAACAAGATGACTGGCTGCCCCGGCCGCTGACGACGACTGAAGCGGCGGCGAATCGAGTGTTCGCCATCGAATTTGTCCTCGAACATCTGGCTAAGCTGGGTAGGGTCGGAATGCGAGACTACGTTGTAGTAGTGGCGAGCCCGGTGAATTACCGACTGCAAGCGGCTTTCCAAAATCGTCAGCTGGACCCCGAGAAGTCTTTGCAGTGCCGTGGCGAGAGGGTGGGGCCGGCTTGAATACAAATCGCAATTCGGACGCAGCTCTTTCGACAGCCGGTGAACCAGCATGAGTTGCTGAAGATCGCCTGCGATGAATAGACAAAGGAGATCCCACCAGTCGATCCCCAAGCAGTCCACCATGAGGTTCATCCCCAGTTGCAAGAGTTCACGCAGACGAGCTAGATCGCCGATCTCCACAGCTGATTGAAAAAGACTGATGGTTTCGCAACTGGCTTGCCGGCTCCAGCGTTCGTAGGAGGCGGATGGAGCCCGACCAAGATCAACAATCAAATCCCAATGAACGGCCAAGCCTTCTGGTGGAAATGTGTCGTCGGGGTGGAGCAACAGGACCTTCATCCTCAAACTCTCCCCGCCAGCGCGCGTCCCAGCCAGCGCCGTACGCAATGCTCGAGAGGAGGAGACGACTTAATCGCCGATGCCGCGTGATAGCGCACGACCTCCTTGAAGTGGCGTACAGTCGAGGCAGTGATCGTGACGTCCAGCGTCTGCCGTGCGCCTGTGGCAAACCGCTCCTTATAGCCTTCCGCGCCCAGGCCGAGGTCCACGCGATCGATCTGTGGATTCGCGCACGCTTCCTCCACGATCTTGGCAAGCAGGCAGAGACCCGGATAATAGCGCTGGAAACCGCCGTCGAACGTTGGCATGTACCAAAACCAGCTGCCGTAAAACTGGAATCCATAGTTCCACGCCACCGGTTCGTCTCCCACGTTCAGGGTAGTGAGCGTGATCCAACCGCGCCGGGAAAGCAGTCTCACTAGTTCCGCAAGGAAGGTCCGGCGTTCTGCGCGCACCAGATTGCTCACCCGCCCGGTGCTCGAGAATCGTGCAATGTGCGCCTGCTCAAATTTCGGCAGCGCAGCCGAAATGTCCTCCCATGATTTCAAATGACGAAGCTCGACGGGCGCTATCTTCGACATCGCCTTCATGTGCCGGCGCAGCATCTGCTTGCGCTGCACCGATTGCCAGGTGGAGTCCTTCTGCTCCGGGGAGGAAAGAACAACCTGAGCACATTGAAAAGCCGGTCGCGAGAAAAACGAGTATTCATGCGCCTGCGTCGCGCGAGGAATTGCGCCGGAAGTCGCCGAATCCGCAGGTAAGTTCGCCAGCACCAACTGAGGCATCTTCAGACCGCGCAGTTCGCTGAAGACGAGGTCCACGAATTCCGACCGGCGGAGGGGATGGGAAACGAAGTCGCAATAATCCGCGGTTGTACTCGCGAGGAAGGTCGTCTGCTGATGTGCTGCATTGATCGCCAATGCCGCGACTCCCACCAACGAAGTTTGCTCATAGGCAAGAATCAGCAGAGGTGTAACAGAAGCCTGATAAGCGCGGCTTACCGCCAGAGCCCATTCATAGGTGTAAAAAACCTCCGGACACTCCATCGACTGCACCAGTTCGTTCCACTGGCGAGTCAGACTATCGTCATCCGGGATTTCTCGGTGCAGAACTAAACGCAAGATTTCCTGCCAATCGAACAACCGTTGTTCTTAGAAAACACGTAGTAAAACCAGTCAGTCAAAAACGCGCGACTAACTCGGGGATAGTCATCTCCCATCAACTTGACCAACTGGAAATCGAATTCCTCCAACTTGGCAACGACGCGGGCGGGTATCGAGTAGTGAATTGTCAGGCCGCCGTCGACCGGATCGTAGAGATCACCTTCACCGCGCCAGAAGGCGAGGCTGGGAAAGCGCCGAATGACTCTCAAAGTGGACGCCGTCGCCGCGCGCACAAAGGCCTGAATCGCCTTCGCCACCGTGAGCCCTCCGACAACCAGTGGGAAGAAGGCGCTCCGTCGCGATACAAGTTCTCGCGCAAACGCCCGTAACCGTCCGCCGTCCCATTCCGCGCGAACCAGGATCGAGCGCGGATTATGGGAAGAAAAAACAAATACGCCCGCAGGCCGCAGCACCCGCCGGCACTCTTGGAGACATCGCAATCGTTTCTCCTCTGGAACCACGCAATCCAGACCGTTGAAGGAGAAAACGACGGCGTCAAATGAGGCGTCCTCAAACATCGATAAATCAGACGCGTCCGCCAGCACAAAATTCAGAGCGGGAAACTTCCTTCCGCAGGAGCGAATCATGGCCTCCGAGTAATCAACCCCCACGTAGCGCGCTGCAACTCTGGAAAGATAAGGCGTAGTGCGCCCTCCCCCTACTCCCAGGTCGAGAACGGCCATGCCCGGCTTTATGTAAGTTTGAAAAAGCAGTCGCTCACAGCGAGTCAAGTAGTTGAGACCTGCATAGTGAGAGGCGACCTCGGGAACAAGGTAGGTTCGGAGATTGAGCGCCTCCTCCTGCGCCGGCATTGTTTCCGCGCTCAAGCGTTCGACCCCACAGCCGCGCTCAAGCCTGCCGGCCTGATAAGTTCCTGGAGAGAGCGATGAAACCCGGAAATGTGCGCTTCGAGTTCCGCGAGACTCATTTCTGCCGTGACGTGCACCCGGGGCAGAGCAAACTTCGGAGTCCGGCTTCCGAAACCTCCGTCCACATTGACGAACGCACACTGGAAGCCAGCCCGCTCCGCCATTTCCAATTCCCGCGGCGTAACCGAGGACGAATCGCCGAAGGGATAAGCGAAAGCCGATATTTCTTGTCCCAGCGCCTGTTCGAGATTGTGCTTGCTGTCCGAGATTTCGCTCCACGCCAACTGCGGCGACAGTTGCGAAAGCATCGGGTGAGAAACGGTATGTGCTCCGATGCCCATCCCGGCCGCGGCAAGCTGTTGCAACTCTGCCGGATTCAACACGCAAAACCGCCGGCTCCGCACGGGATCTTCGCAGTAGTCAGCATTCCACCGCTCAGAAAGACCAAGCTGCATTCGTATATTCCCAAAAAGCGCGCTTCGGCGATCCACGCCAAAGCGCGAAAGTTTTCTCACCAGCTCCCACCACCGGCGACGTTTCTCTTTGTAGCCTATGTTTGCTTGTAGTCCGATTTCCGGCAGATTGAGAGCAAAGTTCTCCCGCCCTGCCAGCAACATCAGATACAGTTCCTCGTACCACAACATTGTGGGGGCGTTAGCTAGCGAAGCGCCAGTGACAAAGAATAAACATCTCAGCCCTTGCTCCTGAAGAATCGGCAGCATGTCGAGCAGTGAGTTCCGCAAGCCGTCATCGCAAGTCAGGAGCACGGAACCCGGCGGCAATTTATGCCCGGACTCACACCAAAGCAAGAATTCTGGTGGAGAGATCAGGTTGTAGCGGCTCTTGAGCAACCGGAGCTGGCAGCGGAACGATTCCGCGCTCACCAGGCTGCCATCGAGGCCGGGATCAACGAGTTTGTATCCTCTGGGCAAAACACCATGATAGGTCAGCACCGCAGGGCGAGTTCCGGCAGCATGACGAAGATACCCCGCTTTGGAGAGACCCGGGTACACAATGTGCTTCAACAACGGACTGACCAGTCTCACGCTTTCACCATTGCATTGCCCACAAGACATTCATACAGGCGCAGGAGGTTGGGGAAATTCTTATCCCAGTCCGCTCGTTCGGCCACAATCTTTTGATTCCGGGTTGAGACTGCCTCAAGGTCACTCGCCGGTAAACTCGCTGCACGTAGAAGTTTCTCGGCGAACTCCTCGTGTGATCCGGCTGTTGCCAGCCAACCGTTTTCACCTTCCGTGATCCATTCGCGGTTGGACGCAATATCGGTGGCGACCGCGGGAAGTCCCGTCGCCATTGCTTCCAGTAGCGAAATCGAGGTGCCGTCCGATCTGGTGCAACTGACGTAGGCACTGGCGGCGCGAAACCAGCGCGGCATTTCTGTGGTTGCAATCACCCCGGGAGCGAACACCGCCTGGTTCAATCCATGGTTCGCAATGAAGTTCTCAACTCGACCAGCCATCGAACCGTCGCCCAGCAAAAGTAAGCGCAGCCGATTGTTCTCCCTATATGCCCGGTGGAAAGCCTGAAGCAGAACCTCGGTGTCGTAGAGAGGCTCCCAGGATCGCGTGCTGATAAAGGTGAACGCGTCCGGACTCAAGCCTGATTTCTCTTGAGACACCGCGGGCCCGTGCGGTGAAAACGCACCTCGCCTGATTCCCCATGGAAACTGCGCGATGCGTTCGTTCGGAATCGCAACGCGATCTTGAGCGGCTTCGCGAACCGTTTCGCAGTCGCAAAAGAATCCATCCGCGGCACCAAGGGCAATCTTGGTCGCGTGCCTCCACTCCGCATTTCGATCTGCGTGGACCAGCATGTCCGAACCCCAGGACATGACCACCAGAGGGTGGAAGTCGGAAAGAGCCGCAACATAGCCGCACGTCTGAACTGGGCCTGCATGCACAAGGTCAGGGCGGAACTCTTTCAACAAGAACTGAAACTCTGATAGCAACCCGGCAAACTGGCTCGGCCCTGCATCGCGGCGAAGACTCAGTTTCAGTCGCACTCTCTCAACTCCGCGCGGCAACCAGTTTTCTGCCAAACTGGTTTGGGTCGCATCGAGGAAGCAGACGTCATGGCCAAATGACGCCAGCTTTTCCAGGAACCTGCGATTGTGATCCGAGTTGTTGTCCGAAAAATAGAGGATTCGCACTAATGAACCTCAGCCTCCGTGAGCATTGTCCATTTGAGATACTCGCCCGCATGCAAATCCCTCGTCAGCGTTTTGCCAATTACCCGCGACAGATCAAAAGGCATCACCGCATCGCGAGGAGCGGGGCGAAGCGCCTCCAGCATTTCAGGCCGCAGCACGGTTCCCGGACTGAGATCGGCTGCGGCTCGCAGGCAGCGGCGCTGCAGCACCACAGTTTCGCGTTCATTCTCCTCCACCACTTTTCGCGGAGAACCCAGCGCGCATTCCAGCTCGCGGGTGCGGTCGACCATATCGCGCCATGCTGGCGGCGTCATGGAGAACGGGTGATCCGGGCCTTCTCTACCATTGTCGTCGGTGAAGTGTTTCTCGATGACGCGCGCGCCCAGCGTCACCGCGCCGAGAACGGTGGCGTGTCCCGGAGTATGGTCAGACAATCCAAGAATCACGTCGGGAAACATTGCCCGGTAGGTTTCGAGCACTCGCAGGTGGATGTGCCGGAAGGCCTCGACACCCCCGGTGTAGTTCGTGTTGCACTGCATGAGCACCAGTTTTCGATTGATCTTCAGAATCTCCTCGACCGCGCGTTGCACTTCACCCATTTCCGAAGCTCCCGTCGCGAGAAGCACCGGTTTTTGTTTGCCGGCGATTTTGCGCACCATCTCTGGCCAGGTCAGATCCCCGGAGCCGATCTTGAACAGCTCCACATGAGGATCGAGCATCTCGACCGCCTCAAAATCGTATGGCGCGGAGAAGTAATCGATGCCGCAGGCTTCGCATTCCTGCTTGAGGATGGGCGTCCACTCCCAGGGCAAAGTGGCGTCCTGGTACACCTGGAAAACCGTTTTCTTCCATTGAGACTGATGTGAAAGCTGCTTGCCCAGTGCCTGAAAGCCCATGTCACTGACGATTTTGGAAGCGCGGAAGTTCTGGAATTTCGCGGCATCGGCGCCGGCCTCGGCACACAGCCGAATGAGAAGTTTGGCCCGCTCCAGATCGCCATCGTGATTTGCCGAAATGTCAGCCACGAAGTATGTCGGATGTTCCAAACCGACGATTTGTCGTCCTAACTTCAGTTCGGCCATTCAGTTAGTCCTGACTAGAAAGCTCTTGATTTGATCGGAGTATCCGTTCTCCGATAATTCTAGAAACCGGCGAAGCCCGGCGTCGACATCGGGCATGGGCCTGCCTAAAGACGCGCGAATTTTCGCGGTATTGAGCGACGGATCGATTGGCCGTGGCGCCCGAAGCCTAGCCGCTAGGATGCTCACCGGCACCACATCATCGGTTCCCAGGTTGAACATGCCGGCCACTCGTTTGGCAAAATCATATTTACTGATCCGCTCCGAACCTACCGCGTGGTAGATCCCGCTCAGTCCGCCGTCCAGCATGGTCAGCAGCGCCTCCGCAAGATCGTTGGCGAGCAATGGGCAGAAATAGACGTCAGAGAATCCGCGCACCTGCCTGCCAGCTGCAATCTCATCGAGGATCCACTCCGCGAAACTCGGCTTCGACTGCGCACTCCATCCATAAATAGTGACACGAACAATGAGAGGTGAGGAGTGCCGCCGAAGCACCTCCCGTTCGCCGCGCAACTTCGAATTTGCGTACACACTCAACGGAGCGGGCGGATCGGTCTCCGAATAGTTGCCGCGTTTGCCATCAAACACAGAATCCGTAGAAATGTAGACAAACCGGGCGTTCAGCTCCTGAGCAATCTCAGCCACGAAAGACGATGCCTGCACATTCACTTGATCAGTCTCTTCGGGATGGTCCTCGCACCAGTCGACATTGGTGGCAGCGGCGCAATGAATGATGCTGGTTGGGCGCAGGGTTGCAATGACCTCCCGGGTTGCCTGGCGATCTGTCAGATCGACGCTG